>Ga0073928_10000513_pt1 | contig 90553 bp, 79 predicted proteins | sample PaiPotPPA55metaG_FD_76969 | JGI IMG/M metagenome (GOLD analysis project Ga0073928, IMG submission 76969) | Iron sulfur acid spring bacterial and archeal communities from Banff, Canada, to study Microbial Dark Matter (Phase II) - Paint Pots PPA... ...
GACCCAGCTCAGGATCTCGACCTCGACGCCGGGGATGGTGCGGCTGTAGAGCCGGCGATAGGAATCCTCGAAGGCGGCGAGCAGCGCCGCGCCGTCATCCGCGCCGTAGGCCCGCACCGGCAGCGGCACGGCGATCTCGTGGCCCTGGCCGCGATAGCGCATGAAGGCGGAGCGCTCCTCGCGCAGCGGCGCGTCGCCGGCGCCCTGGCGCACGATCGCCTCGGCCTCGGCGCGCATCTCCGCCAGCAGCTGGTTGGCCGCCGCGGCATCGAAGCCGTCGAGGCGCTGCAGCCGGCTGCGCACGATCTCGTAGGCGACCGGCGCGCGCAGGAACCCCACCGCCGAGCCGACGCCGGCATTGGCAGGGATGACCACGCTGGAAATGCCGAGCTTCTCGGCGACGCGCGCGGCGTGCAAGGGCGCCGCGCCGCCGAAGGCGATGAGGGTGCGCGAGCGCGCGTCCTTGCCGCTCTCGATGGCGTGGACGCGGGCGGCGTTGGCCATGTTCTCGTCGACCATCTCGCTGATGCCGAGGGCCGCCAGCTCGGCGGAGAGCTGCAGCCGATCGCCGATGACGCGCTTCACCGCCGCCGCCGCGGCGGTGGCGTCGAGCGGCAGCCGGCCGCCGGAAAACGTCGCGGCGTCGATGCGGCCGAGCACGAGGTCGGCGTCGGTGACGGTGGGCTCGCTGCCGCCGCGCCCGTAACAGACAGGCCCGGGCTCGGAGCCGGCGCTGTCCGGGCCGACGCTGATGCGGCCGAGCGCGTCGATGCGCGCGATCGAGCCGCCGCCGGCGCCGATCTCGACCATCTCGATGACGGGGATGCGCAACGGCAGGCCGCTGCCTTTCTTGAAGCGGTAGATGCGCGCCACTTCGAAGGCCCGGCTGGTCTGCGGCTTGGCGTCGTCGACGAGGCAGATCTTGGCGGTCGTGCCGCCCATGTCGAAGGAAAGCACCCGCGCGAGGCCGCATTGCTGTGCAATTTGGCTCGAGAAGATCGCGCCGCCGGCCGGACCGGATTCGACCAGCCGCACCGGGAAGCGGATCGCCGTTGCGATGGTGGTGACGCCGCCGCCGGACATTATCAGGAACAGCGGGGAGGAAAAGCCCGCGGCGGCGAGGTCGCGCTCGAGATTGGCGAGATAGCGGCCCATCAGCGGCTGGACATAGGCGTTGGCGCAGGCGGTGGAGAAGCGCTCGTATTCGCGCATCTCCGGCGATACGTCGCAGGAGAGCGTCACCGCGAGATGCGGCAGACGCTCGCCCAGCAGCGCGCCGACGCGGCGCTCATGCGCCGGGTTGGTGAAGCTGTGCAGGAAGCCGATTGCGGCGGCCTGCACGCCCTCGGCGGCGAGTCGGGCGGCGACGCTCTCGACGTCGCGCTCGTCGAGGGGCACCAGCACCTTGCCCTTGGCGTCGACGCGCTCGCGGATGGGAAAGCGCAGGCGGCGCGGCACCAGCGGCGGCGGCAGGTCGATATTGACGTCGTACTGCTCGAAGCGGTTCTCGTGCCGGATCTCGATGGTGTCGCGAAAGCCCTCGGTCGTGAGGAGCGCCGTCTTGGCGCCCTTGCGCTCGATCAGCGCGTTGGTGGCAAGCGTGGTGCCGTGAATGACGAGCGCGACTTGCGCCGGCGCGATCCCGGCGGCGGCGAGCACCGCCTGCATCGCCTCGAGCACGCCGCGCTCGGGCGCGCTGGCGGTCGTCAGGATCTTCGCCGTCCAGCGCCGGCCATCCGCCTCGAGCGCGACGTCCGTGAAAGTGCCGCCGATGTCGACGCCGAGCCGCGCGCTGCTGCCGAGTTCGCTCAATCCGTCCTCGCCTGGCGCCGAAGCGGCCCGGGCCACTCCTAGGCACGGCCGGGAGGCCTGTCAACGGCGCCGGCGCCGGCGCCTCGTTCCCGCGCTATGGCGCAGACTATCGCTCTCCTTGATTGCCAAACCTGCTGCGACCACATAGGACGGATTGTACGCATCGAGCGTCCTTGCGGGCGGTGACAACGGCGGTGAACATTAAAATTACGAAACGAAGCCAATTTTGGGCGGAAACGCGGGAAAAGGCGTGGGAGCGGGCGCGCCTTATCCGGCGTTCTCCATGCGCAAAGATGTCTTGCGGCGATCGCGTGAAGCGCGGGCGCGGAGGCGGCTCATGAAGAAGCTACTGGTCGCGATTGCGGTCCTTGTCGTGCTGCTGATCGTCGCGGCGATCGCCGTGCCGTTCTTCATCCCGACCGACACCTACAAGCAGCAGCTCATCGCCCGCGCCAAGGACGCGACCGGGCGCGACTTGCGCATCGACGGCAAGGTCTCGTTCTCACTGTTCCCGACGCTGGGCCTCGAAGCCAACAATGTGTCCTTCTCGAACCCGCCGGGCGCCGCCAGCAAGGACATGGCGACGCTCGGCAAGCTGCAGGTGCAGCTCCAGGTCCTGCCCCTGTTGCATCGCGACATCGAGATCAAGCGCCTGGTGCTGATCGACCCGGTGATCGACCTCGAGATCGACAAGCAGGGCCGGCCGAACTGGCAGTTCTCCGCGGCGAACGCGCCCTCCGCGCCGGCCACGCAGCCCGACAAGGCCGCGCCCGCCGGCGGCGGCACGAGCCTGTCGGAGCTGCGGCTCGACGATGTCCGCCTCGTCAACGGCCGCGTCAGCTATCTCGATCAGCGCAGCGGCGAGAAGCAGGAGCTCAGCGAGATCGGCATGAAATTGTCGCTGCCCAGCCTCGACGGCCCCTTCGCCGCCGACGGCGCCGCGACCTGGCGCAACGAGAAGATGACGCTCAACGTCTCCCTGGCCAAGCCGCGCGCCTTCATGGATGGCAAGACGAGCGCCGCCGCGCTGAAGCTGGCGGCCAAGCCGATCAGCTTCGACTTCAAGGGCGAGGGCGCGGGCTCGACGCCGCTGAAGCTCGACGGCGCGGTCGATCTCCAGGTGCCCTCGGTGCGCGGCCTGGCGAGTTGGGCGGGCACGCCGCTGAAGCTGCCGGGCACCGGCTTCGGGCCGCTGGCTATTTCCGGCAAGGTCAACATGGCCGGCAGCAAGATCGCGTTCAACGATGCCAATCTTGCCCTCGATGACATGAAGGCCAAGGGCCAACTCGCCCTCGACAGCGGCGGCGTTCGGCCGGCGCTCACGGGCCGGCTCGACGTCGACAAGCTCGATGCCAACCCCTACCTGCCGCCGGAGACGAAGGCCACGGCGGCGCCGAGCGGCGGCGGTGCCGGCGGCGCGGCGGCGAAGTCCGGCTGGAGCGACGAGCCGCTCGACCTTTCCCCGCTCAAATCCGCCGATGTCGATTTCGCGCTGAGCGCCGGCGGCCTGCAATACCGCAAGATCCAGGTCGGCAAGAGCGCGCTCGCGCTCAAGCTCAACAACGGCCGCTTCGAGGCCGACCTGACCGAGCTCGCCCTCTACCAGGGGGCCGGCAAGGGCAAGGTCGTGCTCGATGGCAGCGGCGCGGTGCCGGGCATCGAGGCCGATTTCAATCTCAGTGGCGTGCAGATCCAGCCGCTGCTGCGTGACGCCGCCGATCTCGACCGCATCTCCGGCGCGGGCGGCTTTACCACGGCGGTCAATGGGCATGGCAAGAGCCAGCGCGAGATCATCGGCGCCCTCAATGGCAAGGGCGACCTCAACCTCGCCAACGGCGTCATCAAGGGGCTGAACCTGGTGGCCATGGTGAAGAACGTCGGCGCGTCCTTCCAGGGGGCGCAACGTGGCGCCGACCAGACCGAATTCGCCGCGCTGACCGGCACCTACACCATCACCAACGGCATCCTGCACAACAACGATCTGCTGCTCAAATCGGCGGAAGTGCCCATGACCGGCGCCGGCACCGCCGACCTGCCGCACCGCACCGTCGATTACAAGATCACGCCCAAGATCGCCGGCGCCATCGCCGTCCCGGTCCTAATCAAGGGGCCGTGGGACAATCTCAGCTATCAGCCCGACCTCGCCGGCATGGTCGGCGATCCCTCGAAACTGCTGCAGGGCGGCACCAAGGGGCTGGGCGACGCGCTCAAGGGCCAGCCCAAAGTCGACGACGTCCTCAAGGGGCTGCTCGGCGGTCAGAAGAAATAGTGTCGGCCGACACCTGCCCTCGTTGATCAATAAAGCATAGAACGCACCCGAAAATCGGCCCGCTCCGCGTGCAGGCAGCAGCAATTGGCTAAACTGCCGGTTAACTTCCCTGTGGCAAGATTGCGGCATGGCGAACATCGACGCCAGTGCCGAGCCGGTCGCGACCTCCACCCTATCCATGTGGGGGCGCCTCAAGCTGCCATGCGGCTTCGCCCGCTCGCGCGAAGGGGTCATCTCCTTCGTATTCTGCAGCCTGGCGGCGCTACCCGCGGCCGTTCTCTGCTACATCTCGTACCAGTCGGCGATGGCCGGCGTCCTCGGGGAAAGCCGCTATGCCATCATCACCGCCACGGCGGTGCTGCTGGCGAGCTGCCTCATCGCCTTCCGGCTCATGCTGCTGAACTACCGCCGCAAGCGCGTCGAGATCGAGCAGCGCGCCTATGAGCGCCTCGCCGACGCGGTCGAGAGCCTGCACGACGGCGTCAGCCTCTACGATCCGCGCGGCCGCCTCATCCTCAGCAACGCGGCGCAGCGCCGGCAGCGCGATCCCGGTCATGCCGAGATCGCCCAGGGCTCCGGCGGGCGCTGGCTGCAGATCCGCGAATCGCGCACCGCCTCGGGCAATCTCGTGCGCGTCGAAACCGACATCACCGATCTCATGCAGCATGAGGCGGCGCTGCGCCGCGCCAGGGACGAGGCCGAGACCGCGAACCGCGCCAAGTCCGAATTCCTGGCCATGATGAGCCACGAGCTGCGCACGCCCTTGAACGCCATCATCGGCTTTTCCGAGGTGATGCACGACGGGCTGTTCGGGCCGCTGCAGCCGCGCTACCAGGAATACCTCAAGGACATCAAGGACAGCGGCCACCATCTCCTGCAGATCATCAGCGACATCCTCGACATGTCGAAGCTCGATGCCGGCAAGGCGACGTTGTCGGAGAGCGTGTGCGAGCTCGCGCTCATCATCAAGCGCTGCGAGCGCCTGATGGCCCACCGCGCGGAAAGCGGCTGCGTGCTGATCGAGGCGCACCTGCCGCCGGACCTGCCGGCCGTCTGGGCCGACGAGCTCAAGCTGCGGCAGATCATCCTCAACCTTATGTCCAACGCGGTGAAATTCACGCGCACCGGCGGCCGCGTCGCCGTCACCGCCCGCGATCTCGGAGCGAATGACGCGAGCGGCGGGCTTGTCATCGAGATCGCCGACAACGGCATCGGCATGGCCGCCGAGAGCATTCCGCTGGCGCTGGCGCCCTTCCGCCAGATCGACAATCGCCTCGACCGCAAATACCAGGGCACCGGGCTGGGGCTGCCGCTCAGCAAGGGGCTGGTCGACCTGCATGGCGGCGTGCTCGACATCAAGAGCCAGGTCCATCTCGGCACCACCGTGACCATCCGCCTGCCAGCCGCGCGCCGGCGCCTCCGTGCAGCGACGGACCTGCCGGGCGAGCGTCAGGCGGCGGTGCGCTGAGACGCCGCTCGCACCCGAAGGATCGATGCCGGGCGGCTAGCTATCCGCCGGCTTTCACAGACCGGTACCAGGCGAGGATCTCCTCGCCGGTCCAGAAGGCGACGCCGGGATGCCGGCTCGCATATTCCAGGAACGCCTCGAGATACTTGATCCGGTGCGGCACCCCGCTGATGTAGGGGTGGATGGCGATCGAGAGGAACTTGGCGCGGGTGGCGCCCTCCGTGTAGAGCCGGTCGAACTGGTCGACCGAGCGGCGCAGCAGCTCGTCGGCACGATGATGCTGCACGATCATCATGGGGATGTCGTTGAGCTCGACCGTATAGGGTAGCGTCACCAGCGGCCCGTGCGCGGTGCGGATCTCCGTCGGCTCGTCGTCATAGACCCAGTCGCCGATGTATTGCACGCCGGCCTCGGCCAGCAGCTCCGGCGTCTCGTAGGTCTGCGTGAGGCCGGGCCCGAGCCACCCGACCGGACGCTTGCCGGTGAATTTCTGCAGCAGGTCAAGCGATTGCCGGATGGTGGCGCGCTGGTCCTCGAGCTTGTGAATTGGGCCCTGCACATAGCTGTGGGCCATGAACTCCCACTGGCGCTCGCGCGCCGCTTCGGCGACGCGCGGATAGCTCTCGACCACCTTGGCGTTGATCGACAGCGTCGCCTTGATATTGAAGCGATCGAGCGCCGCGAAAAAACGCCAAACGCCGACGCGCATGCCGTATTCGTGCCAGCTCCAATTGGGCACGTCGGGGATGAGCGGCACGCCGGTCGGCGCCGGCAGCACCTGGCGCGCCATGGCGCGCTCGATCTCCCACTCCTCGAGGTTGACGATCGGCCAGACGATGAGCCGCAGGCCCTTGGGCAGCGTCAGCGGCGGGCGGTCGACGATGGCGGAAAAGGGGGCGCGGTCGCGCGGCTTCATGGGGCGCTCGGGCTTGCGAAGGACGGGGCCGAGCGGGCAGCATAGCCCGCTCGGCCGCCGCGGCAAGCCGGAAGCGCCGGGAGGCGGCGGCGCTCCGGCGCCTTACTCGATCTCGGCGACGGCGCGCCGATTCTTCGCCCAGGGACGCCTCGCTGGAGCCGACCGCGACCGGCCGATTCAGGCAATTTCCTGGCGAGCCGCCGCTTGCCGCAGCGCGGCGCCGATCTCGGCCACCACGCTCGCCCAGTCGCCGCGCCGGGGCTGGCGGAAGAGACGCTGGCTGGCATACCAGGGGTTGTCGGCGCCGGAGCGATGGTAGCGCCAATCCGGCAGGAAAGTCAGCGCCACCCAGCTCGGGCGGCCGAGCGCGCCGGCCAGATGCGCGACCGACGTGTCCACCGTGATCATCAGGTCGAGCACGGTCATCGCCGCTGCCGTCTCGGCGAAATCGGTCAAATGCGGGCTGAGATCGACGAGGCGGTCGCCGAGGCCATGCTCGGCGATTTCGGCGACGCGTGGGCCGACCTGCAGGTTGTAAAAACGGGTGCCGGAGACCTCGAGCAGCGGCAGGAAGGCGGCGAGCGTGGCCGAGCGGTTGCGGTCGTTGGACTGCTCGGGGTTGCCGCCCCAGGCCAGGCCGACACGCAGCCCGGCGCCGGGTGGGTCGATGCGAGCATGCCAGCGCGCCACGGCTTCCTCCGGCGCGCGAAGATAGCCCTGCGTCGCCGGGATGGTTGCGCGCGTCGTCTGGTAAAGCCGCGGCAGGCTGGCCAGCGGCATGAGGAAGTCGAAGGGCGGCACCGCGCCGCCGACATCGTGGCAGCTCGCCACGCCCGGGAGGCCGCCGAGCAGGCGGCGCAGCGGCGGCTGCACCGCCAGCACCACGGTGCCGCCGCGCTCGGCCATCAGCGGCGCGTAGCGGCAGAACTGGATGGTGTCGCCGAGGCCCTGCTCGGCATGGAGCACGAGCGTCTTGCCCTGCAGCGGGCTGCCGTCCCACATCACCGAGCGGAAGAAGGCGCGCTTCTGCCGCTTGTTCTTGAGCCGCCACTCATAGCCTTCCCAGCCTTCCGCCCAGCGCTCGAGATGCAGCAGCAGGCGGCCGTGGTTGAAATTGGCGTCGGGATGCAGCGGATCGAAGGTGAGGGCGCGCTCGTACCAGGCGAGCGCTTGGTCGAAATCGGCCGCGGTTTCCCAGAGCGTGCCGCGGTTGTTCACGGCGTCGGCCGAGTCGGGCGCCAGCGCCAGCGTCTCCTCGGCGAGCGCCAGCGCCTCGGCGTCGCGGCGCTGCCGCGACAGGACCGCACCGAGATTGATGCGCGCCTCGATATAGGCGGGGTCGGCGGCGACCGCGCGCCGGAACATCTGCTCCGCCTCGGCCAGCCGTCCCGCCTCTTGCAGCATGATGCCGAGCATGCTCAGCGCCGCCGCATGGCGCGGGTCGAGGGCGATAGCGCGGTTGAACGCCGCTTCCGCCACCTCGCGCTGGTAGCGCTCGCGGGCGACGGCGCCGAGATAATAATGGGTGCCGGCGGCATCGGGCTGCAGCCGGTGGGCGCGCTCGAACGCGGTGGCGGCCTCGTCGAGCCTCTCGCGGTCGAGCAGGAGCACGCCGAGATTGAGATGGGCGGGCGCGAAATCCGGGCGCAGCCGGATGGCGCGGCGGAACGACTCCTCGGCCTCGGCATCGCGGCCGGAGTGGCGCAGCAGGATAGCCAGATCGTTGAGCGCGTCGACGAAGCGCGGCTCGCGCGCCAGCGCGGCGCGGTAATGCGTCTCGGCCTCGGCGGGGCGCTGCTGGCGCTGGCGGATGGTGGCCAGCCCGTACTGTGCGGCCGCCGCAACCTCGGGCAGGTCGGCGGCGCGGGCAAAGATTGCCGCCGCATCCTCGAGGCGGCCCTGACCCAGCAGCAGCCGCGCCAGATTGCATTGCAGCAGGCCATTTTGTGGCTGAACGCCGAGCGCGCGGCGCAGCAGCGCCTCGGCTTCCGGCAACTGCCCTCGCTGCTCCAGCACCAGGCTCAGATTGTTGAGCGCGTCGGCATTGTCCGGACTCAGGCGGAGCGCGGTGCGGTAGCAGCGCTCGGCCTCGGCCAGCCGACCCTGCTGGTGCTGCACCATGCCCAGGCGGAAATGCGCCTCGGCGTCGCGCGGCCGCTGCTTGGTGGCGCGCCGCAACGCCGCCTCGATCTCGGCGAGGCGACCGGCCGTTGCAGGTGGGGGCACGCTCGATGTCATGGGACGGTGCCGCGACGGGGACGGACGAGACCCTAACGAAATTGCCCGCGCGCTGCCACGGCTATCGTCCGCCGCCGCGGCCTCGCCCGGGGCCGATGATCCGACTGATTCGCCGAAGAATTACCGAAAGGCTTCGATGGCATCGCAAATCATGGAGCCTAAGGCCCGACTTCGGAACAGAGGCCACCCTTGTCGTTCCTGCGGCGAAGGTCCGGTCGTGGTCATTCATTGCCAGGCGCGTTTTCCGTTCTTATAAGGCTTCGATCGCGGGCGAGCTGATGAAAGGTCGCCCGAACCGCCGGGACGGCGCCCGGCGCATCGGGCCTCCCGGTCGAGGAGCAAGGCGTGAGGGATGAACCATTTCGGCGCGCCGTCGCCTACTTCCAACGGCGCGAGCTGCGGCGCGCAGCAGCGGTCTGCGAAGATATCCTCGCACGTCAACCTGATCATGAGAAAGCTCTCGCGCTGGACGGGGTCATCGCTTTGCTCGAGGGGCGGCCGGCTCACGCGGCCGAACGGTTGGCGCGTGCCGCCGCGCTCGATCCGTCCTCCGGCGACATCCTGAGCAATCTCGGTACCAGCTACATTCAACTCGAGCGCTTTGGCGAGGCTGCGGAGGTCTATGCGCGCGCTGTCGCCCTGCGCCCCGATCACCAGCCGCTGCGCGTAAATCTTGCCAGCGCCTACAAAGCGCTCGGCCGATATGACGCGGCACTCGCCGAGCTGACGCCTCTCATCGCCGCGGGCGCGGCGGATGCCGACCTGCGTGTCGAGATGGGGAATCTGCACGTCCTCGCAGGTAACGCGGCCACGGCCATTCGCCACTATCGCGACGCCCTCTCGCTGGCACCAAGCCTGGCGGCGGCGCGCCGCGGGCTTGCCTACGCCCTTCAAGTGGCTGGGCAGCCGTCGGAGGCGCTCGAGGAATACCGCAATCTCGCCGAGAGCGCGCCGCAGGATGCGCAGGCGCAAGTCGATTTCGGCTTGATCCTGCTCAAGGCGGGCGATGCGGAGGCGGCGATCCAGGCACTGCGTCGCGGTGTGGCGCTCGACCCCAAGAACATGGCCGCACGGGCCGCCCTGGGAAAGCTCCTCCGGGCACGAGTACCGCTGTGGCATTTTCTCATGCTCGGCGACGAGGCGCGGAACGCCGCCTACGACGCCGCCATCCGGCGGGCCGTCAAGCCCGGCGCGCTCGTTCTCGACATCGGCACGGGGAGCGGATTGCTGGCCATGATGGCGGCGCGCGCCGGCGCTCGCCACGTATTTGCCTGCGAGGCTGAACCGCTGCTCGCGGAGAAGGCGCAAGAGATTGTCCGATCGAATGGCTTAGGCGATCGCATAACCATAATCGCGAAGCGCTCGCTCGATCTGCGCGTTGGCCAGGACCTGCCGCGCAAAGCCGATCTGCTCGTCTCGGAAATCGTCGACGAAGTGCTGCTCGGCGAGGGGATCGTCCGCACTCTTGCCCATGCCTTGACCGAGCTCGTGGCGGAGGACGCGGCAGTGGTGCCGCGTGCCGGAGCGATCCATGCGATGCTCGTCGAAAGCCCGATGCTGCATCACAGGCAGCACGTGCGGCGCGCTGCGGGATTCGACGTGAGCGCCTTCAACGAATTCTCGCGCTTCAGCTGCTCGGCGGCCGAGCTGCGCCACGTCGAATACCGCCCCCTGTCACGGCCGGCGGAAGTGTTCCGCTTCGAATTCAGCCGGATCGGCATCTTGCCCGAGAGCAAGCTCATCGAGCTTGCCATCTTCGAGCGCGGCACGGGCCACGCCTTGGTGACGTGGTTCGACCTGATGCTCGACGAGGATCATTGGCTGAGCAGCAGCCCCGCCTCGCCCGCATCGCATTGGAGCCAGGTGGTTCATGTTTGCGCCAATCCGCGGGTTGTCGTGGTCGGCGAAATCGTGCGGGTCGCGGCCAGCCACGACACGCACGACGTCAGCTTTCTGTTTTAGGTTGGCGGCCAGAGATGCGTGACCGCCCGCTGGATTGCTTCGCCTTCGGCTCGCAATGACGTTCAAAAATGGGTTCGTCATTGCGAGCCGAAGGCGAAGCAATCCAGTCGCGACATGACGCGAGCGCAGCCGGATGAAACTGCCCGTCGTCTACATCATGGCAAGCAAGCGCAACGGCACGCTCTATACCGGCGTTACTTCCAATCTGGTGCAGCGCGCTTGGCAACATCGGGAAGGCTTGCTGCCGGGCTTCACGACGCGCTATGCCTGCAAGCTTCTCGTCTGGTACGAGCGGCACGACGTCATGACGAGCGCCATCGAGCGCGAGAAACAGATCAAGGCCGGGTCTCGCCGAAAGAAACTAGCGCTCATCGAGGCGTCGAACCCGGATTGGCGGGACCTTTAGGAGGGGTTGTCCTGAGAGCGCGGCCTGGCGCGGCTGCCAATGGATTGCTTCGCCTTCGGCTCGCAATGACGAACCCTTTATTACCATCATTGCGAGCGCAGCGAAGCAATCCAGTCTCGGCGTGACGCGAACACCCAGGCGGACAGGGCGAAAGCCGCGATCGAGGGATTCCGCGCCGCCATGACCCCAGTCGTCGTCCCCTGCGGGTTAAATATCTCTCTACCGTCCGAACGGCAGGAGAACGAGTGTGGCTGGAATAACACACGCATGATCAATCCTTCCCCCGTTTGCCCGACGGCTCTTGTCATTCCGAGCCGATCCAGCCGAATTTAGCGCACAGGAAGGGGGTTCCCTTCCCATACGTTTGAACTCACCTGTGGGGGTAATTAATGACAAAGTCTCGAAAAATGAGCGCGCTGGCGGCGCTGGGGAGCCTTACGGCTGCCGTGGCGTTGCTCGCGGGCTCGCCGGATGCCAGCGCGCAGCCGGCGTCGCCCGGCGGCGGCTCGTTCCCAGGCTCGTTCCTGGTCCCGGGCACCAACACCTCGGTCAAGATCGGCGGCTTCGTCAAGATCGTCGGCATCTACGACATCGACGCGCGCAACGGCGACACGATCGCGGTCGACGGCATCCCGATCAAGGGCACCGCGGCGGCCTCGCTGCATGGCGCGACGCGCTTGCACGCGCGCCAGAGCAACATCAGCGTCGACACGCGCACGCCGACCGCCTATGGCGACCTGACGACCTTCGTCCTGGTCGACATGTTCGGCCAGAACACTTCGGAGTCGCAGAACCAGTCGACGACGCAGAACACGCGGCTCGTCTACGCCTACGGCACCTTGGGCCCGTTCCTGGCGGGTCAGTGGGTGTCGTTGTTCGCTGACACCGACGCGATCATCGAGAGCGTCGATCCGACCGGCTTCGTCGGCAACATGGATGGCCTCTCCAACCGCCAGCCGCAGTTCCGCTACACCTTCGCGGCGCCGGGCGGCTTCAGCGCCGCCGTCGACATCGAGAACCCGGAGGCCGAGGGCATCACCAACGCGGGCGCGGCCTTTACCACCAGCAATCTGGGCGGCGTCGACCGCTATCCGGACGTCCTCGGTCGTGTGCGACTCGACCAGGCTTGGGGCCATATCGCGTTGAGTGCCATGTGGCGCGACATGAAGATAGAAGCACCGGGCGTAGCACGGGCCAGCAAGGCTTCCTATGCCGGACAGCTCAGCGGCCATCTCAACACCTTCGGCAAGGATGCGCTGAAGTGGACGGTCGCGGCAGGCAAGGCCCCCGGCCACTATCTGACGTCTCTCGGTCGCACTTCGGGCGCGGATGGTCTTGAGTACAACCCGGCCACCGGCGCCGTGCACGCGCCTTACGCCTACACCGCCAATGTGGGCTACACCCACTGGTGGACGGGAGCCTTGCGCTCGTCCGTCGACGCCGGCTACGGGCGCAACAACAACGAGGTCTCCATCTTCACGGCGGCCGGTCTGGCGAACGCCGACAAGCGCCAGATCGAAGGGCGCGCCAACTTGATCTGGAGCCCCGTGCCGCAGGTGGACCTCGGCGCCGAGTACATCTATGCCCGGCGCACGGTTCAGACCGGCGGATCCGGCAACCTGCACCGCGTCGAGATCGAGTCGGTGTTCAAGTTCTAATCGTCTCTTCGTCGTCACTGCCGACCCGCCAGCCGCAAGGCTGGCGGGTTTTTCTTTGGCGCGACGCGATGCTCGCGCCGGGCGATGCGCCGGGATGCCCGTTACCGCGCGGTTGCCGCTGGCGAGCGGGTGGTTCACAGTACGCGCGGATGCGGCGTGGCGAGCATGGCGGGAGCCGAGAGCATGGCCGGCATGGTACAGAAGCTGGACGAGGCGGTGGCCGATCACCGCGCCGGCCGTGTCGCCGAGGCGGAGCGCAAGTACCGCGAGATCCTGGCGGTCGAGCCGGCCCAGCCGAAGGCGCTCCATTTTCTGGCGCTGATCGCGCTGCAGCGGCGGCAGCCCAATGTCGCGCTCGACCTCATGCGCGGCGCCATCGCGCGCGACAGCAGCGTTCCCGAATTCCACAACCGGCTCGGCGAGGCTCACCTGGCCCTCGGGCAGGTCGGCGAGGCCGTGCAATGCTTCGGCAAGGCGTTGCGGCTGCGCCCCTATTACACCGAAGCCCGCATGAATCTGGAGCAGGCGACCGCCTTCGCGCCGGGGCGGCTGCATTGGGTGCGCTACGTCATGGTCGAGGAGGTGCGCAAGCTGCTCGCGGCGATCGCGCCGGAGCGCCGCGACGTGCTGGAGATCTCCGGCGAAGGCTGGAAGGACGCGTTCACGTTCAAGAGCTATAAGAGCTTGTCCTATCCGGACTATGACGTGTGCGCGCAGCCGACCAAGGACAAGTTCGACCTGATCATCCTCGACCAGGTGCTGGAGCATGTGCGCCATCCCTCCCGCGCGGTGAAGAACGTCCGGGCGTCGCTGCGCGAGGGGGGCTATTGCCTGGTCAGCACTCCCTTCCTGCTGCGCGTCCATCCCTCGCCGCTCGATCTCTGGCGCTGGACGGAGGAGGGGCTGCGCTGCCTGTTCGAGGATTGCGGCTTCGACCCCGCGAAGATCAAGTCCGGCGGCTGGGGCAACCGCGACTGCATCATCGCCAATTTCACCCGCTGGGAAGTCTATGACCCGGGGGAGCATTCGCTCGAGAACGAGCCCGAGTACCCCGCGACGGTCTGGGCATTGGCGCAGCTCTAGCCGGCGGCGCAGGAGCGGATATGACGGGAACCTATGAGCCGCGCGTCTTCGATGCACCGAACGTCGCGCAGGCGAAGCGGATCATCCTGACGGCGGAAGGATCCGGCAGCGAGGAGCGCTGGGCGAAGGAGACGCCCTACATCGCGGAGATGATCGGTCGCACCCTGAAGCTTCGGCCGGAGACGCTGCTGCTGGATTATGGCTGCGGCATCGGGCGGCTGGCGGAGGAGCTCATCGTCAAGTACCGCTGCGGCGTCGTCGGCGTCGACATCAGCGCCGGCATGCGCGGCTTTGCCGCGACCTATGTCGAGTCCGACCGCTTTATCGCCTGTGCGCCGGTGGTGCTCGACACGCTGATCGAGCGTGGCCTCGCTTGCGACGCCGCGATCGCCGTGTGGGTGCTGCAGCATTGCCAGCGTCCGTCCGACGATGTCGGGCGGATCAAGCGGGCACTCAAGCCGTCGGCGCCGCTCTTCGTCGTCAACAACATCCATCGCGCCGTGCCGATGCTCGAGCGCAAGCTCGGTCCCATGGGCGCGACGATGGCAGGGACATGGGCGAATGACGGGATCGATGTGAAGGCGCTCGTGGCGCAGGAGTTTGCGCTGCAGGAAGAGGGGAAGCTCTCACCTGACCGCATCGGAGCCGACCTCTCGCGCCTGACTTTCTGGGCGACATTCCTCAAGCAGGGTTGATCGCTCCTGCGGCGCCGTGGCGATTCTTACCGGCAAGGTCATTGCGAGGCGCCCGCAAGGGGCGCCGCGGCAATCTCCCGGCGGCACCGGCGCGATGCTTGACGGGGATTGCTTCGCTACGCTCGCAATGACGCGAAAGGCGCGTCAGATCGCGCGATAGTTCGCGCCGATAGCGAAGCCAAGCAGGTTGGTCAGCAGCGCCTGATGCGCGTCGCCCGGCGACGCCAGGAACTTATCGACATACTCACGGCATTTGCTGAGATTTCCTTCGACGAAGAAGGATTGCCGCGCGATGTCCCCCGCCAGCACGGTTAGCTTATCGTGCCGGCCGATTTCGGCGCGATCGGCGATCGTCGTGTCGATCCCGCCGTCGAGGCGGATCGAGGTGATGAAGGGAAAGATGCAGCCGACCTTGATGACGCCTTGCGCCGCCTTGTTGCGGATCAGCAGGTCGATCGGCACGCGCGGGCTGTGGGTGATCTCCTTGGTGTAGATGTTGTAGAGCTTGCGGATGGATTTCGCGTTGACGAGATAGGAGGAGGTCGTCGCAAACAGCCGACCGGCGAGGTCGATGACGCTGAAGGCGGCGTTGAGGATCGCGCCCGATGCGTCGCGCACGACGCTGCGGTCGTAGAGCTCCTTGTACATGCGGAAGGCGTCGACGTTGATGGGGATATAGGTGTCGGTGAAGATGATGTCGTAGCTGTCGATCCCGCCATTGTCGATGGTCGCGCGGATCACCTGTTCGGCCTGGCTCGAGAACACGACGTCGTCTTCGATGACATGCAGGTGCTGCGGGGCGTCGAGATTCTTTTTCAGCAGGAGATAATGCGAGGTGAAGCATCCCATCTCGCCGCTTTTCAGATTCGGGTTCGGCAGATCGAGGGCATTGCCGTCCGCCGCCTTGAAGCGGGCATAGAGGTGCTCGAGCTTGTGCTGCGCCAGCTCCGCCTCGATTTCCGCCCGCCGCTCGCGGCTGCGATCGAGATTGATGTAGAAGCCGGTATAGCTCATGCCGCGCCATTCCTCGCCGATCCTATCCGATGATAGCTGCCGATCCAGTTGCTTTGCCAGGGATCCCCTTCCCGCTTGAGGGGGAGGGTCGGGTGGGGGGCGGGATCATGCGCTGAGCATCACCCGCGCGCGGCGGTGCGCCGCTCGATGCCCATGAGCTGGCCGATGCGCTCGGGTTCGGCGAGGAGGGCGCGGCTGTCGCCCTGGTGCACGATCTTGCCGCGCTCCAGCACGACCACGCGTTCGGTGGCGGCGAGCGCCTGGCGCGCATGCTGCTCGACCAGCACGATGGCGAGCGAATCCTCGCGCTTCAGCCGCTCGATGCCCTTGAGCATGGCGTCGACGATCACCGGCGCCAGCCCCTCCAGCGGCTCGTCCATCAGCAGCACGGCGGGGTTGCCCATGAGGGCGCGGCCGATCGCCAGCATCTGCTGCTCGCCGCCGGAGAGCTGGTTGCCGTAATTGCGCCGGCGCGCCGCCAGCGAAGGAAAGAGATCGTAGATGCGCGCCGCCGACCAGCGGCCCGGCCGCGCCGCCACGGCGAGGTTTTCATCGACGCTGAGCGAGCGGAAGATCTCGCGCTCCTGCGGCACCCAGCCGAGGCCGAGCCGGGCGCGCCGATGGGGCGCCATGCGGCCGATCTCGCGCGGGCCGACGCGGATGGTGCCGCCATGCAGCGTCGTGTGCCCCATGATCGTCGCCAGCAGCGTCGTCTTGCCGACGCCGTTTCGGCCGAGCACGGCGAGCGACCCGCGCGGCGGCAAAGTCAGCGACACGCCCTCGAGCACGACCGTCTCGCCATACCCCGCGCGCACACCCTCGAGCACGATGCCCGGTGCGTCGCTCATGCCGGCGCGCGCTCGCCGAGATAGACCTCGCGCACGCGCGGGTCGGCGGCGATCTCCTGCGGCGTGCCCTCGACGAGCACGGCGCCCTGCACCAGTACGGTGATGCGCCGCGCCAGGCGGAACACCAGATCCATGTCGTGCTCGATGATGAGCAGCGCGATATCCGCCGGCAGGCTCTCGATCGTGTCGACGATGATGCCGCTCTCCGAGGAGGGAACGCCGGCCGCCGGCTCGTCGAGCAGCAGCACCTTGGGCTTGAGCCCGAGCGCCACGGCGAGCTCGACGAGGCGCTGGCGGCCGTACGACAATTCGCGCACGAGACGCTGGGCCTCGGCGGCGAGGCCGAGGCGCTCGAGCGCGGCGTAAGCCTCATCGACGACATCGCGCCGCGATCCCGCCGGGCGGTAGATGTCGCCGGCGACGCCCATCCGCTCGCCGATGGCTAGGCAGACATTCTCCAGCACGCTCAAGCCGCGGAACAGTGTGTTGATCTGGAAGGTGCGGGCGAGGCCGCGCTTGACGCGCTGCGCCTGCGGCAACGCGGTGATGTCATCGCCGTCGAGCAGGATGCGGCCGGCGCTCGGCGCCAGCGCGCCGGTCACAAGGTTGACGAAGGTGGTCTTGCCGGCGCCGTTCGGCCCGATGAGCGCATGCCGCGCGCCCGGCTCGAGCCGGAACTCGATATCGTTGGCTACGGCGAGCGCGCCGAAACTCTTGCACAACCCGTGCGTCTCGAGTGCCGCGTTCATCCCCGGCCGCTCAGGCGCTGCGCGATCCGCTCGCCAAGGCCCAGCACGCCGCCGCGCGCGAAGACGACGACGATGATCAGCAGCAACCCGATCCAGAAATCCCAATAGACCGGATCGGCCTGGGCGAAGCGGTCCTGCAGGATCATATAGAGCGGCACGCCGATGAAGGCGCCGTAGAGCCGTCCGACGCCGCCCAGGATCAGCATGATCAACACCGCGCCCGAGCGCTCGAAGCTCAGCACCTCGAGCGCGACGAACTGCGTGGTCTGCGCCAGCAGCGCGCCGGCGATTCCGGCGAGCGCCGCGGCAATGGCGTAGATCGTCAGGCGGCGGCGGAACACCGGCGAGCCGATGGCGTGCATGCGCGCCTCGTTCTCGCGGATGCCGGTGAGCGAGCGGCCGAACGGCGAATGAACGATGCGGCGCGCGGCGAGCCAACCCAGGAACAGCAGCGCCAGGCAATAGAGATAAGCAACCCGCCCGTAGAGGTCGAAGCGGAAGAGGTCGAGCACCGGCGCGACGTCCATGCCCTGCAGCCCATCGGCGCCGCCGGTGACGCTGCCCGCCTTGTTCGCGGCTTCCTGCAGCATCACCGCGATCATCAAGGTCAGCATCAGCAGGGTGAGCCCGCGCGTGCGCAGGATGATGGCGCCGCTCACCAGGCCAACCAGCCCGGCGACCAGCCCGGCGACGACGAGGCCGCTCAAGGGCTCGCTCCAGCCATGCGCGGCGAGAAGGCCTGCAGTGTACGCGCCGACGCCGAAGAAGGCGGCGTGGCCCAGCGTGACGATGCCGGCATAGCCGAGGATCAGGTCGAGCGACAGGGCGAAGAGGATATTGATGAGGATCTGCGAGCCCAGGGCCAGATAGTCGGGAAAGGCGAAGAAGGCGGCGGCGCCGGCGAGCCAGGGCAGCGCTTCCCATGGGCGCAGGCGATGGCGGCGCAGCAGCGCCTCGACGGCTTGTGTGGCGCGGCCGGCGAGCGCATCGCTCATGACGAGCGGCCGAACAGGCCCTGCGGCCGCCACAGCAGCAGGGCGAGCGTCATGGCATAGATGAAGAAGGCGCCGAATTCCGGCAGCTTGTATTTGAACGCGGTGTCGGTGATGCCGAGCAGCAGCGCGGCGAAGAACGGGCCCTTGATGCTGCCGAGCCCGCCGACGGCGACGACGATCAGGAAATAGATGAGATGCTCCTGGGCGTAGCCGGGATCGATCGCCAGGATCTCGGCGCCGAGCGCGCCGCCCAGCGCGGCGAGCCCGCTGCCCAGCGCGAAGGCGAGGGTGAACAGCCGGTCGGTGTCGATGCCGACCGACTGCGCCATGCGGCGGTTGTCGACGGCGGCGCGGATGCGCGCGCCGAAGCGCGTGCGCTCGAGGCCGAGCCAGAGCAGCGTGACCAGCGCCGCGCCGGCGACGATGAGGAAGCTACGGTAGGTGGGGAAGGAGCGGAATCCCAGATCAAGCTGCCCGCTCAGATAGGCCGGCGGCTGCATCGGCTGCGCCAGCGGCCCCCAGAAGAACTTGAAGATCGCTACCGACATCAGGATGAGGCCGACCGTCATCAGCACCTGCGACAGCTCGTCGGCGCCGTAGAGCCGGCGATAGAGGAGGCGCTCTAGCACCACGCTGCCGGCGCCGACGACGACGAAGGCGGCGGCGACCGCAAGCGGGAAGGGGACGTGGTAGGCGTTGATGAGGCGGGTCATGACATAGCCGCCGGCCGCGGCGAACACGCCATGCGCCAGGTTGATGAAGCCCATGAGGCCCATGGTGACGGAGAGCCCGACCGAGACGAGGTAGAGCACCATCGCGTAGGCGAGACCATGGAAGGCGATGCTGATGAAGGCCGAGACGGCGGCGCTCACCGGGGCCCGTCCTGCGCTAGAAGTGGATTACGACGGCGCTGCCGACGCATGACGCCTGCACCACCGCTGGATCATCATCGAACCAGTCCCGACCCGATCCTACTTGGCCGGGTTGAGCTCCTTCCAGGGATCCTTGACCTGATGGATGGTCTCGAACTCGATATTGGCGAGGTGGTCGCCCTGCTTCTCGACGCGGCGGATATAGATGTCTTGCACCACGTCGCGCGTCTGCGGATCGATCATGATGGGCCCGCGCGGACTGTCCGGGTTCTTCCACCCCGCGAGGATTTTCATCGCCTGGTCGCCGTCCGCTTTGCCCTTGGTCTCCTTGATGACCGAGAAGATCGCGGCCATGCTGTCCCAGCCGCCGACCGACATGAAGCCGGGCGGCGTCTTGTCGCCGTATTCCCGCTTCCACGCCGCGACATAGGCCTTGTTGGCGGGCCGGTTGGCGGCGTTGGAATAGGTGCCGGAGCTGATCACGCCCAAGGGTTCCTGCCCCATGCTCGGCAGCTCCTCGTCGGGCACGATGTCCTGCGGGCCGATGATCTTGACGCCGTCGGCCTTCATGTTGAGGTCGTTATAGGCCTTCATGACCGCCGTCGCCTGCTTGCCCGAGGGCACGAAGACGAAGACGGCGTCGGGCTTCGCATCCTTGACGCGCTGCATGAAGGGGACGAAGTCCGGGTCCTTCACGGGAAATTGAACGGTGTCGACGATCTGGCCGCCGGAATCCTTGAAGCCCTTGGTGAAGGCCGCCTCGGCGTCATGGCCGGGCGCGAAATCGCTGACGGCGATGAACACCTTCTTCAGTCCGCCCTTTTCGGCGGCCCATTTGCCGAGCGGCAGGCTCTCCTGCCACAGTGTGAAGGAGACGCGCGCGAGATAGGGCGAGGCGCGCACGATGCCGGCGCCCGCCGCGTTGCTGATGACGAACGGCACCTTGGCTTCGGTGGCGATCGGCGCCATGGCGGCGGCATTGGGCGACCACACCACGCCGGTCAGGAAATTCACGTGCTCGCGCGTCACCAGCTCCTGCGCCAGGCGCTTGGCCGTCTCGGGGTTGGGCCCGGTGTCGTCGCGACGCACGATCTCCACCTTCACGCCCGGCGGCAGATCCTTCTCATGCTCCTTGGCGTAGAGGCTCAAGCCCTTGTCGATCTGGTCGCCGAGCGAGGCGGCCGGTCCCGAATAGGTCAGAATGACGCCGATCTTGACGGTTTGCGCCGCCGCCGGCAGCGTCGGTGCCAAGGCCAGCGCCGCCCCCAGCGCGACGGCCGCGGTTCTCTTCGCCATGCTCATCGTCTCCCCTCCCTGCCGGCCCGTTCGGCGGGCGGCTTCGCGATTCTTCCGCACTATACCGAGGTACGAGCGGCCACGGCAATCATGCGTTTACCAAACTATCCGTCTGACCAACGGATTTTCCACGAAGAGCGACTGGAACTCCGGATCAGCCGACCTTCACCACCTGCTTGCCGAAATTCTCGCCCTTGAGCAGGCCGATGAAGGCGCGCGGCGCGTTCTCGATGCCTTCGGTCACGGTCTCGCGATATTTGATCTTGCCCTCGCGCACATATTGGCCGAGCCGCTGCAGCGCCTCGGGCCAGCGGTTCAGGTGGTCGGAGACGATGAAGCCCTGCAGCTTGATGCGCATGCCGACGGCGACCATCATGTTCTTCACGCCGTAGGGATCGGTCGCATTGTATTGCGAGACCATGCCGCAGAGCGGGATGCGCGCGAAGGGATTGCAGCGCGCCAGCACGAGATCGAGGATCGGCCCGCCGACATTCTCGAAATAAATGTCGATGCCCTGCGGCGTCGCCTCGGCGAGCGCGCGCTTCAGATCGTCGCCGCGATGATCGATGCAGGCGTCGAAGCCGAGATCCTTCACCACGTAGTCGCATTTCTCCTTGCCGCCGGCGACGCCGACGACGCGGCAGCGCGCGAGCTTGGCGAGCTGGCCGACGACGCTGCCGACCGCGCCCGAGGCCGCCGACACCACGACCGTGTCGCCGGGCTTGGGCTGGCCGATATCGAGCAGGCCGATCCAGGCGGTGACGCCGGGCATGCCGACGGCGCCGAGATAGGCCGACAAGGGCTTGAGGCTCGGATCCACCTTGCGCAAATCGCTGCCGTCGGAGAGCGCGTATTGCTGCCAGCCGACACGGCCGGCGACGGTGTCGCCCGGCTTGAATTTCGGGTTCTTCGACTCGACGACCTCGCCCACCGCCTCGCCGGTCATGACGTCGCCGATCTCCGCCCTGGCGGCATAGGAGCGTCCCTCGTTCATGCGCCCGCGCATGTAAGGATCGAGCGAGAGGAAGCGGTTGCGCACGAGCACCTGCCCGTCCTTGGGCGACGGCACCGGCGTCTCGACGACGCGGAAATCGCTCTCCTTCACCCAGCCGGTCGGGCAGCTGGCGAGCAGGACCTGCGTATTCTTCTCGGGCATGGCGGCGCTCCCTGGGGCTTTTGTTCGCTGCGTCACGGTAGCGCGGCGTTGGCACGCTCGTCGATGCCGATGCTGCGGCGCTAACCCGGCGTGCTGCGCGCGGTGAAGTCGCCGCTGGCGGCACCCTCGCGATAATGGTCGAGGGCCCAGCGCACCGAGGGGAAGGCGAGCTCGTCCCAGGGGATCTCGTCCCAGGCGAAGAGCTTGACCTCGAGGCTCTCGGCGCCGGCGGCGAATTCCGGCGCGCTCAGATGGGCGCGGTAGATGATCTGCACCTGGCTGATGCGGGGGATGTCGTAGACGGCGAGGAGTCCGTCGATGGTGATGCGCGCCTGCACCTCTTCCCAGGCCTCGCGCATGGCGCCGGCGAGCGTCGATTCGTTGAGCTCGAGATATCCCGCCGGCAAGGTCCAATAGCCGCGGCGCGGGTTGATGGCGCGGCGGCACAGCAGGAATTGCTCCTGCCACAGGCACACCGCGCCAACGACGATCTTCGGATTCTCGTAATTGATGAAGCCGCAATCGGGACAGACCATGCGCTCGCGATTGTCGCCTTCGGGGACAGTGAGGACGCTGGGGCCGCGGCCGGCGGGACCGTTGGACATGGCCTCAACCGAAGGAGGGGGCTGCGCGCCGCCGCTCCGGCAAGCCGCGCCTCAGACCAGGAGATCGACGAGCCGCCCGCGGGCCAGCCGGCTTCGCTGCGCTTGGCGCGGCACGAGGTCGCCGGCGCCGCCGCGGCGGTTGGCGGTCACGCGCCGTGCCGGCTCGATCGGCGCCGCCGGCGCGGCAACAATAACCACCGGTGGCGTCACATTCGGCGCCAATGGGGCGAGGCCGGATCCAGGCAATATCTGCACGGTCGCATGTTCCTGAGAGCCAATGGGCAATAATATCACCGGCGTCCTTGCCGCAGCAAGGCAGGGCCGCGAACATGGTTAACGGCGGCCGAGCGCCGCTACTCCGGGCAGCTCGCGGCCCTCGAGCCATTCGAGGAAGGCGCCGCCAGCGGTCGAGACATAGGTTAGATCGTCGACCACGCCGGCCTGGGCGAGTGCAGCCACCGTGTCGCCGCCGCCGGCGACGCTGAGCAGCTTGCCCTGCCTGGTCAGCTCGGCGACCCGCTTCGCCAAGGCGGTCGTGCCGGCATCGAAGGGCGGCGTCTCGAACGCGCCCACCGGGCCGTTCCACACCAGCGTGCGGCACTCGGCGAGGCGCTCCGAGATCGCCTGCACCGTCTTGGGGCCGATATCGAGGATCATGGCGTCCGGAGGCACGCGGTCGATGGCGACCGTCTCGCTCGCCGCACCCGGCTTGAACTCGCGCGCGACGATGCCGTCGAGCGGCAGCATGAGCGCACAGCCGACCTCCTTCGCACGGTCGATGATGCGGCGCGCGGTGTCGGCCATGTCGCGCTCGCACAGCGATTTACCGACCGCGATGCCTTGCGCGAAGAGCAGGGTATTGGCCATGGCGCCGCCGATGATGAGCACGTCGACCTTGGCGGTGATGAAGGCGAGGAGATCGAGCTTGGTCGAGACCTTGGCGCCGCCGATGAGCGCGGCCACCGGCCGCTTCGGCGTCTCGAGAGCGGCGCCGAGCGCGTCGAGCTCCGCCTGCATCAGGCGTCCGGCCGCCGCGGGCAGCAGATGCGCCAGCGCCTCGGTCGAGGCATGGGCGCGGTGCGCGGCGGAGAAGGCGTCGTTGACATAGAGGTCGCCGAGCGCGGCGAGCTGCTTGGCGAAGCCTGGGTCGTTTTTCTCTTCCTCGGCATGGAAGCGGAGATTCTCGAGCAGCGCGACCTCGCCCGGCTTGAGCGCCGCGATGACGCGCTCGGCGGCCGGCCCGACGCAGTCCTCGGCGAAGGCAACCGGGCGCCCGATTGCCTGCGACAGCGGCGCCACCAGCGGCCGCAGCGAATAGGCTGCCTCGGGCTTGCCCTTGGGCCGGCCGAAATGCGACATCACCACCACGCGGCCGCCGTGCTCGGCCAACTCGCGGATGGTCGGCGCCAGCCGCTCGATCCGGGTGGCGTCGCCGACCTTGCCGTCCTTCACCGGTACGTTCAGGTCGGCGCGCAGCAGCACGCGCTTTCCCTTGGGATCGACATCGTCGAGGGTGCGGAATTTCGCCATCAGGGTCCCACCGTTGCGAGGAGACGCCGGCTGCTGGTCCTAGCGAACGTTCGGGCGGCGCGTCAATTTGACGGTAGGCTAACGCCGGCCGAGCCCGAGCCTCTTGCCAAGACGGTCGCAGCGGATAGCTTTAGGCACCATGCCGAGCACGCTCGAATCGATCGCCTATCGCGCCGCGCAGCGCCTGCGCGTCTCCTGGTATTTCGGCCAGAAATGGCTGAGCGCACGGCTCACCGACGCCGTGCCGGCGCCACCCGAGCTCAAGGAGCGCATGCCCGATCGCGCGCGCATCCTCGCCGATCTGCGTGCGCTCCTCGATCAGGACTGGCGCAACATCGAGCAAGGACTTTACCGGCTGCCGGAGAGCGTCATCGCCGACCCGCTCGCGATGCTGCGCAAGGCAGGACGCTACTTCGCCGATCTGCGCCGGGTCGATGCGCGGCGCCGCGCCGATGCCAGTGACGAGATCTTCCGTTCGACGCCGCCCGGCCGCTATCCGCGCTATTACCTGCAGAATTTCCATTATCAGACCGACGGCTGGCTCAGCCGCCGCTCGGCCGAGCTCTACGACCATCAGGTCGAAGTGCTGTTCGGCGGTGGCGCCGATGCCATGCGGCGGCAGGCGCTGGTGCCGCTCGGACGCGTGCTTGCCGAGCGCGGCGTACGCCGCGCGTCGCTGCTCGATCTCGCTTGCGGCACCGGGCGCTTCCTGCGCGAGGTCAAGAGCAATTACCCGAGGCTCGCGGTCAGCGCGCTCGATCTCAGCCCGCATTATCTCGAGCTGGCGCGCGAGGCGCTGGCGCCGTGGTCGGGCACCGCGTTTCTCGAGGCGCCGGCCGAAGCCGTGCCGGCGCCGGATTCCAGCTTCGATGTCGTCACCTGCATCTTCCTCTTCCACGAGCTGCCGGCGAAAACAAGGCGCCAAGTGGTTGCGGAGATGGCACGGGTGCTGCGCCCGGAGGGGGCGGCGATCTTCATCGATTCGATCCAGCTCGGCGACGTGCCGGAGTATGACGCGCTCGTCGAGTATTTCCCGCACGCCTTCCACGAGCCCTATTATTCGCAATATGCGCGCGAGGACCTCGCCGCGCTCTTCGCGGATGCCGGGCTCACTCTTGAGGAGAGCCGAATCGCCTATTTTTCCAAGGTGATGACGTTCCGCAGGCCGGGCTGAGCGCCGGCGTCAGGCGTCGCTCGCGGGAACCCAGGGCAGGCGCGCGACTTCGATGCCCTCGTCGGCAAGCGCGCTCGATTCCGCGTCGCTAGCCTCACCATAGATGCCGCGCGCGTCGGCGTCGCCGTGGTGAATGCGGCGCGCCTCTTCGGCGAAGCGCTCGCCGACATAGTCGCAGGTCGTCTCGACATGCCGGCGCAGCTGTTGCAGCATACGGCGCAGCTGCTCGGGCGAAGGCGGCGTTTTGTCCTGCCGTGCCGAGCGGCCCAGGCGCGGCGCCATCGGCGCCTTTTCGATCGCGGTGTCGCCGCAGCACGGGCAGGCGATCAGGCCGCGCTTGGCCTGCCGCTCATAGGTCGCACCGTCGCGGAACCAGCCCTCGAATTCATGCTCGGCACTGCATTTGAGCTTGAAAAGGATCATCAGCCTACCGGATCTTTCACTCTTTCTTACATGTCGCGCGACGATTTGGCAATTTCGCGTGAGAGTGCCAATGCAACCAACACCTGTGCCCGATGCCCCGGTTCCATCGCCCTGGGTCCGGCGCTTCCTGCCGCTGATTCCGGCACGCGGCCGCGTGCTCGATCTCGCGGCGGGCCAGGGGCGGCACGCTCAACTGTTGCGCGCCAATGGTTACGAAGTGGTTGCGGTCGATCGCGATGTGGCCGTCCTGCGCGCAGCGCTCGCTGGCGGCGCCGGCGCATCGATCATCGAGGCGGACCTCGAGGATGGCGGTCCCTGGCGCCTCGGCCAGGGCTATGACGGGATCATCGTCGCCAATTACCTGCACCGGCCGCTGTTGCCGGCGCTGGCGGCGGCGCTCGCGCCCGGCGGGGCGTTGATCTACGAGACCTTCATGGCCGGCAACGAGCGCTTCGGCCGCCCGGCGAACCCGGATTTCCTGCTGCGGCCGGGCGAGTTGCTGGCCGCCTTCAGCGATCGCCTGGCCATCGTCGCCTTCGAGCAGGGCAGCGTCGCAGCGCCGCGGCCGGCCGTCATCCAACGCATCGCCGCCGTAAAAGGCGAGGTGGGCCCGCTGCCGCCGGCCTAACTACTCCGCCGCCAGCGCGCCGCTTTTGCGCGGCGGCGCGAAGGCGCGGTCGTGGGCGAGCGACGGCACGGCGCGGCGCGCCTCGGCGATCTTGGCCGGGTCGATCGCGGCGGTGATGAAGCCGACGCCGTCCTCGGCCTCGGCGAGGATATCGCCCCAGGGCGCGACGATGAGCGAGTGGCCATAGGTCTTGCGGCCCTCGGCATGCTCGCCCCATTGCGCAGGCGCGAAGACGAAGCAGCCATTCTCGATGGCGCGCGCGCGAATCAGCACGTGCCAATGGGCGCGGCCGGTCGGCACGGTGAAGGCGGACGGGATCGACAGGAAATCGGCGCCGGCCTGCGCTAAGGCGCGATAGAGCTGCGGGAAGCGCAAATCGTAGCACACGGTCATGCCGAGCACGCCCCAGGGCAGCGTCGCCAGCGCCGCCGCCTCGCCGGGCCGGAACGCGTTCGACTCGCGGTAGCTCTCGCCGCCGGCAAGCTCGACATCGAACATGTGGATCTTGTCGTAGCGCTGCGCCACCGTGCCGTCGGGCGCGATGAGGAAGGATCGGTTGACGAGCCGCTCGTCGCCATCCTCGCGCCGCACCACCGCCGATCCCAGCAGCAGCCACGCGCCGGTCTCGCGCGCGAGCTCGCGGCAGGCGGCGAGCATCGGGTGATTGGCTTCGTTTCGCGCTTTTTCGATTCGCAACGGCCGCTTCGGCTCCATCATGTCGCTCACCTCGGGCGTCATGATGAGCGCGGCGCCGGCGTCGCGCGCGCGGCGGATGAGGTCGCCGGCGGCGGCGATGTTGGGCTCGACCTCGCGCGCCGAGGAGAGCTGGATGCAGGCGGCCTTGAAGGCGCCGCTCACGCGCGGGATATCCCGAGCTTGGCGTCGAGCGTGCCCGCGCGGTCGAGGGCATAGAGCTCGTCGCAGCCGCCGATCCGCTCGCCATCGATGAAGATCTGCGGCACGGTCTGCCGCCCGCCCGAGCGCTCCACCATCTCGTCGCGCTTCGACGTGTCCTCGATGACGTCGATGTTGACGTAGTCCACGCCCTTCTTCTCCAGCAGGCTCTTCGCCCGCGCGCAATAAGGGCAGAACAGCGACGAATAGACCTCTACCCGGACCATGTTCTCACCTGCCACACCGCATCCGACAAGATCTAGTCAAAACCGCCTGACGATCAAGGCCTGGTCGCTTGCGCCGGCGGGGCATCAGGCCTGTCTCACCGTGCGCGCCAGGGTCAGCACGTCGACCTGCCGCGCCCCGGCGCGGCGCAGGATTCGTGCGCACTCGCCGACCGTGGCGCCGGTGGTGAAGACGTCGTCGACGAGGAGGATGCGGCGGCCCTTGACCGTGCGGCCGGGTTTCACGATGAAGGCGCCCCTGACATTGCGCTCGCGCGCCGCGGCGTTGCGCTTGCCCTGCGCCGGCGTGCGCCGGCGGCGCACCAGGCAGTCGGCGCCGACCGGCGGCCCGCCCGCGGCATGGATGGCATGGGCGAGCATTGCGGCCTGGTTGTAGCGGCGGGCGAAGAGCCGCGTCCAATGCAGCGGCACCGGCACGAGAAGGTCGGCCTCGGCGACGAGCTCCGCCCCGGCGCGCCGCATCCACACGCCCAGCGCCGGCGCGAGGTGCAGGCGGTCGCCATGCTTGAAGCCGAGGATCAGCCCCCGACTCGCCTCGTCATAGCGCATTGCCGCGCGGGCGCGCGCGAACGGCGGATGGAAGCGGGCGCAGGCGCCGCACAGCGCCTCTCGGCCCGGCTCGAAATCGAACGGCGCGCCGCAGCAGGCGCAACAGGGCGCGCCGAGAAAGGTCATGCCGCGCCAGCACGGCGCGCAGAGCGTGCCGGCCGCCGTCACCGCCGCGCCGCAGCGAAGGCAACGCGGCGGCAGCAGCAGATCGAGCAGCGCCGTGCCAAGACGGCGCAGCGCCGGCGGTCGGGCAAGGCTCAGCATCGCCGGATGATGACAACCCGGCGCGGCACCGCTGTCAACGGTGGGTTGGGCGCGGGCGGGCCGGGTGGCGCGCGCTGCCGTGCCGTGTCATATAAGCGCCGATGCCGCCCGTTCCGCGCGACCCGCTGCGCGTCTTCGACCGGCGCGCCGTGCGCCTGCACCGCGCCCGGGCCGCGCGCGCCCCGGCCGCCGCCGATTTCCTGGTCAACGAATCGGCGGAGCGGCTCGCCGATCGGCTCGACGATGTGACGCGGCGCTTTCCCCTGGCGCTCGATCTCGGCTGCCGCGACGGCGCCCTGGCGCGCGTGCTGGCCGGGCGCGGCGGCATCGAGGCCCTGGTGCATGCCGACTCCGCGCTCGCTTTCGTGCAGCGCCTGCCGGCCGCCGTGCCGCGACTCGTCGCCGAGGCCGAGGCACTGCCGTTCCGGCGCCATGCCTTCGACCTCGTGCTCAGCAATCTCGACCTGCATTGGACCAACGATCTGCCCGGTGCGCTGCTGCAACTGCGCCACATGCTGAAGCCCGACGGGTTGCTGCTGGCGGCACTGTTCGGCGGCGAGACGCTCGTCGAACTGAGCCGCGCGCTGATCGAGGCGGAGCTTGCCGAGGAGGGTGGCGTCGGGCCGCGCGTCTCGCCTTCGGCCGATATCCGCGACATCGGCATGCTCCTGCAGCGTGCCGGCTTCGCGCTGCCGGTGGTGGACAGCGACACGGTCGAAGTGACTTACGCCGACGCGCTCGCCTTGATGCGCGACCTGCGGGCGATGGGCGAGACCAACGCCGCGGTCGAGCGGCGCCGCGGCTTCACCCGTCGCGCCACGCTGGCGCGGGCCGCGGCGGTCTATGGCGATCGCTTCGGCCGCAGCGACGGCCGCATCCCCGCCAGCTTCGAGATCATCACCCTGACCGCCTGGGCACCGCATGAAAGCCAGCCGAAGCCGTTGCGGCCCGGCAGCGCCAAGGCGCGCCTCGCGGATGCGCTGGGCGCCGTCGAGCGCCCGGCGGGAGGGAACTCGGAGCGGGGTACGGACTTTCACATACATAAGCCCGGAAAACCCCCGGGGCGTTTTCCCTAGTCAGGCTAATCGGTGGCGGATATTTTACCCGTGATGGCACGAGCATCGATCCTTCTTGCATGCGCCGTGCTCGGCGCCGCCCTTGTAGCCGGCCCGGCGCGCGCGGCGCACGAGGTCTACGCCTACCGCGTCGTGCACCCGACCTATGGCGATATCGGCACCTACACGAATGTCGTCGATCGCGCCGGCGACGACACCAATGTCCAGACCGAACTCAAGATCGCGGTGAAGGCGATCGGCATCGTCGTCTACCGCGAGGAGGCGCGCCGCGCCGAGCATTGGCGCAACGACCGGCTGGTCTCGTTCGAGAGCGTCACCGTCACCAACGGCAACAAGCTCGAAGTGCACGGCGAGGCGCGCGACGGCGGCTTCGCCATCACGACGCCGTCGGGCACGGTGGTGGCGCCCGGCAACGTGCATCCGTCGAACCCGTGGTCGGCGATGGTGCTGGGCACGGATTACATGATGTCGACCAAGACCGGCCGGCTCGTCCATGTGCGCGTCAGCGGCGGCGAGGAAGAAGCCGTCGCGTTGAACGGCAACACCCTGCGCCTGCATCAATACGAGATTATCGGCGACAAGCGGCAGTTCGTCTGGCTCGACGAGCGCGGCATCACCGTCGCCTTCCGCACCGAGGAGAACGGCGCGCCGGTCGATTTCATCCTCGCGCCGCCGCAGGAGGCCGCCGGCGGCAGAGCCGGTAGCCGGTAGCCGGCGAGCCTTGGCCATCAGTTGCATTATCTCTCCGGCAGCTCGGCCGCCCCCGATGCCGGCGCCGCCTATCTCGGCAAGACGCCGCTCGAGCTCGCCAATGCCGATCCTGCCGATGAAGGCTGGCGACGCCACATGGCCGATCTCCGCGCGCAGCGGCCGTTCCGCGATTTCTGCTTCCGCTATTCTCACCGCGATGGGACCGACAAGTTCTGGTCGATCAGCGGCGCGCCCGTCTTCACCGCCGAGGGCGTGTTCTCGGGCTATCGCGGCACCGGGACCGACATTACCGGCGCGGAGCGGGCGCAGGAGGCGCTGCGCCAAGCCAAAACTCTGGCCGAGGGCGCAAACTCGGCATCATCAACGACATCCTCGACCTCTCGAAGGTCGAGGCCGGGCGTCACGAACTGGCCGAGGAGATGATTGATCTTCACGACATCGTGAAGGGCACGGTGGGGCTGCTGCGCGAGCGCGCGAGCGCGGGCGGGATCGAGGTCAAGACCGATCTGGCGGGACAGGCGCTGCGGATCCGCGGCGACGAGCGCAAGCTCAAGCAGGTCGTGACGAACCTGCTGTCGAATGCCGTCAAGTTCACGTCGGCCGGCGGCGAGATCGTCATCACCGCCCGCGTCGAAGAGCGCCGCATCCTGCTCGAAGTCCGCGATACCGGCATCGGCATCGCGCCGGAGCATGTCGCGCGCGCTGTCGCCGTTCGGCCAGGTCGACAGCCGCCTGAGCCGCCGCTACGAGGGCACCGGCCTCGGCCTGCCGCTCGCCCGGGCGCTGGCCGAGCTGCATGGCGGCACGCTGACGCTCGAGACCGCGCCCGGCCGCGGCACGACGGTGCGCGTCACCTTGCCGGTGGAGCGGCTGGTGGAGCTGCGGCAGCATCGGATCGGGTGAGGGGCGCTACAGGAGATCCTGCAGCATCGCGACGAGCGGTCTGTCGGCCGGCGGCATCGCATACTGGTCGAGCTTCATCGGCCGGACCCAGGCGAGCGCCTGGCCTTCGCGCGAAGCGACATCGCCGGTCCAGCGGCGGCAGACATAAAGCGGCATGAGCAGGTGAAAGCGCTCGTAGCGATGCGAGGCGAAGGTCAAGGGTGCGAGGCAGGACTCGGCCACGTCGATGCCGAGCTCTTCCTTGAGCTCGCGAATGAGCGCCGCCTCGGGCGCCTCGCCTTGCTGCACCTTGCCGCCCGGGAATTCCCACAAGCCCGCCATCATCTTGCCCGCGGGGCGCTGTGCCAGCAGCACGCGCCCATCGCCATCGACCAGCGCCACGGCGACGACGAGGATGACGGGAAGCGGCTCAGCTGCGGTAGCTGCCATTGATGTCGATGTAGCGGTGCGTCAGGTCGCAGGTCCAGACCGTGGCGCGGCCCTTGCCGATGCCGAGATCGAGGGCGATGTGGACCTCGCGCCCGGCCATGTGCTTCGCCACCGGCGCCTCGTCGTAGCCGGGCACCGGCCCGCCCTTCTCGGCGATCTTCACGCCGCCGACGGTGATGACGAGCTTGTCGCGCTCGGCCTTCTCGCCGGCCTTGCCCACGGCCATGACGATGCGGCCCCAATTGGCGTCGCCGGCGGCGATCGCGGTCTTGACCAGGGGCGAATTCCCGACCGCGAGGCCGACGCGCCGCGCCGCGCGCACGGTCGCCGCGCCGGTCACCTCGATCGTGACGAACTTCTCCGCGCCCTCGCCGTCGCGCACGACCTGCTGCGCCAGGTCGATCATCACCTCGTCGAGCGCGCGGCGGAACGATCTGAGCCGCGAATCGCCGGCGCGCGCGACGCGCTTGTGCCTCGCCTGGCCGGTGGCGCACAGCAGGACCGTGTCGCTGGTCGAGGTATCGCCGTCGACGGTGATCGAGTTGAACGAGCGCTCGTTTGCCGCGCTGACCAGCGCCTGCAGCACCTTCGCGGGAATCGCGGCGTCGGTAAAGAGGAAGGCAAGCATCGTCGCCATGTCCGGCGCGATCATGCCCGAGCCCTTGGCGAAGCCGTTGATGGTGACGGGAACGCCGTCGATCTCGGCACGCCCCGTCGCCCCCTTGGCGAAGGTGTCGGTGGTCATGATCGCCTGCGCCGCCTCGGCCCAGCCGTCCGGCGAGGCGGCGCCGGCGGTGGGCGCCAGCGCGCCGATGATCTTGTCGGCCGGCGGCGGATCGCCGATGACGCCGGTCGAGGCGATATAGACCTCGCGCGGGTCGGCGCCGACCAGCCTCGCCATGGTCTTCGCGGTCTCCGCGACGACGGCGCGCCCGGCGCGGCCGGTGAAGACGTTGGAGTTGCCGGAATTCACCACGAGCGCGCGCGCCTTGCCGCGCTTGAGGCAGGCGCGGCACCAGTCGACCGGTGCGCCCGGCATGAGCGAGCGGGTGAAGACGCCAGCCACCGTCGTCCCTCGATCGAGCAGCGCCACCATCAGGTCGCGCCGGCCTTGGTAGCGGATGCCGCAATGCGCGGTCGCGAGCTTGACGCCGGCGAGCGGCGGCAGGTCGGGAAAGCGGGCTGGGGCGAGCGGCGAAAGAGCGGGCATGCCAGTCTGCGACCTGGTTACGCGCGCGGCGACAGCGCCGTCGCGCTCATTCCTTGGGCTTGGTCTCCGGCGACAAGGTGGGCGGCGCGGTCTCCGGCGCCAGTGTCGGCGCGCCGGGCACCGGGCCGAGCGCCGGGGCTGCCCCGGGCTTGCTGCCGTCGAGATTGAAGACCTCGATCTTGGCGGCGGTGCGCAGCTCCTTGACCTTGTCGCCGACGAGCTCGCGCGACATCTCGGTGCTGAGCCGCGGCTTGACCTGCTCGAAGGTCGGCGGCTTGGCGGTGCGGCGATCCTCGACCTTGATCACGTGCCAGCCGAACTGGGTCTTGACCGGCGTGTCCGTGTACTCGCCCGGCTTCAGCTTGAAGGCGGCGTCGGCGAATTCCGGCACCATGTCCTCCTTGGTGAAATAGCCGAGGTCGCCGCCCGAGGTCTTGCCGCTGGGGTCGGTGGTCTTGTCCTGCGCCAGCTTGTTGAAGTCGCCGCCCTTCTTGAGCTCGGCGATGATCCCTTTGGCCTCGTCCTCGCTGACGACTAGGATGTGGCGCGCGTGGACCTCCTCGCGCGGGGGCGCGTCCTTGACGAATTTGTCGTAGCGCGCGTGCAGCTTCTGGTCGGTCACCTGCTTTTGGAGCAGGCGCTGGACATAGGCGTCGGCGATGATCTGGTCCTGCACCAGCGCCAGCCGCTTCTTCACCTCGGGATCGTCCTGCAGCTTGGTCTTGCGGCCGGCCTGGCTCACCAGCATCGTGCCCACCATCTGGTCGAGCAGCGCGGGGTAGAGCCGGTCCATCGGCTGCTGCTGCACTTGCGGCGGCAGGCCGCGAATCGCCTCGACCACGTCGGAGCGATGCAACTCGATGCCGTTGACGCGGGCCACCACCGGGTCACCAGCCGCGGCCGCCGCCGGCCTTACCGGCTTCGCCGCCGTCTGCGCCCAGGCGGGCGCGCCGAGCAGCGCAAGGGATAGGGCGAATATCGCTCGAGACATCATGGGAATTCCTTTTGAGCAAGCGGCGCGAAAGGCCGGCGCCGAGCGGCGCCACCGCCGGGGGCCGCAGCGCCGGGCGCTGATAAAGCACATCGCTTCGCCGATAACAAGGGAAGCAGCAGGCGCGGCGCGGCGCCCGGTTTCGGGCGGTCGTGAATTGACTCTGCCCGCCGATATCCCTATCTGTCACACGGTCATCGCGGCGATTGACCTTCCGCCCGCCACATCTCGAGGTATTGATGATCGGCGCCCTAGCCCGGCGAGTGTTCGGCTCCGCAAACGATCGATACATCAAGAGCCTGCAGCCGCTGGTCGACGAGATCAACGTGGCAGAGCCGGCGCTTGCAGTGCTCTCCGATGACGATCTCCGCGCGCGGACGGCGGCGCTCAAGGAGCGGCTCCGCCAGGGCGAGACCGTCGACGACATTCTGCCGGACGCCTTCGCGACGGTGCGCGAGGCGGCCAAGCGCACGCTGGGTCAGCGCCATTTCGACGTCCAGCTCATGGGCGGCATCGTGCTTCACCGCGGCATGATCGCGGAGATGAAGACCGGCGAAGGCAAGACCCTGGTGGCGACGTTGCCGGTCTATCTCAACGCGCTCGCCGGGAAGGGCGTCCATGTCGTCACCGTCAACGACTACCTGGCGCGGCGCGACAGCGAGTGGATGGGGCAGATCTACCGCTTCCTCGGTCTCAACGTCGGCTGCATCGTGCACGGGGTCGAGGACGACGAGCGTCGCAACCAATATGGCGCCGACGTGACCTACGGCACGAACAACGAGTTCGGCTTCGACTATCTGCGCGACAACATGAAATTCCGCCTGGAGGAGATGGTCCAGCGGCCCTTCAACTACGCCATCGTCGACGAGGTCGACTCGATCCTGATCGACGAGGCGCGCACGCCCCTGATCATCTCCGGACCGGCCGAGGATTCGTCGGAGCTCTATCGCGGCGTCAACGAGCTCATTCCCCGCCTCGCCGCCGAGGATTACGAGAAGGACGAGAAGCAGCGCACGGTGACGCTCACGGAGAGCGGCGTCGAGAAGATCGAGGCGATGCTGCGCGAGGTCGATCTGATCACCGCCGGCACGCTCTATGACATCCACAATGTGGCGCTCGTCCACCATGTCAATCAGGCGCTGCGCGCGCACAAGCTCTTCGCGCGCGACACCGATTACATCGTCAAGGACGGCAAGCTTATCATCATCGACGAGTTCACCGGCCGCATGATGGAAGGGCGACGCTACTCGGAAGGGCTGCACCAGGCCCTCGAGGCCAAGGAGCATATCGACGTCCAGAACGAGAACCAGACGCTCGCCTCGATCACCTTCCAGAACTATTTCCGCCTCTATCCCAAGCTCGCGGGCATGACCGGCACGGCCATGACCGAGGCCGCCGAGTTCGGCGACATCTACAAGCTCGACGTCATCGAGGTACCGACCAACGTGGCGGTGATCCGCGCCGACCACGACGACGAAGTCTACCGCACCGCGCGCGAGAAATACGAGGCGATCATCACGCAAATCCTCGAATGCCACGAGCGCAAGCAGCCGGTGCTGGTCGGTACGGTCAGCATCGAGAAGTCGGAGGCGCTGTCGGGCCTGCTGAAGAAGCGCAAGATTCCGCATCAGGTGCTGAACGCGCGCTACCACGAGCAGGAAGCCCACATCATCGCGCAGGCCGGGCGGCCCGGCGCGGTCACCATCGCCACCAACATGGCCGGCCGCGGCACCGATATCCAGCTCGGCGGCAACCTCGACATGCGCCTGAAGCATGATGTGGCGCAGAACCCCGATCCGGCGCAGCGCGAGGAGCGCGCCGCGGCGATCCGCGCGGAGATCGAGGCCGCGCGCGAGGAAGTGCGCCAGGCCGGCGGTCTTTTCGTCATCGGCAGCGAGCGGCACGAGAGCCGGCGCATCGACAATCAGCTGCGCGGCCGCTCCGGCCGGCAGGGCGATCCCGGCGGCTCGAAATTCTTCGTCTCGCTCGAGGACGACCTCATGCGCATCTTCGGCTCGGAGCGCATGGACGGCATGCTGCAGCGCCTCGGCCTCAAGGAGGGCGAGGCGATCATCCATCGCTGGATCAACAAGGCCCTCGAGAAGGCGCAGCAGAAGGTCGAGGCGCGCAACTACGAGATCCGCAAGCAGCTGCTCAAATTCGACGACGTGATGAACGACCAGCGCAAGGTCATCTACGAGCAGCGCAAGGAGATCATGGCGTCGAAGGACGTGGCGTCGACCATCACCGACATGCGCCACGAGACCATCGAGGCGATGGTGGCGCGCTGCATGCCGGCGAATGCGCTGGCGGATCAGTGGGACGTCGACACGCTGCATGAGGAGACGCTGCGCGTCTACAATCTCGACCTGCCCGTGGCGCAATGGGCGAGCGAGGAGGGCATCGCCGACAGCGAGGTGCGCGAGCGCATCACGCAGGCCGCCGACGCCAAGATGGCGCAGAAGGCCGCGAATTACGGCGCCGACATCATGCGGATGGCCGAGAAGAGCCTGCTGCTGCAGCTGTTGGACCAGAGCTGGAAGGACCATCTGCTGCAGCTCGATCATCTGCGCCAAGGCATCAATCTGCGCGCCTACGCGCAGCGCGACCCGCTCAACGAGTACAAGCGCGAGGCCTTCCAGCTGTTCGGCGACATGTTGGTGGGCTTGCGCGAGACAGTGACGCGCGTGCTCGCCCATGTCGAGCTGCGCGTGCAGCGCGGCGACCAGGATGAGCCGGGGATGCCGGTGCCCCCGCCGCCGCGCCGGCCGATGATCGAGAGCCACGAGGATCCCGCTTATGCCGGGGCAGGCGGCGGTGCCGCGGTCGCCACCGCGGCCGCGGTGGCCGCGCCCTGGAGCAAGACGCCGCGCAACGCGCTGTGCCCGTGCGGCTCGGGCAAGAAATACAAGCACTGCCACGGCCGCATCTGAGGCCGTTTTACAGCACTTTCGCCGCCGAGCGATCTTGCCGCCCTCGACCGAAACGGCGCGAACCCGCCACCGCCGGAGCCAAACGGCCGCACCTTGCCCGAGATTAAACCGATTTAATCCAGGAGTAGGTACGGCGTAATCCGCGGTGCGTCATTGTCTTTACGCGTGCGCCGAGCCTTTCGGGCTGGCGTTTAACTTTCACATCCGTACAGCCCTGCGAAGAGGTCTTATCATGCTTTCCCAGATTTCCCGCCCGAAGGCGATGTCGCCATTCCGGCGAGTGCGCGCCGCGGCGCTGGCGACGAGCGTCGGTTTCGGCTTGGCCTTGGCGCCGATGGCGTGGGCCGAGGTCACGCAGCCGGCGCCGCCGACGCAATCCGCGCCGGCGGTGCAGCTGCCGAGCTTCGCGCCGCTGGTCAAGAAGGTGACGCCGGCGGTGGTCAACATCTCCGTCATCGAGAAGGCGGGCAGCGTCGACGAGGGCGACCAGACCCAGGATCAGGACATGGGTCCCGACCAGGGCGGGCCGCAGCAGGGCTTCCCGCAATCGCCCTTCGATGAGTTCCTGCGTCGTTTCTTCGAGCAGCAGGGCCAGCCCTTCGGCAAGCAGGGCCAGCCTTTCGGCAACATGCCGCAGCAGCCTCACGCGCAGCGCGTCGCGCTGGGCTCCGGCTTCATCATCGACCCGTCGGGTTACGTCGTCACCAACAACCACGTGGTCGCCAACGCCGACAAGGTGACGGTGATCTTCCAGGACAACAGCAAGCATCCCGCCAAGGTGATCGGCCGCGACAGCAAGACCGATCTGGCGCTGCTCAAGATCGACGCCAAAGAGCCGCTGCCCTATGTCGGCTGGGGCGACAGCAACGCCGCGCATGTCGGCGACTGGGTGCTCGCCGTCGGCAATCCCTTCGGCCTCGGCGGCACGGTGAGCACGGGCGTCATCTCCGCCCGCGGTCGCGACATCCATTCCGGGCCTTATGACGACTTCCTGCAGATCGACGCCTCGATCAACCGCGGCAACTCCGGCGGCCCGACCTTCGACCTCAACGGCCAGGTGATCGGCATCAACACGGCGATCTATTCGCCGAACGGCGGCTCGGTCGGCATCGGCTTCGCCATCCCCTCGAGCCTGGCCAGGCCGGTCATCGAGCAGATCAAGGAGCATGGCAAGGTCGAGCGCGGCTGGCTCGGCGTGCAGATCCAGGAGGTGACGCCGGAGATCGCCCAGAGCCTCGGCCTGGCGAAGCCGGAAGGCGCGCTGGTCGCCGATGTCACCAATGGCGGGCCCGCCGCCAAGGCCGGGCTGAAGCAGGGCGACGTGATCCTGTCCTTCAACGGCCACGACATCACCAAGGTGCGCGACCTGCCGCTGGTCGTGGCGCAGACGCCGGTCGGGCAGAAGGCCAAGCTCGAGGTCCTGCGCAATGGCAAGCAGACCCCGCTCGATGTCGCCATCGGCCCGATGCCCGAGAACCCGCAGCAGGTGGCGCAGAACGACGATCAGCAGGGCCAGGCCGAGAACACCACGGCCATGGGCGTGAAGCTCGCGCCGCTCAACGAGCAGCTGCGCCGCGAGGCCCATGTGCCGAAGAGCGTCAAGGGCGTCATCGTCACCGCCGTCGCCGACGACAGCCCGCTGGCCGCGCTCGGCATCCAGCCCGGCGACGTCATCCAGTCGATCAACCAGCAGCCGGTGACGACGCCGCAGCAGGCGGAGGCCAAGCTCAAGGAGGCGCAGACCGGCAAGAAGAACGCGCTCCTGCTGATCAACCGGCACGGCACCAACGAGTACCTTGCGCTGTCGCTGGCGAGCGCCGGCGCCAACGACTGACGGCACACGCGCGGCAGGACCGGCGGCTCGCGGGTCCTGCCGAAGCGCCCGATGATATTTCCCTGCCCGGTGGGAGCCATGCGCATCCTGGTCATCGAAGATGACGGCGAAGCGGCCGCCTACCTGGTCAGGGGGCTGACCGAGAGCGGGCACCGCGTCGACCTGGCGGCGGAGGGCCGCGAGGGGCTCGAGCGCGCCACGCATGAATCCTTCGACGCCATGATCATCGACCGCATGCTGCCCGGCCTCGACGGGCTGTCGATCGTCGCGTCGCTGCGCGCGGCGCGCAATCAGACGCCGGTCCTGGTGCTGAGCGCGTTGGGCGACGTCGAGGACCGGGTCAAGGGCTTGCGCGCCGGCTGCGACGACTATCTGCCGAAACCCTTCGCCTTTTCCGAGCTGCTGGCGCGGCTGGAGGCGCTGACGCGCCGCGGCAACGCCGAGACGCGCCTCGCCGTCGGCGATCTCGAGATGGATCTGCTCAACCGCTCCGTTACCCGCGCCGGCCGGGCGATCGATCTATTGCCGCGCGAGTTCCGCCTGCTCGAATATCTGATGCGCCATGCCGGCCACATCGTCACCCGGACGATGTTGCTGGAGAAGGTGTGGGACCATCATTTCGATCCGCAGACCAACGTCATCGACGTGCATGTGAGCCGGCTGCGCCAGAAGCTCGACCGGGGCTTCGCCACGCCGCTGCTCTACACCGTGCGCGGCGCCGGCTACAGCTTGCGCGCGCCCGGCTGAGCGCGCGTCTCACACGTCGAAGTTGCTGTCGTCGGCGCCGAGATCCTGGTCGGCGACATCGGCATCGGCCATGTCCTGGTCGGCGGTGTCGCTCCGATCCTGATCGAGACCGGCATCGGCTTGCGCCGGGCCCGGCGCGCCCTGGTCGCCATAGTAATTGTTGACGGTCTCGCTGATGCCCGGCTGTGTCGGCATGCCCGCAAGAAAGCCGCCGCCGTAATGCGGGCCGAAGAGGGACTGGATGCCCTGGAACAGCAATGCGCCGCCGGCGATGCCCGCGGCGGTGGTTGCGGCCTGGCGCAGGAAGCCGGAGCCGGCGCCCGGCATGATCGATGGCGCCGCACCACCGGCAGGCGCGCCGCCCGGCTGACTCCATGCCGGCTCCGGCGCGCCACCGGGCGCCGAGCGCGTCCAGACGCCGGAGGAGGGCACGCTGCCGCGGCTGGCGGCGCCGAGGAAGCTCGCGGGCTGCTGCTGCGGCGCGAGCGCCGCTTTCGCCTCGGCGAGTTGGCGCTCGAGCTCGGCGATGCGGCTCTCGGCGTTGCGCAGCGCCATGTCCTGGATAAGCACCGTCTGCACAAGGTAGTAAGGCGCATCGGGCTGCTCCGCCACCGCGCGGCGGATGAGCGCGTCGGCCTCGGCATCCTTGGGCTGATTGCCTTGCTGCTTGAGGCGGGAGAGAAGAGCGGTGACGAGGTCGCGTTCCTGCGGCGTCATGGCGTGTCTCCCGGGTAAGCGAAACCGCCTTAGGAGATCGGGTGGCGATCGCCGCGCGGCAAGGGCCGGCCGCGAATTTCCGTCACAGGCCGCGATTGCCCATGGCGAGGAATTTCTCGCGCCGCTGCGTGCGCAGGCTCGCCGCGCCCATGCCGAGCAGCGGGCGCAGCACCGTCTCGATGGCATCGTCCAGCGCCGCCATCGCGCGCGGGCGAGCGGCGCGTCATTCGGCGGGCGCGCGGGCGCGGTCGTCGCCTTCCATCTCGGCCGGGCGGCGGCGGGCGCGGAACAGGCGGCGCACCACGACATAGAAGACCGGCGTGAAGATGAGGCCGAAGGCGGTGACGCCAAGCATGCCGGCGAACACCGCCGTGCCCAGCGACTGCCGCATCTCGGCGCCGGCGCCGCTCGCGATCACCAGCGGCACGACGCCGAGGATGAAGGCGAGGGACGTCATCAGGATCGGCCGCAGGCGCGTGCGTGCGGCCTGCGCCGCCGCCTGCCGCACGGGCGCCCCGGCCTCCTCGGCCTGCTTGGCGAACTCGACGATGAGGATGGCGTTCTTGGCGGCGAGCCCGACCAACACGACGAAGCCGATCTGCGCCAGGATGTCGACGCTCATGCCGCGCAGCATGAGCCCGGTGACCGCCGCGAGCAGGCACATCGGCACGATCAGCACGACCGACAGCGGCAGGCTCCAGCTCTCGTATTGCGCGGCGAGCACCAGGAATACGAACAGCACCGAGGCGGCGAAGATCAAGATCGCGGTGTTGCCTGTCTGCTGCTGCTGGAAGGCGAGGTCGGTCCAGGCGAAGCCGAAGCCCGGCGGCAGGCGCTCCGTCGCCAGCCGCTCCATCGCCGCCAGCGCGTAGCCCGAGGACACGCCGGGCAGCGTGCCGCCCTGCACCTCGGCCGCCGGGTAGAGGTTGTAGCGCGGCACGCGGTAGGGGCCGGTGACGTCGCGGAACTGCGCGACCGAGCCGATCGGCACCATCGCGCCGCTATCGTTGCGCGTCTTGAGCCGGCTGATGTCGTCGGCGGTGTTGCGGAACGGCGCGTCGGCCTGCGCCATCACCTGGTAGGTGCGGCCGAGATAATTGAAGTCGTTGACGTAGGCCGAGCCGAGATAGACCTGCAGCGCCTCGAACACCTTGGCCGGCGACACGCCCAGCTTCTCCGCCTTCTCGCGGTCGATGTCGGCATAGACGGTGGGCGTCCTGGTGCTGAACAGCGAGAACACGCCGGCCAGGCCGGGCACCTGGTTGGCCGCGCCCGTCAGATCCTGGACCGCCGCGTCCAGCGCCGACGAGCCCGCGCCCTGACGGTCCTGCACCATCATCTTGAAGCCGCCGGCGGTGCCGATGCCGCGCACCGGCGGCGGCTTGATCGTGATGATGAAGGCGTCCTGGATGCCGGCCAGCCGTTGGCGAATCTGCCCGATCACGACGTCCGCGCTCACCGGGGCACGGCGCTCCTCAAAGGGTCCCAGCGCCAAATCGCCGTAAGAAAAGAAGATGGCACCGGCATTCGGCGCGTTCGTGAAGGTGGCGCCATCGAAGCCGGCGAAGGGGACGGCGTGACGTACGCCCGGCGTCGCCAGGATGATCTCGGCCGCCTTGCGCACCACCGCGTCCGTCCGCGCCAGCGACGAGCCCGCCGGCAGCTGGATCACGGTGATGAGATAGCCCTGGTCCTGGTCGGGGATGAAGCCGGTCGGTGCGCGGCCGAACTGCCAGCCGGTGAGGCCGATGAGCCCGGCATAGACGACGAGGACGAGCGCGCTCATGCGGATGAGCCGCGCGGCGAGGCGGCCGTAGCGCTCCGACAGCCACTCGAAGCCGCGGTTGAACGCGCCGAAGAAGGCGAAGAGCGGCCGCACCAGGAGCGAGCGGCGCCGGCGATGCGCTTCCGCCGCGTGCGGCCGGAACAGCAGCGCGCACAGCGCCGGGCTCAAGGTCAGCGAGACCAGGCACGAGATCACCGTCGAGGCGGCGATCGTCACTGCGAACTGGCGGAAGAACTGGCCGGAGATGCCGTTGATGAAGGCCGAGGGGACGAAGACCGCGCACAGCGTGAGCGCGATGGCGATCAAGGCGCCGCCGACCTCGTCCATGGTGCGATGCGCCGCCTCGCGCGGACTCAGGCCGCGGCGCAGATTGCGCTCGACATTCTCGACGACGACGATGGCGTCGTCGACGACGATGCCGACGGCGAGCACGAGGCCGAACAGCGACAAAGTGTTCAGGGAGAATCCGAGCGCGGCCAGCACCGCGAAGGTGCCGACCAGCGAGATCGGGATGGCCACGATCGGGATGACCGAGGCGCGCCAGGTCTGCAGGAACACGATCACGACGACGACGACGAGGGCGATCGCTGCGAGGATCGTCTTGACCACCTCGCGCACGGACTCGGAGATGAATCGCGTCGGATCATAGACGATGTCGTATTTGAGGCCCTGCGGAAATTGCTGCGACAGATCCTGGATCGTCGCCCGGACGTGGTCGGCCGTCGCCAGCGCGTTGGAGCCCGGCTGCTGGTAGATCAGCATCGGCACGGCATTACGCGTGTCGAGATAGCCGTTGGCGCCATAGTCCTGAGCGCCGAGCTCGACGCGGCCGATGTCGCGCACGCGCGTCACGTGCCCGGCGCCGTCGGACTTGACGATGATGTCGCCGAACTGCGCCGGGTCGGTGAGGCGCCCGAGTGTCTGGACGTTGAGCTGGAAGGCGCTCGGGCCCGCCACCGGCGGCTGGCCCAGCACACCGGACGACACCTGCACGTTCTGCGCCTGGAGCGCGGCCACCACCTCGCCCGCCGTGAGATTGTGGATCGCGGCCTTGTCGGGATCGATCCAGATGCGCATCGAGTAGTCGCGCGCGCCGAAGATCGTGACGTCGCCGACGCCGTCGAGGCGCGACAGCACGTCCTTCACCTGGAGCGTGGCGTAGTTGGACATGTAGAGCTGATCGCGCGAGCCGTCCGGCGAATAGAGATGGATCACCATCAGCATGTCCGGCGAGTTCTTCTTCACCGTCACGCCGAGGCGCTGCACGACGTCCGGCAGACGGGGGAGCGCGACCGCCACGCGATTCTGCGTCAGCACCTGCGCGGTATCGAGGTTGGTGCCGAGCTTGAAGGTGACCGTCAGCGTCAGCTTGCCATCGCCCGTCGCCTGGCTGTTCATGTAGAGCATGTCCTGGACGCCGTTGATCTGCTGCTCCAGCGGCGTCGCCACGGTCTGGCTGACGATGTCGGCGGAGGCGCCGGGATAGCTCGCGGTGACCTGGATCGTCGGCGGCGCGATCTCCGGATATTGCGCCACCGGCAGGGCGAAATAGGCGATGCCGCCGACGATCGTGATGAACAGCGACAGCACCGTCGCGAAGATCGGCCGCTCGATGAAGAAATGGGACAGGCGCATCGCTCAAGCTCCTCTCAGCCGCGGGCCGCAACGGCGATGGTGCCCGGCTGCGGCGTCACCTTGGCGCCGGGCCTGGCGCGCATCAGCCCGTTGATCACCACCTGGTCGTCGGCGGCGAGCCCGCTCTTGATGACGCGTAGGCCGTCGCTGAGAGCGCCGATCTCGACCACCTTGGGCACAATGGTGCCGTCCGCGCCGACGGTCATGACGAGCTTGCGCGATTGGTCGGTGGTCAAGGCCGCGTCGGGCACCAGCAGCACCGGGTGCGGCGCCGAGATCGGCAGGCGCAGCCGCGCGAACTGGCCGGGGGCGATGAACAGATCCGGGTTCGGCAGGCTCGCCCGCGCGTGGATGGTGCCGCTGCTGCGGTCGAGCTGGTTGTCGAGGAAATCGAGCACGCCGCGACGCGGCCAGCCCTGCTCGTCGCTCAGGCTCGCCTCAACGCTACGGTCCACGTCGCCGCCGGATTGCTGCGTCTGCAGGAAGCGCTGGTAACTCAGATAGTCGGCCTCGCTCATGTCGAAATCGAGATGGATCGGGTCGAGCGAGACGATGGTCGTCAGCAAGGTGGTCGCGCCGGCGTTCGGCCCGCCGCTGACCAGGCTGCCGACGGAGACGCGGTGCTCGCCGATGCGGCCGGTGAGCGGCGCCGTGATGCGCGAGAATTCGAGATTGAGCTGGGCGGAGCGGATGGCGGCCTTGGCCTGCTCTAGCGCCGCCTGCGCCGCGCGCTGCTGCTGCACGCGCTGGTCGAGGACGTCGGCGGAGACGACGTCGCTGCGCCGCAGCTCGGCGTTGCGCGCGAGCTGCTTGTTGGCGAGCTCGAGCTGGGCGGCGGCGATCTGCTGCTGCGCCGTCGCCTGCTGCAGCTGGATATCGTAGGGTCGCTGGTCGATGACGAAGAGCAGGTCGCCCTGATGGACGATCTGTCCGTCGGTGAAATGGATCTCGCTCAGATAGCCGCTCACCTGGGCGCGGATCTCGACGAAATTGACCGCCGAGAACTGCCCCGTAAAGGTGGTCGAGCCGGCGATCCGGCGCTGCAGCGGCGCGCTGACGGTCACCGCCGGCGGCGGCGGCGTGGCCGGCGCTGCCGTCGCCGCGCGCTCGCCGAAATGATTGATGCTCAAGGCGCCGCCGCCGAGCGCAAGCAGCAGGGCCGCGGCACCCAGCGCCAGCCAGCGTCTGCGGGACCGGCCGGCGGGGCGGCGCGGCACGCGATGGGCGTCATGATCGTTCGGATGAGCGGTCATCGTACTTCCTGCCAAGTGAGAATGTTGAGAGTTGGCGCGGCGAAGCGGTCTTCGTCGGCGCGGGAAGTCCGGTGCCCCGTCCCCGGGGTAGCACATGGCCCTTCGTGGCCGAGTCGTAAGCGGTGAATCCCGAAAGAGAGTTTTCGTGACGATTAAATGATCGCCTAAGTGATCGCCGCAGCCGGACGCGTGCGTCCGGAGGAAGCGTTGACAGCGCGGCGGAAAGCTTGGGCCAGGGCATGAGAGCAGCCGGAGGGTTTTAAGATGACCGGTCATCTTGGTTCCGTAAAAAAAAGCAAACGCGCCGGGTCAGCGCAGGAGGTGGGAGAAAAGGATCTCGAGGAACTGCTGCAGCGGGCGGCCCGTCTTCTCGATGCGGGCGCGCTGGACCGCGCCCTCCCAGGCGCTCAGGACGAAATTGGCGAGCGTCTCGGGATCGGCCGCCGTGCCGATCTCGCCGGCGGCTTGCGCCTCGCGGATGCAGTCGGCGACCCGCCCTGCCCAGCTGGCGAAGATGGCCGAGAGCTGCGCCGAGACGAGCTTGCTCTGGTCCGACAACTCGGCCGCGAAGTTGCCGACGAGGCAGCCGCAGGTGTAGTCGATTGCCGCGATGTCGGCGGCGGCCTGCTCGAAATAGGCGCGCAGCCGGTCGCGCGGCGCGCGTCCGGGCTCTCTCAGAATCTGCAGCCGGTCGCAGGCGCCGTCCTGCCAGAAATGCTCCAGCGCGGCGGCGCCGAGCGCCTCCTTGCTCTCGAAGTGATTGTAGAACGAGCCCTTGGGAACCCCGGCCGCCTCGGTGATGTCCTGGACGCTGCAGCCGTTGAACCCCAGCCGTTGGAACGTCGCCACGCCCGCTTCCAGCAGGCGCTCGCGGACGTCCTCGGTCGAATCCCTGCGCATGGGCTGTGATATGACCGGTCATCTTAGATTTTGCAAGGGGCAGAATCGACGGTTCGGAAGGGCGCTGGCGAGCGTGCGGAAACTTGTCGCCGTCGGCCCGGCAGGGGGCCAGCGCGAATTTCCGTCAGAGGCCGCGATTGCCCATGGCGAGGAATTTCTCGCGCCGCTGCGTGCGCAGGCTCGCCGCGTCCATACTGAGCAGCGGGCGCAGCACCATCTCGATGGCATCGCCCAGCGCCGCCATCGCCGGCTCGCGCTCGCGATGCGCGCCGCCCAGGGGCTCGGGCACGATCGTGTCGATGATGCCGAGCTTGAGCAGATCCTGCGCGGTGAGCTTGAGCGCCTCGGCCGCGTCCTGTGTGTGGTCGGCGTTGCGCCATATGATCGAGGCGCAGGCCTCGGGCGAGATCACCGAATAGGTCGAGTGCTCGAGCATGAGCACGCGATTGCCGGCCGCCAGCGCCAGCGCGCCGCCCGAGCCGCCCTCGCCGATGATCGAGGCGACGAGCGGCACGCGCAGTTGCAGAGAGGTCTCGATCGAGCGCGCGATCGCCTCCGCCTGGCCCCGCGCCTCCGCATCGATGCCGGGATACGCCCCGGCGGTGTCGATGAAGGTCAACACAGGCAAGCCGAAGCGGTCGGCGAGGTCCATCAGGCGCCGCGCCTTGCGGTAGCCCTCCGGCCGCGCCATGCCGAAATTGTGGCGCAAACGGCTCTCGGTGTCGGCGCCCTTCTCATGCGCGAGCACGACGACGCTGCGGCCGCGGAAGCGGCCGAGGCCGCCGATGATGGCGCGGTCCTCGCCGAAAGCGCGGTCGCCGGCGAGCGGCGTGAAATCGGTGATGAGCTGCTTGATGTAATCCGAGCCGTGCGGGCGGTCCGGATGCCGCGCGAGTTGGACTTTCTGCCATGCCGTCAGCTTGGCATAGGTCTGGCGCAGCAGCCGGTCGACCTTGGCCTCGAGCCGCGTCACCTCGTCGGCGATGTTGATGTCGTTGCCGTTGGAGAGGTGTCGGAGCTCGTCGATCTTGCCTTCGAGTTCGGCGAGCGGCTTCTCGAAATCGAGGAAGTGGCGCATCGGGCGCGATCCCTAGCACAGGACCGCTGGAGATGCCACTCCGGCGCGCCGGCCGCGGCATCTTGGGTTGAGACGGCGGCGGCGATATGCTGGCCGCGCCACGACATCGGAGACGCCCGTTGCCCGCCAATCCCGGTCCCATTGCCATCCTCGCCGGCGAGGCGCCGCCGCGCGCCCGCCCCTCGCGCTACCCGGCGCCGTTCGCCAAATCGATGAAGGCCGCACCAAGCGCCCGCTGGGCGACCTCTTCGGCCTCACCAATTTCGGCGTCAACGTCGTGCATCTGGCGCCCGGCGCGCGCTCGGCGCTCCGCCATGCGCACACCCGCCAGGACGAATTCATTTATGTGGTCGAGGGCGAGCCGATTCTGGTCACGGATGCGGGCGACACGCCGCTCAAGCCCGGCATGTGCGCGGGCTTCAAGGCCGGCACGGGCGACGCGCACCATCTCGTCAATCGCTCGCCGCGCGACGTTGTCTATCTTGAAGTGGGCGACCGCAGCGTCGGCGACGAAGTCGCTTATCCCGATGACGACATGGCCGTGCGGCTCGGCCCCGACGGTAAGCGACGCTACGAGCGCAAGGACGGGACGCCCTACTGATCACTCGCGCGGAATCGCCTCCGCCTTCTTGACCAGCACTTCGGCCTGGCGGATCGAGGCAATGTCGAGCAGCCTGCCGTCGAGCGCCACGGCGCCCTTGCCCTCGCGCTTGGCTTGCTCCATGGCGACGAGGATGCGGCGCGCGCGCTCCACTTCCTTGGCCGAGGGCGTGAAGGTCTCGTTGGCGAGCCCCACCTGCGAGGGATGGATCGCCCATTTGCCTTCGCAGCCGAGCACGGCCGCGCGGCGCGCCGCCGCCCGGTAGCCGTCCTCGTCCTTGAAGTCGCCGAACGGCCCGTCGATCGGACGCAAGCCGTTGGCGCGCGCCGCCACCACCATGCGCGCCAGCGCGTAATGCCACATGTCGCCCCAATGAGTCTCGCGTCGGCCCTGCTCGCCCTTGTCGGTGAGGATGGCATAGTCGGGATTGGCGCCGCCGATATTGGTGGTGCGCGCGCGCGTCGAGGCGGCATAGTCGGCGACGCCGAAATGCAGCGATTCGAGGCGGCGGGACGCGGCGGCGATCTCGTTCACGTTCTGCATGCCCAGCGCCGTCTCGATGATGAGCTCGAAGCCGATGCGCTTCTTCGTGCCCCTCGCCGTCTCGATCTGCGTCACTAGCATGTCCAGGGCATAGACATCGGCGGCGGTGCCGACCTTGGGGATCATGATGAGGTCGAGCTTGCCGGGCGCCTGCTCGAGGACGTCGACGACGTCGCGGTACATGTAATGCGTGTCGAGGCCGTTGATGCGCAGCGACATCGTCTTGCCGCGCCAATCGATCTCGTTGAGCGCCTGGACGACGTTCTTGCGCGCCTTCTCCTTCTCGTCCGGCGCCACCGCGTCCTCGAGGTCGAGGAAGACGACGTCGGCCGCGCCCTTGGCCGCCTTGTCGAAGAATTGCGGCTGGCTGCCGGGCACCGCGAGCTCGCTGCGGTTGAGGCGCGCGGGTGCGTTCTCGATCAGGGTGAAGCTCATGGCCTTCCTCGTCGCGGGTGATGGCGGAGAATTTCCCAATTGGGCGCGAAGTGCAAACGCAAATTCGCCTGCACAATATCCATTCAGGCAGCGGGCCGGGACGGGCGCCGTAACCGGCTGTTAAGGCGCGAATGCCAGCGTGGTGGTATCCTCGCCTGCCGCCGGAGCGCCCTCCCATGCCGAGATATTGCCTTTCCGCCATCGCGCTGCTGATCATCGCCCTGAGCACGGGCGGGCGTGCCGAGGCGGGCGCCGCCGGTAAGCCGATCTGGTTCTACCGCGCGGAGAGCGCAACCGGACAGGCGACGTTCTTCTATCCCTCCTTCCATCTGCGCGATCCCCGCGTGCCGCGCCCGCCCCTCGCCATGCTCGAGTCGGTCGGGCAGCTCGTCCTCGAGGCCGACATCGTCGCGGCGAAGGCGCATCGCGAGACCTTGATGCCCTACCTCCTCGGCGCGGAGCCGCGCGATCTGACGACGCTGTTCACGGCGCGGGAAGTCGCCCGCATCCGCGCGCGTGCGGCCTGCAACGGACTCGGCGGCGCGGTCGAGCGGCTGCGGCTCTCCTTCATCGCCACCATCGTCGCCTTGCCCTGCCCGAGCGCCGGCGCCGATAGCGGCGGCAGCTACGAGGAGGGGGTGGAGCTGGCGGCGCAGCAGCGCGGCCTCAAGATCACCGGACTCGAGACGGCCGAGGAGGAGTTCACCGCACTCGCGTCGTTGCCCGACCGTCTGTTCATCGGCGAGATCAAGGAGCTGGCGGCGCATCCCGAGCGCGCCGACAAGACGCTCGATCGCATGATCGCGCTCTACAACGGCGGCGATTTCGACGGTCTCTACGCGCTGATGCTGAGCACCGCGCCGAAGAACGCGGCGGACCGTACGCTCTTCATCCAGAAGGTGCTGCTGGAGCGCAACCGGCACATGGTCGAGCGCCTCGCCGACGTACTGGACCAAGGCAACGCCTTGGTGGTCGTCGGCGCGCTGCATTTCCCTGGGGCCGGCGGCATCGTCGACCTGCTGAAGCAGCAAGGCTTCCGCGTCACCAAAATCGACGACAGCACCGGCGCGCTGCGCTGATCTTTTTGGTCTTGGCGGATTCGCACGTCACGGTGACCGCATCGCCGAGCCGCCGACGGCGCGCCCGTTGGCGATGCCTGTCGCGACCGATTTGCGTGGCCTCAACCGAAGCGGCCTCAACCGAAATTGAGGCGGGATCGGTCAACCGTCGGTAGCTCATTGACAAGTAAATTAAACTCTGGTGAACTGCATTTTAATGCAGTCTAACACCGGCGAATGCGAAATGATGCGTGCCGGAAAGAATGGGCTGCGCTCAAAAAACGGCTCACATCCAGGGGAGGACATTTCCATGAGCAGGCGAGCAGAATGTTTGGCCATGACCGCGGCGTTGCTGGCGTCAGCGGCCTACTTTCCGACGCAAGCAATGGCGGCACCGCCGACTAAATGTCAAAGCCTGACCGGCCTCACCCTGCCGGACGGGGCGATCTTCAACGCCTCGGGCGTGAACGGCGCGGGCGCCTCGGATGTGGCGTCGGGTGCCGCCATCAGCAGGCTCGACGGCGCTTCGCCGCTGACGCTGACCGGCAACAACGCCGTCAATCAGAGCTTCTGCCGCGTCACCCTCATTGTGCCGAACGACAACGGCACCTTCACGCCGTCGGCGATCAACATCGAGGTGTGGCTGCCGGAGACCAACTGGAACGAGCGCTACGAGGGTGTCGGCGGGGGTGGCTTCGCCGGCTCCATCTCCTCGCTGGTTCCCGCCCTCAATGCCAATTACGCCGCCGCATCGACGGATACGGGGCATGTTGGCGGCAGCGGCACCTTCATCCTCAATCCCGACGACTCTCTCAATGTCGGCCTCGCCGTCGACTTCGCGTCGCGCTCGCTGCATGAGCTGGCCGTGCAAGCGAAATTCGTGATCAACGCCTTCTATGGCCGCCAACCACTGTTCTCCTACTGGAGCGGCTGCTCGACCGGCGGGCGCCAGGGTCTGATCGAGGCGCAGCGCTTTCCCGACGATTACGACGGCATCTGGTCCGGCTCGCCCGCCATCAACTGGGATCGCTTCATCCCAGCCGAGCAGTGGCCGCCGCTGGTGATGAACCTCGAAGTGGGTGCGCCGATTGCGGCGAGCAAGCTCAACGGCGCCACCGCGGCGGCGGTCGCCGCGTGCGATGCGGCGGACGGCGTCGTCGACGGCGTCATCGGCGATCCCAGGCAATGCCATTTCGACCCCGCCATCCGGCAATGCGGCGCTCCGGGCGCCCCGACCGACGGGACGTGCCTCACGCCGCAAGAAGCGACCGCGATCAAGAAGATCTGGGACGGCCCGCGCGAGGTCGACCACAAAGGCAATCCGACCGGTGCGCGGTTGTGGTTCGGTCTCGAGCCGGGGGCATCCTTGTCCGGCGGCCTCGCCGGCACGAACCCGTTCGCGATCTCGACGGTGTGGTTCCAGGATTGGCTCAACCAGAACCCCGCCTTCGACTGGCATATCCTCACCTACGCCACGTACGAAGAAGGCTTCAAGCTCTCGGAGGCGCGGTGGCACGGCGTTATCGGCACGGACGATCCCGACCTCTCCGCTTTCCATCGCCACGGTGGCAAGATCATCATCACGCACGGCTGGGCCGATCAGCTCATCTTCCCGATGGGATCGATCAACTACTACGAGCGCGTACTCAACCACGGGCACAACGGCGGGCCCAAGCGGGTGCAGGATTTCGCCCGCCTGTTCCTGGCGCCAGGCATGGCGCACTGCGGCGGCGGCGCCGGGCCCAACGTCTTCGACGCGCTCAGCGCGGTGGTCAACTGGCGCGAGACCGGCGCTGCGCCGGACCGCATCATCGCTTCGCTCGCGCAGAACGGCCAGACCGTCGAGACCCGGCCGCTCTGCGCCTATCCCACGGTGGCTAAGTACATCGGCACCGGCAGCACCAACGACGCGACCAATTTCGTTTGCGTCGCGGAGCGGAACAACGAGGCGCTCAACGTGGCCGACCGGGTCCTTCCCGAGCCGCATGACAGCGACGACCGAGACCACGAGCGCGACTGACGACTGAACCGGCGGGGCACGCCGCGCAGGAGCGCCCCGCCGCTTTTCTCCATCACCGCAGGAACCGCGGCCGGCGCGCTGCGCTGAGCGCGGTGCTCGCCAAGCTCGCGACGCGGCTCTGTGCCTCCGGTCAGACAAGGATGGCGCTTGTAACGGGCGCGCTTCCTCCCGCACACTGCAACCACGTGCCGACAACGACTCGCCGTGACGGCGGCTTGCCCGATCGCATCTATGAAAGACGCGGTGGGAAGCCAAGGCGCAGGCGGAGGCGCCGCTTGCGTAGCAGGTAACAAAGATGTCCGTGCCGCCATCATCAACCATCGACGCAAGACGCCCGCAGATGTTCCCGACGCTGGAGCCGGCGGAGATGGAGCGCGTCAGTCGGTTTGGCGAAGTCCGTACCTACGGCGCGGGTGAGGCGCTGGCGAAGGTCGGCGACGTAGGGCATGGCCTGACCATCGTCTTGGCCGGCCATGTCGACGTCAGCCAGCATGACCAATGGGACCGCCGCACGCCGATCGTCACGCACGGCCCCGGCGCATTCATGGGCGAACTGGCTCAGCTGGCGGGCCGGCCGGCGCTGGTGGACGCTTATGCGCAGGGACCGGTAGAGGCCTTGATCATCCCGCCGGAGCGGCTGCGGGCGTTGCTGGTAGCAGAAGCAGAACTCGGCGAGCGCATCATGCGCGCGCTGATCCTGCGTCGCGTCGGCTTGCTCGAGACCGGAGCCGGCGGCCCGGTGATCCTCGGGCGCGCCGGGAACGGCGATGTGCTCCGGCTCGCCGGCTTTCTCTCGCGCAACGGTCATCCGCTGCAAAGCCTGGACGTGGCGAACGATCCGGAGGCGAAGGCGCTGATCGAGCGCTTCCACATCGATGCCGGTCAGTTGCCGATCGTCCTGTGCCCCGGCGGGCAGATGTTGCGCAATCCAAGCGAGAGCGAGCTTGCCCGCTGTATCGGGTTGGTAGGGCCGATCGATCCCAATCGTGTTTATGACGTGGCCGTCGTCGGCGCCGGACCCGCCGGCCTCGCCACCGCCGTCTATGCGGCGTCCGAAGGACTCTCCGTCTTGGTGCTCGATTGCCGCGCGTTCGGTGGCCAGGCCGGGGCCTCGGCGCGGATCGAGAACTACCTCGGTTTCCCGACGGGGATCACCGGCATGGCACTGATGGCCCGCGCCTACAACCAGGCGCAGAAGTTCGGCGTCGAGATGGCGATTCCGGATCAGGTGACCGGGCTGCAAATATCGGAAGAACCGGGCTGCGGCCGCTTTGTTCTGACGCTGTCGAATGGCGAGCGCGCCAGTGCCCGCTCGGTCGTCGTCGCCAGCGGCGCGCGATATCGGCGGATCGATGTCCCGAACCTCGAAACGTTCGAGGCATCGAGCGTGCACTATTGGGCTTCGCCTCTGGAAGGGAAGCTCTGTGCCGGGCAAGAGGTCGCGCTGGTGGGCGGCGGCAATTCGGCCGGCCAGGCGGTGGTTTATCTGGCGAGCCGCGTCGCCAAGGTCTGGGTTCTGGTGCGTGGGCGGGACCTGGCGTCGAGCATGTCGCGCTATCTCGTCGACCGCATCGCCGGACTTTCCAATGTGGAGGTGCTGACGCAGGTCCAGGTCAGCGGCCTGGAAGGCAGCGACGGTATGCTGCAGGCAATCCGCTGGCGGCGCGGTGCGTCGGGAGAGGAGGTACGGCGGCCAATTCGCCACCTGTTTCTCTTCATAGGGGCGGACCCAAACACCGATTGGCTATCCGGATCCGGCGTAGCGCTGGACGCCAAGGGCTTCGTATTGACCGGCGGCGACGCCATCGTCGAGCGCCACCCGCTGGAGACCAGTCGCCGCGGCGTTTACGCCATCGGCGACGTGCGATCGGCTTCGGTAAAGCGGGTCGCAGCGGCGGTCGGCGAGGGTGCGCAGGTCGTGGCGGCACTGCATGCTTTTCTGGCCACGGTCGACGGTCGCGCCGGCGCTCTCGTATCGCCCGTGAGCGCAGACGCTACCGGATAGCGGTGATCACTTCTTCCGTGCCAGCGGATGATGCTCGTTGACCAGCCGCTGCAGGCGGTCGCCGACCACATGCGTGTAGATCTGCGTGGTGGCGATGTCGGCGTGGCCGAGCATCGCTTGCACGCTGCGCAGATCGGCGCCGTGATCGAGCAGGTGCGTGGCGAAGGCGTGGCGCAGCACATGCGGCGAGAGCCGCGCCGGGTCGATGCCGGCGGCAGTCGCGAGCTGCTTGAGCAGCACGCCGCACCAGCGGCGCGTCAGATGGCCCTCGGCGCTGCGCGAGGGGAAGAGCCGGCGCGAGGTTTCGCCTTCGCCGAGGAAATGGCTGCGCACGGCGAGATAAGCCGCCAGCGCCGCGCGCGCCGGCGCGCCCAGCGGCACGAGCCGCTCCTTGTCGCCCTTGCCGCGCACGATCAGGAAGCGCTGGTCACCGCGCGCTGCGGCGAGGGGGAGGCCGACCAGCTCGGAGACGCGCAGGCCGCTGCCGTAGAGCAGCTCGAGGAGGCACACGAGGCGCAAGCCCTCGGGCCCGGGCTTGGCGCGCGCCGCGGCGAGCAGCTGCTTTGCCTCCGCCTCGCTCACCAGCTTCGGCAGCGGGCGGCCGAGACGCGGCGCGTCGAGCGCGGCTGTCGGATCGTCCTGGCGCACGCCTTCGAGCACGAGGAAGCGGTAGAATTGGCGCAGCGCCGAGAGGCGGCGCGCCGCGGTGCGCGGTGCGAGCTGCATCTTCGCCAGCCGCGACAAGTACTGCCGCAAATCTTCCGTCGCCGCCGTCTCGATCGCATCGCCCGCCAGCGCGCGCACAAAATCGGTGAGGTCGGCGCGGTAGGCGGCTAGCGTCAGCCGCGCCGCGCCGCGCTCGGCGGCGAGCATCTCGAGGAACGCCTCGACATGGCGCGAGGGCGGCGGGGAGAGCGACGCTTTGCGGCCGGGCCGGACCCGGCGCGTCGCGCGCATCAGATGCCGGCGGCGAGCGCCGCCTCGAGCGCGACCGCGCGCGCCTCGCTCTCGAGCCCGACCGCTTCGAGGCCGGCGACGGCGCGGCTCAGCACGATCGGCTCGCCGCTCAGGTGATCGCCGGCGCGGGCGAGGAGCAGCGTCATCAGCACCGTCTCGCCGACACGCTTGCCGGTCGCCGCCTCTTGCTGGCGCGTCCATACGGCGAAATCCGGCATCGCCGCGCCATGCGGCGCGCCGATCAGCGGCGCCCAATCGCCGGGGGTGACGGCGGTGCCGAGCTCGGGCAGCAGCGACAGCATCAGCGTGCCCTGCGCTGCGTCGCGCTTGCCGACCGCGACAACCGCGTCTTGCAGCGCGGCGTCGCCGCCGGGCGCGGCGGCGCCGGTGGCGAGGCGTGTCAGCAGCCGCATCGCCGGCGTCGCCGCGTCCTCGACATGCGCGAGCCAGGCCTGAGCCGCCTCGGCGCGGCCGGCGGCATACATCGCACGCACCGCATCGGGTGCCAAAGAGGCAAGCTCGTCGCTGGGCGCCAGCTCGCCCAGGATCGGCGCCACCACCCGCGCCATGGTGATGAAGTCGCCGCGCTTCTTGGCATCGGCGAGCAGGCTCGCCAGCGCTGCCGCGCGGACGGAAGCAGCGGGATCGGTGCGCGCCACCCGGTAGAGCAGGGCGCGCTCGCGCGGCGAGGCCGGCGCCTTGCCTTGCTTGATCGCCGCACCGATCTCTTCCGGCTTGAACTCGACCTTGCCGTAGAGGTCGGCGAGCGCCTGCGGTGTCAGCGCGCCCAGCGCCGCCGCGCGCTCGGCGGCGGCGAGGCGCTGCAGAGGCGGCGCCGCCTCGTTCGCGGCCCAGGCGCGCAGGCTGAGAAGATCGGCGCTCGCCACCGCATCCGCCGGCAGCGGCAGCTTCGCCGCGGCGAGCAGCTTGATCACCATCGGATGCGCGTCCGGCAGCTTGTCGAGCTTCGCGACGTGGCCGCCCAGGGCCGCGACCAGCGTGTCGAAGGCGGGATCGGGCGGCGCCTGCTGCTCGCGCAAAAGGCTGAGGCCGAGCGAGGCCTTGGCCTTGTCGCCGGCGAGCGCCTGGCAGGCGATGAGCGCGCGGTCCCACCACACGCCCTGGTGACGCCCGATGCCGCTCTGCACGTCGCGGCAGGCGCCTTCCGTGTCGTCCTTGGCGAAGCGCAGCTCGACGCGGTCGCGATCGAGATCCTCGCCGCCCATTGTCGCCGGCAGCGCGTCGATGAGCGCGAGCGCGTCGTCGGCATCGCCCAGCGCCATGAGCCGGCCGACGCGCAGCGCCCCGAGGCTCGGCGCGTCCGGCGCGTCGGCGCCCTGCGGCGCGATGGCGTTGCTGAGGAGTAGGCGGCGGGACAGATCCTGCAGCACGGGCGAGCCGGTCGGCGCCAGCCGCGGCAGCGCCGCCGCCACCAGCGCGCGCGGCGTGCCCTGCCACATCGTCTGCGGCAACGGATGCGCGGCCTCGCCGAGCACGCCGATCCAGCCGGTATCGACCGGCGCGAGCGTCGTCGCGGTGACCGCCGCGTCGGGCGGCGGCAGCGACGTGGCGTCGTTGGCGGGCACAGCGGCCGCCGGCGCGGGTGGAGCGGGTGCCGGCGCGGCGGCCGGCGCCGCTGCGGCCGGCGCCTGCGCGACCAGCGGGACGGGAGAGCCGACTTGCGCGCGCGTCGGCGAGGCCGACGCCAGGAGCAGCAACGCCGCCAGCGCGGCGGCTAGGTCCTGGCGCGGCTCATTTCGGGAGCCGCGCATCGGGGATGACCCGCTCGACGCGGGCCGAAGGCGCGGGAATGTCCCAGACCATGAGGAAGGCGGCGCCGCCGATCGAGAGCACGATCAGCAGGGCGACAGCACCCAGGGCGATCTTCAGCATCTTTTTCCGTTGTTCCTGTAAGGTTCGTAACGCGGCCGCAGGCGCCGGTCGATTGGCGATCCAACTACGCGATATGCTAGGGTGAATTCATGGCTTATTTTGGACAGTGTATCGGCGAGCCATGAGGGTTTCAACGACGGGGCGGCGACCGGGCGCTGGACGGGAATGACGGCGGCGCCTCCTTTCCGGGTAGCGAAGACGATCGCGCTGGTCGGCTTGATGGGAGCCGGCAAGTCCAGCATCGGCCGGCGACTCGCGCAGCGTCTGGGGCTGCCCTTCATCGATGCCGACTGCGAGATCGAGGCCGCCGCCGACGCCACGATCGAGGAGATCTTCCAGCGCCATGGCGAGGCCGCCTTCCGCGACGGCGAACGCCGCGTCATCGCGCGCATCCTCGACAGCCCCATCCATGTGCTGGCGACGGGTGGCGGCGCGTTCATGGACGCATCGACGCGGGCGCTCATCCGTGCGCGCGCCATCTCGCTGTGGCTGCGCGCCGACATCGAGCTCATGCTGGCGCGGGTGGGACGGCGCAGCAATCGGCCGCTGCTCAACGGCGGCGATCCGCGCGCCGTGCTCGAGCAGCTCATCGCGCAGCGCTACCCGATCTATGCCCAGGCCGACATCACCGTCGACAGCATCGACGGTCCGCCCGAGGCGACGCTGGAGCGCGTGATGGCGGCGCTGGCCGCGCGGCTCGGCGCCGCGAGCGAGCGGCAGGCGGCGCCATGAGCGAGCCGCGCCGCCTGCGTGTCGCGCTCGACCGCCGCGGCTATGACATCGTCATCGGCGGCGGCCTGCTCGACCAGGCCGGCGCGCTGATGCGGCCGGCCCTGCGCGCGCCGCGCGCCGTCATCGTCACCGACGAGCATGTAGTGAAGCTGCACCTGCCGCGCCTGGCCGCCGGCCTCGCCGCGGGCGGCGTCGCCTATGAGAGCGTCGTGCTGCCGGCCGGCGAGGCGACCAAGGATTTCGCCCATTTCGCCAAGCTGTGTCAGGACATCCTCGCGCTCGGCATCGAGCGCTCGACCGCGCTCGTCGCGTTCGGCGGCGGCGTCATCGGCGACATCACCGGCTTCGCCGCGGCGACGCTGCTGCGCGGCATCGATTACGTGCAGGTGCCGACGACGCTCCTCTCTCAGGTCGACAGCTCCGTCGGCGGCAAGACGGCGATCGACACGCCGCAAGGCAAGAACCTCGTCGGCGCGTTCCACCAGCCCGTCCTGGTGCTCGCCGATATCGACATGCTCGCCACGCTGCCAAGGCGCGAGCTGCTGTCGGGCTATGCCGAGGTGGTGAAATACGGGCTCATCCGCGACCGCGGCTTCTACGAGTGGCTCGAGGCGAAAGGCCCGGCGCTCCTCGCCGGCGACGCCGCGGTCCGGCAGGAGACGGTGCTGCGCAGCTGCGCTGCCAAGGCCGCAATCGTCGCCGCCGACGAGCGCGAGAGCGGCGAGCGCGCGCTGCTCAATTTCGGCCACACCTTCGGCCACGCGCTCGAGACGGCGAGCGGCTTCGGCCAGGTGCTGTTGCATGGCGAGGCCGTGGCCATCGGCATGCAGCTGGCCTTCGACCTTTCGGCGCGGCTGGGCTTCTGCCGGCCCGAGGTCGCGGCGCGGGTGCGCCGACATCTTGCCGCGATGGGCCTCCCCACCGAGATCGCGCCCGCGGCCGGCGGTGCGCTCTCCGCCGCGACGCTCCTCGCGCATATGCGCAAGGACAAGAAGGTCAAGGACGGGCGCGTCACGCTCATCCTCGCGCGCGACATCGGCGACGCCTTCATCTGCGGCGATGTCGCGCCGCCGCAGCTCGAGAGCTTCCTCGCCGACGCGGCCGCGCCCGGCCCGAGCGCGCGCCAGCCGGCGCATCCCTGAAACTGCTGTTGATCGAGGCGAGACCGACGCCATGCCGCTTTCCCCGCCCGCCGCTTCGCGCGAGCACATCCACACCCGCGTGGTCGAATGCCGCGGCTTTCGTCGCGACGATGGCTTGTGGGACATCGAGGGCCACATCATCGACGTCAAGACCTACGCCTTCGGCAATCATTTCCGCGGCGAGATCGCGCCGGGAGCGCCGGTGCACGACATGTGGCTGCGCCTCACCATGGACGACAAGCTCGTCATCCACGCGGTGGAGGCGGCGACCGACGCGAGCCCCTACGCGGTCTGCCCCAACGTCGTCCCGAACTTCCAGTGCTTGAAGGGCCTGCGCATCTTTCCCGGCTTCCAGAAGCAGGTGCGCGATCTGCTGGGCGGGACCGCGGGCTGCACGCATCTCGTCGAGCTGCTCGGGCCCGTCGCCACCACGGCGTACCAGACGATCTTTCCCTATCGCGAGCGACAGCGGTCGGAGTCGCCCGCCGCACGCGAACCATCGCATAAGCCGCACCGCAAGCCGCGGCTCATCGACAGCTGCCACGCCTTCGCCAGCGGCGGCGACGTGGTCAAGCGCTATTGGCCGGAATTCTATACCGGGAGCTGATGCCGCGCTTCGCCATGGCCGGCGAGGCGGTGGCCTTCGTCGGTCGCTGCGGCGGAGAAATAAAGCACGATATGGACGCGGATGACCGCGGTCAGACTCGATTCGACGCGCTGGCGCTCGATCTCCGTCACCAGCTCGTTGAGCGGCTTGTGCTCGCGCTCGCAAATCTGCCGTAGCGACTCCCACATCACCGGCTCCAGCCGGATGCTGGTGCGGTGGCCGGCCACTGTCACGTTGCGATTGAGCAGGGTCGAGGCCGATTTGGCCGGTTCGGCCGCACGTTTGGCTGGGGGGCGAATGGGTGGCGTCGCGTTGCATCCAGCGTAATTGTTAGCGCAATTCGCGCAATATGCAATCTTTTCGAGAAAAACCGCATACCCAACAATCGGTGGTTGCAACAATATTTCGCCGGATTCCGCAACACCAAGCTCAACTGCCGGAATCCTCTTCCGGTGTCAGCGCGGCGAGGGCGAGCGCGTGGATGGGCCCCGCCATCTCCTCGGCCAGGAGAGCGTAGACGCGGCGCTGGCGGGCGACGCGGCTGGCGCCGGCGAAGGCCGCCGAGACGATCTCGACGTGAAAATGAGTCTCGCCCTCCGGGCGCGCCCCCGCATGACCGGCATGGCGCGCGGAGTCGTCGCGGATGACGAGCCGCGTCGGCTGCAGCGCGGCGGTGAGCTTGGCCTGGATACGGTCGGCGACACGCATACGCTTGACGTTGAAGAGCGGCGATAGCCGTGTCAAGCAGCGCTCGGCGCTGTCGTGTCGCAGGTTATGCTCCAGACACTTTCCTAACATGCGGTAAACGGCGGTTGCGCCGCAGCGCTTGTCAGCGCTGGCGGCTCGCACCATACTTATGCCATGCCACGAGCCAGCATCGAAACCAGTGCCGGCCTATCCGAGGCGGCGGCGGGGGCGCGGCTCTGCGACCATCCCGGCTGCGCCGGAACCGGCGACTATCGCGCGCCGCGCTCGCGCGACCGGCTGGACATGTTCTATTGGTTTTGCCTCGACCACGTGCGCGACTACAATGCGCGGTGGAACTATTATGCAGGCATGAGCGCGTCGGAGATCGAGGCGGAGATCCGGAACGACACGGTGTGGCAGCGTCCCACCTGGCCGCTCGGCAGCCGCATCGGCGTCCGCTTCGACACACGCTGGCGCGACTACGGCATGTTCGGGCTCGAGGACGAGGACGCGCCGGTTGAGCGACGCAAGCGCCCCCTCACCGAGCAGGAGCAAGCGCTCGCCGTGTTCGATCTCGCACACCCTCTCACCCGCGGTGACCTCAAGGCGCGCTACAAGGCGCTTGTGAAGCTGCACCATCCCGACGCCCATGGCGGTGATCGCGAGGCCGAGGAGCGGCTGAAGGTCATCAACCAGGCCTATTCGACCCTCAAGGCGAGTTATTTTCCGTCCGGGTGACGGCGCGACCGGATTGCAACGCGACTTTCCCCTCCACTACGACCGATCATCCTTATGGCTTCGGCACCAGGCACCACGGGCACGGCTGACACACCAATCGACCGGCCCGACATCACCGTTTCCGTGCGGCAGACCTTCGGCTTGGACAGCGACATGCAGGTTCCGGCGTTCAGCCGGTCCGACGACCACGTCCCGGCGCTCGACGAGGCCTATCGCTTCGATCACGATACCACGCTCGCCATTCTCGCCGGCTTCGCCTACAACCGCCGCGTCCTCATCCAGGGCTATCACGGCACCGGCAAGTCGACCCACATCGAGCAGGTGGCGGCTCGGCTCAACTGGCCGTGCATCCGCGTCAATCTCGACAGCCACATCAGCCGCATCGATCTGGTCGGCAAGGACGCCATCGTGCTGCGCGACGGCAAGCAGGTGACGGAGTATCGCGAGGGGTTGCTGCCCTGGGCGCTGCAGCACCCGACCGCGCTGTGCTTCGACGAATACGATGCCGGCCGGCCCGACGTGATGTTCGTCATCCAGCGCGTGCTCGAAGTCGAAGGCAAGCTCACGCTGCTCGACCAGAACCGCGTCATCCGTCCGCATCCCGCGTTCCGCCTGTTCGCCACCGCGAACACCGTCGGCCTCGGCGACACCACCGGCCTCTATCACGGCACGCAGCAGATCAACCAGGGCCAGATGGACCGCTGGAACATCGTCGCGACGCTCAACTACCTGCCGCATGACGCCGAAGTCGAGATCGTCCTCGCCAAGGCGCCGAGCTGGGACAGCGAGGAGGGCCGTCGCGCCATCCACGCCATGGTCGCGCTCGCCGAGCTGACGCGCTCGGGCTTCATCAACGGCGACATCTCCACCGTCATGTCGCCGCGCACGGTCATCACCTGGGCCGAGAACGCGCGCATCTTCAACGATATCGCCTTCGCCTTCCGTCTCACCTTCCTCAACAAATGCGACGAGGTGGAGCGGGCGACGGTCGCCGAGTACTACCAGCGCTGCTTCGGCACCGAGCTCAAGGAGACCGGGGTCAAGGCGCAGCTGGTCTGAGCGCATGGCCGAGAACGAGACGCCGCTCGAGATCTTCAAGCGCGCCACCGCCGCCACGGTGCGCGCGCTGGCGGAGCGCGAGGACGTCACCGTCAGCTATGGCGCCGAGCCGGCCGCCGCCGCGGGCACGCGGGTGCGTCTGCCGCAGCCGGCGCGCGATTTGAGCCATGCCGAGGCGGCGCCCGTGCGCGGCGCCGCCGACGCTGCCGCGCTCAAGCTGCGCTATCACGATGCCGCGCTTCATGCGCGGCGGCTGCCGAGTGGCGAGACCGCGCGCGCCATCTTCGAGGGCGCCGAGCAGGCGCGGGTCGAGGCGCTCGGCGCGCGGCGCATGTCCGGCGTCGCCGCCAATCTCGCCGCCATGCTCGACGAGCGCTATCGCCGCCAGGGCTACGAGCATCTCGGCGATCGCAACGACGTGACGCTGGCCGAGGCGGTGCGCCTGCTGGCGCGCGAGGCGCTCACCGGCGCGCCGCCGCCGCCCGCCGCGCAGCGCGTCGTCGCGATGTGGCGTCCCTTCCTCGAGGGCAAAGTCGGCCGCGACCTGCACGAGCTCACGCGCCATGTCGGCAACCAGGATTCCTACGCTAAGACGGTGCGCCAGCTCATCCACGATCTCGACCTCGATCTCGGCGAGACCGAGCAGGACGCCGAGACCGACGACGCCAAGGACGAAGGCGAGGATTCCGATCAGAGCGAGAGCGAGAGCGACGGCGGCGAAGGTGCGGCCGCGGGCGCGCAGGGCGCGCTCGAGGGCGGCGTGCCCGAGCATCAGCAGGAGGACGGCCAACCCGCCGGCGCCGAGGAAGTCGAGGGCGAGCTCACTCCCGGCGCGGGCGACGACGATCCGGGCCGTCCCGGGCGGCCCGGCAATCTGCCGCGCCACGGCCACAACGACGATCTCTCGCTCTATCGCGCCTTCACCCATGAGTGCGACGAGACGGTGGACGCGGAGGCGCTGTGCGACGCGGACGAGCTGGCGCGACTGCGCGGCCTGCTCGACCAACAGCTTGCGCATCTGCAGAGCGTCATCGGCCGGTTGGCCAACCGCTTGCAGCGGCGGCTGCTGGCGAAGCAGACGCGCGCCTGGGAATTCGATCTCGAAGAAGGGATGCTCGACGCGGCACGGCTATCGCGCATCGTCACCAACCCGGTCTATCCGCTCTCCTACAAGCGCGAGAAGGAGACCGATTTCCGCGACACCGTGGTGTCGCTGCTGATCGACAATTCGGGCTCGATGCGCGGCCGTCCCATCACCGTGGCGGCGATGAGCGCCGACATCCTCGCGCGCACGCTCGAGCGCTGCGGCGTCAAGGTCGAGATCCTCGGCTTCACCACGCGCGCCTGGAAGGGCGGCCAGTCGCGCGAACGCTGGATCGCCGCGGGCAAGCCGGCCAATCCGGGCCGGCTCAACGATCTGCGCCATATCATCTACAAATCGGCGGAAGCACCGTGGCGGCGCGCGCGGCGCTCACTCGGATTGATGCTGCGCGAGGGCATCCTCAAGGAGAACATCGATGGCGAGGCGCTGCTGTGGGCGCATAGCCGCCTGATCGCGCGCAGCGAGCAGCGCCGCATCCTCATGGTCATCTCCGATGGCGCGCCGGTCGATGATTCGACGCTGTCGGTCAATCCCGGCAACTATCTCGAGCGCCATCTGCGCGAGGTGATCGGCAATATCGAGTGCAACTCGCCGGTGCAGCTGGTGGCCATCGGCATCGGCCACGACGTCACCCGCTATTACCGCCGCGCCGTCACCATCGTCGACGCCGAGCAGCTCGGCGGCGCCATGCTCGAGAAGCTCGCCGAGCTCTTCGACGAGGACGACAAGGACACGCGGCCGAGGCAGCGCCGCCGCGTCGGCTGAGTTTCATAGCGCTGCATATACGTTGTGCGTCCTTCGACTTTGCGCTTTCGCGCAAGCTCAGGATGAGGAATTGTGGAGTTTGGCAGCACGGTCGAGGCCAAACCAAATTTTCCTCATCCTGAGCGCGCGCGCAGCGCGCAGTCGAAGGACGCACCATCTCAATGCGGGTGGAGCGAGCAGCCAAGACCTCACGCCACGTCGTGGCTCTTGAACCAGGCGAGCATGCGCTGCCAGCCGTCCTTGGCCGCCTCGGGGCGATAGGTCGGGCGGTAGTCGGCGTTGAAGCCGTGCGGCGTGTCCGGATAGATGACGATCTCGACCTGCTTGTGCAGCCGCTTGGCTTCGTCGCGCAGCTTCTCGACATCGGCCACGGCGATGCCTTGATCGGCCGCGCCGTAAAGCCCGAGCACCGGCACCTTCAGTTCCGGGAGCAGGTCGAGCACGCGCTTGGGGTGCAGCGGGTCGGTCGTGCCGGCGACCGGGCCGTACCAGGCGACCGCGGCCTTGAGGTGCGGATTGTGGATCGCATAGAGCCAGGTCTGCCGCCCGCCCCAGCAAAAGCCGGTGATGCCGAGCTTGCGCGTGTTGGCCTGCTTCTGCTTGTGCGCCCAGGCGACGGTGGCGTCGAGGTCGGACGCGACCTGCTCGTCCGGCACCTTGGCGACGACCGTCTTCATGATCTCTTGCACGTCGCTCAGCTTCGAGACGTCGCCCTGGCGTGCATAGAGCGCCGGCGCCACCGCGAAATAGCCGGTCTTGGCGAGCCGGCGGCAGATGTCCTTGATGTGCTCGTGCACGCCGAAGATCTCTTGGATGACCACCACCGTGGCGAAGGGGCCGCCCTTTGCCGGCATGGCGCGATAGGCGGGGATCTCGCCGTCCTTCACCGGGATCTTCACTTCGCCGGCGGTGAGGCCGTCGCTGTCGGTGGTGATCGTCTGCGCCGACACCGGCTGCACGGCGAGCGCGAAGCCCGCGGCGAGGCCGGTCACGACGAAGCCGCGGCGCGAGAAATCGGTCGGCGGCGTGAGGCTCTTCACTTGCGACTCGAACAAATCCATGGCGACGTCCTCCCCTCGGTGGTTGTCGCCGGCAGCATAGCCGTCATGCCCGCCCCTCGGCGAGACGGCACGCCGCGACGCCGCGATAACCATTTTGTGATCGTTAGTAGTCGAGCTTCCAATCGACGCCGACGCCGGCGCCGCTGAGCTGGCCGGCGGTGGTGTCGATGGAGATGTGCCTGGACACGTCGATCTGCACTTCGACGCCGCTCGACCCCGTGGTGATGCCTTGGGTGACGCCGACATAGACGCCGTTGGCGACGTATTTGCCGGCGCTCACCGCCGCCGCGCTGGCGGTGGGGCTCGTGGCGGCGCCGACCGGCAGCGGCGAGGTGCCGACGCCGGCGTTGGGCAGGGTGCCGGGAATGCCCGGCTGCGCCGCGAGCGACGGCACGCCGCGATTCGAGCGCGCGCTGCTGCTGTCGGCGGAGCCGAAGCTGAGCCGGTCGAGGCCGAGCCCCTGGCGGATGCGGTCGAGCACGCCGGGGCCGCCGCCCGTGGCGAGCGCCGCGGCGGCCTGCGCGATCTCGAGCCCCTGCGCCGCGCTGATCTGGCTGATGCTCGTGCCGAACAGCACGCGCGACAGGATCTCGTCCTGCGGCAGCTCGGGCTGCGAGGAGAGCGCGATCTTGGGCTGCGTCGCGGTGCCGCTGATCTGCACGATCGCCACCACATCGGTCGACGCCACGCGCGCCTCGATGTCGATGGCGGGATCGATGTGCGCGCCGCCGAGGAAGGTGATGGTGCCGCGTGTCAAGGTGGCGCTCTTGCCGAGGAGGTCGTAGGTGCCGCGCACGACATCGAGCTTGCCGGTGAGCTGCGGCGCGGCGCTGGTGCCGCTCGCCTTCAGCCGGCCGCGCCATTCGCTGTCGAGCCCGCGGCCGCGCACGAAGACCTGGCCGGGCATGTCGACGTCGATGTCGAGCGCGGCCACGACCAGGTGCTTGGCGTTGTCCAGCTCATCCGGCGCCGACAGCACTTGGCCCGTGGCGCTGTTGACCGCGACGACGTTGATCGGCTGCACGCTCTGCGGCAGCCGCTCGGGCACGCGCAGCTCGGCGCTCTCGATGCGCAGTCGCGCCGTGAGACTCGGCGCCGTCAGCGTGCCGGTGAGCCGCACCTCGCCGCTCGCGGTCGCATTGGCCTCGTCGCGCCGCACCGCGTGGAAGCTCTTGAGCTGCCCGGCGACCTCGAAGGTCGGGCCGGCCGTGGCGGCGAGGTTGACCGCGCCCGACAGCGCCAGCGTGCCGCGCTCGCCGTCGCCGGCCGCGAAGCGCTGCAGCACCAAGCGGTCGCGGTTGCCGACGAGGTCGAAGCTGATGCCGGCGAGGATGGTGCCGAAGGCGAGGCTCTCATAGCGGCCGTTGCGCAGCGAGAGCTGGCCCGAAGCGGCTGGCGCCGCGACGGTACCGCTCACGGTAACGTCGACGGCGAAGTGCCCGGCCAGGCGATCCTCGCCGAGTGGCAGCAGGTCGGCGATGTTGGCGAGCTCGCCGTCGCCTTCGAGATGGACGGCGAGCGGGCCGCTCGGCGGCAGAGACGGCGCGAGGCTCGTCGCATCGAGCACGAGCGGCACGGCACCGGCGAAGCCGAGGGCGGCATTCTCAGGCCCGGCGAGACGGCCCTTGAGCTGCACCCGATCGCTGCGCCAGGTCGCGGAGGCGACTATGCCCAGCGGCGGCAAATCGGGCCGGCTGGCGGCGGCGAAGCGCAGCTGCTCGGCGTCGATCACGACATCGCCCTGCGGCCGCGCCCGCGTGCCGCCGAGCGTGACCTCGAAGCCGAGGATGCCCGTCACATCCTGCGCGCCGCCGAGTGTGGCGAACATGCTGACCGGCAGGCTCTCGGCGAGGAGATGCAGCGACAACGTATTTGCCTTGATCGCGGCGGCGCCGGCGAGGCGGCCGCCGCCGATGCCGAGGGCGAGGTCGGCGAAGGCCAGATCGGCGCCGCGGCGCGACACCACCAGCGGCTGGCGCAGCAGCACCGGCTGGTCGCCGAAATTGCCGGCGAGCCGCGTGACGCGCAGCTCGATCCTGCCGTCGCCGAGGGTGGCGCTCGCGCTGGCGGTGAGATCGATGGGCGCGCCGGCGCTGCCGCGCAGGCCGCCCTCGAGCGCGAAGTGGCCGGAGCGATCGCTGCGGCCGGCAAGGCGGAACTGCTCGATCGAGGTGCCGCCGCGCTTGGCATTGTCGAGCTGCAGCTCAGCGCGCCCCTGCGGCTTGCCGAAGATGTCGGCGAGCTGCGCCGTGACGCGCAGCCGCTGCGCCGTCGCCGGCGTCGCCGCGCCCCACGCCAGATCCTTGCCGTCGAGCGCGAGATCGGCGGTCTGGCGCTGGGCGCCGCCCAACGTCGCCTTCACCTGCGCGCTGCCGGCGACGGGCGTGCCGACCAGCGCCGACCACGGCTTGAGGTCGGGCGCGGTGCCGCTCACCGTGCCTTCGATCGTGTCGGCGGCGAGCCGGTAGGTGAGCGCGCCATCGACTGTCGTTCCAGCGGCGTCGAGGCGGAGCTTGGTCAGGCGCAGCGCGTCGCCCGGCGACAGCGTGCCCTCCACCGTCGCCGTGCCGTCGAGATGCGCGACGCTGAACTTGGCCTCGATCCGGCCGCTCGGCCGTGACAGGCCGGCCGCGTCGAGACGCGCCTCGAGGCTGTCGACATGCGCCGCGCCCACGGCGATCTTCCTGCCGCGAAGCAGCGCGCGCGCGACCGGCGCGTCGGCGGGGCCGCTGACCGTCCCGCTCAGGCTGGCGCTGCCGGCGAGTCTGATGTCGAGCGCCGCCAGCCGCGGCAACTCCAGCCTGTATTCCGCGGCAATGCGTCCGTCGGGCGAGCGGCGGCCTTCGGCGGTGAGCTCGCCGTTGGCGCCTTTCACCGTGACGCCGCTCGCGGCGAGTGTGCCTTCGGCGAGACGCGCGACGCTGCCCGACAGACGCGCCTCGCTGCCGAGCAGTGCTTCGAGAGGCGACGTGGCGGCGCCTGTGCGACGCAGCGCGCCGTCGAGCGTCGCATTCGCCGCGCCATCGGCGCCGGCGTGGAAATCGGCGTCGAGTGCCAGCGCGCCATGCAGCGCGTCGCCGACGAAGCGCGCCACCTCGGGCAGCTCGAGATGCGCCGCGCCGGTGACGTCGTCGGCGGCGAAGCTGCCGTGTCCGGCGAGGGTGCCGCCGGCAGCGGCGAGGCTGAGTTCGCTCACCGCGGCGCGCATCGCCTGGCGGTCGAGTTGGGCGGCGATGTGCCAGTCGACGCTGTCGCCGAGCCCGGCCGGCAGCGCTGCGGCCGCGAGTGTCAGTCCGGTGACCCGCCCGCCGCCGACGAGATCGACCGGCGTCGACGCCGCCAGCGGATCGGCGGCGGCGTGGAGGTCGAGCGTGGCGCTCGCCTGAGCCGCGCGGTTGCCGGCGAAACCGAGGCGATCGCCGCTGAGCGAGACATGCGCGGTGGGCTCCGTGAGCGTTCCCGCCAGCGCTAGCTGCGCGCTCGCCGCGCCGCTGATGTCGCCGCCCAAGAGCGGCGCGAGGGCGGCGAGAGCCGGCAGGGCGAGCGTCGCCCGGCCGCTGATCGCATTGCTATCGCGCGTCCATCGGCCGCTCGCTGCTGCCGTGCCCAAAGCGGCGGTGAGCTGCAGCTCATCGAGGGCGGTCGCGCCGTCGTCGAAGTGGACCGCGGTCGAGAAGCGCGCCTCGCCCGCGAGCAAAGGCTGGAGATTTGGCGGCAGCAGCGCGGCGATCCGCGCCGTTCCCTGAGCGGCGACCCGATAGCCGCCGCCATCGCCCTGGATGCGGAAATCCGCACCGATCGTAGCCGCATCGCCGGCCGCCGCCGATAGTCGGCCGTGCCAGTCCGCGAGCGGCCCGTCGCCGGCGAGATGCACGGTCATTGGGAGCGGCGCGCGGTCGAGCAGCCCGGCGAGCAGCCGCCCGCTCGGCTCGGCGACCTCGCCGGCGAGCTCGAGCCGCAGCGGCTCGCCGCCCAGTGCGCGGTGGAAGCTCGCCTGGCCCATCGCGCCGTCGATGCGATGCACGTCGAGATCCGCTGCGGCATTGCCGCCGCCGAGCGTGCCGCTGGCGGCGAGCGTCAGAGCCACCTTCTCGCCGAGCAGCGCCGGCCCCAGCTCCAGCCGATCGACCCGCAGCAGGTCCAGCACCACGGCGACCGGCGGGTGGAGCAGCGCGGTCGGATCCGTGCTGCCGCCGCTGCTGCCCTGCGACGGGCGCTCGACCCGGATCTCGCGCGCGCCGAATTCGCGCACGCGCAGGCGGCCGGCGAGCAGATCGGCGGGCGCAATGGCGAGCACCGCGTCCGCGACGGTGACGCGCGGTCCCTGCGCGTCAGCGAGCTCGATCTTGCCGATGCGCATGTCGAAGGGGACGAGGCCGCCGACGCCGGTGATGGTCACCCGCTCGGCCGGGCTCGATAGCGAGCCGCCGACGATTTGGGCGAGCCAGGCCTTGCCTGGTCCGGTCTGCAGCAGCCCGAAGGCGAGCGCCAGCGCCAGCAGCAGCCCGAGAAAGACGCCGCCTGCAACCTTCAGCACGCTGCGCAATCCACCCATCCTAAAACGCCTGTCCGATACTAATATAGACCTGGATCGGGCTGTCGCCCGGTCGACGCTGGAAGGGGGTGGCGAGGTCGAGGCGGATGGGGCCGATCAGCGTGTAATAGCGCAAACCGACACCGCCGCCAAAGAACAGATTCGTGCTGTTCGGGAAGTTGGTGGGATAGACATTGCCGCCCTCGACGAAGGGGGCGATCCCGATGGTCTCGGTGATGCGGTAGCGCAGCTCGAGGCCAAGCTCCAGGCTGGAGGCGCCGCCCAGCGGCACTTCGCCGGCGCCGAGCGGCCCGGCGCGCTGATAGGCGTAGCCGCGCACCGACCCGGCGCCGCCGGCATAGAGCCGCTTGTCGGGCGGCAGCGCGTCGCGACTGGCGCCGACGATCGAGCCGAGGGCGCCGAACCCGGCGAGCACGAGGCGGCCGGTGCTGTCGAGACGCTGATAGTGCCGCTCCTCCAGGCGCGAGGTGAGGAAATTGAGGTCGGGCCCGGAGAGGCCGTGATAGGGGATCAGCGTCAGCGTCTGCCGCCCGCCGATGGTAGGGTCGAGCAGGTCGTCGGTGGTGTCGTGGCGCAGAAAGAAGGGGACGCCGAAGAGGGTGTAGTCCTCGGTGCCGATCAGGTTCTGCTGCACGTTGGCGTGCTCGACTGAGACGCCGGCGACAAGGGTGAGCGACGGCAGCAGCGGCCGCTCGATGCCGACGAAGACCTGCTCGCGCAGGCTGCGATAGGCGTCGGTCGTCTGCTTCAGCAGCTCGGCGTTCGTCAGGAAGTCCTGGTTGCGGTCGACGAAGTCGGGCGTGCGGAAGCCGAGGGCGAGCCCGAGCTGGCGTTGCGCCACGCCGGCGGTGACGCGCAGGTTCTCGCCGGCGCCGAGCATGTTGCGATGCTGCCAGAAGGCCTGGGCGCCGACGCCGAGGTTGGTGTTGTAGGCGACGCCGGCGCCGATCGAGCGCGGCGGCCCCTCGACCAGGTTGATGGTCATCGGCACCTCGCCGGATGGATCGGGCGCATCGGCATGGGTGACGCGCACCACGCTGAAGAGGCCGGTCTTGACCAGCTCCTGGCGCGTCGTCTCGACGGCGCGACTGTCATAAGGAGCGCCCCGCTTCCAGGCGACGCGCCGCGCGGCGAATTCGCCGTCGACGTGTTTCAGGCCCTGGATGGCGAAGGGGCCGAAGCGGACCGCCCGCCCCGGATCCACCGTGTAGGTGACCGCCATGGTGTGGGTCGCCACGTCGATCACCGCCTTGCGGTCGACGACCTTGGCGAAGGGGCGGGCGTTGCGGCCATACTCGTCGACGATGCGCTGCTCCGCGGCGACGATAGGCGCCGATGCCGCCGGCCCGCCGATCTCGAGGCCGACGCCGCCGGGGCCGAGTTTGTCGAGCAGCGGCGGCGTCTCGCCCGAGGGCGTGCGGAAGGTGACGCTGGCGAGATGGAAGAGCGGCCCGGGATCGATGGTCACCGTCACCTTGGCCGGGTCGGCGTCGAGGTCGAGGGCGTGGGAGAGTGTGGGCGTCCAATAGCCCGCCGCCTGCATCACCTCCTTGAGCCGCGGCAGGTCGTCCTCGGCGCGCCGCCTGAGCGCCGCGTTGCTGGGCGGCGGCTTGCCCTCGAGCTGCACCAGCTGCGACGCGGCCTTGAGGGTGTCGAGCAGCTTCTTGTCCTTGAGCCCCTCGAGCTTGATCTCGGCCTTGTAGGGCACATCGGCCCAGGCCGGAGCGGCGACGAGGCTGGCCAGCAGGCCGACAAGGAGCAGGAGGGGAAGGCGCTGGCGCAGCATCTGTTGCCAAACGTTCGGCGCGGTCGCTCGTCGCCGTGGCGAGGCCCGCGGCAATTGCCGGCGCGGTCGGTGAGTCGTCGCGCGGCCGGCATCTTAGCGCGTCGCGCCCCGGCTCATCGGTTTCCTGGCTGTTTGACTTGTCCGCAGCGGGGCTGCCAATCTAGTCGGCAAAACCGAGGGTTCGACAGGGAGGAACCTCATGAAGACGCTCGCCGCGGCGCTGGCCGCGCTCGCCATGCTCGTCGCCGCCCAAGGCGGCGCCGCGGAGCCGCCCAAGGACCCGCCGGTGTTCAAGATCGGCGCCATCCTGGCGATGACGGGGCAAGCGAGCTTCGTCGGCCAGGTGATGAGCCAGGGCATGAAGCAGGCGGTCGACGAGATAAACGCCAAGGGCGGCGTCGACGGCATCAAGCTCGAGGCGGAGATCGAGGACCACAAGGGCGGCGGCGGCCAGGACGGCGTCGCCGCGATGAACCGCCTGGTCTCGATCCATCACGTGCAGGCGCTGCTGACCTCGTTCTCGGCGCCGACCATCGCCATCGCGCCGATCGCCGACCAGCAGCATGTTCTCCTGATCAATGGCGGCGCGGTCAGCGCCAAGCTCGCGGGGTTGAGCCCTTACCTGTTCAACACCCGCTCGCTCGCCACCGATCTGAGCCGCGTCGCCATCGCCTATGCGCGCGAGCTCGGCGCCAAGAGGATGGCGCAGATCCAATGGCAGAACGATGTCGGCGACAACATCGTCCAGATCGCCGCGCCGCTGTGGAAGAGCGGCGGCGGCACGATCGTCGCCAGCGAGGCGGTGGCGCAGGGCGCCACCAACATGGACACGCAAGTGGCGAAGGTGCGCGCCGCCAATCCCGACGTCATCGCGCTCTGGATGTTCACGCCGGAAGTCGCGCTGGCGCTGAAGCGCTTACGCGATTTCGGCATGAAGCAGCCGGTGATCGGCGTCGAGTCCACCGAGAACGACGCCAACATCGCCGGCGCGGCGGCGAACAACTATTTCTTCGCCAACGATTATTTCGCGCCGTCCGACGACAACCCGTGGTCGAAGCAGTTCGCCGCCGACTACCAGAAGCGCTACGGCATGGAGCCCGACCTCTACGCCGCCAACTACTACGAGGGCACCTATGTCATCGCCGAGTGCATCAGGCGCGCGCGGGCCAAGGGCGGCGATTACTGGAACGGCGACGCGCTGCGCCAAGCGCTGCTGTCGGACCCGAAATTCGCCAGCGTCTATGGCGGGCAGATGGTGTTCCAGCCCAACGGCGTCGCCTTGAAGCGCACGGCGCTGTTCGCCGCCGAGGACGGCAAGAAGAAGTTCGTCAAGCTGATGGATGCGACGCAGTAGGCGCGGACGGGGGTATGCCGGCTCAGCCCGCGGCGGCGCGGTCCTCGATGCCCGCGGCGACCTGCTCGCACACCGTCGCCAGGTCGAGCATCTCCCGGCGCACGCCCCGATCCTCGGACGCCTCGGCCAGTTCCCGATACTTCTCCGCCTGCTCTCTCAGATAAGCGGCATACTCCATGGCGATCCTCCGGGCATGAGGGGCGACACGACCAGTATCATAACGGCGGTGGAACGGAAAGATCCACGGTTTGACCGCACCCCGGCCGCCGGCCCGCCTGCACAGCCGCCGGACGCGAGGGGAGTCGCCGATCCGTCATGGACCTGATCGCGCAGCTCCTGGTCAACGGCGTCATCAACGGCAGCCATTACGCGCTGCTGGGCCTCGGGTTCGGCCTGATCTTCGGGCCGACGCGGATCACCCATTTCGCCTATGGGCCGCTCTACGCGCTCTCGGCCTATGCCGCCTGGACGGTGGCGGTGCCGCTGGGCTTGCCCCTCCCGGTCGCGATGGCGGCCGGCATCGCCGCCGGCGCGCTCTCCGGCATGATCGCCTACCGCGCGCTCTATCGCCCGTTCGAGCGGCGCCAGAGCTCAGGGCCAGTGGTGCTGATCGCCTCGCTCGGCCTCTTCATCGTGCTGCAGAACGCGATCGGCATCGCCTTCGGCAGCGACACCAAGGTGGTGAGCCGGTACAGCGCCGACGTGATCCTCCTGGGCGATGTCGTCTTCACCTCGGTGCAGCTCTACCAGGTGGCGGCGCTGGCCGTCATCGGCGCGCTCCTTGCCCTGTTCCTGAAGCGCACGGATTACGGCAAGGCGCTGATGGCGATGACCGACAATCCCGAGATGGCGCGCATCATCGGCATCGACACCATCAAAGTCTCGCTGCTCGCCTTCGCGCTGGGATCGGCGATCGCCGCCGTGCCGGCCGTGCTCATCCTGCTGAAGGAGGGGGCGACGCCCTATATGGGCTTCACCGCGGTCTTCATGGGCTTCGTCGCCGTCGTGGTCGGCGGCATCGGCTCGTTGCGCGGCGCCGTCATCGGCGGCTATGCGCTCGGCATCGTCGAGAATATCGGTACCTGGAAGATCGACACCGAGTGGCAAAGCACGATCGCCTTCATCGTGCTGTTCCTGGTGCTGCTGCTGAAGCCGCGCGGGCTTTTCGGGCGCGGCGCGCGCTGATGGATTACCTGCTGCACATCCTGGTGATGGTCGCGCTCTATGCGATCCTCGCCGCGTCCTACAACCTGCTGATCGGCTTCGCCGGGCTCTTCGCGCTGTCGCAGGCCGCCTTCTTCGGCGTCGGCGCATACACCACGGCAATCCTCGCCACCAAGCTCGGCTTGGCATTTCCGCTGCCGCTGCTGGCGGGCGTGCTGGTCGCGGCGGCGGTCGGCATGGCGGTGGCCCTGCCGGCGCTGCGCATCGGCGGCGACCATCTCGTCATCGTCACGCTGGCGCTGCAGATCATCGCCATCGCCGTCATGGTGAATTGGCGCTCGCTCACCGGCGGCACCGACGGCATCGCCGGCATCCCCAAGGTCGTGCTGCTGGGCGTGCGGCTCGACACGCCCGGGCGCTTCCTGCCGCTGGCGCTCGCCGGCGCGGGGTTGAGCCTCGCAATCGCCGCGCGGCTCGCCTCCTCGCCCTTTGCGCGCGCGGTCCGGGCGATGCGCGAGAACGAGGCCGCGGCCCAGGCGGTCGGCAAGAACATCGTCGCCATCAAGCTCGCCGTCTTCGCCTTCTCCGCCGGCCTCGCCGCCATCGCCGGCGGCCTCTACGCGCATTACATCAGCTTCGTCAGCGCCGAGACCTTCACCCTCGACGTCACCATCTACGTCCTCGCCATGGTAATCCTCGGCGGCACCGGCAACCTCTGGGGCTCGGTGCTGGGCGCGGTGATCCTGACGGCGCTGCCGGAGCTCTTGAAGTTCATCGCGCTGCCGCCCGACATCGCCGACAAGAGCCGGCAGGTCCTCTACGGCTTGGCGCTCATCGCCATGCTGCTGCTGCGCCCGCAAGGCTTGCTGCCGGAAATCCCGACGCGCCGCCGCCGCATCCTCGCCGCGGCCGCGGTGCCCGCGCCGCTGGGCGCGACGGCGCCAGCGGACGGCGCCATCACCGTCGAGGGCAGGGGCCTCGAGCGCCGCTTCGGCGGCATCGTCGCGGTGTCCGGCCTCGACATCGCGCTGCGCCGCGGCCGCATCATCGGCCTCATCGGCCCGAACGGCGCCGGCAAGACGACCGCGTTCAACCTGATGACCGGGTTCTTGAGGCCCGACGAGGGCACGGTGCGCCTCCACGGCACGCCACTCGCAGGCTTGCGGCCGCATGAGATCGCCCGCCTGGGCATGGCGCGCTCCTTCCAGGACCTTAAGCTCTTCGCGCACATGACCGTGCTCGACAATGTGATGGTGGCGCTGCCGCGGCAGAAAGGCGACAGCCTGCTCTACGTCTATTTCGCGCCCTGGGTCGTCGCCGCGGAGGAGCGCCTAAACCGCGACCGCGCGCTCGCCGTGCTCGATTTCGTCGGCCTCGCCGACAAGGCCGGAGAAACCGCGGAAAATCTGTCTTATGCCGAGGAGAAGCTCCTCGTCATCGCCCGGCTGGTGGCGACCGGCGCCGAAGTGCTGCTGTTCGACGAGCCGCTATCGGGTCTCGCCCCCAACACGCTCGAGGCGATCTTCCCGATCATCCGCCGCCTCGCCGACAGCGGCAAGACCATCTGCATCATCGAGCACAACCTCGATGTCATCAGGGGCCTGTGCGACACCGCAATCTTCCTCGACGAAGGAAGGAAGCTGGCCGAGGACGCGCCCGATCGCCTGATCGCCGATCCCGCGCTGGCGGCGCGGTATTTCGGATGAGTGCGGCGCCGCTCCTCGCCGCCTCCGGCATCGCCGCCGGCTACGGCAAGAAGGAGATCGTGCGCGGCATCGATCTCGCCGTCGCCGAGGGCGAGGTGCTGCTCGTGCTCGGCCACAACGGCGCCGGAAAGACCACCTTGATGCGCGCGCTGTTCGGCCTGATCCCGCCCAAGGCCGGCCGCGTCACCTTCGCCGCGCGCGACATCACCGGCTTGCGGCCCGCCGAGAACGTCGCCCGGGGCCTCGCCTTCATCCCGCAAGGACACGGCATCTTCGCGACGCTCTCGGTGCGCGACAATCTCGAGCTCGGCGCCTTCGCGCTCCCGGAGCGCAGCCAGCTCAGCCAGCGCCTCGACACGGTCTTCGCGCTCTTCCCCATCCTCGCCGAGCGCCAGCGCCAGGTCGGCGGCACGCTCTCGGGCGGACAACAGCAGATGCTGGCGATCGGCATGGCGCTGATGCACGCGCCGCGCCTCATGATCCTCGACGAGCCCTCGCTGGGCCTCGCGCCCAACCTCGTCGACAAAGTGATGCAGGCGATCCGCACGGTGAACCGGCGCTTCGGCACCACCATCCTCATGGTCGAGCAGAATGTGCGCTACAGCCTGCCGATCGCCGACCGCGTCGCCGTGCTCAAGACCGGCCTCAAGATCTACGACGGCGCGCCCGCCCCGTTGCACGACCGCGTCGAATTGATGAAGCTGTTTTGACCCCACACATGACAGGCTTTAAGAAACGAGGGAGGAAACGCGATGACCGAGAACCCGCGCTGGAAGCGCCGCCCGCCCGGCTCCACTTGGGGCGATTGGGGGCCCGATGACGAGCTGGGGCGCCTCAACCTGCTGACGCCGAAGAAGGTGCTCGAGGGCGTCGCCGAGGTGAAGGAGGGGCTGAGCTTCTGCCTGTCGCTGCCGCTCGACTATCCCGGCGGCAGCAAGCTCAACCCGCGGCGCAACCCGCCGGAGCTGCGGCCGACCACGCGCGGCGGCCTGCCCAACTTCAATTACCCGGTCGGGCGCGAGAACGCGAAATTCACCGACATCATCTGCGACGACGTCGTGCTGCTGACGCTGCAATACTCGACGCAGTGGGACAGCCTCGCCCATGTCGGCCAGATGTTCGACGCCGACGGCGACGGCGCGCCGGAGATGGTCTACTACAACGGCTACCGCGCCAACGAGCACATCGTCGGCCCGCTCGACCACGCCACCGGCAAGGCGAACCCGCGCCATGTCGGCGCCCGCCGCCTCGGCGTCGAGAACATGGCGGCGAAGGCGATCCAGGGCCGCGCCGTGATGATCGACCTCGAGGCGCATTACGGCCACGAGCGCAAGCTGGTCGGCTTCGACGACCTCATGGCGATCATGCAGCAGGACAAGGTCGAGGTGGCCCCGGGCGACATGGTGTGCCTGCGCACCGGCTTCGCGCAGCGCCTGCTGGATATGAAAAAGGATCCCGACGAGCAGGTGCTGCACCACTCCTGCGCCGCGCTCGACGGCCGCGACGAGCGCCTGCTCAACTGGATCACCAAGAGCGGCCTCGTCTCGCTCATCGCCGACAATTACGCGGTCGAGGCCTCGCCCTCGCGCGACTGCGCGGAGGACCATTGCGCGGCGCTGCCGTTGCACGCGCATTGCCTGTTCAAGCTCGGCGTCAATCTCGGCGAGATCTGGTACCTGTCCGAGCTCGCCGATTGGCTCCGCGCGCACAAGCGCAACCGCTTCCTCCTGACGGCGCCGCCGCTGCGCCTGCCCGGCGCCGTCGGCTCGCCGGCGACGCCGGTGGGGACGGTGTAGGAGTGCCGAGGCAATCGGCGCCGCCGCCGTCTTGGCCTTGGCGTTGCTGCCGCTCGGCGGCTGCACCGGGCCGGTGCACACGACGCGGTGCTGACGCGGCGACCCTTGCCGTCGCCGGTGCCAGCCTCGCCGGTGCTCGCCATCGCCGTTGTCGACCAGCACAGCGGCGCGGGCGATGCGAGCTACGCCAACCAATTCGCCAGCTTTATCCGCAACGCCTACGGCGGCGCCGTGCGGATCGTGGCCCCCAACGCGCCGGCGGCGGGTCGCGTCACCCTCGAGATACGCATTGTCGAGCTGGGCGCCGTCCGCAATCGGCGGCGCGACAGGCACATCACGCTCGACATCGGGTCCGTGGCGGCAATCGGCAATGTCGGCGATTGGGGCAAAGTCCTCGCCGCCGCCGCCCCGCTGCGCGCCGCGCCGGTCAGCGGCCAGATGGTGATAAGGCGCGACACCGGCGAGACCGTGCTCAACAACTGGAGCGGCATCGCCCATTCGAGATCAAGGTGGACGATCTGAGGCCCGGCCATAGTGCCGCTTTCCGCCAGCCGTTCTACGCCGAGCATGTCGCGCCCGGCCAGTGGGACAATCTGACGGGAATGGCGCTGGCCAACGATGCCTGGGACGATGTCGAGCCGCGCGTCGCCGCCTTCCTCGACGCAGCGATGCGCAAGGTCATCAGCGAGCAGGCGGCGCCATCGCCGTCGGCGCGGAAATGAGCGACCGGGCACCGGCCGCTGACGCGCCCTGAAGCCCGCGCCTACCTTTCGGTCTTCCCGCCGATCCGCTGGTGAGCCCGCCATGGGCCGACCGCAAAGCGGTCGGCCGAGTTGTGCCCGCAAGGGGAGAGGGGAATTGCCGAACGCTCGGCGAGCCCCGGGTGAGGGCATCGAGGATCGGCAACCGAAAGAGCCGCGCGCGCGTTGTCCCGATAAGGGCGAAAAATCGGCAGGGCGCCGGACATGCAGGTCCCGGCGGGCGGGTCGGGCTCTTTGGCGGGGAGAAAAGACAATGACCGTAAAGGGAAGTTGTCATTGCGGCGCCACCCAGTTCACCGTGGCCGGGCGGCTCAAGACGGTGACGCGCTGCACCTGCTCCTTCTGCTCCAAGCGCGGCGCGCTGTGGGCCTACCAGGACAATGAGGAGGACTTCGTGCTGACCACGTCGCGCGATCGCGTATCGACCTATCAGTGGGGCAGCTACAGCATTGAGCATCATCATCACTGCGCGATTTGCGGCTGCGGCACCTGGTCCCGCTCGCCGCTCTGGGATCAGAAGGCGAAGCGGCCCGTGCCGGGAAAGTTCAGGGTGCAGGTCAATGCCTGGCTGCTGCGGGATTTTGATGCCGCGGCTCAACCGGTCGAGGTGCTCGACGGCAAGACGCTGTGGTGATCGTCGCGCCTCGGGTCGGGGTGCCGGCCCTTACGATCCGGCTTGCGCATCGTGCATGTGCTGGGCAATCAGACGCGCCACCTGGTTTGCGTGCGTCGCGATCGTGGAATGCCGTGGGGAAAGGTGCAATCGGCACAAGAGCGGAGATCTGCAAAAAAGGCTGTATTCCGCCAGACGGGATTTGTCGTAGATCGCGCCGGCTGCTTTTCCGAGCGCGCGGGCTTGTCAAGGTGGTCAGCGCCCGATGGCGGGTCAATCGACTACGGGGATTCCCTATAGCAACGGCGCTTGACGCCCATTACATGCAATGGGTCAGGCGCCGCTGGAGGCAGTCATGACGAAGCTCGGCACTTTGGTCGTGGCCGCCGTCGTAGCGATGGCGGCTGGAGCGAGCCCGGCATCCGCGCAACACCGCGGCGGGGGCGGGCACGGCGGTGGCGGCGGGCACGATGGCGGCCGGCACGAGGGCGGCCGGCACGAGGGCGGCGGCCACAGGGGCGGGTCGCACAACCGGTTCTTTTTCGGATTCGGCGGGCTTTTCGATCCCTGGTGGGGCGACCCTTATTATGCCTATCCCTACGCTTATCCGTATGCCTACCCCTATCCTTACGCGTATCCCTATCCGTACCCCGCTCCCGCCGCGGTGCCGACGGCACCGGCGCAAAACGTTTGGTATTATTGCGCCCCGAGCAAGGCGTACTACCCCTACGTCTCGTCTTGCGCGGTGCCGTGGCAGCAGGTGCCCGCCCAACCGCAATAGGCGCAGCCTTCAGCGTGCCCTTCCACCCCGGGCGAGCTACTCCACCCTTACCTCCAGCGCGCGCAGCAGCCACGGCATCGTGATGCGCTGGAAGATCACCGGGTCGGTCCAGCCCTTGGCCTCGCGGCCCATATGGCCGCCGGCGGGGTTGATCCAGAGCGACCAGAAGCAGGTCGCGCTGCTCAAGGAGAAAGCCTACCAAGCGGCGGTCGAGGCGTTCGTCGCCAAATATGCGAGCTAGAGGCGGCGCGGCCGGATATCGCGTTTGACGGGCCGCAGTGGATTTGCGCGCAACCAAAGGGGGTGCATGCCACGGGAAACGCGCAGCCCTCTATGCAGCGAGGCCCGTCCTCCGCCATTGTCCGGTTCCGGCTTCGCCGGTTCCGCCTTTTCAACTCGCGCTAGGAGAATGTTTCGCAGGCGGAATCTTGGCTGGTGACGGAAAACAGTCCTTGCTCACAGTGAGAAATTCCGGCACCGTTAAAAACAGGTAAACACTTATTCCTGGTGCGTCGCTGTCGCCGGACTGGCCGAAAGGCCGTGGAGGGTACGATGAAGACGCAGCTCTTAGACCTCTCGGCAGGAGCAGGGCGCCCGGTCGGCGGCACGTCGGGAGCGATCGCCGAGTCGGTGGTCGAGCTGCCGCCGCGGCCCTTCGTCCCGGCCACGCCCGGGCGGGCGGCAACCGCCATCGCAGCGCAGCGGCTCAGCGAGTTCGACCTCCAATACGACGCCGACCAGAAGGTCCTCTGGTGCTATTTCGACTTCACCGGGCGCCCCTGCTTCACCTCGACGGTGCTTGAGGAAGCGCAGCGCATTCAACGCCTTGTCCGCGCGCTGGGCGAGGAGGCGCTGGAGGAGGGACCGATCCGCTATGTCGTGCTCGATTCGCGCGCCCAGGGGGTGTGGAATCTGGGCGGCGATCTCGAGCTGTTCACCGACTTGATCCGGCGCGGCGATCGCACCGGGCTGGCGCGCTACGCCCAGGCCTGTTGCGAGGTCGGCTACACCAACGCCACCCTTTATGGTTTACCCATCATCACCGTCGCGCTGGTGCGCGGCGAGGCGCTCGGCGGCGGCTTCGAGGCGGCGCTGTCGAGCAACGTGATCATCGCCGAGCGCAGCGCGCGCTTCGGCCTGCCAGAGATCCTGTTCAACCTGTTCCCCGGCATGGGCGCATACACTTTCCTGTCGCGCCGCGTCGCGCCGGGGCTGGCCGAGCGCATGATCCTCGGCGGCGAGATCTACACCGCCGAGCAGCTTTATCAGCTGGGGGTGGTCGACGTGCTTGCCGCCGATGGCGAGGGTGTCGAGGCGGTCTACGCCTATATGGGCCGCCATGGCCGGCGGCATCGCGCGCATACCGCTTTGCGCCAGGCCCGCTGGGTCGCCAACCCCGTGAGCCTCGCGGAAATGTCGCGCATCGCCGATCTGTGGGTCGATGCCGCGCTCAAGCTCGACGAGGCGGATCTGCGCAAGATGATCCGCTTGGCCATGGCGCAGGACCGCCGACGCAGCCGGCAGGCGCGGCCCGCGGTGAGCGGCAGCGCCGCCATCTAGTCTAGGCGCCGCGCCGGCTTTCCTTGGCCATGCGGTCGAGCGCCGTCTCGAGCTTGGCGAATTCGCTCTGCAGCTTCTCGATGTAGCTGGCGCCGTGCTGGCGCAGATCCTTGCCGGTGATCTCGCGCAGGGTGGTCAGCGCTTGGCATAGCCGCGCCGCACCGACATTGGCGGCGCCGCTGCGCAGCGAGTGGATCAGCTCCTTGAAGCCGCGCAGATCGCCTTCGTCGACCGCCTGGCGCAGATGCTCAAGCAGCCGGCGCCCGTCGCCGCAGAAGGTGTCGATGACGTCGCCGAGGAAATCGCTGCCGTCGCCGAGCATGCGCAGGGCCTCGATGGTGGCCTCGTCGACGACGGCACCGACGTCGGAGAAATAGCGCGGATGCGCCGAGATCGGCGTGACCACGGGCGAGGCCAGCGCGGCGTTACCGGGCATGGCGACGCGGGCATAGGTGCCGTCGATCGCCGCCAGCAGTTGCGCCGCCTCGACCGGCTTCGTCAGCACCGCATCCATGCCGGCCTCGCGGCACTGCCGCTCGGTCTCGCTGGTCGAGTCGGCGGTCAGAGCGATGATCGGCAGGCGCGCCTCGCCGAGATGTTCCATGCGGTAGAGCTTGGTCACCTCGTAGCCGCTCATCTCCGGCATGTTGATGTCCATGAGCGCAAGATCGAAGCGGTCGCGGTCGAGCATCGACAAGGCCGCCTCCCCGTCATTGGCGACGGCGACCTGGTGGCCGGCGATCTCGAGGATGCGCCGCAGGATCTTGCGGTTGGCGTTGTTATCCTCGGCGACCAGGATCTTGAGCGGCCGGGCTGGCGCCGGCAGGGTCGGGAGCGCCGGCGGCGCCGGCGCCTCGTGCGGCAGCGGCTCCACCGGCTCGGCCATCGCCTTGGTGTCGCTCGCCAGCGCCGCCAGCAGCGCGCTGGCGAGGGCGGCGTCGCCGACCGGCGCCTCGACCACCGCGGCGAGATGGGCGGCGGCGAGCCCCGCGATCGATTCGGCGCCGCCCGGCGCGGCGATGAACAGCGCGAGCGGCGGGTGCGGCGAGGCGACCGCGAGGCGGTGGGTGAGGCTCAGGGCGGCGAGGGGGTCGGCGCGCCCGTCGAGAAGCAGTAGCGGCCGCTGCGTCGTCGCCGTCATCTCACCCAGGCGCTTCAGCGCCGCTTCGGCGTCGCTCAGCCATTGCGGCTCGCCGTGCCAGCCACGCAGGCGCATCTGCAACATGGCGGCGAGATCGGCGTCGGCGCTGACGATCAGCGCCTCGCGCCCGGCGAGATCGGGCGGCCGGCTGGCGCCGGGATCGTCGCGCAGCGGCAGCGTGACGGTGAAGGTGCTGCCCTTGCCGAGTTCGCTCTCGACTTCGATGGTGCCACCCATCAGCTGGGTCAGCTGCTTGGCGATGGCGAGGCCCAAGCCGGTTCCGCCATAGCGGCGCGTCACCGTGCTGTCGGCCTGGGTGAAGACCTGGAATATCTTGTCGCGCGCCTCGGGCGCGATGCCGAGGCCGTCGTCGCGCACCGCGAGGCTGAGGCGCACGGTCTCGCCCTGGCGCTCCAGCAGCCGCGCCCGCACCTCGACCCGGCCCAGGGTGGTGAATTTGATGGCGTTGGCGACGAGGTTGATGAGGATCTGGCGCAGCTGCAGCGGCAGGCCGCGATAGGTGCGCGGCAGCCGCGGATCGATGCGCAGCGCGAGCGCGAGGCCCTTGGCCTCCGCCTGAGGGCGCAACATGGCGACCGCGCTGCCGAGCACCTCGTGCAGCACGAAACTCTCGATTTCCGGCTGCAGCTTGCCGGCCTCGATCTTGGAGAAATCGAGGACATCGTTGATGAGGCCAAGGAGCGTGCGCGCCGAGAGCTGGATGGTCGCGAGCATGTCGCGCTGCTCGGCGTCGAGGTTGGTGCGGCCGAACAGCGAACCCATGCCGATCATGCTGTTGAGCGGCGTGCGCAGCTCGTGGCTCATGATCGCCAGGAAGCGGCTCTTGGCGGCATTCGCCTCCTCGGCCTGCGCCTTGGCGAGGGTGAGGCGGCGGATGAGGGTGGCGGCATAAGCCGGCAGCAGGATCAGCGCGAGCACGACGCCGCCGGCCATGCCCGGCCGCTCCTGCCAGTAAGGCGTGGTGGCGCAGGCGGCGGCGAAGCCGACGAGGCTCAGCAGCACGGTGGCGACAAGGGAGCGCTGGCCGAAGCGGAAGCCGAAGCCGAGCACATCCCAAAGATAGACCGGGAACCACGGCGCGGTCAGCGCCTCGCCGATATGCAGGAAGATGGAGATGAAGGCGATGTCGCTCACCATCGCCGCGGCGCGGCGCAGCGCCGAAGGCTGCGGGCGAATCGCGAGATCGATGAAGATGAGCCAGGAATAGAGGATGCCGGCGATATCGACGGCGAGCAGCGGCATCAAGCGCGCGCTGTCGATGCCGGCGATGGCGAGCGCGACGAGGTAGGCGAGCACGAAGCCGGTGAAGAACAGGCGGATGATGACCTGCTGCGGCTCCTGCTCGTTCTGCTCGGCGAGCTCGCGGGCGACTCGACCGGCACCGCCGCGCAGCGCGCAAACGATCGCTGCCGCGCCCGGTCCGAGGATCGCCATCGCCAGCCAAAGCGTCGGCAGGAACTGCGGTAAAGGCGCGCTCGGCGCGGTGGCGACGATGATCGAGAGGATGAGCGGCACCGCGAGGGAATAGAGCGCCAGGGCCCAGACGAGGGTGCGCGCTTTGCGCGTCACCACGCTACTGCCGGCGGTGTTCTTCGCCTCGTGCCGTCCTGTCATGCGAAGCTGTGCCCGGCCCCCCCTGGCCACGCCGACCGGCCGACCCGGCCAACGCTGCGTGCGCCGTGGCGGCCCTCGGCCCGATAGTGCCTATGGTTAGCGAAAAAATCTATAACTAGATGTTAACAGGTCGATGAACGACGACATGTTGAATGAGGGATCGTACCCCGGCAGTCTTCGCCTCACGCGGTGACGGCAGTGTCCTGCGCGATGAGCCGGGCCATCGGCAGGCAAATGGTCACGGTAGTGCCGATGCCCTTCTCGCTGGCGATGTGCAGCCGGCCGCCATGCAGCTCGACCAGGCCGATGGCCAGCGGCAGGCCAAGGCCGGTGCCGGGATGCTTACGGTTCCAAGTGCTGGCCACTTGGCCGAAGCGAGTCACGGCGGTCTCGACCTCGGCCGGGTCCATGCCGATGCCGCGATCGACGACCTCCAGATGCATGCCGTCCTCGACGACCCCGCCGCGCACCAGCACGCGTCCGCCGGAATGGCTGAACTTGATGGCGTTGGTGATGAGGTTGAGCAGCACCTGCTTGAGCTTGAGCGCGTCGGCCCTGAGCCGGGGCAGGTCCGCGGCGAGTTCGAGATCGACGGCGACATCAAGCGAGCGCGCCCGCTCCGCGACGAGATGGAGGATGTCGCGCGCCATCTGGCCGATCTCGATCTCGTCCTCGTCGAGCTCGACCTTGCCTGCTTCGAGCTTCGAGACGTCGAGGATGTCGCTGATGATGCCGAGCAGGTGCTGGGCGCTGGTCCCGATGTCGCGGGCATAGCCGGAATAGCGCGCGCTACCGAGCGGACCGAGCACCTCGTCGGCCATGACCTGGGAGAAGCCGATGATGGCATTCAGGGGCGTGCGCAGCTCGTGGCTCATATTGGCCAGGAACTCGGTCTTGCTGCGGCTCGCCAGCTCGGCCTCTTCCTTGGCGGCGAGGAGGGCGTTCTCGGCCTCCTTGCGGTCGGTGATGTCGAGCGAGGCGGTGACCACCAGTGACGGGCGCTGGTCCTGGTCGCGCAGCAGCGCCTTGGTGGTGAGCAGGACGCGCGGCTCGCCGTCGGGCGGGACGATCGCCTCCTCGAAGGAGCCGGGTGGGTCGAGGCCGGCGACGATGCGGTGGTCGCGCTCCTGGGCTGAGCGCGTCTCCAGGTTGTCCTGCACCGCCACGGGGGTGAGGCCGACGATCGAGGCGACGGGGCGGCCGATGCGACGGGCGTAGAAGTCGTTGACGAAGACATAGCGCCCCTCATGATCGGTGGCGCTGACCAGCACCGGCACGGCATCGATGACCCGCATCAGCAGCTCGTGGCTGTGGCGCAGCGCGTCGCGATGGCGCTGCTCCTCGACCAGGATCTGTTCCTCGAGCGAGGACGCGCGCTCCTTGAGCAGCAGCTGCTGCCGGCGCAGCGTCAGCAGGTTGCGCGAGCGCACGCGGAACTCGTGATGGTCGACCGGGCTCAGCAGGAAGTCGGTCGCGCCAGCCTCGAGCGCCTGGTAGCGCAGGTCGCGGTCCTCGTAGGCGGTTATGACCATGACCGGCACGTCGGCGCAGGACGGCAGCGCCCGGAAGCGGCGGATGAACTCGGCGCCGTCGAGATCGGGCATCTTGAAATCGGTGATGACGAGATCGGGCGGCTCGGGCCCGGCATACTCGAGCGCTCGGGCCGGGTGGTCGAAGGTCTTGACCTCGACCCGATCGTCCAGCGAGGCGGCCAGGCGCTCGAGGATCTTCAGGTTGGTGATCCGATCGTCGACGATGGCTACGGTCTGGCGTTTCACGCGCTGATCCGACCCGTCCTGAAGTTCGACCGGCCCCGCCGCCGGCTCCGGCAGTATCGGCAGGATGGCGCCGCCGGGCAAGCCGCACGCGCTTATTCTAGTCGCCGCCGACCCGGCCGTTAGGGTGGGCCCGCGTCCTCGGTCAGGCGGCGAGTGTCAGGCTCGCCTCGCCCAGGCCGGCGAAGCGCACAGTGACCGCGGCGCCGGGCGCGGCGAAGACCAGCCCGGTATGGGTTCCGGTGGTGACGATGTCGCCGGCGGCGATGCCACGGCCGCGGCGGGCGCAGTGGTTCGCGAGCCAGGCGAGGAGGCGGCGTGGATGGCCGGCGGCGTTGCCGCCGACGACGCTCGCCACCTCCTTGCCGTCGATCGCCAGCGCCGCCGGCTGGCGCAGGAAATCAACGGCGCGCCAGCCGCGCACCGCGGCGCCATGGCAGAAGGCGCCGTTGCTCTGGTTGTCGGCCAGGAGGGCGAGCTTGTCCATGGCACGGAAATCGGCATAGCGCGAGTCGACCAGCTCGATGGCGGGATGCAGCGTGTCGACGGCTGCCCAGACCTCCTCCTCGCCGTAGGGCGCGGCGCGGGGCGGCAGCGGCGTGCCGAAGCGGAAGGCCAGCTCGCCCTCGATGCCGCGCAGGCGAAAGCGCGATGCCGGCCAGCGCGCCGGGCTCGCCGCCACCAGCTCGGCGAAGAGTGGCGCGCAATTGGGTTCCGCCGTAGGGCTCGGCGCGCCGACCTTCCACCCGGCGATGGCGCCGAGCGTGGACGCGAGCGCGTCCTGGATGGCGTAAGCGGCGTCCGGCGTCGCCGGCACGAGAGCGGCGGGCAGTGCCTCGATCGGCCGGCCGGTGCGGCGCGCGGCAAGCAGCAGCTCGGCCAAGGCGCCGGGCTGCCCGGTCATAGCTTGCCGGCTCTTGCCAGGCGCGCCGGCTCGGCGCCGGCATTCCCGGCGAGGTAGCCCATGGCCGCATCGACGCCACCGCTCCGATGCGGCACGCGTGCCAGGGCGAGCCCCATCTCGACGCCGGCCAGCGTGCCCATCAGCGTGAGCTCGTTGAACCAGCCGAGGTGTCCAATGCGGAAGACCTTGCCGGCGACCTTGCCGAGGCCCGCGCCCAAGGACATGTCGAAGCGCTCCAGCACGGTGCGGCGAAACGCATCGGCATTGTGGCCCGGCGGCAGCAGCAGCGCGGTGAGCGTGTTCGACCGCGCGCGCGGATCGGCGCAGAGGATGTCGAGGCCCCAGGCGCCCGCGGCGCGTCGCGCCGCCTCGGCCAGGCGGTCGTGCCGGGCGAAGACGTTGTCGAGGCCCTCCTCCTCGAGCATGGCGATCGCCTCCCTGAGGCCGAGCAGCATGTTGGTGGAGGGCGTGAAGGGAAAGAAGCCGGTCTCGCCGGCGGCGATCATCGGCTGCCACTCCCAATAGGCGCGCGGCAGCTTGGCGCGCTTGCTGGCGGCGAGCGCCTTGGCGGAGATGGCGTTGAAGCCGAGCCCCGGCGGCAGCATGAGCCCCTTCTGCGCGCCAGCGATGGTGACATCGACGCCCCAGTCGTCCTGGCGGAAATCGGTGACGGCGAGGGACGAGATGGTATCGACCAGCAGCAGCGCCGGATGCTTGGCGCGGTCGAGCGCACGGCGCATGGCGACGATATCGCTGGTGATGCCGGTCGAGGTCTCCGTGTGCAGCATCATCACCGCCTTGATGGCATGCGCCTTATCCGCCGTGAGGCGGGCCTCGGCCTCTTCCGCGTCGATCGGATGGCGCCAATCGCCGGGGATGAACTCCACGACGATGCCAAGGCGCTCGGCCAGCACGCGCCACAAGGTCGCGAACTGGCCGGTCTCGAAGGCGAGCACGCGGTCGCCCGGCGAGAGCGTGTTCACCAGCGCGGCTTCCCAGGCGCCGGTACCGGAGGAAGGAAAGATCGCGACTGCGCCCGACGTGCGGAAGATCCGCTTCATCCCGGCGATGACGGCGATGGCGAGCGCGGCGAAATCGGGCCCGCGATGGTCGATGACCGGCTGGTCGATGGCGCGCAGGATCCGGTCGGGCACGTTGCTCGGCCCGGGAATCTGCAGAAAATGCCTGCCGCTTTTCGCCGTCATACGCCTCTCTCCTCGCGGGAACGGGCGAATGTGCCCGGAAGCCCGTCCCTTCGCAAGGCTGGCGTTCGGCCGCGGCGCGGTCTGCGGCGCGGCCGAACGGCTCGCTAGGCGGCGCGCGCGGCGGACGATGAGGCCGCGGGCGGCTCCTCCTCGATCGCTTGCTCCGGGCGCATCCAGAAGGCGAGGATCGCGCCGACGAGCGGCAGGGCGATCGAGCCGGCGAAAGGCAGGTTCCAGTCGCCGGTCGCATCGATGATGATGCCGAACAGCCAGGGCGAGGCGATGGCGGCGATCGCCGAGCCGGTGTTCATGATGCCGCTCGCCGTGCCCGAATGCTTGGGCGCAATGTCCATCGGCACCGACCAGATCGGGCCGATGGTGAGCTCGAGGCAGAAGAACGCCGCGCCGAGGCAGAGCGCGAGGACGCCGATATCCTGCACGAAGAAGATCGGCGACAGGCAGACGAGCGAGCCCAGCAGGCTGCCGACGATAACGTTGCGCCGCCCCACCGCGAGATCGCCGGTGAGCTTGAACACCCAGTCGCTGACCACGCCGCCCATCGTGTCGCCGATGACGCCGGAGAACAGCACCGCCGAGGCGAACAGCGCCGAGTTCTTGAGGTTGAGATTGTGCGTGTGCTCAGATAGAGCGGGATCCAGCTCAGTGCAAATAAACCGCGCTTCCTCGCGCTCGATGCGTCGGACGGCAGCCTTGGTGATCGGCGGGAAATCCGGACCAGATGATCGATGAGCGTCTGGGTTGGGCCGAGAATTTGCAGGGAATGCCTGCCGCTCCGAAACGCCATGACCACTCGCTCCCTCGTGAGGCCAAGAATGTGCCCGGATTCAGCGGCCAGCCGCACGTGCGGACTTCCGCTCGGCCGTCGAGGCGAATTGTTTCGCCGCCATCCGGCGCCGGCGATTCCCGAGGTTCAGCGCGTTCGCTTCTCAAGGACCGAGATTTCGGGATCGAGCCAGAACGCCCACACCGCCGCGCCGAAGACAAGCAACGCCGCGGCGACGATGAACGGAGCGACCCAGGACCCGACCTGGACCAGAATGCCAAAGACCAGCGGCGACAGCGCGCCGCCGATGTTCCCGGCCATGTTCATCACGCCCGACACGGTGCCGGAGTACTTTCCGCCGACATGCATGGGCACGGCCCAGGACGGCCCGATGGTGCATTCCAGGAAGAAGAGGGCGGCCGTCAGGCAGTAGACGGCGGTAACGGCGTCGTCCGTCACCGCGGCCGGCACGATGAACACGGCGCAGCCCAGCATGCCCGTGATCGCGACCGCACGGTGCGCGAGCTTGGTGTTTCCGGTCTTCACCAGCAGCCAGTCAGTGGCAACGCCGCCCACGGTGTCGCCGACGACGCCCGCCCAGAGCGGTAGCGACGCGTAAATGCCCACCTTGAACAGCGTGAAATGCCGGTAGTCCACGAGATAGGAGGGCAGCCAACTCAGGAATATCCACAGGCAATAAACATAGGTGAAGTAGGCGCACATGATGGCCCACATGTTGGGGGATCGAAGCAGCGTCCCCCACGGCACGGTCGCCGTGCGTTCGATTTGCGGCGGCTTGACGTTGCCCTTGTCGTCGACGCCCCGGATGTATTCGAGCTCGGCGCGGCCCACGGATTTCTGCTCTTCCGGCGTGTTGCGGTAGGTCAGGTACCACAGTACGGACCAGAGAATTCCGACCGCGCCGCAGATGTAGAACACCCATCGCCACCCAAGCGTGGTCATGATCGCCACCACGATTGGCGGCGCTATGGCGGCGCCGAGACGGCTCGCGCTGTGGGAGACGCCTTGGACCAAGCCGCGTTCCTGTCGCGGATACCACAGCTGCATGGAGCGGGTCGCGACCGGAAACGCGCCGGCTTCGCCAACGCCGAAGAGAAAACGAATGACTGTGAACGAAAGCGCCCCGGTGGCCGCGGATGTGAACGCCGTCATGATGGACCAGCAGCCGACGATCACCGCCAACACGCGGCGCGGCCCGAAGCGATCGCCGAGCCAGCCCCCCGGAATCTGGAACAGGGCGTAGCTCCAGACGAAGGCGCTGAAGATGACACCCATCGTGATTTTGTCGAAGTTAAATTCCTTGCTGATGACGGGCGCCACGGTGGAGATGTTCACACGATCGAGATAGGTGATGAGATACATCACGCTGATCAGGAACAGCACGTACCACCGGCTCTTACCAGACCTTTTCCTTTGGCCTTTCATGGTAGTCTCTCCCCCTATGCGCATTTTTCAGCAGCCCAGATCAGATAGAGCCGGAGCGTCCAGCCGTAGCAGAAATAGACGATGGTGGTGGGTATCATGCGGGGAACCAGGCGCCGCCACGGCACACCGGTTCCTGCACGCCGCCGCGATAGGGCGGCAAGGTCGCGAGCTCCTGCTCGCTGATGCCGCTGTGCTTGTCGCGGAAATACCGTACCAGGCGACGACCCAGGCGAAGCTCATCACGCCGAGGATCACGAAAGCGTCGCGCCAGGTGGAGAAATAATAGATTAGCCAGGCGACGATCGGCGGCGTGACGGCGTTGCTGAAGCGCGCGAAGGAATGGGGTGATGCCCTGGGCGAAGCCGCGCCAGCCGGCGCGCGTCCAGCTCGACATGGCGCGCGTTGCTGTCGGAAAGGTGGCGCCTTCGCCGACGCCCAGCGCCACGCGCGCGATGATCAAGCCCCAGAAACCGTCGGCGAGGCCGGTGAAGATGGTGGAGAGCGCCCAGATGAAGCCGCAGATGCCGAGCGTGAGCCGCAGTCCGAAGCGATCGCCGATCCGGCCGCCGACGATCTGGAAGCAGGCATAGCTCCAGCCGAAGGCGGCGAAGATCGCGCCGTAGTCGGTGTTGCTGAGGCCGAGCTCGCCCTTGAAGACGAGCGCAGCGGTTGAGATGTTCACCCGGTCGATATCGGTGATGATGTACATGAGGCAGAGCAGGAATAGCACCGTGCTCGTCGCCCAATAGCCCGATCTACGCATTTCCTTCCCCACCCCCCCCAGTTGCTAAAGACCTGTCGCCGCTTGAGCGGCGGTTGCCCGAACCATAACCGATCGCCGCATCACCGCCACCGCGGCGATGCGGCATGCGCGAATGGCGGGCGTGCCGATGGCGCGCTGCCGGCGCCGACATGCCTTCTTCTGCAGCGGTGCGCTCCTGTATCCTCCCGTCAGTCGTAGGGTGCGAAGGCCAAGGCGGCGCCCTCGTTGTCATTCGCGCGCATGCGCGCTTCGATCGCCATGATCACGACGTCGCGCTTGTTCTTCAGGTGGATCTCGAGAATTCGGCGCAGCCGCGCGCCATCGCGGCGCTCGAGCGCCTCGAGAATTTGCCCGTGCTCGGCGATCGCCTTGTCCCAGCGCTCCTGCGTCAGGTTGGCGAAGTACCGCGCGCGCCGCACGCGCGCATTGAGCGCGCCGTAGCTCGCCTGCAGCACGGGATTGCCCGCCGCTCGGTTGATGCCGTGGTGGATGGCTTGGTTGCAGCGGAAATACTCGGCGCGATCGGCGCGGTTGTAATGCAGCAGCATCTCGAAATGCAGCGCGCGGATTTCCGCGAACTGCTCTTTCGCGATGCGCGCGCAGGCCAGCTCGCCCGACAACCCTTCGAGCGGACCAAGCACTTCGAACACATGGTCGATCTCGGCGATGCTGATCGGCGTCACCACGGCGCCGCGGTTGGGCAGCAGCTCGGCCAGCCCCTCGGCAGCGAGCACCTTGAGGGCCTCGCGCAGCGGCGTGCGCGAGACTTGCAGCTGCTCGCACAGGACGCGCTCGTTGAGGCGAGCGCCCGGCGGGATCAGCCCTTCGACGATGAGGTCGCGCAGACGCGTCGTCACCTCCGCATGGAGGTTGGTTCGATTGATCGCGAAGGCACTCGATGCAGCCATCTCAGGCCTTTTTGCATTTAAGATACGATAACCAGCACGCGAAGATTTGTCGACACCTATTCTTTGTGGATCGCGCAGGAAGCTTTTTTATCAATGTGATAGCGTGTCTATGATCGATGTTATCCGAAAGTTCTTCTTGACATTGTCCGAGCCATATTGCATGCAAAATGCAAATCGTAGACCATGGCGGCCCGTACAGGAGGCGGTCGATGCTGAAGCTCACAGGCGGTCCAAGCGGCCGGCACTTCTTACAGATTCCCGGCCCGACCAACGTCCCGGACCGCGTCCTGCGCGCGATCGACAACCCGACCATCGATCATCGCGGACCGGAGTTCGGCGCGCTCGGCCGCAAGGTGCTGGCGGAGATCAAGCTGATCTTCAAGACCACGGGCCCGGTGGTGATCTATCCCGCCTCGGGCACTGGCGCCTGGGAGGCAGCGCTGGTCAACACGCTGTCGCCCGGCGATCGCGTCCTCATGTTCGAGACCGGGCACTTTGCGACCTTGTGGCGCGAGATGGCGGGTCGCCTCGGGCTCGAGGTCGAGTTCGTGCCGGGCGA
>Ga0073928_10000516_pt1 | contig 90052 bp, 67 predicted proteins | sample PaiPotPPA55metaG_FD_76969 | JGI IMG/M metagenome (GOLD analysis project Ga0073928, IMG submission 76969) | Iron sulfur acid spring bacterial and archeal communities from Banff, Canada, to study Microbial Dark Matter (Phase II) - Paint Pots PPA... ...
CGTTCGCTCAGAGAGACATCAAAGCCGAGCATGAGAAGCTCGCCATGGATGCGTGGCGCTCCCCACGTGGAGTTCTCAACGACCATTCGGAAGATCAATTCCTGAATCTCCTTCGACGTCTGCCGTCTCCCGACCGGCCTCCTGACCTTGGAGATCAGCTTCCAGTACAAACGGAATCCGGCCCTGTGCCAACGCACCACCGTTTCGGGCGTGGCCACAATGAGGGATTGTTGCCATCCGGACCAGAATCGACGAACGGCGACCCAGAAGAGCTTGTCGAGCAGGTCTAATCTTGGCCGCGGATGCCGACGCTTCCGTACGGCGAGTTGTTGACGTAGTGCGAGATTCTCCAGCAGGAGCCGCACTTCATTCAACCGCGCTTGCGCTAGGCCAAATTCCGAAGAAAAGTAATTCGTTTTCATTTGTCAATATAGCTCGCGACACCACCTTGAGACCGGATGTCTGGCCTCGGGAGCTGCTCACTGTTCGGCGAGGTGACCTATCTGGAGACGCGCCTGGAGGACGCGCAGGATGGCGTCGCGCGCTATCATCCCGACAACGCGGCCGTCTTCAAGAACGGGCATCTGATTGATATCTTCTGCCTGCATGCGTTCCAGAACGCTGAGAACAGGCTCGGAACGAGAAGCCCGTTTGATTTGTCCATCGGGCGCATGGCCGCCCGGAATCGATGTGTTCGGCCATTCGTCGCGCGGAATCCCCTGGGCTGCATGAAATGTCACTAGTCCAACCGGGGCGCCGTTGCCGGTCACGATGTGGCAGCGCCGACCCGTCCGCAGCACCTCGTGCACGTAGTTTTCAAGGGAGAAATCCCGCGGCATCGTCGGTACATCTCGGCTCATGATGTCGGCAGCGCAGACGCCTTCGAGCGTGTTGCGGATCGCCACTTGCGCGTAGCTCTCTTGCGCTGCCGACAGCAGAAACCATCCAATGAAAACCCACCAAAGCCCGCCGAACCAATTGCCCTGGAGTGCTATCCAAATACCGGCGAAGATCATGACATAGCCCAAAAAGCTGGCCGGTCTGCGAAGCAATGCGCGCGGCCTTCGAAAATTGCCTGTAATTCTCCAGGCAATCGACCGCAAGACTGTTCCCCCGTCGAGCGGAAATCCTGGGGCGAAGTTGAAAACCGCAAGCATGAAATTAATTTGAGCGAGCCAACGGAAAGTGGCTCCGACCATTTCGAGGTTGCCGGAATAACGGCCGCCGAAATAAAACACGACCGATAGAAAAAACTCGAAATAGGCCCCGCAATCGCAATGTTGAATTCCTGCCTGGCGCTGGATGGTTCGCGACCGATCCGTGCCAGGCCGCCGAAGACGAAAAGAGTTATCGAAACCACAAGAATCTTGTAGTGCTTGGCCACCAGGCTGTGGCTCAATTCGTGGAACATACAGAACCAAAGAACAGGAGGCTCGTGATAACTCCAAGCATCCAGTGCTGCGCGGGACTCCACGAGGGGTGCTGGGCGGTGAACTGCGTGCGCAAAGATAGCGTAATCAGTGCAAAAATAAGGAACCAGCTGGGGTGCAGGCAGATCGAGATCCCGAAGATTCGCCCGATTCGAATGCCGGAGCCAGGTGTCACGGATTAGCACTCCTTCGAACTATTCAATACCGATTCTTGCGATTAAGCGGTTTGAGCAACTAATTTTCGGGCCGCCAAGGAGATCGTCAGACGACTGATCCCGCTGAAGAACACGGTGATTCCCACGCGTACCGAATCTGCGAATCCCTCACATTCCTGCCCGGACTACGAGAACCGTAATCCGCGCGTGGCAGAGCAGCCCCTCATGTTAATGATCACCACTGCTCCGTCGATATGCTCGCTCTTCACGCCATGAGCGCTTCGTTTGCACGATAGCGATTCGGCAGCTAGTAGCTGTTGTTTCCTGAGCACATCTCCTTGAGCAGCGGAACTGCGCTTAAAATGTCTCCAGGTTTCGGCACTTGGGCGCTCGATTCCGGGGTCGAGCAAAAGTAACTAAACGGCATTCGCGAAGCATAGTTGCGATGGGTTAAGAGAAACCTCCGAACCGAGACTCTCATCCTTTCGCCACCAGCGTTTTTTCTGCGACCGGCTGGGGATGGCGATCATGGCTTTCCCCAGTCAGCCCAGGCCAACGCTTTGACTCGGGCAAACTCTGAGAGATTTGCGGTAATCAGCGTGAGCTTGTTACGCATCGCCTGTCCGGCAATCAGAAGGTCATAAGCACCTATCGGCTTTCCAATGCTCTCGAGATCAGCTCGAATTGCGCCGGCGAGTTCGGCGTCCACATCCTCGAAAGGAAGCGGATGAACGGGGCCTGCAAGGAATACCTCCAGGCGCTTCTTGTTGAATTCTCGACGCGAACTCTTTGCAACGCCGTACCAAAGTTCAAACAAGGTGATGGAAGACACGAAAACCTGGGCTCCTGCGTCTGTGGCCTTTTGAAATTTGCCACGGACAGCGGGTGGCTTCCCATTGATGAGTGCGATGCAAGCATTTGTATCGAGTAAATAGTTCACTCAAAGATCTCGCGGCGTGGGGTGACGGGTTGATTGCGACGTTTGACCATGAACGGTTCCGGATTAAACCGATCCAGTTCATCAAACCATTCAGCTGCGTTGGGAATGAGTGACTCTAGCAGAACACCTTGATCAATACGCCGAATACGTACCCGATCACCTTCGAAGCGAAACTCCTGCGGCAACCGAACAGCTTGACTGCGTCCATTGCGGAATAGTTTAGCGATCCCGGTTTTGGCCATTGCAAAACCCTCCAAATGTAGTATATACCCAAGATATATATCAACGCAAGTCGGTCGGTTCGTGGCCGTTCGTGGCCGCCGAATCCAGGCTTTTTGGTCCTGATGTGCACACCCCAATTCCAGCCATGATCTGTGACATTACCGTGACAGTGGAACTCTCTCAAATTGCGAGGGGGCCGTAACTAAATGAAGATGAAGGAGATGGTGCGCCCGGGGGGACTCGAACTCCCGACCTTCTGGTTCGTAGCCAGACGCTCTATCCAACTGAGCTACGGGCGCACTGTACACTGTTTACTATCAACAGCTTACCGCAGTTTCCCATTCGGTTTCAACCTCGAGTGTCTGTGTATTTTGGGGATCTGAAGGATGCACTTCGGAAAGTCATCTTATTAATTCGAGAATACTTAACAAAGCATCCGTGATCCATTGTGAGCACAGGTGGAGAAAAGAACCTGGACGGGGTGGGCACCGCCTGCGACCATCGCAGAACTCATCTGTCTGATTCGGAGTCTTCCATGTTAGATGAAGGCGTTTGTGCAGAAGTCAAAGTCGGTTCCGAACATCTGCGGCTCTTCTCGGAACAAAATGCGCAGGGAGTACAGGCATCTGTTTACAACGTCAACGCCAAAAACTAGATAGCGCCTTCGGAATCCGTCGACACAATTGAACAGGGCAAACTGAAAGCAGCAACCTATGCCGAGGTGTATCCGAAACAAGCCGGCAACCTGGAGCTGCCGTCATTGAAGTGGAAGGAAGCTCGCGCTGTGTAGCAAGGGCCCCTTTCCCCCCGCACTCGGGAATTTGCGGTCCGCCGTCCGCCGTTAAACAGATTGCACGTCTTTGTTCCGCCGGGCACATCGCGCTGTCGTCTCGGTTATTTCGCCGGTACCTGAAACTCTGATCGGATGAACGGTTTGATCCCTTCCTCGCCCGTCAGCCGAAGACAGAGCAAGTTGCCCTCACGCTCGAGGTCAATATGAAAATCAAAAAAGCGACAGCACTTGCCTTCAGCCACCACCCAGTCGGCCAGCTCACCGAGCGAGACATTCGAGGGACTGTACTGGAATTCGTAACCCTTTTCTGTTTCCACGGTCTCCCTCCGCGCCGCGATCAGCTTGTCAGTCAATTGCTTGTGGTGCTGGCGCTCCACTGGATTCAGAGCTTTGATGTTGCAGTAGAATTTGTTTTGCGTCGTCAGCACCTGCTTCTCCTTTTCTTTGGTCATCGTTTCCTGCGGTGACGCTTGCAACAGCGCGCCACTCGAAAGCAACGCCGCAAGTGCCGCAACCGCTACACGCTGCTTACGCTTTCTTCCGTTTCGTTCCCGCTGCACTGTCATGATTTTCCTCCCGTGAGACCTGGCACGCCCCATTGCAAAATGCTAGAACTTAAAGTCAACTTTAGGTCAAGCATCTATATGCAGGGCCTAGCAGGAGGCAATATCTTCCCTATCGTTTCGTAATGATCTGCATCTTTCTGCTGGTAAGTGAAAACATACCCAACGTTGTTGTCGCGGCCCACCGGAAACGTAAACTTGCTTATGCGCGCATCGAAAGACATTCCATCCATGCCTTCAACAGTCGGGAGATTGGCCACCTCTTTCCCGGTGCGAGAATTCATGGCAATCATTTGTGGGGGCGTTCGTGTCCCAATAAACAGCCTGTGCGTTTTTTCGTCGAAGCCCCGTCGCCATTCCGTTGGCTAGACTGGCCAGGTGAATATCACCTGGTGTTTTTTCGTATTCACAACTTGCACTCTGCTCAACGCGGGAACGAAAACGAATAAGGTCTGCCCGGACATTTAACATCCATGTGATCGATGCGTCCTTTTGACGTTGGGTATAGGAATCGTCTGCACCAGGCGCAAAGATTCTTTGTCCTGCGCGTCGATTCCAATGAGGGGCGCAAGGAAAAGCGTCAACAGTGCTAGCCAACCTCGCAGAAGCCTTCTCCTCGCGACCTCTTTCCTAAGCCCAGATGGCTTAAGAGACTGGGCTTCGATGCTCAACTGCTATGGGTTGTGCGACAGGTAGCTCCGCCGTGACGGGCTTGGCGAAGAACGTTGCCGCCAAACCGCAGGCAGCGGCGAAAGACAACCACACGCCGGGAACCGCACGGTTGCCCGTGATGTGAATCAAATATGTACTCAGCGCAGGCGTGAAGCCGCCAAAAATTGCTGTGGCCATGCTGTAGGCAAGCGCGAAGCCTGATGTTCGTACATCAACGGGCATGATCTCGGTCAGAAAAACCACCATCGCGCCGTTGTAGCTGCCATAGAGGAACGAAAGCCAGAGTTCGACCGTCAACAACCTGGCAAAAGATGGTTCGCGAACCAGCCACAGCATCGCGGGATACGCGGTAATCAACATGATGATCGTGCAGGCGAATAACAGGGGACGACGGCCGATGCGGTCGGACAGTGCGCCCATGATGGGCAGCCAGAAAAGGTTAGAGGCGCCCACGCAAAGCGTGACGATGAGACTGTCCATGCTCGCCAAGTGCAGTACGGAATTTCCAAACGTCGGCGTGTACGCGGTAATCATATAGAACGAAACGGTGGTCATGGTGACCATAAAAGTGCCGACCAACACGATGCGCCAATTATGCCCGAGCGAACGCAGGATTTCCGAAGTGCCCGGATGACGTTTGCGAGCCACAAACTCGTCCGTTTCCGTTAGCGATTGTCTAAGTCTAAATAATAAAGGAACGATGGCGCAGCCAAGAAGTAGGGGCACGCGCCATCCCCATTGCTGCATTTTTTCCGGCGGAAGAGCGGAATTCAGAACTACGCCAATGCTTGCCGCAAACATCACCGCGATTTGCTGGCTGCCGGATTGCCAACTCACATAAAAACCTTTATGGCCGTGCGTGGCGATTTCAGATAAATAGACCGACACGCCGCCCAGTTCCATCCCGGCTGAAAATCCTTGTAGCAGTCGTCCACACAGGACCAGCAAAGGAGCCAGCAAACCAATCGTGGCGTACCCGGGCATACACGCGATGGAAAAAATTCCAACCGACATCAAGCTGAGAGTAAGCAGCAATCCAGCGCGGCGGCCATGCTTGTCGGTGTACGCGCCGAGCACCAAAGCGCCTACCGGTCGCATCAGGAATCCAGCGCCGAAAGTCATCAGCGAAAGCATCAGCGAGGCAAATGCGTTTCCGCTGGGGAAAAACGCGCGACCGATGGCCGCGGCGTAGTAGCCAAAGACCATGAAGTCGTACATCTCGAGAAAATTTCCGCTCGAGACCCGAATCACCGCCCAGATTTTCGATTTGTGCTCAGACGAGGAACTCATTTAGGCCTGTTGTACCGAAACTCTTTCTTGTTATCGATGCGTGAACGCGACAACCTCAGAGCGGCGCGGTCCAGAACATGCGGAGATGCGGATGACGCGGTGAAGAGAGGCTGAGTTTCTCCAGCCTCTCTCTGCCGCAACCCTTTGGTTACCAGGAAAGCTTAAGCCCAAACTGAATCTGGCGCGAAGAAGTGGATGTGGAACCGATTTCGCCGGCGTTAGAACTGCCGATGGAATTGTTGGCGTCGTTTAGAAAATTCGGGGCGGCGAAATTCGCATGATTCATAATGTTGAAGAACTCCGCGCGAAACTGAACTTTGTACCGTTCCTTGAAGCTGAAATTCTTAAACGTGGAGAAGTCGACGGTGGTTAACCCCGGTCCGTAAAACCGATTGCGGCCGGAGTTGCCGACTAGAACTCCACCCGCTACTGCGGGTGCTGTGGTGAAACAATTCGGATCAAACGCCAGCAATTTGCCGGAAACAGGATCGGTCTTAACCCCGGGCGTCGCATTGCAGCCGGAAACCAGCTGCGCGTAGTCCATGGAGAAGTCGCCGTTGAACCCGGTGTTGAGAGGATCGCCTCCTCCACCGACTGTCACGGTGAACGGAGAACCGCTTGTCGCGGTAACGATAGTGCCAACCTGCCACCCCCCTGCAACGTATGATGCGAATCCTGTTTTTGGTCCCGGTACATCCCAGATTACAGTGCCGACGAGAGTGTGCCGGACGTCAAAATCACAAGCGCCGATTCTGTACGACTTGCTCAGCAGCAGCGGCACTGCGATTGAATTTACATAGGTATCTCCCGTCACCGGAGCGGAGCTGGTGTCTTTGCAGTTCCCAAGCGTGTACGACAACTGACCCTGTAAACCGTGACTCATGTCGCGCTTCAATTGCGCCTGGAAGCCGTTATACGTCGATTCGCCGTCAAACAACACCGGACGAATTCCGGCCCCGCCAGGAGATCCCGGCGTAATCCCGCCATTGGCTCCGCCCCAGTTTGGATCGAGCTGGTAAGTATTCGAAGGAATGAGAAGTCCTGCAGACGTCTGCACCGGCGGAACCAAGTTGATGTCGTCCGCGGCAACGGAAAGATGAACGGAACGAGAGCCGACATAGCCAGCGATCAACGTCCAACTGGTGCCGAGCTGCCGTTGAATATTCACGTTCCAGTTCAGCACGTCGGCGCGCTTAGGATTTTGATCAACATACCGATTTCGAATGTTGTTCGGATTGAAGCTGATGTTGGGATCGATTCCGCCGCCAAGCACCGCGTTCGGGTCGGCGCCGATAATCTGGAAAGGCGCAGTAGCGGCCGTATTCAAGCCGAACTCATATGGCAACGGCAGAACATCGAAAATCCCGAAGCCCCCTCGAACGGCAGTCTTTCCATTCTTAAAAGGATCCCAGGAAAAGCCGATGCGTGGTTCGAAGTTCTTGGCAGTGGGATTGTTGTGAATGAAGCTGTCCACGTGCTGTGGACCGCAGGGACTTGTAAGGCTGGGCGCGACTCCAGGTGTTGCGCAATTCACAATCGTAGTAATTTCCTGAATGCGGTTATTAGCATCTTTTGGCAGGGTGGTGAATTCGTAGCGTAGGCCGATGTTGAATGTCAGGTTCGGGCGAAAGCGCCAGTCGTCCTGCACGTATCCGGCAAACAGACTTTCGCGGATGGCAACTTCATTGGATCCGCCGGGAGCAAGCGCGTTTAGGCGGATGGGCGTGTTGTTGAGCAAGTCCGAAAGGGTCGGATAGTTGTTTAGACGGCCATTCGGGCTTAGTTTCTCGGTGATGTTGTAAAGCATTCGCTCGAAAGCGAAACCGAATTTGATCGAATGAGTACCGCGCGTCAGAAATGCATCGTCATAAGCCTGCGCCGAAGTCCAGCGATGCAGGAAGCGATTCAGGCCGCCCAAGCCGATTGCCGTCGTCAGAACGCCCGGCACGCCAATTTGCGGCGGTCCGATAGCTCCGGGAGCAATTGCAAGAGTCGTGTCAGTTGCAACGGCATCGCCCGAGACCGGATCGTTGATGTCGCCACGAACGCGGCTGAGGCCGACGCGAAGAGTATTAGCCAACGCCGGACTGAAAATGTGAGTCTCCTCCACGCTGGCCATTTGCCGGCGCGAGAAAACCTGATGGATGGCGTTCTTCAGCGGGTCAGGCTGCGATTGCGGGCCAGAATCGAAGAAATAGCTGGTGGCGAGGGAATCCTTTTCTGAAAACTTCTGATCCACGCGGCCGGTGGCGTAATTTTCGTTTGAAATCGTGGGCAGCGCCACGTCAAAGGTCTGGGTGATTCCGTTGCCGTCAACCGGCGTGCCGGCCGGCGCCTCGGGCCAAAGCTTCAAATACGGCGCGACTGAGGGAACAGCCAGCGCGCGCTCCGCATCGGTTGGTACGTGAATGGCTTGGGAACCTGGCTTATTCTGGCGAACGCCTTCGTAAGTTCCGTAAACGAACGTCTTGTCCTTCACGATTGCAGTGCCACCGGACGCGCCGAATTGCACGCGCCGAAAAGAGGGAATGGGCCCGGCAGGATCAAAATAGTTCTTCGCGTCAAAAATTTTGTCGCGGTCAAAGATAAAAGCGGTTCCGTGGAGCTCATTCACGCTGCTTTTGGTGATGGCATTGATCACCGCGCCGGAGGTGCGGCCGTACTCCGCCGTGTAGTTGCTGGTCAACACAGAAAATTCCTGAATACCGTCAACTCCCAGATTCAACCCGGATGCGCCGCCCGGAGAACCATTCGAATAATCATTGATACTGATGCCGTTTACACGGTACGTATTTTCGTTGGCGCGGTGCCCTCCGTTGCTTAACTGATTCCCAAATCCGCGGTTGCCCTTGTTGGCGCTGAACCCGGTGCCGACCTGGTTGGGAATGCTGGAAACTCCAGGCTCAAGTGTTGCCAGCGACGTCCAGTCGCGTCCGTTCAGGGGCAGTTCGCGCATGGTGGTCGAATCCACCGTGGCGCTGACCGTAGACGTAGTAGTCTGCACGTCGGGCGGTGCGGCATTGACCTCGATTGTCTGGTTGATCGAACCGATCTTCAAACTCACGTTCAACGCCTGTTGCGCTCCGACGGTCAACGTAACTGCACGCTGCACAGCGGTCTGAAATCCTTTGGCAGATACCGTCACGTCGTAGCTGCCAGGAATCAAATTCGGCGCCGAGTACAGGCCGTCGGAGTTAGTCTCAACTTCGCGAATAACTGCGGTGCCTAAATTCTTGATTTTGACGTTGGCATCCGGCACTGGAGAGCCTTGCTCATCGGTAACGAGTCCCGACAGCGTGGCGCCAGTGACCTGACCGCGGGCCGCCGAAGAAAAAGTTGCAATTTGCGGCAACAGCAACGCAACCATGGCCAATAGCTTTAGCGCTAACTTAGAATGGCGAGAAACGTTCATCACTTCCCCCTTCCCGGCTCGCCTATGGGCGAAAATTGCCGGGTCCCCTGTTGCTGAGTCTCCGCGGGCAAAGATTAAAATGAGCGCGGAGACTTCCGCATGATCAACGTGGCGCCACTTTGCTCAAGACTATAAAGCAATGCAATACTTGATACGTCCAATCGAAAACATTTCTGCATCTCAGGCTTTATCTATGAAAATAAGCGGTTTAGCCGGTGAACTCACAAGAACTTTTTGACCCGCGGGTATTGCAGCGCTATACTTCGTCGCATCCTGAGTTTAAAACATGGACAGACCAGTCCATCCTTCGAAAATAACCCGCTGCGGCGTCTTCGAGATTGACCTCAAGGCGTTCGAGATTCGCAAGCATGGGCTGCGCCTGAAGCTCTCCGAACAACCGTTTCAAATTTTGACCATACTTCTGGAGAAACCGGGCGAGATCGTCACCCGCGATGAGTTGCGCGAGCGTCTTTGGCCGGGCGACACTTTTGTCGATTTCGATCATGGACTAAACAACGCAGTGATGCGGCTGCGCGAAGTGCTCGGCGATTCCTCGGATCGTCCGCGTTTCATCGAGACGCTGCCGCGCCGCGGCTACCGATTCATTGCACCGATCGAAGAGATACACCCCGCCGCTGCGAGTTCAGCGGCCGGGTCACACCCAACCGAGCCACGCGACGATTCGTCCACGGCAGCCATCGTCTCTCCAGTGGCGGCGACGGCGGCTGCCTCTGGCGAACTCGCGGCTGGTGCAAATGCAAAGCGGCGACTGACGTTGCCGCGAATTGCCTTGCTGTCCGCGGCGATCTTGGCATTTGCGGTCCTTTCGGGAGTCGCCGTCCATTACGTACGAGGAATGGAATCCGGCAAGCTGAATCCCGCGCATAACATGTCTCTCGTTGTGCTTCCTCTTGAGAATTTGACCGGCGACAAGGAGCAGGACTATTTCGCCGACGGAATGACCGACGATTTGACGGCAAATCTGGCCAAGATTCGCTCACTCAGAGTCATCTCGCGCTCAACCGCCATGGCCTACAAGGGCACGCACAAACCCCTTTCAGAAATCGCGCGAGAGTTGCGCGTGGACGCAGTAATCGAAGGCACAGTGTTGCGCGCGGGCAACCGCGTTCGAATCACCGCCGAACTGGTGCAAGTTTCCACCGATCACCACCTGTGGGCCGAGACTTACGAAAGCCAGATCGGCGACGTGCTCGCATTGCAGAATCGAGTTTCCTCAGCAATCGTGGATGAAATTCGCATCAACCTCACTCCAGAAGACAAAGAACGCTTGGCCAAAAATCCGTCCGTCAGCCCCGAAGCTTACGAAGACTACTTAAAGGGACGCTACTACTGGAACAAGCGCTCTGGTGACGGCTTCACAAAAGCGATCGGATATTTTGAGGACGCAACGCGCAAGGATCCGCAATATGCTTTGGCCTACGCTGGCCTGGCCGATTGCTACGGCATCATCGGCGCGACAATTTATGGAACAGTTCCCGCGGAAGAAGCGGCTCCCAAGGCCAAGGCCGCAGCCATTCGCGCCCTGGAAATCGATCCTTCGCTGGCGGAAGCAGAGACCTCTCTCGCTACCGCGAAATTCAATTATGACTGGGACTGGGCCGGCGCCTCGGAAGGCTTCAAGCAGGCCATTCAGATGGATCCGAAATACGCGACGGCTTACCAGCGCTACTCGCTTTATTCCATCGCCATGGGCCGTTTTGACGACAGCTTCGAGCAGATCAAAAGGGCTCGTGATCTCGATCCGCTTTCCATCAGCATCAATTCCAGTTTTGGCTGGCGCTTGTATCTGGCGCGGCAGTATGACCGTTCCATCGCGCAACTTCGCGACACGCTGGAAATGGATCCAACTTATGAATGGGCGCACCTGATTCTTGGCCAGGCGTATGAACAAAAAGGCGAATTCAATCTGGCGCTCGCCGAATTGAAAAAAGCGGTTGAGCTCTCGCGCAACAGCCCGTTGATGGTTTCCGCCCTCGCGCACGCATACGCGGTGCAGGGAAACACGGCCGAAGCACAGAAACTGCTGGCGCAACTCATGACGCAATCGCGGACGCAGTACGTTTCTCCCTACTACATTGCTGTCGTATACCTGGGATTGGGAAAAAACGCCATCGCGATGAACTGGCTCGATAAAGCATTCGCCGACCATTCGAACGGACTGGTGTTTGCCAGGGTAGAACCCGAACTCGACCCGCTGCGGTCCGATCCTCGCTTTATTGCCATAGAGAACAGTCTAAATTTCCCAAATTGAAACGCGTGAACATCGCTCGCGGGCCGAGAAAATCTGGCGGCTCGTCAATGGCCTCTTTAGAATCTGGAGCGGGCGATGGGAATCGAACCCACGTCCGAAGCTTGGGAAGCTTCTGCGCAGTAAAGCCCGAAGAGTTGAGAACTACGCGCGGTAAACATTCCGAACACCGAATAAAGCCACGAGCCTGAGCTAGGCAGACGTCACCTGCAAGCCAGATTCTTTTTTCTGTGCCTTCTGTATTGGTTGCACGAGCCCGCAGACATGTGCGCAGGTTTGAACTCATTCGCGCTGAGTCGGACCTTTTTTTCGGTACATCTTCGGTACGATTCAGAAGGCTGGTAAGAACTAAAGTTTGCCCGTAAGCGACACCAGAGAAAAGGCTTACAGTTTTGGCCCAGTTAGTTCGTAGCCAGACGCTCTATCCAACCCAGCTACGGGCGCACCGTGATAAAAGTTTAGCATAATTTATTTTATCGCAGGGCCAAACGGAGCGGGCCGAGCTTTAGCGAAGCGAACGAATTTGCTGCTGCGTGCCGAACAACTTTCTGCAACGATCTGCAATTAGATGTGGCAACTGGCCATGCCGCGCTTTTCCAGGTAGCGCTGGTGATACTCCTCGGCGGGATAGAATTTGCCGGCGGGAGTGATTTCTGTCGCGATAGGACGCTGAAATTTTTTGCTGGCTTCAAGATCGGCCTTGGATTTTCTCGCGATGGCTTCCTGCTCCAGTGAATGTGTGAAAATTGCAGAGCGGTATTGCTTGCCGAAGTCCGGCCCCTGGCGGTTTACTTGTGTGGGATCGTGCAGATGCCAAAATACGCTGACAAGCGTTTCGTATTTCACTTTTTCCGGATCGAATTCGACCTGCACCACTTCGGCGTGACCGGTTTGGTCGGTGCAGACGTCTTTATATGTGGGATTTTCGGTGTGGCCGTTGCTGTAGCCTACCAGCGCGTCCACGACTCCTGGAATCTGGCGGAACTTTACTTCGACTCCCCAGAAACAGCCGGCGGCAAATGTAGCGAATTCAGTCATGGCAATGGATTCCTTCCCTTTCGGCTCCATGATTATAGCGCGTCTTGTGTCTGAGAATCTGATGCGCGGGATGGGGCAAAGTTTCCGGGGGGAAGCGAGCAGATCCCAGCGACCAGCGACTAGTGACAATTTTCCTGACGCGATGAGCAGGAGTGCCTCGACACCCCTCGCCTGTTTTTCGTAAGTATTCATTCTAAAGAAGGTTAAAGTTCCTTCGTTTTTATACACTTTTGTAAATGCGGAGAACAAAGGAGTTAGCGGGAGGCTAGTAAAGGCGTCCGGGCCGCGTTCCTGAGCGAATATCCAAATTTACTCGAGGATTGGGATTGGCAAAGAGCTAAGAGGAGCCAGTCCGGCTGGCTCGCACTGCAAAAAGGCATGATTTCGTGAATTGACGAATATATCAAGAAGAATAGTTAACGACTAAGGCTCTGTTCGAACCGGCATTCGGCAAGCAAGTCTTCCTGTCGTCCGTCCCCGTCGTCTCCAGATGTATGCTACTGCAGATAAGGTAAAAGCGCGTCTGGCTGCTACGAGATCGTGTAAGGGGAAATTCGCTGGACTGGGAACTGGGTAAGCGGGTATTTTGTCGGGAAGCGCGAGCGGGCCGAATGGTGCTCATTCGAGGCGGAGATCGCACACCCCGGGAGGTTATTTTCTTCCCTCCCGCGGATGCCATCGATGAATTCAAAGTGCAAACCAGCGTGGCGCCCGCTGAGTTCGGCCGGGCAGGAGGAGCGCTGGTTGTCACGTCGCTAAAATCGGGAACCAACGACATACACGGCAGCGCATTCTGGTTTAACCGCAACACCAGTCTGAACACAGAAGATTTTTTCACCTCGCCGCATACGGCTACACCCAGTTTTAATCGCAACCAGTTCGGCGGCACGATTGGAATGCCGATCTTTAAGAACAAGCTTTTCATATTTGGCGATTATGGAGGGCTCCGCTTAAACCAGCCCAGCAACGTAGGCTTCGCCACATTCCCCACGGACGCCATGCGACAAGGAGATTTTTCCGAACTGCTGTGCGGTGGGGCGCCAACGTGTCCCACGAGCACGGGAATCTCAAATCCCATTACCATTCTCGACCCAACCACCGGATTGCAGTTCATGGGGACGGGTTCTCAACCCAACGTGATTCCGACCGATCGAATCAACACGGTCGGGCAGTGCAATACACCGGAGACGGCGGACCCTATCTGATCCCGCAGACAGGATTGGGTACGCGCAGTTGGGAAAACGGGTTCTTCGCCCAGGACGACTTCCGCGTCACGCAACGGCTGACGCTCAACCTTGGACTGCGCTACGACATTCTCACGTGGCCCGTCGAAGTGGAGAATCGCCAAGCCAACTTTGATCTGGTCACTGGCGCGCTGATCGTTGCCGGCAGCAACGGAGCGTCGCGAACACTTATTCCCGACGACTATCATAATTTTGGACCGCGAGTTGGCTTTGCATACAGACTGACCGATGATGGCAAAACGGTTGTTCGCGGTGGATATGGACTGTTTTACTTTATCGATCGCGGGGGGATTGCCAACCAATTGGCACAGAATCCTCCTTTTGCCGGCGTGAACAGCGCGACCTATGCCACCGGCGCCCGGATCACTTTCTCGGGATCACTACCTTGCGAGCCGACCTGCACGCAAGCCCAGTTAATCGCGACAAACGCCACTGGTACGTTGCCAAGTGGAAGCTTCAGCGGCCTGGACCTGGCGGCTCCTACGGGGGTCAGCGTGATCGCTGACTTGCCTACAAACCTGACGCCAATGGTTTCACAGTGGAACTTGCAGGTGCAGCGCAGCCTGGGTACGAACCAGTCCGTTAGCCTTGCTTATGTGGGAACCCATGGCGCTCACCTCACCAGAAACTACAATGCCAATCAACAATTGTTCGACTCTCCGGCTGGAACAGAATTCTTCCCGGATCTCGGCGGCAGTATTACAACTCAAGACAACCGCGGGAAATCTGACTACCATTCTCTGCAGGCTCAATACGAGCGCAGACTCACGAAAGGTCTGCAGTTTCTGGGATCATTCACGTGGTCCAAGACGATTGACGATGCTTGCGGGGCGATAGACACTTGCCAGCCACAACTTTATGCGGACTACAAGCTTGAACGCGGGCCATCCAATCAGGATCAGCCTTACCGGCTCGTCTTGAGCTCTTTGCCGTTCGGCAAAGGAAAGCGCTGGGCGGGTAACATTACCCGGCCGCTGGATTTCGTCATCGGAGGTTGGCAGTTGAACGGCATTTACGTGTTACAAGCCGGGCAGCCATTCAGCGTGACAGTCGATGGCAGTCCTAGCTCCACGCGAGCGGACGTGACCGGCAGTATTGGCGTGAACCCTGGGGGCTTGACAAGTTACATCACAGAAACTTGGTCTGCGAGTAATGCCGCGATCGGACCATTCACGATCCCGGCGTCCGCAGGAGGAGTTTTCATTGCTCCCGGTACTTCCGGACGCGACATTCTACGTGGTCCGGGCAGTTCGAACATCGACCTATCTCTCTTCAAGAACTTCGCCGTCACCGAAAAAATCAAGGGGCAATTTCGCGTGCAGGCGTACAATTTGACCAACACACCGCACTTCGCGAATCCCAACACGGATCTGAGTCAGGGGCCAAATCAGTTTGGTCGCATTACGTCGACGATCCCATTTACCTATCGCCAAATGGAACTTGGCTTGCATTTTACGTTTTAGTCGCAGCAATTCGGAGGAGGCGGAATATTTGATTCCGCCTCCTCTTCTGGTGAAATGAAATTGCTGTGCCACGGATGCAACTCGGCGAATATGAATGTTTGGTACCCTCTGCTGGAGCAACAGCATCCGGGTTTGGTCGATTACTTTTCGTCGACTAGGTGTGGTCGATTAGGCGGTGGTGGATGGCGTAGAGGGCTAGTTCGAGGCGGTCGGAGACGCCTAGTTTGTCGAAGATGTTGTGAAGGTGATTTTTTACGGTCTGTTCGGAGATGAAAAGTTTTTCGCCGATTTCTTTGTTACGGAAGCCTTGCGCGACCAATTGAACGATTTCCTTTTCGCGGTCGGAGAGCAGCGGCTTTTCGCGGCGCGGACCGGATTCAGAGGACTTCGAGAAAGCTTTCATCACTTCGGCAGTCATACGATTGTCGAGCCAGATCTCGCCGGCGTACACACGCTGGATGCTCTTGACGAGAAGATCGGTGGCGGACTGTTTCAGCACCACACCGCGGGCGCCGAGACGCATGGCGCGGACTACGTCGCGATCATCTTCGGCGGCGGTGAGAACGATAACGCGGGTGGGCAGCTGATCGAAATTGACTTCTTCGAGGACGGCGAGGCCGTCTTTGTCGGGCATACGCAGATCGAGCAGAAGAATATCGGGTTTGAGTTTAGCGAGCAGCTTGATACATTCAGCGCCATTTTGCGCTTCGCCGACGATGACCATTTCTTCATCGCCATCGAGAAGTTTGCGCAAGCCGTCGCGGAAGATCGCATGATCGTCGGCCATGAGAACCCGAATCTGTTGTTTTGTTTTCGCCATATTTAGGTCAAGTTCAATAAATTACTTTGTTTAGCTTCGTGGTTCGTAAAACACACCCTGCGACTTTATTAGCTCAGCGTTTGTAAGTGCAAACCCTTAAACTTTATTCACTCAGGGTTTGTAAGTACAAACCCTGAAACCCTCACCCCAGCGGAATCTCAATCGTCAGACGTGCCCCATGCCCCGGATTCGACTCCACAGTCAAATCCCCGTTGACGGTACGCGTGCGCTCCTTAATGGAAATCGGACCAAGCCTGAGACGGTCGAGTTCATCCCCGGTAAACTTTCCGGCGAAGCTGAAGCCTTCCCCGTTGTCGTCTACGACCAGAAGCAGCCGACTGTCGTCCTGTGAAAGTTTTACCACGACATGCGTAGCCTTAGCATGCTTTTTTATGTTGTTGAGTGCTTCACGGTAAATCTGGAAAACCTCGCGGCAGACGCGGTCCGGAGCGTGTAAATCGGCGGAATCCAGCAATAAATCAAGGGCCAGGCTGGATTCGTTGCGATAGCGCTCGGCGAAACCACGCATCAGGTCTACCAGGTCGGCGGATTGCACGCGGACGGGACGCAGGTCGGTAACAAAGTGGCGAAGCTCGGCGGATTCGTTTCTCACGGTCTGCTGCAAGCCGGCCAACGCGGATTCGGCGTGGTCGGGAGATGACGCAACGCGGCGGCGTAGGACGTCCAACTGGATTTCGATGCTGAGCAGCGTCTGCAGAATCCCGTCATGCAGGTCGCGCGAAATGCGCGAGCGTTCGGCTTCGATGGCGCGGGCGCGGAGATGCCGGAGCAGAAAAACATTTTCCAGTGATGGGCCGACATGGAGCGCGACACGTTCCAGCCACGCGAGATCTTCCATGTGAAAAGGACCGTTAGGGCGCTTGCCGTTGACGAGAAACAGTCGGCCGGCGGGCTTATCGTTCTGGTCGAACGTCACCGTCATGAACGAGCGGATGCCGAATTCCTGCTGCGTGGTGCCGGGGAGACGCGGCAGATTACCGATGGTGCGGTTATTGCGGCGGTCCCAGCCGAAGCCCGAGCCCGCACCTTGTAATGAGTTCCAGCAAACTGTCGCGTCCATGTCGTCGAGGAGAAAACCGTCGGCGCGGGCGAGGGGCAGACTGTCTGGCGACAGACGTTCACTCTCGCCGCTTTTTAGACGCCAGAGGAAGATACGTTCCAGATCCATGTCGCGAAACAGGAGGAATGCCTGTTCGGTTTCGAACGACTGCGCGAGTTCTTCGAGAAACAGACGCAGCGATTCCGCCAGGCCTTGTTCGACTTGCATGGTGGCGGTGATGGAAGAAAGAAAATGGCTTTGCGAGGCGAAGCGGCTGCTGCGATCCCCGAGAAACGCGAGGCCCGCGCCGGAAGCGAACATCGCCGCAACGATGGCGATCCAGGTGACGAGATGGAAGCCATGCGCTTCTCGCTGGACCACGTTGACCAGCGTGATGATCAGCGCCAGGGCGGCGGCAATGGGCAAAGCCGAGCGCAGTCCCCAACGGCTTCCTGCAGCGTATGACGCAAAAAGAAACGGAAACCAGATGGGCACCGCGAATGGGCTCAGGTAAATGAGGATGAGGATCAACGCGAAGTCGATGGCCAGCGGAGCAGACCACTCACGCCGCCCGGTAAGCACGAAGTCCATCACGATCAAGGCCAGACTGTAGAAAAGGTAGGCGAAAAGAAAAATACGGCAACGATGACTGCCCGGAGATGCCGGCCACTCCAGAATGGCGAGAATGGAAAGCAGAATAATGATGGGACGCGCATAGAGGATTTGCCGCTCGAGATGGCGGCGATCGGTCTCATGCGAAGTCATTGGGGGCTCATGCGCGGGGACGCAATTCCTCAAGCGAGTGTAGCAAGCGGCTTTAGGCGTAGGCGGAAGAGATGCGTGTGGAGTTGCTAGTTTGCAAAGGGACGAGGTTCGGGGAGTTTGGGAAATAGAGGAGGTAAAGGAGATAGAGGAAGTAGAAGAGAAGACGCTGATGGCGTGTTGGGGCGGCGTCATTGCCAATCCGGATTGGCGCGATCGTATGTTTTTGCCGGCCGGATGTCGTGATAAACTGAAAGCGAGTGGTGGGAGTAGCTCAGCTGGTAGAGCGCCGGTCTGTGGCACCGGATGTCGCGGGTTCAATCCCCGTCTCCCACCCCAACAAGATTGTTTGAGGCTCGGCGCCGGGCCAAAGAAATTTCAACTCCATCTCACTCGGCACTGCAATTCCACTGTACAATTCCAAGCTACCTGCCGCATAGCACGATCTCCACATCGTATTTCTTAACAATTCGGTCGGACGTAAAAAGGATCATGCGTTCTGATCTGGCCTGCGCGATCAGCATCCTGTCGAACGGGTCGCTGTGATGCCGCGGCAGCAGAGCCGCCTCAATGGCGTGCTGGTACCCGATCGATAGCGGCTGCATTTGCAGGTCTTGAATCAATTGCGAGACCAAGACGGCAGGCGCGGTATGAAGACGCAGATCGCCAAGCGCGAATTTGAGGGCGATTTCCCAGACCGACGCGGACGAAAGATAGAGAACGGACGATTGATCGCTCAACAGCTCCATCGCGCGGGAATTGATCTTGTTTTTTTCCGCAGCGCTCCAGAGCACGACGCTTGTGTCAAGAAGACACTTCACGGCTTTTTCCGGCGTCGTTTTCCCTTGCCTTCAAACGCATCGAGAATTTCGTCCGGCAGGGGCGCGTCAAAATCATCGGGAACGGTAAACTTTCCCTGAAGCATTCCGAACTTACGGCCCGAAGGCTCCTGGGGAACAGGAACCAGCCGAGCTATGGCGTGGCCCCTGCGTGCGATCGTAATCTGTTCACCGAGGGCGACGAGTTTCAGCAGTCGCGAGAGGTGTGTTTTGGCTTCGTGAGTGTTGACGGTCTTCATTGCCACATTGTAGACTAAGTCTGTGGACTAAGTCCATTTGGACTGCCGTCGAGAGCGAATTCCCGGTGGGTGGCCAGCAGCGCGGCTTTAACGGATTCGTCCGAGACAACGAAGGAAATGTTGGTTTCAGACGAGCCTTGCGCGATGGCGATGATGTTCACGCCTTCTTTGCCCAGGCAATGGAATGTGCGGCCGGCGACTCCGGGCGTGCCGCGCATATTTTCACCCACGACGGCGACAATAGCGATGTTGGGATCCATGGTGATGTGATCGACCACCTGGTGTGCCAGGTCTTGCGCGAATTCGTGGCGCAGCGCATCGAGCGTGGCTTGCGAGTGGGCCTTGGCAACGATAAAGCAGATATCATTCTGCGAGGATGATTGCGAAATCAGGAGCACCTCCGCGCGCAGGTGAGCCGTGGTCGAAAAAGTTCTGCCCACCACGTCCGGCACTCCTACGATTCCGGGTCCGCCAATGCTGATGAGTGCAACGTCGCGAATGGCCGTAAGCGCTTTCACACCGCCGCCGATGCTGCGTCCTTGTTGAGTAATTTTTGTGCCGGGCTTATCCGGAGCGAAGCTGTTGCGAATCCAAACGGGAATGCCGGCCGGTATCACCGGACGCAATGTTTTGGGATGCAGTACCCGTGCGCCGAAATAGGCCAGCTCGGCCGCTTCGCGATAGGAAATTTCCGGGATGGTGCGCGCTTCCGCGACCAGGCGCGGGTCAGCAGTGAGCACTCCTTCGACGTCGGTCCAAATGATGATTTCTGCAGCATCGAGTGCGGCGCCAAGAATGGTGGCGGAATAATCCGAGCCACCGCGGCCGAGCGTAGTGAGCATACCGTCAGACGTCGCGCCGATAAATCCAGTCACCACCGGTATTTGACCGTGTTGCAGAAGCGGCCCAATGCGCTGTTGCGAACGCTGACGCGTTGGCTCGGCTTGCGGCTCGGCTCCGCCATGAAATGAATCCGTCACGATCAATTCGGTGGCTTCAATTGCAACACCTGCAACGCCCACGGCGGCCAATGCCGCCGCGAAAACCGGGGCGCAAAGGCGTTCACCCAGACTGGAAATGGCGTCCAGAGTACGCAGCGTTAGTTCGCGAAGCAGCGCAGTGCCTTCATACAGCCGCGTTCCCTCGGCGAGTAACTCTTCGATGCGGCATTCCACGCGAAGCCTGGTATGTTCATCTGGAACCAGCGCCACAAGCGCTTCGAAGTGCTGCTTGCGCAAGGCATCGCCCAGCGTCTTGCCTGCTTCGCGATCGCCGCGTTTGGCCTGGTGAGCGGCATCAATCAGGCGATTGGTTACTCCGCTCATGGCGGAAACCACGACCGCCACGGAATATTCACGCGATGCGTTGGCCACAATCTGCGCTGAACGCCGAATGCACGAGGCATCGCCGACCGAGGTCCCGCCAAACTTCATTACTTGCAGTTTCGAGTGCATATCGTGAAATTCTTATAAGCATAATACTGTGTGAAGCGCGGGAGTTGTTGCCGTATTTTAGAACTAGGTGCGCGACCGAAAGAACGTCCGGGCGCCGCCTGCAAAACCCGGCTTGGCCCCCCGGCACGAGTTGCAACGGAACTCAAGAAAGGCTAAGAGAATAAGTTCCAGGATGTCGCGGCTTCTTGAACTGGGACGAAAAATCAGTGACTTCTCTTGCTGCAGCTGCATCCAAAGCCTAGCGGAAAGTACTGGGCCAAACTTTTACAGGAAAAAATCCCGCATGCCGAAACCCGTTTTACTTACCGTAGATGACGACCCCGAAGTACTGCGCGCCGTCGAGCGCGATCTGCGAAAAAAATATGCGGATCGCTACCGCATTGTGCGCGCGGATTCCGGCGCGTTAGCGCTGCAATCGCTGCAAACGCTGCAAAAGCGCAACGAGGCTGTAGCGTTGCTGTTGGTGGACCAGCGCATGCCCGAAATGAGCGGCGTGGAATTTCTGAATAAGGCCATTGCGATCTATCCCGAAGCAAAACGTGTTCTGCTGACCGCGTATGCCGACACCGATGCCGCGATTCAGGCCATCAACAAGGCCCGCATCCAGCACTATTTGCTCAAGCCGTGGGATCCTCCCGAGGAGCAGCTGTATCCGGTTCTGGATGACCTGCTGGGAGACTGGCAGGCCGGGTATCGACCGGTCTTCGACGGCGTGCGGGTTCTGGGCCACCGTTGGTCGCCGCGGGCTTACGCGCTTCGTGATTTTCTGGCGCGCAATCAGGTGCCGTACCGTTGGCTGGATGCGGAAGGCGGCGAACGCAGCAAAGAAGTGCACGATGCGTTGGAAGTCGCCGAGCGCGACCATCTGAAGCTTCCCACCGCCATCTTCATGGACAACAGCGCGCTTTCCGATCCTTCCACGACCGAGCTGGCCGCAAAACTTGGATTGCGCACCAGTGCAACCACTTCGTTTTACGATTTGCTGATTGTTGGTGGCGGCCCTGCCGGATTGGCGGCAGGTGTTTACGGCGCTTCCGAAGGATTGACCACGGTGATGATCGAACGTGAAGCACCCGGCGGGCAAGCGGGTATGAGTTCAAAAATTGAAAATTATCTGGGCTTCCCTTCCGGGCTTAGCGGCAGTGAGTTGACGCGACGAGCGGTAACACAGGCGCGGCGCTTCGGAGTCGAAATCCTGGCTCCTCAAGAAGCAGTGAGTCTGCGAGTGGACGCGGGTTCAAAATTCGTCAAGCTCGCGGACGGCGTGGAGATTGGCGCAAAATCTTTGGTGATTGCAACCGGGGTAGCGTACCGGAAACTTGATATTCCGGGGCTGGAGCGATTGCAAGGAGCCGGGGTCTATTACGGTGCGGCGATGACGCAAGCGGCGACCTGTAAGGACGAAGACGTTTTCATCGTGGGCGGAGCAAACTCTGCTGGACAGGGAGCGATGTACTTCTCGAAATATGCGCGCCGGGTGGTGATGCTGGTGCGCGGGAACTCGCTGGCGACCGGAATGTCGCAATATCTGGTCCAGCAAATCCGCGAAACACCCAACATTCATGTGGAATTGAATAGCCAGATTACCGAAGCGTTCGGAACCGAGCGACTGGAGGCAGTCTCGATTCTTTGTTCTTCCAGCGGCGATACTCAAAAAGTTCCGGCATCTTCGTTGTTCATTTTTATTGGAGCGGCGCCGCAAACCGAATGGCTGCACGGGGCCGTGGAGCGCGACGAAAGAGGTTTTATCTTGACCGGCTCGGATCTACTAAGTTCTGGCAAACCGCCGAAGAGCTGGTCGATCGAACGCGAGCCGTGGCTGCTGGAGGCCAGCGTGCCCGGAGTTTTTGTGGCTGGAGACGTGCGCTACCGGTCCATCAAGCGTGTGGCGTCTGGCGTGGGCGAAGGTGCCAACGCGGTGCAATTCGTGCATCAGTACCTGGGTTCGGTGTAAATACATGAGCGGCCCGCAAATTACTCCGCAACTGCAACAGATCGTCGGGGATTTGAAAACGAGCACTATTTTTGCCGATCTTCCGGAAGAAGAGCTGGCCTGGCTTGCGGAGCGGATGGAAGAAAGGCGCTTGAATCCAGGCGATGTCGTCGCGAAGGAAGGCGACCCGCTGGAACACTTGATTGTGCTGCTCGAAGGCGAAATGCACGTCGAGCGCCCTCAGGAACCCGGTATGCCAATGTTTATCGCGCGAGCCCCGCAGGTCACTGGACTATTGCCGTTTTCGCGGTCGACGAAATATCTGGGGACGGCTCGGATCGTACGGCCCACACACGCGCTTCTTTTGCATAAAGACCATTTCCCCGAAATGCTCCACCGGATGCCACTGCTGGGCCAACGCCTGGTGGGACTTATGTCCGATCGCATCCGCGAAGCCACCCGGCAAGAAACACAGCGCGACAAATTGATGGCGCTGGGAAAGCTTTCCGCAGGCCTGGCGCACGAATTGAACAATCCCGCAGCTGCCGCACAGCGCGCCGCCAAGAGCCTGAAAGAAGCCATGGACAACGTTCGCAGCGCGAGCCTGCGGCTGCTGCAGCACCCGTTAACCGCGGAGCAGAGGCAAGCTATCGTGCAGTTCGAACGAGAAGTGACGGACCACGTTGCGGAAAAAAGTGACTCACATCCTGACCCTATGGAATTGAGCGACCGCGAAGCAGAACTTACTGCGTGCCTGGAAAGTCATAAGGTAGCAGAGCCCTGGAAAATCGCTGGTCCGCTCGCCGAGGCCAAAGCCGACCCGGCAAAAATGGAGGCTCTGAGAGAGTTTGTCAGTGATGAAGTCATCGGCGACGCGTTGCGCCGGGTCGCAGCCGTCGTGACGATCTTTGGTCTAATCCATGAAATCGACAACAGCACCAAGCGCATCAGCGAACTGGTCGGCGCGATCAAACGATATTCCTACATGGACCAGGCGGCCATGCAGGAAGTGAATCTGCGCGACGACCTGGAAAACACGCTGAAAATTTTTGGCCACTGGTTGAAGAAAGGCATCACCGTTACCCGCGAATATGACGAGAACACGCCGCGAGTGTGCGCCTACGGCAGCGAATTGAATCAGGTGTGGACAAACTTGATAGACAACGCGATCGACGCGATGAACGGATCCGGTGAATTGCGAATTCGCACCTGGCGCGAATTAGATTGCGCGGCTGTGGTAATCGGAGACAACGGTCCGGGCATACCGGAGGAAATTCGCTCCCGGATTTTCGATCCATTCTTCACGACCAAAGGCGTTGGAGAAGGCACCGGCCTCGGCCTGGATACCGTGCGGCGAATCGTACAGAAACACCATGGGAACATCGAACTGAAGACAAAACCCGGCGATACCAAGTTCATCGTGCGGCTGCCTATCAAACAGCCCAAATTCCCCGCACCGCAAAAGAATTCACAAGCGGCAGACAAGGAGGAAGTATGAGCGCCATCTGCTCGCACGTCAGCCACATTAAGAAAGTTCATCCGCACACTAAGGGCTGCGAGGAGTGCTTGAAGACCGGCGATTCCTGGGTTCATTTACGTCTCTGCCGGGAATGCGGCCACGTGGGCTGCTGCGATTCCTCCAAGAACAAGCACGCCACGAAACATTTCCACGCCAGCAAACATCCGATCATGCAATCCATCGAGCCGGGCGAAGATTGGATGTGGTGTTTCGTGGATCAGGTTGAGCTCGAGGCATAATTGCTCCTCCGCACTTCCGTTTTCTGTCAGCTGCCTGGTGCAAGCTTTTCTGTTTTTATTCCTAAGCCGCAGCTATTATTTCCCATGACTACGATCCAATGTAAGGGCTTGCTCTTCGATCTCGACGGCGTTCTCGCTGATTCCACTCCCGCAGTGGCGCGGGTTTGGACCATCTGGGCCAATCAGCACGGATTCGATCCGCAGGAAACGGTTCGTAAGGCTCACGGACGTCCGAGTCTTGCAACGATTCGAGAATTATTGCCGGAGGCGGATCACGCAGCAGAAAATGCCATCGTCGAGCGCATGGAGATCGAAGACATTGCGGATGTAGTCGCGCTTCCCGGCGCCCTGGAATTGCTTCGCGCGCTGCCTACGGACAAATGGACGGTAGTTACGTCATGCACCAGACGCCTCGCACGGGTAAGGCTGCGCGCCGCGGGACTTCCGGTCCCGGAGGAACTGGTTACCGCGAATGACATCAGCAACGGCAAACCTCATCCGGAGCCATTCCTGAAGGGTGCGGCGCTTTTGGGTCTTGCGCCAGCGGACTGCGTGGTGTTCGAGGATGCGCCCGCCGGGATTCGCGCGGGAAAAGCGGCAGGCGCGCGTGTAATCGCGTTGCAAACCACTGAGCGCGACGACCTGTTGCGTCAGGCCGGCGCGGACTGGATTGTCGCGGATTGCAGTTCGGTCCGCGTCACCGAAGCCAGCCGCGGCACGGAGATATCCCTCGTTCTTTCGAACGCAACTTGAAGATTTTCCTGGTTCTTCTCGTTACCGGCAGATTCAAACTGCTTTCTCCGCCACAACATCAACGTGTCAGTCGGCATGGAGTTAATCATCACGCTACGTTGATATAGGCTTCATCGATGCGCCTAGACCCGCGCTTCTATACTGGATAGGTCAACGGCGTGTCCTCTTTCTCGCCGCAATCCAACTTTTCCACGAGCTTACCGCCATGGGCACCACTACCATCGTTACTAACGCGCCTCCCAAAACATCTTCCGTCGAACCGAAGCAGCGCACGTTTGGCGTTCCGCAACTAATCGCCGCCATGCTTAAGAGCGGCGGCCACATCAGCGATTTGATCTTTTCACCCGGACGCGCTCCACAAGTCGAGGTCAGCGGCCAGCTGGTCGAGCTGAAATTCAAAGGTCTTGAGTGCTTGAAGCCCGAGGACACTCGCTCGATTGCCTACGAACTGATGGGCAAAAACGAGCACCCCATCCGCAAGCTCGAACAGGATGGATCGGCGGACTTGTCTTATGGACTCAGTGGCATTGGCCGGTTCCGCGTCAATATCTTTCGTCAACGCGGAACTTGCGCCATCGTCATGCGCGTTATTCCGGACAACATTCCCAGCTTTGACGATCTTCGCTTGCCGTCAACGCTAAATGAAATTGTGCATCTCCGCAATGGCGTGGTGCTGGTCACTGGGCCAACCGGCTCCGGAAAGTCATCGACGCTGGCCGCGATTATCGACAAAATGAATCAGGAAAAGGCTTACCACATCCTGACCATTGAAGACCCCATCGAATTCTTGCACCGTCACAAAAAAGCGACCATACACCAGCGCGAACTGCATAGCGACACTCCGACATTCTCTCTCGCCCTGCGCGCGGCCTTGCGCCAGGCTCCCAAAGTAATTCTGGTCGGCGAAATGCGCGACCGCGAAACCATTGAAATTGCGCTCGAAGCTTCCGAAACCGGGCACCTGGTGCTTTCGACTTTGCATACCATTGACGCGGCGAAAACTGTGGAACGCATCATCGGTGTTTTTCCTCTCGCTGACCAGCAATCCATTCGTACCCGCCTTTCCAAAGCGTTCCGTTTCATCGTTTCGCAGCGTTTGCTTCCCAAAAAAGACGGCTCGGGCCGCGTTGCCGCGATCGAAATTCTCAAGTCCACAATGCGCACTCGTGAATATGTCGAAAAGGGTGAAAGCGAAGGCAAGTCGCTGCTCGACGCCATGCGCGACGGCAGCACCGAGGGCATGCAGTATTTTGACGGCGAACTCGATAAATTTATTCGAACGGACCTGGTGGAGTTCGAGACCGCGCTCGGTTTCGCTACCAATGCCGGAAATCTTCGTCTCGAATTGCAGGATTATCTCGACGATCCCAAAATCCGCAAGCAGCAGGCCGCTCACAGGTCTCAAGCTACAGAAATAGAAATCGAGCGCTAGCTCCCGAATGATTTTGGTACACGCTCGCTCGCTTGTATCATCTTCACCGTGCTTGCAATCATTTGCCCCGACCCGCCCAATTTGGAGCCGCTGGCTCGCGCTCTCTATCAATCTTTAATTGCCGGCGGCGTTCTGCTGTTTCTTCAATTGCTGTTCAGAAAATCCAGCCGCGTAATCTCGGGTGCAATATGGAAATACGTCCGGCCAATCTCGCGACGCCGCTTTCTCTGCGGCTTTCTACTCTTTTTTATGGTCATAGGGTTACGGCTTGCTCTTCTTCCGCGTTTGCCGGTTCCCACTCCAGGCATTCACGACGAATTCAGCTATCTGCTGATGGCGGACACCTTCGCGCATTTCAGGCTCTCCAATCCGCCGCATTCCATGTGGATGAGCTTCGAAACTTTCCACGTCAACTTTTTCCCTCGTTACGCTTCCATGTACCCGCCCGCGCAGGGATTTGTTTTAGCCGTCGGCGAATGGCTCGGCAATCCGTGGATCGGTGTGCTCCTCAGTTGCGCGCTAATGTGCGTGGTAATCTACTGGATGCTTTTGGCGTGGCTGCCGCCGCGCCGGGCACTGCTCGGCGGCGTAATCGCGTGGCTGAAATTCGCTGTGGTCGGCTATTGGATGAACAGCTATTGGGGCGGTGCAGTCGCTGCGACCGGCGGCTCCCTTTTGTTGGGCGCACTTGCGCGCCTTATCCGGCGACCGCGCGCTCGGGACGCTTTTCTCTTTGGCCTCGCGCTGGCCATTCTTGCGAACAGCCGCCCGTATGAAGGTGTGATTTTTTCGCTGCCGGCATTCTTTGTACTCATACGCTGGCTCTTCCAGAAATCTCGCAGCGCATATCCCCTGCAATTTCGCTGGCGAGTCATCGCCCTTCCGATCGCGCTGTTGTTGCTGCTCACTGGCGCATTCATGACCTTTTACAATCACAGCCTAACCGGACATGCTCTGCTTTTTCCGAACGCGCTTAACGTGCGCACTTATCACACCGCGCCCATGTTTCTGTTTCAGAAGGCCAAGCCGATGCTCCACTACAACAACCAGCAGTTCGAAGATTTTTACAATGGCTGGGAACGCGAGGAATACGACCATTCCTGGGAAAGCATCAAATGTCTTTCCTGGCTGAAGTCGGTTCGTTTTTTTTCCGCATACGCATGGTGGGGCATGTTGTTGGCGCTACCGGCGCTTTTGCTTACGTTTCGCGATCGTCGAGTGCGATTGCCTCTAATCGCGCTGGTGTTGGTCGCCGCTGCAACCTTCGCGGTGGTCTGGTCCAACGCGCACTACGCCGCGCCGGCCACCTGCGTCGTAATTCTTCTCTATGTGCAATCGCTCCGTCACCTGCGTCTGATGCAATGGAACAACTGGCGATGGGGCGCGGCGTTCGCAAGCGCTTCAGTGTTGCTGCTACTTGCTGATACCACCGCGGCCGTCATGCGAAAGGAATGCGACACCTTTTACTGGACTTGCGATGGCGACATTAGCCGCCTGACCATTCAACGAAAGCTCGAATCGCTTCCCGGCAAACATCTGGTCATGGTGCGCTACGGCGACGACCACAATATTCACGACGATTGGGTGTACAACGGCGCGGAAATCGATTCAGCTAAAGTAATTTGGGCGCGTGAGATTGACCCGGAACAGGACGGCAAACTGTTCGCTTACTTCCAGGACCGAAAAGTTTGGCTGGTTACGCCGGACACCGACAATACTTATCTTGAGCCCTACGCGCCACCGGCGGAGCCAGAAAATTTCGACAAATAATCCGCCGCTAGCTGGCTTCAGCGCACAGCAACCATCAGGTTATTCAATCCCAGCTCGAACTTCTCGTGGTGAAATTCCCGGAAGCCGGCGTTTGCCAGCAAGCGCTGCACTTCGCTCACCGGAATTCTCTTCTGGTGTTCGTCGCTTTCCATCTCATCGCTGACCAAATGCAGTGTGTGCAGGACATTCAAGATCGGATCCACCATCGCCGCTGGCCACGTCATGATCAGTGAGCCGCCCGCCACCAAAATCCGGAAGGCTTCATGCAGCACAAATTCCGGCTGTACCAGGTGCTCAAACACCGCCAGCATTACTACGTGATCGAACTCGCCGTCATTGAACGGCAGACGGCCCCGCAAGTCGGCGTGAATCCGTTGCCAGCGCCCGTTTGTTCCGCTTTCCACCTGATCGTCGACGCCCACGCCGCGCGCTATTTTGTCTTCGGCAAAATCCAGGAATGCCATTTCCAAGCCGCAACCCAAATCGCACACACGCGATCCGGCGGCCAAGTGTGGATATGCCGCGCGGAACCTCATTTTTGCTATGAAGTGGTCAATCTCTGTATAGGGCATTTATTTGCAGGCTGCTTTGCCCTCACGCGGGGAGTCGGCCGCTTCGCGGTCGCGCGGAGAAATGTCGTAGTCGCCGATGTACGTGCCACGGCTGATTCCCAGCATACTCAGAAAAAACGACGAAAAAATAATCTGCACTCCCAGGAACAGCCACATCGACCAGAACAGCACTTCGCGCACCTGCTGCAGCGGGCCGAATCCGCTCGCAGCCCATTGCCAAGTGACATACGCGCATCCCGCAAAGCCGCACACGAACAGGGCGCCGCCCAGCAACAATCCGGATTCGAAGGTCACGCGCTTCAAGAGGCGTTTCAAGGAAAAGTTGTTACGGTCAAACCGCTCCGCATAGCTGAACACTTTCGCGAACGCGCCAATGGCCAGGATCTGCGCGCCCATCAGCGTGAAAATAACGCCAAAAATCATCGTGTGTACGTCCAGCACCACGTTATGAGGAATTCTGCGCGGCCCGGGCAACAGCCAGCACGTCAAAAAGAGTCCCGCGGCCATCAACAAGCCTCCCGGCAAAATAAACAGCCAGTTCGGCGCGTACAGCAGCATGAATCGCGTGTGCCGCCAGCCATCGCGAAAACTCCTTAAGTGTGGTGGCCGGCCCCGCCTGTCTTTCCACAAAGTGATCGGGATTTCGGAAGTTTTTGCGCCGATCTGGGCTGCTTTGATCACGAACTCAGAGGCAAATTCCATGCCGCTGCTGCGCAAGTCCATGCGTTCAAAAACTTCCCGCGTGAATCCGCGCATGCCGCAATGTGTATCACCAATGCCTGAATGAAAAAATAAATTAAGCAGCGCCGTCAATGCAGGATTGCCAATATATTTGTGGTGCCACGGCATCGCTCCCGGCTTGATTTCTCCCGCGAAACGGTTGCCCATCACCACTTCATTTCCTTCACGCCATTTTTCAACGAATCGCGGCACGTCGGCAAAGTCGTAGCTGTCGTCCGCGTCACCCATGACGATGAACGCGCCGCGCGCTGCACGAATTCCGGCTTTCAGCGCCGAACCGTAGCCGCGCTGGGCCACCGGAACTACCCGCGCGCCAAGTTTTTCCGCAATATCGATCGAGCCATCCGTCGAACCGTTATCTGCCACCACTACTTCGCCGCGCAGTCCCGCGTCCGCAAACGCTTTTTGTGCCTTTTCCACGCAGATTCCCAGGGAGTTTGCTTCATTCAGGCACGGAATTACCACGGAGACCTCAACCGGACCGCCTGCGACATTGGTCATAAGCTCCGTCGTCAGTTGCGGCTGGAGAGAGGGCGCGCGCTTTGTCTCCACCATTTCACCTCAAATACGAAATTCGCTGTCATAACCGCTCAGGTGTTGTCTTACTGGCCTTCTGCCTTGCATTTCCCCAGCGCGCCAGTATGATGGCGCTTCTCAGGAAACTCCCGTGAGCTTAATTGTCCACTACTTTTGAGCCATCTTCCAGCGCCGCTGCCGTGCGCCCGCCCAGCCGCGGCAAGCTCCTGCAAGTCCTGGGTGTGTGGTTTGGCATCGCCGCTGCCATCGGCAATACCATCGCAGCTGGCATCGTTGCTGCTCAGGGATATATTGCCGCGCTCTTGCCAAATATTTGGTTGTTTCTGGGAGTTTGGATTCTGGGGGGAATCTACGCGCTTCTCGGAGCGTCGTCCTTGGCTGAGTTGGGTGCTGCGATTCCGCGCAGCGGCGGCCAATACAACTATTCTCGTCGCGCATTGGGCGAATACGCCGGATTCATTGTTGGCTGGAGCGATTGGCTTTCCACCTGTGGCACCAATGCCGTGGTCGCATTAGTTATCGGAAATTACAGCGGAGTCCTGTTCCCGGTGCTGGCTGGACACGATGCGGTTATCGGCGTCGCCGTGCTCTTCACCTTCGCCGTATTGCAATGGCGTGGCATCAAATGGGGAAGTGCGGCCCAACTTCTCACCGCTGCACTGAAGACCAGCGCCTTCCTCGTGCTGGTGATCGCGTGCTTCATTTTAGGTAGCAACGCTCACGCCGCAAGTATCTCCTCAACCGGCGTCGATGTAGCTCTTCCGCAAGGATGGCTGTTGGCAGCTGGCTTCATGATGGCCCTGCAGAAAGTCATCTACACCGTGGACGGCTGGGACGGAGTCATCTATTTCGGCGAGGAGATAGAAAATCCTGGACGCGATGTTCCGCGCGCAATCTTCGGCAGCGTTTTTTCGATCACTGCAATTTACCTTTTGTTGAGCGCGGCCGTAGCCTACGTCCTTCCCATGCGCGAAATCGTTGGCAACGGCTTTGCCCTCGGCACCGCGGCTTCGCGGATTTTTGGCAGCTACGGCGATCCGGTCATTCGCTCCATCATGCTCATTTCGTTGGTCAGCTGCGTCAACGCTTGCCAGTTGTTCGCAACCCGCACGCTCTATGCGATGAGCACCGACGGATTGTTCTTCCGCGCCGCATCGAGGGTGAATAAGGGTGGCACTCCAGCCCTCGCCTTGGCCTTAAGCACTGCCGTGGGCATGGCGTTCTGTATCTTTCAGAAATTTATTCGCGTAATCGACATGCTGGCGTTTTTCTTCGTCGCCAACTACACGCTTTCCTTCATCTCCACGTTTCGCCTCAGAATGAAGGAACCGGAAATGGCGCGGCCGTATCGCGCGTGGGGCTATCCGTGGACTCCCGGCCTGGCACTGGCAAGTTCCATTCTTTTCTTGGCAGGTGCCGTGTACACCGATCGCGTCAACACCCCCTGGGCGCTGGCGATGCTGGTAGCGAGTTACCCAATTTTCTGCGTGATGAAATTATTTTCGCGCCGAGCTAACTCGTAGCTTTGCTATTGGACCTTTTCCGCAATCGCCTTCGCCTGCAAAAAGAGGTGCAGGTAGTCTTTGCCGCCCGTCTTCGAATCCGTCCCAGACATATTAAATCCGCCAAACGGATGAGCGCCCACCATCGCGCCGGTGCACTTGCGGTTCAAATAAAGATTCCCCACGTGAAAAGATTCCTCGGCCTTTTCCAGTTTCGACTTGTTCTTCGAGTACACGGCGCCAGTCAATCCAAATTCCGTCCCATTCGCAATCTCCAGCGCATGATCAAAATCCCGCGCCTTGATCACCACCAGCACCGGACCAAAAATTTCTTCCTGCGCGACCCGAGCCTTCGGATCGACGTCCGCAATAATCGTCGGCTGCACAAAGTACCCTTCGCCCGGCGCACGCCCGCCGCCGAGCATTAGCTTCCCTTCTTTTTTTCCAACTTCGATGTAGTTCAAAATACCCTTCATCGCCGTTTCGCTGATCACCGGTCCCATGTAGTTGTTCGGATCATCGCTGGGTCCGACTGTAATGTTCTTCGCGCGCTCCACCAGTTTCTGTACAAACGTGTCATACACCCTTTCCGCCACAATCGCTCGCGAGCACGCGGAACACTTCTGCCCCTGATATCCAAAGGCGGCTTGCGCTGTTCCGTCTGCCGCAGCGTCCAGATCGGCTTCTTCATCCACTACAATGGCGTCCTTACCGCCCATCTCCAGCACCGTGCGCTTGATCCACATCTGCCCAGGAACTGCTTTGCCTGCAAGTTCACTGATGCGCAGGCCAACTTCCTTCGAACCGGTAAAGCCGATGTAGCGGGTCTTCGCGTGCCGCACCAGCGCGTCCCCAATCACACTGCCCGGACCCGTGATGAAATTGAGCGCTTCCTCGGGAATTCCCGCTTCAAACAAAATGTCCACGAATTGCGCGGCGATGGCCGGCGAGTCGCCAGCGGGCTTGAGAACCACCGTATTCCCGGTGACCAACGACGCCGCGACCAGCCCCGCCATGATGGCGCACGGAAAATTCCACGGCGGAATAATCGCACCCACGCCCAGCGGAATATAAACGAGGTAGTTCCGCTCGCCGCGCATCGGCGTCAATTTTTGCGGCACCGCCAAGCGAAGCATTTCGCGCCCGTAGAATTCCAGAAAATCAATCGTTTCCGCGATGTCCGCGTCAGCTTCCGGCCAGGTTTTGCCCACTTCGTAGCACACCAGCGCCGCCAGTTCGAATTTCCGCTCCCGGATGATTTGGGCGGCGCGGAATATATAGTTCGCACGTTCCAGCGCAGTCGCGCGCTTCCAAGTATCAAAGTACTTGTGCGCCGCTTCCACGGCCTGGTTGGCTTGCTCCGCCGACGCTTTTTGGAAGACGCCAATCACTTGCGAAGGCCGCGAAGGGTTCGTGGATTGCATCTTGTCCGCAGTCGTGACTTTCTGCCCCGCGATATACATCGGATACTCGCGCCCAAACTCTGCAGCTACTTTTTTCAACGCAGCCTCCATCGCCGCGCGATTCTCCGGCTTTCCAAAATCGATGAACGCCTCATTGACAAATTCCGGTTTCTGCAATCGAGTCTCCGCCGTCGCCATGTCAGGTTCTCCCTTGCTCCGCAAATAGCTAGTCTACAGCGCCGATTTGTCCTGCGCCAAGCAAGTCCGCCCGGATGTACGTGCCAATATGTCCATTGTGACTTTTTTTGGAGATGCTTGATGAAGACTTAAGACGTGAACTCGTGCGCCGCTTCCGCAAAAATCCGAGTGTGCAGATCCACATCGGCTTCCGTCGTCGCAGGACACATTAGCGCCATATTGTGAAAAGGTGTGAGCAAAACGCCGCGATTCAGCGCGTACAAATGTAGGAAGCGCTCCAACTCAAAGTCCGACGCCGCAGCGGATTCCCCGCCGTTCCGCGGCGGCTTCTCTCGAAATGTATACTCCGCGCGCGCGCCAAGTTGTTGAACGTTCCACGGCAGTGCATGTTTCTTGATTTCGTCACTGACACCATCCGCCCATCGCGTCGCCAGCGGAATCATCGTTTCAAACGCCTTCGCCGTCAGCACATTTTCCAGAGTCGACCGCATCGCCGCCAGAGACAGCGCGTTGCCCGCCAGCGTCCCCCCAATGCCACCAACATCGCAATCTTCGAGCTCGATCCGCGCAGAAATCCGCTCGGCCACCTCTTCCGTACACCCGTACGTCGATCCCGGAATCCCGCTACCAATGGGCTTTCCAAACACCACAAAATCCGGCTCCAGCTTCCACTCCCGCGTACCGCCACCCGGCCCCACACAAATCGTATGCGTTTCGTCCGCAATCAACAACGTGCTGTATTTCTGAGTTAGTTCCCGCGCTGCTTTCCAGTAGCCCGTATCCGGCAAAATAATTCCCACGTTGGTCATCGCCGGCTCAGCCAGCACCACCGCCACGTCGAGATGCTTCAACGCATCTTCCAGCGCATTCAGATCATTGAATTCGACGACGCGCGTCGTCTCTGCCGGATTCACCGGCGGCCCGATGTTTCCTCGCCGAGGGCCCACAATTCCGTCATACAAAGACGCAAACGATTCATCCACCGTCCCGTGATAGCAATAGTTGTAAACCAGAATCTTCGATCGCTGCGTAATCTCCCGCGCAATTCGAATCGCAAAACGGTTCGCATCTGTTGCCGTCAACGCAAACTGCCAGTAACGAATCCCGAATCGCCGCCTCAACTCGTCCGCCACCCAAATCGAATCTTCGGTCGGCAGCATCAGCGTGATGCCTTCGCGCACTCTCTTCGCAATCGCCCCTGCCACTACGTCCGGCGAGTGCCCGGTCATCGCGCCGGTATCACCCAAACACAAATCCACGTACTCGCGCCCATCCACATCCGTAAAATGCGCGCCTTTCGCGTGTGCCACAAAAACCGGAAACGCCCCCGCCCACTTGCGCATCCAGTTCATCGGCACGCCGCCCAGAAGTGATTTCTGCGCCCGCGCGTACATCTCCGCCGACCGCGGATGCTCCGCGGTAAATTTCTGCTCTTCCCGCTCGCTGAGTTGTTTCAACTTTTCTCTACTTATCTGTTTCATCTTTTTAGTAGGGGGGACGATATATCGTGCCCGCGTCGGCGGGATCCTTAATTATCTCAGCTCGTGAATAATTTCCTTCGCTGCATTCGCGCCGCTCGCGCCCGTCAGCCCATTTCCCGGATGCGTACCGCTGCTGCACATAAACAATCCGCGCACCGGCGTCTTGTACCGCGCCCAATCCAGCACCGGCCGCATCGTAAACAATTGGTCCAGCGCCAATTCGCCATGAAAAATGTGTCCTCCCGTGAACCCGTAAATTTTCTCCAAGTCCTCTGGCGTGATCACCTGCATTCCTTCCACCAGCCCGGGAAGATTCGGCGAATACTGCGCCAGTGTCTTCACCACAACATCACCCAACTCTTTGCGCCTCGGACCCCAACTTCCTTCTTTCAATTTAAACGGAGCGAATTGCACATAAGCCGAGAGCACATGTTTCGCGTCTGGCGCCAGCGAAGGATCGAGAATCGTTGGTATCATTACATCCAAATAAGGCGCGCTCGGAAATTCACCGTACTGCCAAGCGTCATACGCACGCTCCAAATAATCAATCTCCGGGCCAATGTGAATTCGTCCCGCGAGTGCGCGCAGGTATCCATCCTGCCCGATTGCGCCCGCCAGTGAAGGAAATGACGGCAAGTCTCCCAACGCAAGATTTACTTTCGCGACCGTTCCACGAGCCCGCAAATTTTTCATGCGCTGCGCAAACGTGGGATCAAGCTGCGAAGGATCCAGCAAATTAAAAAATGTCCGCTTCGGATCCACTCCAGAGACCACCGCCTCCGTCGCAATCTCTTCGCCATCGCGTAGCACCACGCCGACCACCGCGCCGTTCTTGGTTCGAATCTGCTCCACTTCCGCGTCAGTTCGAATCTCCGCGCCCGCCAACTTCGCCGCCTCCGCCAGCGCATTGGTAAATTTCCCCAATCCGCCGCGCGCAAACGTCGCCGTCCCTACCGGGTTCGCATCCGCCGCCGCACGCATCAGCAGTACCGCCGTCGATCCCGCCGACCACGGCCCCAGCGCCGTGCCAAAAATCCCTCGCGCTGCAATCGTGGCGCGAATCAACTCCGTATCGAAAAATTCCGCCACGTAATCCGCCACCGCCATCGGACCCCAGCGCAGCAAATCAAAAATCCGCTTTTTCCCAAGGCGCCGCACACCGCGCCCAGTCTTGAACAGATTCCACAAGTCTTCCGGCGTAGGTTTATCAATCGCCGGCGGCGTGATCATGCACAATTGCGCAAAGACCGCCGCCACTTCTTCCAACCCCGCCGCAAATTTCGTGTAGTTCTCTCCGTCCTTGGAGGAAACTCGCGCGATCGCACCTGCTGTTTTCGCCACATCCGAATAAAACAGCAGCGCTTCACCATCCAGCGAAGGAGAAAACACTCGCGGATCAGGCTGCAAAATCTGGCAATCGAACTTTTCTACCTGCAAATCGCGCGCAACATCCGCACGCAGCGGCCCCAGAGTGTGCGCCAGCGTCGAAGCAAAAAATCCCGGATGAAATTCCTCGGTCACCGCGCCGCCGCCCACCATCTCGCGCCGTTCCAGCACCACCGGCTTGAATCCGCCTTTGGCTAGATAAAACGCCGTGATTAATCCGTTGTGTCCGCCGCCGATCACCACCACCTTTTGTCCCAGTGGCATGGTCAGTTCCCTACCTGGGCGCGCGCGTTCTTTCTTATCGACGGGCCGCTTTTCCACTCCTTCAAAATCACCGTACTGGCGATTCTTCCCGGCGCCGCCATAATTCCCCCGCCCGGATGCGTCGCCGACCCGCACATATACAAGTTCTCGACCGGCGTCTTGTAATACGCCCAGCCCGGCACCGGCCGCAAAAAGAAAAGTTGCTCCAGCGAAAGTTCGCCTTGAAAAATATTCCCCTGTGTCAAGCCAAATTCGCGTTCCAAATCGAGCGGCGTCAGCACCTGCCGTCCCACAATTATTTTCTTGACGTTCGGGATGTGCTCGCTGATCGTCTCGATCACGTTATCGCCGAACGCCTCGCGCTTCGCATCATCCCAGGTCCCTTGCGCCAATTTGTAAGGCGCGTATTGCACGAAGCACGACATCACGTGTTTTCCTGGCGGCGCTACCGAAGGGTCCGTCAAACTCGGAATCACCATATCAATGTACGGCCGCCGCGAAAAATTCCCATACTTCGCATCGTCGTACGCCCGCTCCATGTACTCCACGCTCGGTGAAATCGAAAGCGCTCCGCGCAAATGCGCTCCATCTCCCGGCAAACATTTGAATTCCGGCAAGCCGTCCAGCGCCAGATTCACTTTCCCAGACGACCCGCGATACTTGTACCGGCGCACAGCTTCTAAAAACTCCGCAGGTAACTCGCGCGCATCCAAAAACTTTTCAAACGTCAGGTGGGGATCGACGCTTGACGAAACCACGTTCGCCGTAAGCTCTTCTCCGCTCTGCAACGCAACGCCGCGCGCGCGCCCGTCCTTCACAATAATTTTTGCCACGCTGGCCTTGGTGCGAATCTCCGCGCCCGCTTCGCGCGCCGCCGCTGCAATCGCATGCGAAATTGCGCCGGTACCGCCCCGGCTGAATCCCCACGACCGGAACGCCCCGTCAATTTCTCCCATGTAGTGATGCAGCAAAACGTACGCCGTCCCCGGCGAGCGAATCCCCAAAAACGTTCCAATAATCCCTGAAGCCGACATGGTCGCTTTCAACACGTCCGTCTCAAACCACTGATCCAGAAAATCCGCCGCCGACATGGTCATCAATTGAATCAGTGTGTACCGCTCATCGCTCGATAAATCGCGAAAACGCTGCATCAAGAAATGTAGCTGCCGCAAGTCTTTTGGCCGCAGCGTCGTCGGGTCCGGCGGAATCATCGACAATATCGGTTTCACGAACCGGCATATCGGCGTCATCATCTTGGAAAATTCTTCGTAGGCCTCGGCGTCCACCCGCGAATGCCGCCGAATTTCCCTAATCGTCCGCCCGTGATCGTTCATCCGCCACAAATAATCGCCGTTCAGCATCGGCGAGAACGTGCCATCCAGCGGCAAAATTTCCATCCCATGCCGCGGCAAATCCAGATCACGAATAATTTCCGGCCGCAACAACGACACCACATACGAACATTCGCTGAAAAGAAATCCCGGAATAATCTCTTCCGTCACCGCGGCCCCGCCCAGCACGTGCCGCCGCTCCAGCACCACCACTTTTTTCCCAGCCTTCGCCAGGTACGCGGCATTGGTCAGCCCGTTATGCCCGCCGCCAATCACAATCACGTCGTAGTGCTGCGCCATTTACTAAACTCCACGAAAAAACCATCTTGGAATAAATCGTCGCGTCAAAAGTCCGCTAATTCTACCCGCGCCCCTCAATCCCACACAAGTACACCGGACCTCCGCCACCTTCCAGGATGTTCCCGACGTAGCAGTGGCTTTACGCCACCGCTCTTCTTTTCTCTGGGCTACCCGTACGCGAGGTGTGGTCTGTTTGAATCTTCCTTGCGAATCTACATTTCAGCGCTGCGACTTTCGCCCTGTCCCACGAAACTTTGCTCCCATCGTCCGGCCACTGGGCCTCAATTGTCCCAACGGCCAGTAGCCCTCAACTCCCCGGCGTCGTAGGCTCATCCCTTCCAAACAGCGTTCCCGCGTTCCGAGGGAATCTTCATGTACTGCGAACACTGCGGCTTACAAATTTTTCCTAAGCTCCCCGTCTGCACTCGTTGCGGCGAAACTCCCACATTCCAACTGTTTCAACTGGCAAGCCTCTCTACCCTATTTCTTGCGGTACTCTGCAATTCTCTCGTTGCGTGGCTCCTCTTGCCGCGCTTGTCCTCCGGCCACTACGCAGCAATCTACTTCCGCGTGTGGCTGTGGCTTTCCGACAAAACAGCGGTCTATGGATGGGCCCCCATCGCCATCGGCTTGCTCGTGTGGGATTATTTCCTGCGTCGCAAAACTCGCCAGAAAATTAAAGGCTGGCTCACGCGAAAGCTTCTCAGCTTCGTCATAGTTGCCGGTGTCACTCCGGTTCTTCCCTGGTGGCTCCCAGCAGGGCAACCTCCGCAAAATTTCATGTCGATGATCGGACGCTACCCCGGCCTGCCTTGCGGTCTTGCCTGGACCGCCATCGCTCTGGTCATCATCCTTCTCTGCTCCAACAGTGAATCCCGCATCGCACTCCTTGGCAAAGGCCGCGTTCTCAGCGCCGTCAGCCTGGCCTCTCTCTTCCTGCTTCTCACATTAACCTTGGTAGGCTGGTCCCTAGCCTCCTGATTGGCATTTGTAGCGGCTACCTTACAGGTAGCCAGTTTGGTTTGCGGTCGTAGCGGCCAGGCTTCCGCGGTTTTTGCGCTCCGGCTCTTTCCGAAGAACCAGGCTCTGATTCTTTCCCCGCGCCGCCCGACCTACTCCGGCGGCTACCCCTCAACAATCTCCCGCACAATCTCCTTTGCGTGCTCTACATCCTCCGGCAACACAAATAGCTTCGGCTTCCCGTCCTGCATCTCCCACCTCATGCCGATGTCATTTTCCTCGAACGACATCGCAATCATTTCTCGCGCTTCCGCCGGTTCACCCTGCCAAACCTCGGCCGTGGCATCTTCCGGATACCAACCCTCACGATCAGCCGTATGGACCGGTTTGCTTTCTTCCTCAAGCTTTTCCTCCCCATCACTCCCGCGACTTCGCCAAGTCCAATGGTCCAAAAAGCTCGGCACCTCTTCCTCCGGCCGTCCACGCAATTTTTCCTCAAGCGGCATATCCAGCAACTTTTGAATGCTTGCGCTATTTTCGTCGCTCAAAAGCAACGGATTCTCGCCACTTCCTTCGTCCGTGCCAAACGCCTCCTTAATCGCCAACTCCGCCTTCTCATACCGCGACGCCGGCACACCAATTTGATACGGCGACTGATGGCTCCAATTAAACAAGTGATCCTGCCGCCGAATCATCTTGTGCGGAATTCCCGCCTCATCCAGCACCGTACAAATCTCGGTGCACACCCGCAAATCCGTTCCCTTCCAAAACGAGCAAAAAGGATCGCTATTCGGATCTCCAGGCGCACCCGCAACGCGATCACGATGAGCGCCATCTTCCGGCGCGCCATCAACCACGCGTCGCGCCATGATCTCCGCCGACTCCACCAGCGGCACATCGCAATCCGCGCATATCGTAAATCCGCGCCGGTACTCCGCCTTGCACTGTGGACAAATCATACCCAGCAGTTTACCCCGCCCTTTCGAAATCGTTGGCACAAGCTTCCTTCCAATGCCCATTAAGCCCGACAACGAATGCTCTTGACGGTCATTTACTTATAGGATAATATATAAAAATATAACACTAGTAATTCTAGCGGCTGCGTCCTACGCATTTCGCTCTTCTCCGCATAACTCCAATAGTTTCATATGCTTGTGCACATTTGGATTGGCGCAAAAGTTAACTCCTTTATTTTCTACCCGTTCGGAACACTTGCAGCGACAACACCGCGGGTGGATATCCCGGTCGCAAGCGTCCGCCCGTTTTTTCCTGCGTCTTTCTCCTGCCTTGGCCCGTATAAGGCTAAAATGAGCGCGACCTTCTCAATTTTGGCAGGACGATCAGGAGCACCGGGTGCCGCCTCCGCAGCGTTTTGCTTCTCCACATTCATGAGCGATGACGGCAAAGAGCTCGCCCGCGGCCTGAAGCGGCGCGATCCCGATCTGCTCGATCGGCTGATCGAGCAATACCAGTTCCGGCTGTTCCGCTACCTGTTGCACCTGACCGCCAACCGTGACCGCGCCGAGGATTTTTTCCAGGAGACCTGGTTGCGCGTCCTCGAACGCGGCCACCAGTACGACGGCAAATGGAAATTTGAAGCCTGGCTTTTCGCCATCGCTCGCAATCTGGTTCTCGATTGGCATCGCCGCAAAAAACCGCAAAGCATCGACTCGCTGGCCGGGCCGGAAGAAGACGCAACGTTCGACGTGAAGGACGAACACAGCCAATCGCCGCTCGAACAAGTCCTGCACGCCGAACAAAAATCCGGCGTTCAGCAATCGCTGGAAAAAGTTCCTGCGATCTATCGCGAAGTGCTGGTTCTTCGCTTTCAGGAAGAAATGCAACTGGACGAAATTGCTGGCCTCACCGGCGCTCCTATCTCCACGGTGAAATCGCGTCTCTACCGCGGCCTCGACGCGCTGAAAATCACTATGCAACGAGGTGCTGCATGACAAACGATTTGCATACCCGGGCAAAACACTTGATCGCGCAACAACGCATGGAACCCGTTTCGTCCGACGACGAACGCTGGCTCAACACGCACCTCTCCGAATGCGAATCCTGCGCCGCCGATCAACGTCAACTGCGCGAATCTCTCTCTGCGTTGCGCGCCATGCACATCGACATGCCGCACAACCTGGCCAGTCGCACGCAAATGCGCGTGCGTATCCGCGCAGAAGAGCTTCGCGAACATGGTCCCGCCAATCGCCTGATTTGGGCCGTTGCGGTCGTGTCGTGGGTTTTTGGCCTGGCCACGGCTCCGTTTGTGTGGCGCGGTTTTGAATGGCTTGGCGGTGAACTGCACCTGCCAAAGCTGGTATGGGCTGCCGGTGTCGTGCTGTGGTGGATCGTGCCAGGTCTGCTGGCCGCCGGCATGGTGGTTCTGCAGAAGCGTGGACTGACACGAGAAGCCGAATAAACGTCGTCGAGAGGGATCGAGGAAAAAATGGTTGAACGAGTGCAAGGAGTGAGCAACGCGTGGAACGAACGCATGCGCCTGATCCGGCTGCGCCGAAAGAAGGAGCGGCCACGCTTTCTGCAGGAGCTCCGGATTGTGCCGAAATGGCTGGTCTGGACGCTATTCTCGCTGTGGGTCGCGGCGCAAGTGCTTGGACTGCTGATCAATCTTTCTGGCGCTGGCAACAATGGGAAGCTCTTTCCGGATGAACTATCCGGACATCCGGTTCTGGCGTCGCTGGCTCTGGCAGGAATCATCACCGGTGTTGCAATTGCGATCTCCACCATTCTCTTGATGCTTGGCTACGTATATCGTGACGCCAAGCGCCGGGACATGAATCCTGCGCTGTGGACGCTGCTGGTAGTGATCCTCACGCCCAGCCTGGGATTCACCGGACTGGTGATCTACTTGCTGGTGCGCGAGCCGCTGCCGTATCCTTGCCCGCAATGCGCAACGCCGGTCGGCCCGCGTTTCAACTTTTGCCCCAGCTGCAAATGCAACTTGCAACCCAGCTGCCCCAGCTGCAAACGCGAAATCGCTGAAACCGATAAGTTCTGCCCCTACTGCGCGCAGGACCTCACTGCGAGCAGCGAAAAGGCAGCGCCGCTTGCGAGTTCGCAAGCAGAAGGCACATCATGATCTCTGCATTAGTTTGCGAATTCAGAAGCGTTCGACGGCGAGGGCTACGGCATTGCCTCCGCCTAGGCAAAGAGCGGCGATGCCGCGCTTCAGATTACGGCGCTGCAATTCGTACAGCAGAGTAACGAGAATGCGCGCACCGCTCGCTCCAATTGGATGGCCGATCGCTACTGCGCCGCCGTTGACGTTCACTTTTTCGGGATTCAGTTTCAGTTGGCGCGTGACGGCAATGGCAGCCACAGCAAACGCTTCGTTCAGTTCGATGAGATCGACATCTTTGTCGCGGTCCCAACCGGTTTTCGTCAAAAGTTTTTCGACGGCATCGACCGGCGCCATCATCACCCACTTCGGTTCGACGCCGCTGACGGCTTGTGCGACGATGCGCGCGATGGGAGTTTTTCCCAAGCGCGACACGTTGCGTTCGCTGGTGACAATCAGAGCGGCTGCACCGTCGTTGGTTCCGGGAGCGTTGCCCGCGGTGACCGTGCCATCTTTTTTAAAAGCCGGTTTTAGTTTTGCCAGCGCCTCGAGTGAAGTGTCTTCGCGTGGCGATTCGTCATACTTAATGACGAGTGGATCGCCTTTTTTCTGGGCTACTTCGATTGGCAGAATTTGCGCTTCGAAAAAACACGATTTGCGCGCGCGCACTGCTTTCTGATGGCTCTCAAACGCGAATTTATCTTGCTCTGCTCGCGTAATTCCATATTTTTCCGAGACCAGTTCTCCGGTCATTCCCATGTGGAAGTTTTCGTACGCGTCCCACAATCCGTCGTGCACCATCGAATCCACAATCACGCCATCGCCGATGCGATATCCAGTACGTGCTTGCGGCAAAAGATACGGGCAGTTGGACATTGATTCCATTCCGCCCGCGACGACTATTTCACTTTCACCGAGCGTGACCGCCTGCGCTGCTAACGCAACTGCTTTTAATCCTGATCCACACACTTTATTAATTGTCATCGCCGCAACGCGCGGATCGCATCCGCCTTTTAGCGCCGCTTGGCGAGCGGGATTCTGGCCGAGGCCGCCCTGGACTACGTTTCCGAAAATCGCCTCGTCAATTTGTTTTGCATCGATGCCTGCGCGGCGAGCCGCTTCGGCAATCACTTTGCCGCCAAGGTCTGGCGCGGAAAAACTGGAGAGGCCGCCCTGGAACTTGCCGACGGGCGTGCGTACTGCAGAAAGAATAACGGGAGTTTCCATCTCGCGCCTCCGGAGCTGTTGCAAATCTATTATAGCGTTTTGTTGATTTTGCCGGGCAACAGTAGGAAAAATGAAGAGGCTCTTACGCAGAGGAAGAGAAGAGCTGGCACAGAGGACACGGCGAATTGTTCGGCGCGTTCGAAATTGCAACGGAAAATATAAGATAGAACGGGCGCAACCGCGAAATACAATTTGGCACGCGCCCGCTCTCGATAATCGCAAATTAAATTTATTGTTCGTCAGCAGAGGGGCCGTAAAGGCCGGGAACTGGAACGTCAAGCAGACGAAGATAAACCGTGAGTTGGCCGCGATGATGAATCAAATGATTCATGATCATTCCGCGGATGCAGGCTACGCGCGGCATTTTGAAAATTTCCTTGCCGCCAGCGAGCAGCGTCCAGTTTTTCATCAGGTCTTCGTCGCTGGCTTTTGTCAGTTCGGCGCGCGCTTCGGCGCTTTCTTTGTCGAATGCAGCGAGAAGCTGCTTGGAGTTTTCTATTGTTGGCGGAGTGTAACTGGGGCCGTCAACCGGAGCGTAGTCGAGACTCTCGGAGGTCAGCGTCATGGTGAGCCAACCGGGAACCGTTCCGACGTGTGCGGCGAGCCAGCCGGTGGTTCCGGATTTATCGTGGGGTTTCCAGTTCCACTTTTCGTCGGGCACGCGTTCCAGTACTTTGCGGGTGTTGGCCATTTCCTGTTCGAATTCGGGAAGTAAAGATTGTGCGATGGACATAAAGCCTCCAAATCAGTCTAGGGTTTGATTGCGGCGAAAAAAACTATAGGCGAACAAAAAGCGAATTGTCAAGGGGATTTTTGTGAATTTACTTTGCACCTAATGCTGCCGCGAGGCGCGGCAACAGGGCGGCCGATAAATTATTCGGGGTAAGCCGCACTCCAAAGTAGAATGCAGGCATGGCACACGAACGAACCGACTCATACCTGAAGGATTCGATTGGCATTTTTCAGTACTACAAGCGGTTGGGTGAAACCGCCATGGCGCAGTGCCCGGATGATGGATTGGTGGCGCTGCTGGACGAGCAGTCGAATTCGATTGCGACGATTGTAAAGCATCTTTGGGGAAATATGATTTCGCGGTGGACAGATTTTCTTACCACTGATGGCGAAAAACCGACAAGAGACCGCGACGCTGAATTCCAAAAACCACCCAAGAATCGCGCCGAGATTCTGGATTTGTGGGATGCGGGATGGAAATGCCTGTTCACAGCGCTGCAAGGGCTGCATGACGCAGACATGACGAAGACGGTGAAGATTCGCGGCGAAGAACATTCGGTGATGCAGGCGATCAATCGACAGGTGGCGCATTACAACTATCACATAGGTCAGATCGTGCTACTGGCGAGGCATTCTGCCGGAGCGAACTGGGAATCGCTCACGGTGCCGAAAAACAAGTCGAAAGAATTCAACGCCGACGTGGCTGCTGGCAAGAAATCGCAACGATAGCGTAGTCGTGCTAATTGGTGGCTACCAAGAGTGATAGTCTTGCAATTGAAGTTTAGCGATGATCAAACCGCGAAAAAGCGACTTGGTGTTCGAAGTCGCAGCCGACATCAACGGCGGATATGTAGCCGAACGCCTGACGGAGAGTATTGTGACGCAAGGCGACGATTGGGATGAACTGCGCGCCCATGTAAGAACGGGTTCAAAGCTATTTTCATGACGGCGGCATGCCGGACAAAATTGGGCTGGTGCGAGACGACGAGAACGTCATCGCGTCAACCGAACGGCATGCTGGGCCACGATGGCAACATGCGGACTTTGCAGTGGGCTGCTCCACATGGAGCGTGTGGTGAGGTAGATAAAACTTCTGCCGGAGGGCGACCGATTCAACGTTCCGTGGTGGTGTGCCGGCAAGTACCGGAGATTTGCAAACGAGTATCGTCGCTTGTTCCCTGATAGCAAGGCTAGGAATCGCGAATTCAGATTTTTCGTTATTTTCGCCGCGGCCCTGATCGTGATGGCCGTCGACACAGCGTTACCGTTTTGACGAGAGTCCCCCTTCTGACACTTACATCCTGTGCTCTTGTTTCGCTTCCTGTTCGCCTCGCAAAAAGGTAGACTGGCAAAAGCATGACAAAACTTTTTGATTATGAGCCGCTGCCGGCGATCGCCGGTACGGGTATGGAGATGAATGCCGCGCAGCGGCGTGCGATTGAGCACGGCGACGGACCGTTGCTGGTGATTGCGGGAGCGGGGACGGGGAAGACCCGGGTGATTACGGAGCGGATCCGGCATCTGTTCGAACGGGACAGTTCGCTGCTGGGCGAGAACATTCTTGGGCTGACCTTCACAAAAAAAGCTGCAGGCGAAATGTTGCGGCGGGTGCGGAAAGCTTGCGGAGAGCGTGCGGATGGAATCACGCTGACTACCTTTCATGCTTTTTGCGAAACGATTTTGAAAGAGGGTGCACCGGGACGATTGCCGCTGGAGCAGGTGGACCATTGGATTTTGTTGCGGCGTAACATGCGCAAGCTGCAACTGGATAAATACCGCCGTCTGGCCGAGCCGGGACAATTTCTGACGGATTTCATTCAGTTTTTTTCGCGCTGCCAGGATGAACTGGTTTCCTGCGAAAAATACAAAGAATACGCGGAGGGCCTGGCGGCCAAACTGGAAGCGCAACGATCGCAGATGGATGAAGAAACTTACAAAGAGCGGCTGGAGGAAGTGGAAAAGCAGCGCGAAGTTGCGCGGGCTTACAGCGCCAGTGAGGAACTGCTGGCCGAGAAAAATGCGGTGGCGCTGAACGGGTTAATGACCGCGGCAGTGAAGCTGCTGGAGAACGACTCGGCGCTGCGAGAAAAGCTGCAGAAAAGATTCCGGCACATTCTTGTGGATGAATTCCAGGATACGAATATCGCGCAGCTGCGATTACTGGAACTGATTACTGCACCGCCGCGAAATATCGTGGTAGTTGGAGATAACGACCAGGCAATTTACCGGTTTCGCGGCGCATCATTCGGAAGCTTCAAATTATTTTTGCAACGCTTTGCGGCGTGGAAAGAAGGGCAAGACTCAACCAAATTGCGGGTGTTGCTGCAGGACAACTACCGTTCTACGCCAAATATTTTGCGAGTGGCGACGCAGGCGATATCGCACAACGAAACTAGCGCGGATTTTCCGAAAAAAGTATTGCATGCCAGCAAGGCGGAGGGCGAGAGGGTCCGGATTGTGGAGCTGGCGGGAGAAGAGCAAGAAGCCGGCTGGGTAGCGGGAGAAATCGAGCGCAGCCACAAAGCGGGACGACGATGGAAAGATTTTGCAGTTCTGTACCGGCAACATGCGCACCGGGATTTGCTGGTGGAAGAGTTGACGCGGCGAAAGATTCCATTTGTGATCAGCAATCTGTCGATTCTGGACCATCCGTTGGTGCGTGATGTGCTTGGTTACCTGCGGTTGATTGCGCAGCCTTATGACGATGTGGCGTGCGTGAGGGTGCTGGCTGCTCCTGCTTGGGGATTGGAGCCACCGGACATTGTGCGGCTTGCGGAACGCGCGAAGAAAGAACGCAAAGCAATCTATGACGTGCTGCAACTGCCGCAAGGCGAATTGCCGTTCGATGCGTCGTCGGCTGCGGTAGGAACGCTGCTGAAGTTTTTGGGCGAACAGCGAAAAATGATGAGGCGGCGCAACGCGTGGGAGATTTTGAGCGATTTGACGGAATGGCTGGAGATTGCGCAGCGAGCCAGTGGGCAAGACAGGAAGTACGTGCAGCGGTTGGCGGAATTCGTGACCGAGTGGGAGCCGAAAAGCGAGACACGGCAACTGGCGGAATTTCTGGAATATCTGGATTATTACCAGCAGGCGAACTGCGTGATTTCGCTGAACGATGACGATCCGCCGGGCGATGCGGCGCAACTGATGACGGTGCATGGCGCGAAGGGGCTGGAATTTCCGCAGGTTTTTGTGTTGCGCGTGAATTCGCGAGCGTTTCCAGTGAGCGACCGCAAGCCGCTATTTGAATTTCCGCTGGAATTAATGAAGGAAGAGTTGCCGGAAGGCGACTATCACACGCAGGAGGAACGACGGCTGTTTTATGTGGCGCTGACGCGGGCGGAAGACCGGTTGACGCTGACAACGATCGCGGAGAAAAAGGGCAAGGTACCGCTGTTCATTGAAGATATTTTGATGGATGCGACGACCAAGAGACGCGACGTGATACAGATTGCGCCGAGAGTGACGATTGCGGGTGGCGAAGAGGAACGTGGGGCCTTAAAAGAGTCAGAGGCGCAACTGTTCCCTGCCAGCGGGCCGGCGAAGATCTTTTCGCGAGTGGCGAAGTGGGCGGAAACTTATTGCCCGGAAATTCCGGAACCTTTGAAGCTGAGCCCTTCCAGCGTGATGGGATACCGAAGTTGCCCGCAGCAATTTTTGTTTCACAAATTGTGGTCGATCGAGGGACAAGCCAAGGCGACATTGACGTTTGGACGAGTGGTGCATTCGACGATCCGGCGCGCCATGACTGAGATGAAGAAGGGGAACCTGCTGCGGTTTGAAGAAGTGCGGCGGATTTACGAAAACGAATGGTCGGCATTGGGATTTGAGGACGATTATCAGGAGCAGGAGTACAAGAAGGATGGGCTGGAGCAGTTGCGGACGTTCCATGCCGCACTGGTTAAGGCGCTGCCGGAAATATTGGAGCAGGAAAAAGGGTTCGAATTGGACCTGGAAAATAATGTGATCGTGAAGGGAAGGATTGACCAGATTAATTCTTTGGGCCGCAAGGATGTGGAGATTGTGGACTATAAAACGGGAAAACCGCGGAAGGATTCCGAGGCCAAAAAGGATTTGCAGTTGAGTATTTATGCGATTGCGGTGAAAGAGATTCTAGAACTGAATCCGGTGCGGCTGGTGTTTCACTATTTGCAGAATAATGAGCGGCAGGAAACGACGCGCGACACGAAGCAGTTGGCGGAAGCGCAAGCGATGGTGCAGGAAGCGGCGGCGGAGATTCGCGCGGGAGAGTTTACGGCCAAGCCGGGATTTCATTGCCGGAGCTGCAGTTATAAGCCGATTTGCCCGGCGCACGAAGAGGCGCTGGCGGTTTGATTTCTTGAGCCGTGGATCAAGCCTTGGATCTGGGGGGACGCAAAGCCATACTCAGTTCTGATCGGTTTTTTCGCCGCTTGACATTGGGCGGTTCAGCTTCTCCAATTTCGCCAACTCCTCACGTACACGATCCGCATCTTTCGCATGCGGAGCTAACTCCAAGTACATTTTTGTTTCTGAGATTGCAGTGGCATAGCTATTTTTTCGGGCAAATATTTCAGCCAGCAAAAGGTGCAGTTGCGGAAAACGCGGGCGCACGTCCAAGCGTTCCGCCTTGAGCCCGCTCTTCTCAGCGTCTTCGATCTTGTTGAGCTTGTAATTTGCCGCCGAGTTATAGAAATAAGCTTCCGCGTAATCCAGCGCATCGAGATCCAGGATGTAACCGGTAATGTCGGCGTATCGCAACGGATCGTGATCCAAGACATGATTGGTAAGGTTAAGGACCTGGGGCCAATCTTGCGCCGCGAAGGCCATTGATGCGAGCGACAGATAAGGTGGCAGGAACTTGTTATCGATCGTGGTCGCGTGAGTATACGCCGTCCAAGCCGCCTCATTCTGGGTTTCTTTCTGTAAGACCATACCCAACTGCAACCAGGCGCTGGTGTACCTCGGATAGATCTCGACGGCCTTCTGCAAATATTGCCGGGCATCGGCAAGTTTGCCGTGCTTCTCGGCTTCAATGCCCTTCTCAAACGCTCTTCTGGCATCTTTTGGTGCGTTGTACGCCGCCGCGTTCAAGGTCATGCCTTTGATCTTTTCCGATCTATGCACGACGATCGCGCCGACGTCAACATTGCTGTCCGGAGTGAGGTCCACCAGGGTGACGACATTGGAGCGAAAACCGGAAACCGAGGCGCGCAGCTCACAATTTGCTAATTCGCGTCGCGAAATTCCCATATCGCGAACCTTGCTAGCCTGGCCATATTGCGGAGACCCATCCCCGGTAGCGTCGACGTAGGAATCGGTCATCGCTCCCAATTGCATGCTGAAGTCGCCGTGGGAAGTTGCATACACCTGTTGGCGTACCCTGGCGTTGCAAACCCGCTCAACCAACACATCATGTGGAACGAGGGTCCCATCGTCGGTGGTCACGCGGCCGCGAAGAAACATGACGAGATCCTCTCTCGGTTCAACCGGCTGCGAGCCCAAGGGAGAGGGAGCCGCAGTGCGACTGGGGTTTGTGGAAGGAGGGGGCGGCGGCGCGGGAGCCGGGGGCTTCTGCGCCAAAGCGGGTAGTACGAGAAGTCCCATCGCTAAGGCCAGCTTCAGGAAACTGCGTGACCGTGGGTGCATGGATCTATTCCAAGGAGAGAACGTCTCAACCGCGAATCTAGTGGGCCAGTCACTTCAAGTCAAGGTTAATAACGTTTACAAGTACGAGACAATAGGACCTTTGCTGCCGTGCTATTTTGCGTCCATGATTAGCTTTGAAAAAGCTGCAGCTGGGCTGTCGCTCTCCAACTGGCCAGATCGTGCAAGTCATCTGACGTCAGAGCAAGCGACGATGAGAACGTTTGCTCATCCATGGTTCATACGGCCGGACGTTCAAGAAGAGGCTCTTACCGCGGAGCTGCTTTAAGAAGTTATTCGCCTCGTCGCGGTCATTGGCAGATTCGCCTGGAGCCAGCTTAATTCCGACATCGGCGGCCTGGCAGTTAGCCCGGCCGGACAAAAAATCTCCAAAGGCAACGGCTTCGCTGATCTTGAAGGCCGCATTGCGATCTCTGTTGACGACGGCTACACGGTCGAATAGTTCAGAGACAGCTCCTTCGACACCTTCGCGCGTGAAGCGCGGCGGCCTGGAGCCGGAAACATTTTCGCCGGAAGCTGTGGTGAGAAATGCGTTATCGCCGGTGTCGGAGACGTAGCCCTGTAGTTTCAGGATGGCCAAAACTTTGTGCGCGTCTGGTTCGCTAATATTGAGCGTTTGCGTCAAGTCGCGCAGTGTCCAGGTGAGCGCGCCTCGCATATCTTTGAGAAAACTGAAGACCGCCGCCACCGGAATGTTCGGCATGGAGCCAGCACTTGGCGCGGCGTCGTTGTTTTTGCGCGCTGATTTGGCCATGTTGCATTGTAAGCGGAGCTGAGGAGATTTTTTCTACAGCGTTCTAGCGATATCTTTGGCCATTCACCGTACGGAGAAGCAGAAAACACTTACGGAGTCGCCACCCGCGGATTTAGTGCGCTTCATCTATCGACGCTGTGTGTGCCTAAAGATACGCTTGCTGTGCAATTGATCCACCAGAGGAGGCTCTATGCTGGCAATAATTGCAGCCGTACTTGTGGTGCTTTGGCTTTTGGGTTTTCTTGCGTTCCATATTTCATCAGGGCTCATTCACCTGTTGCTGATCTTCGCGGTGATCTCGGTGATCGCACATCTTTTCCGTGGCAGAACAAGCCCCGCCTGAACCTCGGTTGCTAAGGCGGAAGCTCGGCCTTTTCGATCTTGCTGACGGTCTTGTCCCTAAATGGGAGTGACTGCACACGGTAACCCGAGCCGGGCCTTTGACCGGCTTCGAAGTTGTCCCTGACCGTCAGTAACTTTTAACTTTGTTTATATTCTTGCGCGAATTTTGTTTAGAAAATGCCGCCAGTGACGCGAATGGTTTCTCCGGTGAGGTATTTCGAGTCGGCCGAAGCGAGATAGACGGCGGTCGGTGCAATGTCATCGGACTGTCCGATGCGGGACAGAGGTGATTGCGACTCGACCCACTTGCGAAAATCCCCTTCGTCGAAGCCAGCTGCGTGCACACCTTCGGTTTCGATCATGCCGGGATTGATGGAGTTCACGCGAATCTTGCGGGGACCTAATTCCTTGGCCAGGATGTTGGTGATGGCGTCGACGGATGCTTTGGTGGCGCTATAGATGGAAGTGTTGGCCGGCAAAATGGTGCTGACTCCGGAGCTGATGTTGATGATGGTGCCGCCTTCGGGGCCAATGAGTTTGACAGCTTCCTTGGTGGTGAGCAGCAAGCCGAGCACGTTGAGATTAAATTGACTGTGGAAGAGTTCTTCAGTGACTGAATCCAGCGGGGCAAATTTATAAATGCCGGCATTGTTCACAAGAATGTTGAGCTTGCCGTAGGTTTTTTTGGTCTCCGCGAACAACCGCGTGATGTCCGCCTGCTTGGAGACATCGCCCTGCACGGCGATGGCTTTGCCGCCCTTTTCGGTGATTTCCGTTACCACGCGATCGGCGCCTTCCTTACTGGAGGCGTAGTTGACTACGACGGACGCGCTTTCGGCGGCGAGGGCTTTGGCGATGCCAGCGCCGATTCCTTTGGAGGCACCAGTGACGACGGCAACCTGATTTGCAAGTTTCCCCATGATGATCTCCGTTTCGTGAGCCCTGCAAGCGCTAAGATATTTTGACAACCGTCTAAGTAGATGCGGAGGTCGCGGGAAGGTTACAAGGCGTTTTGCCACCTTTTACGATTGAGTGTAAAGGACGGCTGATGAGTGAGTTAGCGTGAAACTCAAACGCCGAGCGAGCGGCGGCCGGGCTGGCCTGCGGCAGGCAAGTGAACCCTTGGCAAATTGGACGTGAGCGATTTTTTGGAGCGGGGCGCGAGAGGTTCGCGCCCCGGGCAAAAATCTGCTAACGGCTACTTCGGCTTCTTGGGAAGTTTCTTGTCGTCTTTCTTGGGTTTTTTCTTCATCCTGGGCTCCTTTTTTCGATTCAGGTGGCGCGGTCGCGGCGTTTGGTTACGCGCTCTTGGCACGATATAAATTTAATGGGAGAAAGAGTCAAGAGAATTGTGAATTGGTGAGATAAGAAAGGAAGGAGCAGCGGCATAAAGCCACTGCGACGCCTTATAAGAGCTAACGGGGGCCGGTTACGGAATAGTAGCCTTCGCGGGTGAGAATGGAGAGGCCTTCGCGGCGGACGCGGACTTCGACGGTGTGATAATCCTTAGCTTTGTCGTTGCCGCGGGGATTGTAGCCCAGCGTGTATTGATTGCGCGCCTGTTCGGTGACGCGGGAGTAGAGACCTTCGAGCGAATTGCGTTTGGCGGCGTAGAAGACGTCGCCGCCGGTATCGTGGGCATAGGACTGCAGGCGCGAGAATTTGCGCTCGTAGAAGCCGCCGCCGACTCCGAGACTGTAGACGGAAACTCCGTAGCGAAGAAGTTCTTTCACGGTGTTGCCGTAGGTGTAGTGATTGGTCTTGCCATTTTCGCCGTCGGAGATGAGGAAAATCATTTTGCGGCGGTCGCGGCCACGATCTTTCAGGAGCTGCGAAGCTTCGTAAACGGCGTCGTCGAGAGCTTTGGTGGATTTTTCGCCGATGATGACGGTTGAAGCGGCTACCGGCGGCGCACCCGGGCTGACGGCAGACTGGCCATTGATTGTTGGACCAGAGTAGGGGCCACCGGGGTCGGGTCCGGCGACATCGGGGCGATCGGTGCTGAGGCGAGTGCGGTGCAGTTCGGTCAGTAGCTGGTCCTGATCGCGAGTGAAACCTTTGCCAGGGTGAAAATTGCTGTCGAAGCGGCAGACAAAAGCTTCGTCATTCGCGCTGAGACCAGCGAGGATGGCGGACAAGCTTGATTCGACCTGCTCGGCATCTTTGGTTTTTAGGTCGTTATCGAGCAAGATCACAACCGAGAGGGGAAAAGCTTCCGCGGAGAAAAATTCCAGGCGCTGTTCCACACTATCGTCGAAGACGCGAAATTCGCCACGGGTGAGGTCAGGGACCAGGTGGCCGTCGCCGTCTTTTACCGTTACCGGAAGAAAGACATAGTTGACGTTGATTTTTAGAATGGATTGGCTGTCGGTCGGATTTTGTTGACTGGGAGGAATCTGTGAATCCTGCGGCCGCGGCGGATTTTGTTTGGCGGCATCCGGAGCAACCTTGGGCACGGGTGCGGCGGGCGGCTCTTGAGCGAGCAGGCCGGAGGGGGAAAGCAGGCCGGAGGCTAGCAAGAGCGGCGCGAGGATAAGAAATTTCGTTTTTCGTAGACTTTTCATGTTCTCCCAGCCAGAATTCTGAGCGTTCGGGATGGTCAAAACGCCGCTGTAACGCTGACGCACGCATCCTTACTTACGCTTTATTGCATCCTATGGATGCAGAAACAACCCTACCCGGTTGCGAAAAAATCCGGGAATCTTACCTGCTGCCTCTGGGCGGCTGGCAGCCATCGAGGAAAGTATACATGCCTTCTCTGAAGAAGTTCGTAAAGCTGCCGTTGGTGTTGGCGATTGCCGCCAGTTTGGCGGCGCCGGCCGTTCCGCAAGAGCCTGCGCAGGGTCCGGCACTAAAAAAGACGGTGAACCTGGTGAACCTGTTTGCGACGGTGCGGGACAAGAACAAACGCATCGTTGGAGATATGCGGCAGGACGATTTCAAGATCTTTGAAGACGGCCAGGAACAGAAGATCGCGTTTTTCTCAAAAGAAGTGACCATGCCGATCACGCTGGGGCTGCTGATTGATACCAGCGGCAGTGAGCAGAACCGGCTGGGCGCGGAACAGGAAGCGGCGTCGCGATTCATGGAGCGGGTGATGCGCAAGGGCGACGAGGCGATGGTGATCAGCTTCGACACCGATGTGGACTTGCTTGCGGATTTTACGGATGACCGCGCACAGGTGGAACGGGCGATCCAGAAAGCGCGGATTGGCGCGGTTAACACGGGGGTGGTGACGCCGGGAACGATTCCTACGCGTTCGAACGCTGCCGGTACGCTTTTTTATGACGCGGTGTTTCTGGCGTGCAATGACAAACTGGTGACGGAAGCGGGTCGAAAGGCGCTGGTGATCATCACCGACGCTGACGATCAAGGGAGCAAGTTGCGAGTGGAACAGGCGATTGAAGCGGCGCAACGGACGGACACGGTGATACACATCTTGCTGGTGCACGATCCGGGATACGGATGGCGGCCGGATGTGGCAAGGAAAATGACTGATGAAACGGGCGGGCGGACGATTGAGGTTTCTTCGGAGAAGAGATTGAACGAGGCGTTCGATCAGATTTCGGACGAACTGCGCAGCCAGTATACGCTGGGGTACTATCCAACAAACACCGATAAGGACGGGCGATTCCGTAAAGTAAGAGTGGAAACAACGAACAAGGATTATAAGATCCTGACACGCAAGGGATATTACGCGCCGAAGAGTTAGCGATTTTGGGGATTGCTGAGCGGAGTTATTCGACGAACACAGCCAGCAGAAAATCGTGACGGCAATTGTGAACGCGCTATAATCTGAAGCGCGGTAAATTTCAAAAAAATAAAATAGATTCAACCCAGGCCGGAAAGCGAACACGTAGTGTTTTTGACCACTGGAGATGTTTCTCTCGTCCAGAAAATCCTGATTCGAGCAATTTTACTGCTCTTGGCTCTGTATGCGGCGCCGCGCGTGGTGCGAGGCCAGGCGGCAACGTTTGATCTGACCGGGCCGCGCGTAGAAATGAAAGTATCGCGTGCCGGGAAGTCCCTGCCCATCGCGGAAGTGGCGAATTTCCAGGCTGGCGATCGCATCTGGATCCATCCGGATTTTCCGGAGTCGCAATCAGTGAACTATCTGATGATCGTGGCGTTTTTGCGGGGATCGACTAATCCGCCGCCGGAAGACTGGTTCACGCGAGCGGAAACGTGGAACAAGAAAGTACGGGAAGAAGGAATTCTGGTGACGGTACCGAAGGATGCGCAGCAAGTGTTGGTGTTTCTTGCGCCGGACACCAGTGGAGGATTTGTAACGCTGCGCAAGGCAGTACGGTCGGTGCCGGGAGTATTCGTCAGAGCAACGCAAGATTTGAACCAGGCCGGGCTGTATCGTTCGCGGCTGGAAAAATACCTGAGCGAGATTCGAAAAACTTCAGACTCGGAGCCGACCGCGCTTCATGAGCGATCGGTGCAAATGGCGAAGACACTGCAAATCAAGATTGACCAGCAGTGCTTCGATCGCCCGGTGGAACAACAAGCGGCTTGTTTAACGCAAAACACCGACCGTTTGGTGCTGGATGACGGACACAGCCAATCGGTGGTGGCTGCGCTGACGACCGGACCGTCGTCTGATTTAATTGGTGCGATTAGCACCACGCCGATGGCCGGGGGAGGATTTTACAGCGCTTATATCGGCGCCGTGGTGGATCTCGCAAGACTGCTGGGAAATATTCATACCGCGGAATTTCAGTACATTCCGGCACTGGCGATGCCAGGTGGCGAGCAATTGAACTTGCATTTGAACAATCCGCCCTCGTTCCGGAATCCGAAATCGGTGATTGTGGTGGGATTGCCGGCTGTCGAAGCGCCACAACTGCCACCGTTGCGAAATCCGAATGCCGAGCAGGTGTTTTGCCTGCAGAACCCCGGGCTGGTGCTGCCGGTCGAGGGCGCCCCCCTGGTTTTTTCCACGGACATTGCGCATCACTTTGTGTTGAGTATGCAGAACAAGAACGGAGCAAGCGTGGAATTGCCGGCAAAGGCCGATGCGGTACGCGGCGGCTTTGTAGTGGACACACAGAAAGTGACAGCCACGGAATTCGACACGCAATCAGTGGCGACACTGCGTGGGAAATGGGGATTCGAATCGTTCGCTGGGCCAAGTTTTCACATGCGTAGCACCCAGCAAGCGGATTGGAAGGTTCCGGAAAAGGATCAAGGCGCTTTAATCGTGGGCCGCGAAGATACGCTGCACCTGGAATCGATCTGTGCCGTGTGCGCTGAGAAAATTTCGATGACGGCGCAAGACGGCAAGGAAATAAAACTGACCTGGAAAGTGAGCGGCACGAACGAGATTGAAGTTCATGTTCCGCTAAAAGATGCGATAGCAGGGAAAATTGCGCTGGAAGTACAACGATTTGGTCAAGAGCATCCGGATCAGTTGACGCTGCAGGCGTATGCGGAAGCGGCGAAACTGGACGATTTCACGATCAGCGCAGGTGACAAACAGGGAGTGCTGGAAGGGACCAGGCTGGACGAAGTAAACGGATTCGAATTGAATGGCGTGCATTTCGCCCCAGCTAAGCTAACGCGGGCAGAAAGAAAAGATGTGTTGTACCTTGCGGCGCCAGCTACGGTTTCTATCGCATCGTTTCAGCCGGAACAAAACCTGGTGGCGCGGGTAGCGTTGAAAGATGGCCGGGTGCTGGACTTGCAGACGACGGTGCAGCCAGCAAGGCCGCGGGTTTCTTTGGTCAGCAAGGCGATTCAGTTGGGGCCGAATCCTTCAGCGATTCGCCTGGCAAACCAGGAATTGCTGCCGCAGGACGGAAGAATTTCATTTTTTGTGAAATCCGAATTGCCGGAAAAATTCCCGCACCAAGAAAAAATCGAGGTTGCGAGCGAGGATGAGTCATTTCATGCAACGCTCGGCGTCAGTGAGGGAAATCTGGTGATGCAGGACGCACAGACGGCACTGGCGATTCTGGAGCCGCTGAAGAGTTTCGGAACATCGGCCTTTGGCACGCTGCGGTTCCGCGCGATTTCCGAAGAAGGACGCAAAGGAGACTGGCTGCCGCTGGCGACACTGGTGCGGCTGCCGGTGCTGAGAGAGATCCGGTGCCCGGACAGCCCTGACAAACAATGTAGGTTGAGCGGTTCGAATCTATTTCTGCTGGAATCGGTGGCGTCAGACCCGCAATTTACGCACAACGTTCCGGTACCGGCAGGATTTGCAGATGCGTCGCTTAGCGTTCCGCGGCCGAACGGAACGCTGCTTTACATCAAACTTCGGGATGAACCGGGCACGGCTAACATGGCCGTTCTGCCAGTATTGCCCGACGACCGCTGAAGCAAAAATGAAAAAAAGAGATTCCTCGCTTCGCTCGGAATGACGGGCGAATGCGAACTTCGTCCACGCAATTGACCGGCTTGGGCCCAGCCGTTAACATTCCTTTTCCACGATGGATGGCGAACTCATTGGACACTACCGGATTCTCCGCAAGCTGGGCCGCGGAGGCATGGGCGTGGTGTATGAAGCCGAGGACACCAAGCTCGGGCGGCGAGTTGCGCTGAAATTCCTCCCTGAAGACAAACACCGCGATCCACAGACACTGGAGCGATTTTTGCGAGAAGCACGTTCCGCGTCGTCGCTGAATCATCCTGGAATTTGTACCATGCACGCGATCGAAGAGGACAACGGCAAGACGTTCCTGGCGATGGAGCTGCTCGAGGGTCAGTCGCTCGATGCGCTGCTGCTCAACGCTCCGCTGACATTTGGACGGACGCTGGACATCGGAATTCAGCTGGCGGATGCATTGGACGCGGCACACAAAAAAGGCATCGTACACCGGGACATCAAGCCGGCAAATATTTTTGTGACAGAGCGCGGGCAGGCCAAGATTCTGGATTTTGGCCTGGCAAAGCTGATCCGGAGCGAATCGGCGATGACCACGGAAGGCGCAACGATCGATCCGGATGAGACGCATTTGACGAGTCCGGGGATGGCGGTCGGAACGATTGCGTATATGTCGCCGGAACAAGCGCGCGGCGAAGAATTGGATGCGCGGACAGATCTCTTTTCGACCGGCGCAGTGCTGTATCAAATGGTGACTGGACAAAACCCGTTTGCGGGCGGGACGAGCGCGGTGATCTTCGACAAAATACTGCATCAGGCGCCGTTCTCGCCGGTGACCTTAAATCCGAGTCTCCCCACAGAGTTCGAACGCATTCTGAATAAGGCGTTGGAGAAAGATCGCGACGTGCGCTACCAGGTCGCTGCGGAGTTGCGGGCGGACCTGAAACGGCTGCAGAGGGAAAGCGATTCGGGGAGAAGTCCAGCCGTTTCGTCGCCTGGGGCGCGCTCTACGGGCGCGTCCGACGCTTCTCAGGGAAGGGCGGTGACATCGGCATCTGACGCATCTCGACCAGCAAAATCCAGCGGGTCGGTGATTGTGGCCGCGGCAAAACAGAACAAGCTGGGAAGCAGCATAACCGCATTCGTGGTACTGGCGTTGCTGGCGGCTGCGGGATATGGAATTTACACGCTGTTGCACAGCCGAGCGCACGTTCCTTTCGAGCAGTTCAGCATCATCAATCTGACGAATACGGGACACACTTCGCGCGCGGCGATTTCTCCGGATGGGAAGTACCTGCTGCAAGTGCACTCGGAAGCAGGAATGCAATCGTTGTGGCTTCGCCACATCGCCACCGGCAGCAACGCGCAAGTCGTTGCGCCTGCTGCCACCTGCTATCAGGCCTCAACGTTTTCTCCGGACGGCAGCTTTCTCTATTTCCTGCGCCGGGATGAAGAAGAACACAACATGGGCATCTTATACGCTGCACCGGTGCTGGGCGGTACGCCACACGTAGTGAGCCGGGACGTAGACACCCCCATCACTTTTTCGCCCGACGGACAGCGCTTCGCCTTCTTGAGAGAGAAGCACGACACTTCTTTTTGGGATCTTGTTGTGGCGAAGAGCGACGGCAGCGAGGAGCGTCCGCTATTCAAGGAAAAACCGCTCTTGAGCGACAGTTTGACGCCGGCGTGGTCGCCGGATGGCAAGCTCATACTCATTCCCATCGTGCAGCCGTCGAAAGACGCGATCGGAGGATTCCTATCGGTTGATGTCGCCACGGGCAAGGACACGTACTTCGGCATCGCGCAGCATACGATTTATTATGAGTCGGTTTGGCTGCCCGGGGGCAAGGGGCTTATCCTGCCGGCAAATGATCTGGGTACTGGCGCTATGAGGAGGCAACTGGGATATATCAGCTATCCAGGCGGAGAATTCCGCGCGCTGACGCATGACACCAACGACTATGAACATCCGAGCCTCGCCGCCGACGGCAAGACGCTGGTCGCTACGCAAGCGCGGATTCACTTTGAGCTTGGCATTGCTCTCGCATCGTCTCCATCGGAAGAGAAGCCGGTGCCGGTGCAGTCTCACTTGGACCTTTGGAGATGGAGCTGGCTGCCGGATGGACGGTTGCTTGTACCACAGGGCGATGACATTAAGGCCGTCAGTTCGGATGGAGCCGAAACGGTTATAAGGTCCGATCCGACGCACATTTCGGATAATCCTAGCGCTTGCGGTTCGCGCTATATCGTTTTCAGACGCGTAAATCGCGGTGGAAGTGCGGCCGTCAACCTTTGGCGCATGGATGCGAATGGGAGCAACGTGACGCAGCTGACTTCCGGCATGAATGACAGAGAACCGGAGTGTTCGTCAGATGGCAAATGGATTTATTACGTTGACCAAGCCGAAACCCGCTTTATTAAGCGCGTGTCGGTCGAGGGAGGAACGCCCGAGGTGGTCGTCAAATCGCCGATCGGGTTCTTCGAACTTTCGCCGGATGGCAGCTGGCTGGCGTCGGTTGACGTTCGCGAAGAGGATCACAAGCTGATGATCCGGCTGGATCCTACCGACGGCGGAAAGACGACATACGTTGACGCTGACTCGCGAATGACTTCGACGCCGGTATTTGCGCCGGACGGCAGGTCAATTGTCTACGTGGTGCGGGAAAAGGGCGTGGATAATCTGTGGCAGCAGTCTTTGGACGGAAAGAATCGCAAGCCATTAACGACCTTCCCGAAAGATTTGATTTTCCGTTACGCGTATTCGAAAGATGGAAAGCAGATTGCGATCGAGCGCGGGAATATTGAGTCGGATGCGTTTTTGTTTCACGACACTTCGAAGTAGTTCTCACCTCGCAACTAGGCACTAATTCTCCAACATTTCGCGATGGTTGTGATTGGGTCAAGCAAGGGCGCAGCCCCGAGCGGTCCGGGGTAAACATGCTGCGCTCCTACATGGGGAAGGTCATCACGGTTTCGAAAGCGGAGGAGATTGGCCGGCTGGGGCGGGTGGCGTGGGATTTTGCGTGGAGTTGGCGGCGGAGGTGCGCGATTTTGCAAAGTACCCGCGACGCGCGCGGACCTGGTCGCCATTGTGGTTGGGGAGTTCGATTTTGATTTTGTGATAGCGGCCATTGGCGACGAAATTGGAAGGACTGTAGGTGATGGTGTATTGATTTCTGAGTTCGTCGCCGATGTCTTGGAAAGATTGATTGAGATCGTCAACGTGGTAGGGGAAAAAAGCGCGGCCGCCGGTTTCGTCGGCAAGATCCTTGAGAATTTGATCGCCTTCGGTGAGATGCATTTTGCGATTTGCCAGTTTGGAGGGATCGGTTTGCGAGAGCTGAATCCACTGAGTGCTGGTGCTGATGGTGTAAATGACGACGTTGGTGCGCTGTGCCATTTCGATGGCTTCGCCGCGGGTGTGATTGGAAAGATTGTCGTCGCCATCGCTGATGAGAACCATGACGCGGCGAACCACATCCGGCTGATCGCCGGGGGGCCGCGGAGGATTGCTTAATTGCTTCGCGCAGGCTTCGTAGATGGCGTCGTAGACGGCGGTGCCGCCGCCGGCGCGAGTCTTGTTGATTTCATCGCGAAGCAGGGCGCCGTCCCCCGTAAATCCCTGAATGATCTGAGGCTCGTCATCGAAGGTCATTGCGAATGCCTGATCTTTTCCGCGGCGCAAAACGCTATAGAGAAAATCGACCGCGGCTTCTTGCTCGAATTTCAGGCGGTCGCGAATGCTGTTGGAGGTGTCCAGAAGCATGCCGACGCGAAGAGGCAGGTCAGACTGTTTGCTGAAAAAACGGATTTCTTGAAGCGAGTTGTCGTCAAAAATCTTAAAGTCGTGTTTGTCGAGATCGGAAACCAGTTTGTTGCGGCGGTCAAGGACAGTGGCCAGGACGTCCACCAGGTTGACCGTGGCGCGGAATGTCGGGCCTTCCTGCGCGGACTGCTGTTGTGGAGCGGAGTTCGCGGGAGGCGGAGGCTGCGGCTTTTCCTGAGCAGGCGACGGAGGCTGCTGCGCATAGTTCGCAAGCGGGAAAACGAGCAGAGTTGCGCTGGCGAGGAGGGCTAGAAGTGGATTTTTCATGATGAGAAAGTATAGGGAGCTTGCGCCCACGAGGTCAATTTCGGGTCGGCACCTTGCGTCGCGGCGTTGCTAAAGATACTCGTTGGCGGATTCGAGGCTGCGGCCTGCGGTTGCGGCGAGCGTATCGATGTACTCGCGCAAATCCTGCGGAAGAGGCGCGCGGGATTCGATCCATTGCGCAGTGCGCGGGTGGGGAAAGCCCAGTTTCGCGGCATGGAGAAACTGCCGATTGGTGGCCGGTATTTCGGTATCGCCCACATAAAGCTCGCGCGCGGCGCCATAGAGAGAGTCTCCGACCAGGGGATGCTTCAAGGCGGAGAAGTGCACACGGATTTGATGCGTCCTGCCGGTGTGGAGTTGGACCTCGAGCAGGGTCGCAGGGCCAAATTCGGCGAGCTTGTGCCATTCGGTGCGGGCCTCGCGCGCACGACCGGTCGAGATTTGGCGCTGGTGGCCGGACAGCTCTGCGAATCCTTTCATGCGCGTTCGGTGGACCGGATCGCGGCCAATTGGCAAATCGATTCGGCCGGCGTCACTTTCGAATTTACCTTCGGCCAGCGCAAGGTAAGTTTTTTTTACGGCGCGGGTGCGAAACGATTCGGCCAGTTTGGCGTGGGAATAATCGTTTTTCGCGATGACAATGAGGCCGGAGGTTTGTTTGTCGAGACGGTGCACGATCCCCGGGCGGAGTGCGTCCGCTTGCGATCCACCGCGGGAAAGATTTTGGCCGCGACCCAGGAGCGCGTTAACAAGTGTGCCGCGCGAATTCCCTGCTCCGGCGTGCACGCTCATTCCGGCGGGTTTGTTAACGATCAGCAAATCGTTGTCTTCGTAGAGAATGTCCAGCGGAATGGATTCGGGTTCGGCACGAAGAACCGGACGCTCAACAGCTTCAACTATTATTTTTTCCCCGCCGCGAAGTTTCTGCGCAGCTTTCGCAGCAGCGCCGTTCACCAATACCAGGCCTTCAGTAATCAGTTCTTGCAGGCGAGCGCGAGATAGCTGGGGGCACTGCACCACGAGCCAACGGTCAAGTCGCGTGCCATGCGCCGCGCGTGGCACGCGCAATTCGGCTCGATCGGGTTTAGTGGTCATTCGCGACGCGAAATGAATTGTGGTTCGAGTCCATACGCAATGACCCTGCAAGCTGGCAACTTACATGGGTTATGGCCGCGGTAGAAAGGCGCGCTATGAAATTATAGCGCTTTATCGCTTGACCAATTCCATGGTCCAGGTTGTCCAGATAGGGTTGGTGGGAATAACTATTCTGGTTCCCGGCTCGGCCCTTTCGAACATGGCGACATATTTAGGGAAGTCGAAATCCACGAATGGCTTATATTTCCAATCCCGCAGAACGCCGATCGGTGATAGAAGCAGAATGATTATCGCGGCGTAGCGAGCAAATCTGGCCGTCGAGCGCGTGTTCGTCACCATCCAGATCAAACACGCGAAAAAAGCGAGCATCGGAAAGAAATAATAGCGATTACCGAAACCGGGAATGCGGAGCAACTCCCATTGCCCAGGCGCCGGCTCCATGGTTGCCAGCGGATGATGAAGAGCCATGGCCAGAACACTTGCCGAAAACAGAACGAACAGTTTCAATTCACGTGGCGCGAACAAAAGAGCGTAGATGATGATTGCCAGACCAACCAACGCCGCGCATAGCTCGGCGAAAAGCAAAAAGCGCACGTGGCCGTAGTGAAACTTCATTAAGGTACGGACGCCCAGGATCGAAGACATAAACACCTGTCCACCAAGAATGCTGCCGAGCCGAGTCAGATTCGCGCCATTTGGTGCTGCTCGGCGTGTCTGAGAAAACAGCAGAAAGATGATTTCAATCATGGTACCCGGGACGAGCGCGAGCAGCTGTAATCCGGCGTGCTTTTCCCTGCGCATCCACCAACTCGCTGCAACCAGGGCAATCAAAGGAATCCCCAACGGACTATCAACCGAGGCCAACGTAAGAATGGTGAAGTCAAAGACCTTCCAGGCAATCGAGTGCGGCGAGCTGGCCAGTATTACCATGCATGCCAAAAGGGCCAAGTGCCATTGGATATTGGTGGCGTTAGCGTGGATCTCGAACGAATTGGGTACGGCGAGATAAAGGAAACCCGCGAGAACCCTGATGTTGAGCGAAATTGAGTTGAAACGGGAGGAAAGAAAAAGATTGATAGGCAGTATCTGAAAGAAAAACGCTACCAGATTCATGACCAAAGGCGCCAGGGCCAAGGGGAATATAACCGAGAAAAGAGCAACCAGCCTGGGTACGGTGTGTAAATAACCGGCTTCGGCCATGAACAGGCAGCGCCAAGAATGATTGTAGGCGTCCGCGTACCAGAAAGTGCCATCCTCCGCGTAAAATTGGGCGTTTAGAATGGCGTCGGGCCGGCGGGAAAATAAGATCAGCAAAGCGATCAGAAACACCCCAACATGAAAGGCTATTTTCGACGACTTGGTTGCGGTCTCCGAGGGTTGCCGTGCGCGTATGGCTGTATTCACGTCTGTTTTTCTTCCTTCGATCACGCTAACGATCTATCCTGATGGTGTCAATCGGCCGACCGGAGCAATTGTGTCAAAACGGTTAGCTTCCTCTCCCCATTTTTGTCTCTTGTTCCCAGCGGCCCTTCACTCCAGGCTTGTTATTCACTGTTTTTTGTAATCGCCACGGCTGAAATACTTTTCCAGCCAGATATACAAGCAGATGAATAGGTAGCGGCTGCCCATTTCCTTGATGGAAAGTTTGGAGGTCCCCACGCGCCGGTTCCTCCAGGTAATCGGCATAACCGTCCAGCTATAGCCGCGCACTATGGTTTTCAGCGGAAGTTCGACAGTCAAGTTGAAATGCGGCGATAGCAACGGAAGACAGCCATGTATCACCGAGGTCCGATAAGCTTTAAAGGCGTTGGTCGTATCGTTGAGCTTGATTCCAAACATGAACATGATGAAGGCATTCGCCAGGCGATTTAGGCGAAGCTTCAGCCATGGATAGTCGATCACGCCGCCACCCTTAAGGAATCGCGAGCCAAAAACGGCGTCCCAGCCCTGGTTCAACAATTCCCAATATCGCACCACGTCGCGGCAATCATCGGACTCATCGGCCATCATCACTACGGTGGCATCGCCAGTCATCGAAGCAAATCCTTTTTCCACCGCACGTCCGAATCCATGCGCTCCCTGGTTCTGGACCGGCTTGAGTGTGGAAATGTGTTCGCAAAGGCTCAAAAGCTTCTGCCACGTAGCATCCGTGCTCCCGTCATCCACCACCACAATCTCGTGTGGAACATTTTGCAGCCGCAATTCGAGGTGCAAGTGTTCCACTGTGGAAGCAATGCAGCCCTCTTCGTTATGGGCAGGAATTACGACACTAAGAAGCCGTAAGGGATCCTTGTGAACTTCGGAATTGTTTTCCAGGGGATCGGCGGGCGCGGCCATAATTTAAGCTATCGCCCACCAACATATCGCGTCAATCGAGACCTGGGCGAGTGTTGCCTGGGGGGCGCTTGGGACTAGCGTTTGGAATCGCTGATTACCGAGCGTTGCTTATGGCATTCGGGCGCCTGGGCTTCGAAAAAAGAAGATCCAAAAGAATCAATATTGCGCCGATAGTGATCGCGGAGTCGGCTACGTTGAATGCGGGATACCGGTAGGAGCCGAATAGCACTTCAAAAAAATCCGTCACGGCGCCGTGCAGAATGCGATCGGTAAGATTGCCGGTTGCTCCGCCAAGTAGCAATGCCAAACCGGCTGCGGCGCGCGACGAAACTCCGTCCGCCGCCACCAAATACCAAGCAATAATCGCGATAGCCACCAGCGAGGCAATGATCAGCACATAGCGCACCCAGTGCGAATTGCTGTCGGCGAAAATACTAAACGCGATGCCGGGATTTTTGCTGTGCACGAGGTAGATGAAGTTGCGGATAAGTTCGTGTCGCCAACCTTCCGTGCTCCTGGTCTCTATCGCGGCTTTGGAGAGGCGGTCAAGAAATACGACCAGCAGCGTAAGGATTAACCAGCGGAGGCGATTGGCGTTGATCATTTGGATTTGGAGAAAGAGGAGGTTAAGGAAGTAGAGGAGGTAAAGGAAGCAAAGCAGCGCCTGGACTGAATCGTGCTGCACAGACTGAAGTCTGTGCTAGCAAAGCGCGATCCAGCAGATGGCGGCAATGGAACAATCAAGAGGCAACGCCTTCGATTTCCGCTAGCGCGGCAGAACAGCGTTCGCAGATCGTCGGGTAGCGCGGATTTTCTCCGACGTGGATAGAGTAATTCCAGCAGCGCTCGCACTTGCTGCCATCGGCCTTGTGGATCGAGACTTCCAGCGATGGAACGAGTTCGGAGCGGTAGTCGGATGCGCCTGCGGTCAAGAAATCGACCTGCGAAACGATGAAGAGCCCGGGTAGTTGCACCAGATGATTATTGAGCTTGGCTCGCAGTTCCGGGTTGCCGCCAAGCAATACCCTGGCCTCCAACCCAGAATTAATTTTCTTTTCATTGCGCGCGGCTTCGAGCGCTCTCAGTACCTCGGCACGTACCTTCGCCAGTAAATCCCACGTCGCGACTTGAGCGGTGCTGATTCCAGTGCGCAGGTCGGACTCCTCGGGAAAAAGAGCGATATGAACGCTCGACGGTTCCGCAGCCGATTTTGGCAAGTACTTCCAAATTTCTTCGGCGGTAAAAACCAGAATGGGCGCAGCGATTCGAATCAAGGCGCTGGTGATCTTGTAGATAGCGGTTTGCGCCGATCGCCGCGCGGGATTGTTTGGCGCCTTGGTGTACAGGCGATCTTTTAAAACGTCGTAGTAGAAAGCGCTCAGGTCCACTACACAATAGTCGTGGATAGCGTGATACACGCGGTGAAATTCGTACCCGGCATACCACTCGCGGCATTTTTTAACGAGCTCGGCGGTACGTTCGAGCATCCAACCATCCATCTCTTCGAGCTGGTCATTAGGCAGCTTGTTGCGCGATGGATCGAAATCTCCAAGATTACCCAACGCGAAGCGAAAGGTGTTGCGGATCTTTCGATAGGCTTCACTGAGCTGCGTCATCACGCGTTCGCTCATTTTCACATCGGCCTGATATTCGACGGATGTGACCCACAGGCGAAGCAAATCAGCGCCCCATTTGTTGGAAATTTCAGCGGGCTCGATGGCGTTGCCCAGCGATTTGGACATCGGCCGGCCCTGCTCGTCGAGCGTCCAGCCGTGGGTTACAACGCTGCGATACGGAGACGCATGGCGTACGCCAGTAGCCACGAGCAGCGAGCTGTGGAACCAGCCACGATACTGATCTGGCCCTTCAAGGTAGACATCCGCCGGACGCCAATCTTGGCCAGTCCCGACCAAGCCATTCTTAGCCGTGAGAACCGCGAGACTCGATGAGCCGGAATCGAACCAGACATCCAGAATGTCGTTCTCTTTACGGAATTTCGCGGCAGCGCACGAACATTTTGTGCCTGGCGGCAGAAGTTCTTCCGGCGAATGCTGATACCAGGCGTCAGCGCCTTCTTTCTTGAACCATTCGATGACATTGCGGAGCGCCGCGAAATCCTTGAGTTGCGCGCCGCAGGCGTCACAGAAAAACACGATGATCGGCACGCCCCAGAAGCGTTGCCGAGAGACGCACCAATCCGGACGTTTCTCAATCATTTCGTAAATGCGCTCTTCGCCCCAGCCAGGAATCCATTTGACGTTGGGAATTTCGGCGAGCGCTTCCGCACGCAGAGATATCTTGTCGTCGGAATGGCTTCCCTTACCGGGAAGTGGAATCGCATCCATGCCGATGAACCACTGTTCCGTTGCGCGGAAAATCACGGGATTGTGGCAGCGCCAGCAATGCGGGTAGCTGTGCTTGTAAGCGTGGTGGCCAAGCAAAGCGCCGCGGTCCGCCAGTAGCTTTACGATGATCGGATTGGCGGTGAAGACGTCCTTGCCTTTATATTCGGGCAGCCCTTCGGTGTAAACGCCTTTGTCATCAAGCGGCGCATAAATTTCGAGTCCATATCGCTGGCCGGTGTTGAAGTCATCGGTGCCGTGGCCGGGCGCGGTGTGAACGATGCCGCTGCCCTGATCGAGAGTGACGTAATCGGCGAGCACACCGGGCACTTGAACCGGCAGAAATGGGTGCTGGAACTTCATGCCTTCAAAGTCGCGGCCTTTGTACGTTCCGAGAATTTCGGATTGCTTGATTTCGCACTCGGATTGCAGCGCTGCCACGCGGTCAGCGGCGAGAAGGAGTTTGCCTTTTTCGGTTTGCACTATCGCGTACTCGTAATGCGGATGAAATGCGAGTCCGCGATTGTGCGGAATCGTCCACGGAGTGGTTGTCCAAATCACCGCGGAAACGTCGGTGGCAATTTTCGCGGCTTCGTTCTTGCCGCCTCCTACCACGCCGAATCTCACCCAGATCGACGGGCTCACATGATCTTCGTATTCAACTTCGGCTTCGGCGAGCGCCGTGGAATCGAAAAGACACCAATAGACTGGCTTGCGTCCGCGGTACACGTAGCCCTCTTCCATAAAGTCGAGGAACGCATTGGCGATGGTGGCTTCGTAGTCGAAGCTCATCGTGAGATACGGATCGTTCCAGCGGCCAAAAACTCCCAGACGTTTGAAATCTTTCTTGTGCTGTTCGACGAAGCGGTTGGCGAAGGCCCGGCACAGCTTGCGAAATTCCGCCGGAGCAACTTTACCTTTGCCGCCGAGTTCTTTTTCGACCTGGGTCTCAATGGGAAGACCGTGGCAATCCCACCCGGGAACGTAGGGGGCATAGTGGCCGGCCATGCTTTTGCTCTTGACGATCAGATCTTTCAGAATTTTATTCAAGCCAGTGCCCAGGTGAATGGTGCCCGTGGGATAGGGCGGCCCATCGTGCAGAACAAACAGCGGCTTTCCGGTGCGCGCATCCAGGATTTTCTGATATAGATCGGCTTCTTGCCAGGCTTCGAGCTGTTTTGGCTCATTCAGGGGAAGACTAGCCTTCATAGGAAAGTCGGTTTTGGGTAAGTTGAGTGTCTTCTTGAGTGGTTCGGACATGGATGCCGCGAGCGCAATTCCCTTCTGAGCCTAGTTTTCGCCAGTAGCGCGGCGGGAAACATCGGAGAGTGGTGTAACTACGTATGTTACAATGAATGGAGTATGGTGTCAGCCGGAGCGGGCGTGCAACCTATCCCGGCTGGCGAGAATCGTAAACGAAGAGACGCCAGAAGCCCTAGAAGTACGTCTATATAAGGCGTAAGCGCTGAAAGCATAGCGCGTCAGGTGCAGAACTTGCCGGGGACAATGCTCAACTTGGGACCACCGCAACGTCCAAACGTTGAAGAACCGCGCGGAAGTACGCGGTCCGCACCGGTGCCCCGTTTCGGCCGGCCAGCGATTTTAATGCCGGATAATTTTTGGTCCAACCTCAAGCAATTCCTGTTTGAACGGCCGGTAAAAGTTCGCGGAGACGTGAAATCCACACTGATGCCAACCCACTATGGCGGCGGATTCTGGGGAAACCTCGGCGAATTCTTTAGCGGGCGGCGTGCACCGAAGGGCGAATTCAGCAGCAGGCTCTCGACCGGCTGGGTGGAAGGGTTTGGTGGTTTTGGCGCTCGTTTGAAGGAGCTCTTTTCGCCGACCAAGCTGGCTCCGCTTCCCTTTGAAGTAAAGCCGGTTCGCGTCAAGGAGATCTGGTCGAAGGATGAAAATTTCGGCTGGACGCAGGCGATCTCAGTCGGGCTGCACGTGCTGTTGATCGGGTTCATCACGTTTTCGATCATCACGCACCAGCCAGCGTCCACGCAGGCGAAAACCAAGACGGATGTGCTGCCGCTGGATATTTCCCCATACATGGCGAAATTGCCTCAAGGGGCTAAGCCGGCAGGCGGTGGCGGAGGAGCTAACGACCACACCACGGCACCCGTCAATCGCGGCAAGCTACCCAAATTCCAGTGGACGCAATTCACGCCGCCGCAGGTAAAGATTCAAAACCCTAATCCCAAGCTGCCGATGGATCCGTCTCTACTCGGCCCGCCTGACTTGCGCGTGTCCAACATCAATGCGCCGACGTTTGGCGATCCGCTGGCCAACGGCGTGAGCGAATCGCTCGGGCACGGCAACGGAACAGGAATTGGCAGCGGTTCGGGCGGCGGACTTGGCCCCGGTGAAGGCGGCGGCACGGGTGGCGGCGCGTTCCGCGCAGGTGTGAATGGCGTGGGCATGCCGACCTGCATCTATTGCCCCGATCCACAATATTCCGACGAAGCTCGCAAAGCGAAATATCAGGGCGTAGTGGTGCTGATGGTTATCATCACGCTGGACGGGCGCGCGACCAATATCCAAGTTGCTAAGAGCCCCGGCTTGGGGCTTGATGAAAAAGCGATCGAGGCAGTGCGGCAATGGAAGTTCCGCCCAGCAATCGGACCGAACGGGAAAAGCGTCCCGACCCAGGTTCCAATCGAAGTGACTTTCCGACTTTTCTAGGTTTTCTTCACCGGTTGGCAGGTAGCGCGGAGTTGGTCACCCAGAAAAAGCAACCTTTTGACCGTGTAGCGGCTCCCACTGGGCGTTGGAGCCGCTTTTGTTTTGGTCAACACGTTGTAGGGCGGCGACGGAGGTCGAAAGCAATGCGTGAGCCGGCCCTGCGCTTGGATGCAAATTCTTCCGATCAACCTGCCTTTTGGAGACGCATTCACGAAAACCTGCTGAGTGTGTGGACGCTGCCGAGCGCCGCACTCACCGCTGCGCATGCGGCGAATGGCGCGCCTATTCATCTCCTGGATGAACGCCGCGAGAAAACTAATTTCCGGGCGCAGGCGGGCTCAACGTGTCTGCACGTCGTGATTTTTGCGGTAGCGATTTACGCAGCGCTTCATCCGATCGACAAAGCAGGCGTTAACTTGCTACCAAGCTCTTTTCCTCTGCCAACGTTGCAGTACACACCGCCGACGCAAACCACCACCGCGGAAACACCTTCTCTCGGCAAAGCCGGCAGCGGAGGAGATCACAATCCGCTGCCGCCAACTACAGGAGAGCTGGCATATTTGTCGCGAACGGCTTTGGCGCCGCCGAGGTTGCCGGACGACAAACTCCACGCTCTGCCCCTTTCAGCCACTGTGTTCGACGCTAATGCGCCGGAATTGACGCCCCCTGTGAAAGACCTTGGGCTCCCGTGGATGGCGGATCGAAACAACTCGGAAGGAACCGGAAAAGCTGGAATCGGACGCGGTCCCGGCACGACCATGGGTGACGCCCGCGACGAAGGTTCGGGAGTGGGAAATAGTCTTTTGCCCTACGCTCGGATTGCCACGCAGGTGATCTGCAAGGTTTGTCCCGATCCAGCGTATTCCGACGAAGCTCGCAAGGCAAAACTGCAGGGACTGGTCACCATGCGCGTGCTGATTGGCGCGGACGGACGCGTACGAGATGTCCAGATCACGCGCGGGATTGGGCTTGGGTTGGACGAAAATGCCGTGCGCGCAGTGCGCGGCTGGCAATTCGTTCCTGCGAAAGACCTGCAGGGCCGCGCAACGGCGACTTGGATCACGATTGAAACTGTCTTCCGCTTGTTTTGAGCAGAGCCGCGGCGTAATCTCGCGCTATGAGCTAAGCGTTCGAAGAATCGCCCGAAGAACTGGAACCGCGAGCATCGGGCAACCAGCGCGGCAGGCCGCCGGGCCGCGGAGTTGTTGTCGATTTGTCGGATCAACCGGACAGGCCGGTTCCCGAACGATTGGCCCCGCTTCCCCTTAAGAAAATTGCTGCGATCCTTGGCTTGTCCGTATTGCTTCGGGCTATCGGCCTCAGGCTGTCGCAGATCCTCTGGCCGAGGTGAAATAAGTCATATCCCTAAAAAGCATGAAGTCCTCTTACGAAACATCCCTCAACAACTGCGCATCCGCTTCGCCGCCCATCTGCTACGATGACCAACATGAGAAAGCTTTATATTCTCGTGGGGCTTTTGTGCCTCGCTACCGCATCTCGCCTGCACGCACAAACGGAAACCGGAGCATTGGAATTCACAGCGAAGGTCACTCCCACCGCGGCCAAACCAGAACCCGTGCGCGATTTCACGTTCTATGTGCTTACGAAAAGCTATGACGATATCGTGAAAGATATTGATCTCCGGGACGGACCTCCGTCGCGTGACAAATTTATCGATGATTTGAAGATCTCGACGGAACTTCGCGATTGGCTCCATAAACACGATGTAATGGACATTACTCTTCCGGGCTTCGACAAGCTGATGACTCCGGACGATGTTTTGCACGTGCCGGAATTCCTGTTGGCTTATCAACGATCCAACAGCGGCGGTGTTACCAATGGCATCCCAAAGCCGAAATATCGCGACGCGGACAAGACCGAAAATCCGGAGCGCTACGAAAAGTAGAAGCAGGAATACCTGAGCACTTTGAAAAAATTTATCCAAGCGCATCCGGAGACCGTGTCGGGAATGGAATTGGAACTCGACGGCGTGAACCCGGCCCGGAAATGGGCCGCGGCGCAGAACGCTCATCGCAGGCGCGTTCAGCAGCTAGCGCCGACCGAAGCCCAAACCACCTATCTCGCGGCAAAAACGGACACCGATCTCGATGGGCATGGGCAAATTCGCGGGCTGCCGCCGGGCAATTACTGGATCAGTTCATTGGGGCTTACGGCTGCGGCGGGAGACGCGCGCCTGCAGTGGGATTTGCCAATCAAAATTGAAACCAACCGTACAGTTCGAATTGAGTTGACGAACCTGAACGCAACCGACAATCTATCTTCCAAGGCGAGGTAACGCGAAAAGGCAACGCGAGGAAGCGTTGATTCGCGCCTAAAACCGGGTCCCGGCTGCCGTTCCGGCGTCGGACATGGAAGACCACACGGAGAGATGCATACATCGCTTCACTGGATTGCCTTCAACGTATTTGTAGTTATCGCCGTAGCCCTGGACTTGGGCGTCTTTCACCGTAAAACTCACAAAATTTTGATGCACGAAGCTTTGTTGTGGAGTTTCGCCTGGATTGGGCTTGCCGTGGCGTTCGGCCTGGTCCTACTGCATTTCTACGGGCGGCAGCCGGCCCTGGAGTTTTTCACCGGCTACGTCATCGAAAAAGCTCTTAGCGTGGACAACCTGTTCCTGTTCCTGGTGGTGTTCCGCGTATTCGCCGTAAAGGATGAGTATCAACAGCGGGTATTGGGGTATGGAATACTTGGCGCGCTGATTCTGCGCGGTGCGATGATCGCAACCGGCGCGGCGTTGATTGAACACTTCAGCTGGATCATGTACGTCTTTGGGGCGTTCATCGTGCTGGTCGGTGCCCACATGCTGATTGCGCGACACGCCGAGAGCGATCCCGAAAAGAATTTCCTGGTTCGGTATTTCAGCAAACATTTGCGGCTGACAAAGGAGTATCGCGGTTCAAGTTTTTTCGTCCGAGAAAACGGCCAACTCTTCGCTACGCCGCTTTTCCCGGTGCTGCTGGTGGTGGAAATTACGGATGTCACATTCGCGATGGATTCCATACCGGCGGTATTTGGCATCACGCGCGATCCTTTCATCGTATTTACATCCAACGTGTTCGCGATTCTCGGATTACGGGCTCTTTACTTTCTCCTGGCTGCTGTGCTTGAAAAGCTTGAATATCTGAAAGTCGGCTTAGCGCTAGTGTTGATTTTCGTCGGCGCGAAAATGATTGCAGAGCCGTGGCTGAAGATTTCGGTCGAACTTTCTCTTGCAATCGTGATCGGAATGCTGCTTTTAACCGTTCTTATTTCGTTGCTGGCAAAGAAAAAGGCGTTGCGGTAAAGAAAGCGAAGTTGCGCGGCGCTGAATGCGAACGGCAGCTCTGGGGTATGCGTGGGATTAGACTTTCATGGTTAGGCTGAATGAAGAATGGATCGCCGCGCTGTCTTCGTCAGAAGAGGGCACCCGCGCAGCGGCAGCCGGTCAAATCTACGCCGCAGGGCGCATGCGGGCGGAGCCGGCAATTCAGCGCTGGCTCCAGAACGCCGATTTCGCGCGATTGCTTGGGAACGATCCTGAAGTGAACGTCGGGCTAGCTTCCAGGCCGGAAACTTTTGCGCAAATTCGCGAAGCAAATGGCTGGCCGCGGCTGGCGGAAGTCCCTCCGGAACAGGATGCTTCTGAATTCACCCTGCGCTTTGAAGGAGCCACGACGCTGGACGTGCTGACCTCGCGCGATCCGGAAGGCTCGGGTGCCATTGCGAAATTTCTCTCGAAGTTCGGCGAGGGTGTGCAGCAGGTGGAATTCCGCTGCAGCGATGTAAATCGCGCCGCGGCGATTTTGCGGGATCAGTTTGCAGTGGTTTCGATATATCCGGAAGCCCGTCCAGGTGCCGACGGAACGCGCGTCAATTTTTTCCTGGTGGATGGTGCTGACGGGGAGAAAGTATTGATCGAGCTGTACGAACCGGCGGCCATTCGCTTTGAGTAAGCGCTTACATCGAAGAGAGATTCTCCGCGCGAAGGACGCGCGGAGAGAAAGCGGTCCTCGCTTCCCTCGGAATGACGGTGGATTGCGGGGTTAGAAACGCCGCGCCTTACGCTAGCGGCGCTTGCAACTCCTTCCAAGAACGCAGCACTTCGGCCACCGTCCAGGCTTGTGCGATACATCCGCGCGGACCATGGGGCGCGTCGCCGTCGAAAATTTCCGCGAGCGTTCCGAGGCCATAAGAGTCAATCGATCTTGCGAGCGGCTCGAGAAATCCGACCGCCGTGATGCGGTCCCTGTAGACCCGGTAGTGGGCGAGCGCAAATGGACCGAGCAGCCAGCCCCAGACAGTGCCCTGATGGTAAGCCACATCGCGCTCGCGCGGACCTCCGGAATAAACTCCGGTGTAACCCTGTTCCCGCGGCGCAAGACTCCGTAGTCCAAAAGGAGTCAGCAAACTGGCCGCGCAGGCATCCACAACGGCCTTCTGCTGTTCAGCCGAGAGCAGGCTGGCGCTAAGTGACACCGCGAAGACTTGGTTCGGCCGCATGGTGGAGTCTTTACCGACGCCGGGCGTGTCCAATACGTCATAGCAACAATTTTGTTGGGCATTCCAGAATTTGCCAAAACTGGATTTGGCCTGCTGCAGGAGCTGCGCGTAAATATCACCCGAGGATTCGAGCTGCTTCGCAAACTTCACCATAATTTCCAGCGCATTGATCCAGAGCGCGTTGATCTCAACTGGTTTTCCGGTGCGCGGCGTGACCACCCAGTCGCCGACTTTCGCGTCCATCCAGGTCAGTTGCACTCCCGGGCCTCCACCATAGAGCAGCCCGTCGGCGGGGTCGACATGAATGTTGTAGCGAGTTCCCTTTACATGTGCGGCTACGATTTTTGCGAGAACCGTAAATAATTTTTTCAACGTGACAGAATCCTGCGTGGCCGCAAAGTACTGCCGCGCGGCTTCGAAATACCACAGTGTGGCATCAATGGTGTTGTACTCTGGCGCGTCTCCTGCGTCCGGAAAATTATTCGGAAGCATTCCGCTGTCTACAAATCGTGAGAACGCCAGCAGGATTTGTTTCGCGACGTCGCTGCGGCCGGTAACCAAAGCAAGGCCCGGCAAGGCAATCATCGTGTCACGGCCCCAATCAGAGAACCAGTGATAGCCTGCGATGACCGACTTTCCCTCCGACTGGCCGGGCAGCGGTCGCTCGACCACAAACTGATCGGCAGCGAGAACCAGTTGATGAATCCAGGAGGGCACAGCTTTGCCCGGCGACGTTTGCATCAACGCACTCGCCGCGGACTGAATTTTGCATTGCCGCTTCACTTCTTCCCTGCGAGCGGCAGCGCCATCGAGAATTGCGTCTTTTTCTGTCGAGAAAACAATTGTTACGGTCTGCCCTTTTTGCAACTGCACAGCAAACCGCGCCGCATAGAGCTGATCCTCGCGGTCATCAAGGCCGCGTTCGTTTTCGCGCGGAAAGAGAAAGTCACGGTACCAGGTGTGTTGCCGCTCGCACACCGCTCCGGCGCATCTTGCATAAAACGGTGTCGCGCCGTCGAATGAAGTGACGCGAACTCCAGTTTCCACAGGCTCAATCCGCATACGCCAGTCGCCTGCGTGTGTCGCGCCATGAAAGTCGCGGTAATTGACGAGCGCTTTCAGCTCCAGCGCCACGGGCGACGCCGACTCCAGGAGTACATATTGAATGTAGGTGGTGTTCTCGCCGTGGCGCATCCAGATGCTTTTCTCGATGCGAATAGCGCCTGCCTGATATGTCCAGACGGGTATAACGCCATCGAGTCGAAAACTTTGAATGTAGAGATGGCCCTGGGGCGCAATCGCTCCGCTAGCCCAGCGATGAACGGCCAAGGGATACGTCTGACCGCCAACACTGACGGCTTCGTCCACGCTGCCGCCGAGAAAAGTTCTTCCACCAGGCGGGCTTAGCGCGGCGACCAAAAGACCGTGATAACGCCGCGTAGCGGAGCCGGCGACTGTACCGGAAGCAAACCCACCAATGCCATTCGTTACCAGCCACTCGCGCTGTTCGGCCGCCAGCAAATCGTTGCAGATCTCGGGACCGAATGAAATCGCGACGTTAGTTCCTGAGGTTCGGCTATTCGAGCGGTCCGGGGATAACTTGCGCTCTGCCGGGCTAGCATCCGGCCTTCGTGGTTTTCGCGGCGCTGGCATTCCAGTAGTTTACTCCCCGCTCTGCTCCAGGAGTTTCGCTACCAGCCCCGTCCAACCTGTTTGGTGATTCGCGCCAATTCCCGCGCCATTGTCTCCGTGAAAATACTCGTGAAAGAGAATCAGGTCGCGCCAGAACGGATCGCTCTGAAAATTCTCCAGCGCTCCCGCAACGGGCCGCCGGCCGTCCTTGCCGCGAATAAAAATATGCCCCAGCCGTTTTGAGATTTCACTGGCCACCTGCCACAGGTCCGAGTTCTGGTTCGAACGCGCCGGACACGGCACTTGGAAATCTTCGCCGTAGTAGTGATGAAATTTCTGCAGCGACTCGATCAGCAGATAGTTGACCGGCATCCAGATCGGGCCGCGCCAGTTGGAGTTACCGCCAAATATGCCCGTGGACGATTCCGCTGGCTCGTAGTCCACGCGACTGATGTTCCCGTTGACGTTGACTTCATACGGATGGTCCAGGTGATAACGCGAAAGTGCTCGAATCCCATACGGAGAAAGAAACTCCGTTTCGTCGAGCATGCGGGACAACACTCGCTTCAATTGTTTGCGGCTTACCAGCGACAGCAGTCGCCGTACTCCGCGTGCAGACCGCTGCGTCATTTCGATATGCTCCGGCACATCCGGGTGATTATCGATGAACCACTGCATGCGGCGCTTGAACCCCGGTAGCCGATCAACGATTTCCGGCTCCAGCGTTTCTACTGCAAAGAGCGGAATCAAACCAACCATCGAGCGAATTTTCAGAAAGTGCTCTTCGCCATTCGGCAAATGCAGCACATCGTAATAGAAGCCATCCTCTTCGTCCCACAGCGAGACTCCCTCTGAGCCGAAATCGTTCATGGCCCGCGCGATGTACACGAAGTGTTCGAAAAATTTGCTGGCTACGTCTTCGTAGGCCGGATCGTCCTTGGCCAATTCCAGCGCGATAGCCAGCATGTTCAGGCAATACATGCCCATCCAACTGGTACCGTCGGATTGCTCGAGGTGTCCGCCGGTTGGCAGCGGCGCCGAGCGGTCAAAAACTCCGATATTGTCGAGTCCCAGAAATCCGCCCTGAAAAATATTCGCACCATCGGGATCTTTGCGATTGACCCACCACGTAAAGTTCAAAAGCAGCTTGTGAAAGACCTTTTCCAGGAATCCGCGGTCAGCTACTCCGCGAACGCGCCGCTCAATTTTGCAAACGCGCCACGCCGCCCATGCGTGAACTGGCGGATTCACATCGCCAAACGCCCATTCATACGCGGGAAGCTGGCCGTTCGGATGCATATACCATTCACGCAGAAGCAGGATCAGTTGCTCTTTCGCAAAATCAGGATCGATGATGGCCAGCGGAATACAGTGGAATGCCAGATCCCATGCGGCGTACCAGGGATATTCCCATTTGTCCGGCATGGAAATGATGTCGTCATTGTACAGGTGCGTCCAATCTTTGTTTCTTCCGTGCAGCCGTTCCTTGGGCGGAGGCGGCCCGGCCGGATCACCTTCCAGCCATGTTTTCACGTCATAGTGATAAAACTGCTTGGACCACAGCATGCCGCCGTACGCCTGGCGCATGACGTTCTTCGCGTCATCAGAGAGCTGCTGAGGAATCCGTGAAGCGTAAAACTCATCAGCTTCGGTTTTGCGCAGTTCGAACAGTCCGTCGAATCCGGCGCCGAAGTCGTTCGTGCCGGGAACCTCCGCGCTCCGCTCCTGATGCCCCGGTGACGAAATGGTCCCAACGACCGTAGCATTCGTGTCCATGCCGCCCAACGGTTCGAGGTCGGTTAGACGCAACTTGAGCGTTGCAGACTGGCCAGGACCCAGGTCCAAAACATAATGAGCCGCCATTTTCGTGCCAATTTGATCTGGGTTCACGGCGGATTTATTTTGCCGAATTAGGTATTCATGGAAAGCGTCTTTCACGTACGGAGAGCGGTTGCGGCCGTTGAACAGCCGCGCGTTGTTCGTCTCGTTCTCCGTAAAAATTAATTCCGGTTGACCTGTCGCTAGCAACCACCGCTTGCCGTACTGCCAATGCTGTAACTCAGCCGATAGAATTCCGTCGACGGGAGTCGCCCTGCGAATGACCGGCCGGCGTAAATCGGTTCCCCAAGACCAGGTATTGCGAAACCAAATTGTCGGAAGCAGGTGTAAGGTCGCTGCGTCTGGGCCTCTGTTCCATGCCGTGAGGCGGATGAAAATGTCCTCGTCGCTGCCCTTCGCATACTCTGCAAAAATATCGAAGTAGCGATTTTCGCGGAATACGCCGGTGTCGTACAACTCACACTCCGGCTCGCTGCGCCCGCGTTTGCGGTTCTCGGCCACCAGCGACTTGTATGGAAATTCCGCCTGTGGATATTTGTAAAGCATCTTCATGTAGCTGTGCGTGGGAGTGGAGTCGAGATAGAAATAATATTCTTTTACGTCTTCGCCGTGATTCCCTTCGTTCCCCGTCAAACCAAATAGTCGCTCTTTCAAAATAGGGTCGCGGCCATTCCACATCGCCAGGGCGAAACAGATCATTTGATGGCGGTCGCTGATTCCAGCGATGCCATCCTCTCCCCAGCGATAGGCGCGTGAGCGCGCGTGTTCGTGCGGAAAAAATTCCCACGCCGTGCCCCCGGGGCTATAATCTTCGCGCACCGTTCCCCATTGCCGCTCCGAAAGGTAAGGTCCCCAACGCTTCCAATATTCTTTGCGCGTGCGATTGTCTTCTAAGCGAACATCTTCGGTGGTTTGCAGCCTGGGCATGTACGCGAACCTCGGTAAAAAACTTGTATCAACTATTCTATTAACCGTAGCAGTCTAGCAGTAGTGTCTAAAACCCTGTACCGTATCCCTCACCAGCCGGTGACCTCTCAGGTTTACTACGGAAAGCCGGTGAGATGTCAAAAGCGCACGGAGGTTACTGCAACCAGCCCGACGCAGATTAAATATGAAGCAACTGTGATGTACCCAATCGTTCTCTGGTTACTGTCAAACCGTGGATAGTCGACGAGTCGAAATCAAAGATCGCGAGAGGCGGAACGCTATGAGAAGGCTAGCTCTGATTACATTTATCACGATTCTGGCGCTCGGCCTCGCATCCCGTACCTCAGCTCAATCGGAAACCGATCCTCTCCGCCGCTGGGACGAATCTGTGGATGCGCTCCTGCGCAGAGTTTCTCCGAGCGTCGTGCAAATTACGGTTACCGGCTACGGCGCGGTTTCAGAAGGCGCTCGCGGAAACGCCGATGTGGTAATCGGACGGCAAAAAGCGATTGGGTCAGGTTTCGTGATTGACGCGAGCGGCTACATCCTAACCAACGCCCACGTCGTCAACGGCGCGCAACGTGTACAAGTGGCGCTGCCGGGCGGGCCCTCGGACAGTTCGATCGCTGGCACACTGGCGTCAAGAATCACTGTGCTGCCTGCGCACATCATTGGTGTCTCGCGCGAGATCGACCTGGCACTGCTGAAAGTGGATGGCGTGAAACTCACGGCGCTGCCCGTGGCCAACTACCGGAACGTGCGCCAGGGCGAAGCGGTGTTTGCGCTCGGCAGCCCGCAGGGTCTTCGCAACAGCGTTACTCACGGAATCATCTCCGCCGTCGCCCGCCAGACCGATCCCGATTCACCCATGGTATACATTCAGACCGACGCCCCTATCAATCCAGGAAATTCTGGCGGCCCTCTGGTGAATGTCAATGGCGAGGTCGTTGGCGTGAACACATTTATCTTGTCGGAGTCTGGAGGAGCCGAAGGACTCGGCTTCGCGATCCCATGTGGCGTAGTGCAGGTCGTATATGATCAATTGCGCAAATATGGCCATCTGCATCGGCCGGAAATTGGAGTACAACTTCAGACCATTTCCCCGGAGATGGCGCAGGGCTTAAAACTCCCGCGAAATTATGGCGTCATCATCTCTGACGTGGTTCCGGGAGGCCCTGCGGAAGTTGCCGGCGTTCGCATCGGAGATATTCTTATCTCCGTGGACGCAAGAAGCGCCGACAATCTGCCGTATGTTGCGTTCCACATGCTCTCTCGCAGTGCCGGAGATAAAATTCGCTTTGAAGTTGTGCGCGGCACAATGCAGATGAGTTTCGATATCACTCTGAAAGAACATCCTCACGAAATGGATCAGGTTTCGTCGCTCGCGGACCCGGAAAAGAATCTTGTGCCGCAGCTTGGGATTCTGGCGGTCGAAATCGACAAGAACATCGCTTCGATGATTGCAGATCTTCGCGATCCTTACGGGATCATCGTTGCCGCTCGCGCCGCCGGTGCCGCCGGGGAGATTCCGCTCACGACCGGCGACGTGATTCGAACGTTCAATGGCGAACCGATGACCACGCTGGATCGCTTGCGCGCGGCATTGAAAGCGCTTCCGCCCAATACCCCCATCGTGCTGCAAATCCAGCGCGAAGGTAAACTGCAGTTCGTCACTTTTTCGTTGGAATAAGTCGCGGAATAAATTCACTGCAGCAAGCGCTCAACTATTGAGCGAGAGCAATTCGTCAACGGCGCGGTAGGCCTGATCCATCGCTACGTCAGTATATGCTGTCGCTCCCGAATCACTGTTGGCGATCGCGATTCTGCCGAATCGTCTGCGGCCAACCATATGTGGCGCTTGTCCGGGGGGCCACTCGGGATCAAAAAGCGGATTGTATTCGTACCCGTAGCCATGCGGCCAACGGTTTACGGTAATGGCTTCGACATCGCGCGCTACATCGAATCCGCCGGCAGCCAGCGTCCGCGAGAGCTGATCACGAATTTTGCGCTCGAACAATTCGAACGGCGTTACCAGAAGTTCCATTCGCCCAGCTTTGTGCTGTTCGCGTGCCGGAAGCCCTGGCTTGCACGGCGTCCTGCTCATGTGCAACAAGATCGGTTCTTCCGGCGAACGCGGGCTGCGATAATCGCCAATGTTTACGGGCCAATTCAGGTTCACGGAATTCCAGTACGCTCCGGGCGCGTGAATGTTGGAAACTCCCAGCTTTTGAAATGACGTCCAGTTGCGCAAGCCCACACTGGTGTAAACGAGCGGCACTTTCACCAGATAGTGCAACGCCTCCTTCTGTTTCTCCGGCAGATCGGTGCACAGATATGGAATCGTCATGTTCCAGCAAGCCAGCACACATGCTCCTGCTCGTAGCGAAAATACCTGCTTGCCGCTTGCGTACATTACTTCCACTTCAGGTGCGGCATTCGCATTCTCGACGTTGCGGACGCGCACAACCGTGCTGTTCAGGCGAATACGAACCGGCGAGGCGTCCGCGTCTAGCCGAGCGTAATGAACCGGCGCGGTGACGACATCCTCGACAGAATTTCCTGGCACGGCCGGCGGAATCAACGAACGGACCAGCAATCGCGCGATGGAGGCGTTGCCATCGGGAAAATGAAATCGTGCTGAGCCGCCTTTTGCGTATCCTGCAGCCGAATAGCTCATGTGCGGCGCTGAACCCGGTTCGAGCTGCAATCCCTGAAATCCCGGCAACCCAATCGCCCAGCAATCCAGCGCCGACTCAGCGTCGATTCCCACACCCCACTCGCCATTGGTGCGCGTCTGGTAGAAAGCGATAACCGCGGGATCGACCTTTGCAATATTCAACAAAAACTCCTTGTAGCTAATGCGCGACAGACGATCCTTCTTCTCAGCGGACGTAAGACCTGGAAGATAATCGATCTGTGATTGCTCAACGCGAAGGATGTCGCGGCGCACTGTCTCGCTCAGCGGTGCTCTCGCTAGAAAGGCCTTCAGCTTCGAAGATGTTGCGGCATCGCCAGAATTTTCTTCTTCTCCAGCAGCCAGGCCCGCGATCAGTCTGTCCGCTCCAAAGGTTTCCTTGTCGAAAAATACTCCGGTTCCTAGACCCGCCGAGCGGTACAGGCCTGGATCGCTGCATTTTTTGTCGAGTGCTACCGGATCAATTTCCAACTTCTGCATCAGCCCGGCGGCTTCCGCGCTATACGGAGTCGGGCTATCGATCAGCATGGTGCCGCCGTTCAACAGTTGTAGCTTGCCGCCTAGATGGAATTCATTGCGCTTGGCGTGTCCGCCAAAATCATCATGATTTTCCAGAATAAGAATCTTCGCGCTTTTGCCTGCGCGCTCGCGATAGAAATGCGCTGCAGCCAGGCCGCTGATTCCTCCTCCCACAATAATCAGGTCATATTTTTCAGCAAGTTGTTCGGGAGCCGCCGCGTCCTTCCAGAACGTTCCATCGCGCAGGCTGTGCGCAATTTCAAACGATCCCGGATGGCTCCCGCGAAGGCCGGTCGAAATGGGTGGATTGTAGCCAGAGAGATTTTGCGCTTCGTCGGCCCGTGTCTTTTCCGTCTGCAGCCTTCCCGGCAGCAGCGCGGACCCAATGGTCATCGCCGCGCCATTCAGAAAGTCCCGGCGGGGAATACTGCGCCCCATCCCGAGTTCGCGGTCCGTGAGTTTTCTGGGGTTGTCTTCGGTCATTTCTTAGAGTGCAGCCTGTGACGCGATAAATGTTTCATTGTGCCGAATGCAATTCTTCGACTGCGCGCCACGCCTGATCCATGGCCTGATCGGTGTACGCCGCAGCTCCCGCGTCGGAATTTGCAATTGCGATTCGGCCAAGACGTTTGCGGCCAATTTCGCACGGGCTCTCGCCCTTCGGCCATTCCGGATCGAAAAGATAATTGTATTCGTACGCGTATCCATGTGGCCACCGATTCACGGTTATGGCAGTGATATCGTTCGCTGGATCGAATCCGCCGTTGCCAAGAACACGCGCGAACTGATCACGAATACTTCGCTCGAACGTTTCGAACGGTGTAGAGAGCAAATCGCCGCGGCCCGCGCGGTGCTGATCGCGTTCCGGTAAACCCGGCAAGCACGGAGTTCGTTCCATTCGAACCAAGATCGGCTCGTCAGGTTTTTTGGGCGATTCGTAGCCGCCAATGTCGACCGGAACATCAAGATTCATCTGGTAGTGATACATCCCCGGGCAGGCTACGCTGTAAACGCCGAGCTTTTCGAACGCCTTCCAATTTCGAATGGCGACAGCTGTGTAAACCAGCGGCACCTTTACCCCGTACTTCAACGCTTCTTTCTGGTTTTCCGGAAGCTCCGGGCAGAGATATGGGATCATCATGTTCCAGCAAGCCATAATTACGCTTTCCCCGTGCACGGTAGACAACTGACCTTCACGCAAATACGTTACGTCTGCATGGGTTGCATTTGTGGGATTGCCCGCATGTTGCGCGGCAATCACGATGCTGCTCAGGCGTATACGCACCTGCGAATCCACCCTGTCCAGCTGCGAGTAATCGAACTTCGCCGTAACAATATCTTCCGCATCGTGGCCCGGCGCGGCCGCTGGAATCATCCTTCGCACCAACATTCGAGCGATGGCCGCGTTGCCGTCCGGAAAATGGAACTCATAGGGCTCTCTTGGCGAAGCGAATCCCATCGGAGTGTAGCCCATGCGGGCATACGGCCCGGGTTCGAGCTGCAACCCCTTGAAACCTGGTTGCATGAGCGCCCAGCAATCGAGCGCGGACACGCCGTCAATTCCCACACCAAAAAGTCCATGCGTGCGCGTTTGGTAATACGGAATGGCACGCGGATTCAGTTTGACTACATTCAAGAGAAAATTCTTGTAGCTGATTCGCGAAAGCCGGTCTTTTTTCTGTGCGGAACTAAGCTCTGGAAAATAATCCACTGTCGCCGTTTCGAGCCGCAGAATATCGTCGCGGACGTCCTTGGTTAGTGGACTTTTCTCAAGGAACAGCTGCAGACCTGGCGTGCCTTGGATCCCCATCAATCCGCGCGGCGCTCCTGCAACTAGGCGGTCCGTACCGAAAGTCTGCTTGTCAAAAAACACCGCGTTGCCGAGCGTTTTGTAAACATCGCTGCGATTGCATTTTTTGGCCAGCCCGGCAGGATCAATCCCCAATTCGTCCATCAGTCCGCGGGCAACTTTGCTGTAAGCAAAAGGCGACTCGATGGCCCAGGTTCCCCCATTCGCCAGCAACATGCGGCCGCCGGCTCGCAATTCATTGCGCTTGGCATGGCCGCCAAAATCATCGTGATTATCGAGAATCAGAATGTGCGCATTAGGATTTTTTGCCCTCCAAAAATACGCCGCCGCCAATCCACTGATGCCGCCGCCTACGATCACCAGATCGTAGTCTTCCTTAGTGTCCGTCGGTTTCGCGCCTCTTGCCGGAAAGTTCCCGTCGCGAACTCCGTGGGCCGCTTCGAAGGAGCCCACATGACTTCCGCGAAGCCCGGTGAGCGCAGGCGGGTAATATCCGGGCTGATCCTGCGCGGCAATCGGAGCTCCAAAAGCCTCCCACGCAAGTCCGGGAAGCATCGATCCAACTATCGCTCCGCCAGTTCCCACAGCAACGCCATTCAGGAAATCTCGCCTCGTGATATTGCGGTCCATGCCAAGTTTTCGGTCTTCGCGCTCGCTCATTTAGGGCCTTTAGGTTCTGTTTTTCTTATTGCTTGCGATTCGAATGAAAAAGAAGCTGCAGCGCCGATTTTTTCCCGAGGTGTTATTTTTTAGGTGCGGCACTGGAATAGTGCAGAAACACGACTTTCCATTCGCCATTTCGTTTGAACATCACATCCGATTCCTGGTTGTCTTCGTCCGTGACTTTTCCATCTTTCAATTTGGTCCGCACGTGCAGAATATAACTCGCCACTGCCGTGTCCTTGTTCGGCCCCACCTGGACGTGCATGTCGGAGATCTCCACTTTTTGCACGCGATTCCCTTCTCCGATGTAGGCGGTCCAATCTTTCTGGTACTGCGGCAGGTCGGTGCGGCCCTCCGGCAGCAACTGCGAAAAATCAGCCGCGTAAAATGAGAAATATTTCGCCAAGTCGTTCGCTTCATAAGCCGCGTTGGCGTGCTGTTCGAAGTCCTTGATCTCGTCTTCGACGGAGGCCGGCTTGGGTGTGGCCTGCAGGGCCAGAAGAGCAATCGGCGCGACCAGTATCAGCACTGCAAAGATCAGTCTTGCAGATTTCATTCGGGCTGCCCTCGTGCCCGCTACCTTACTATAAATCAACAATCTTGCAAAATCGCGAATGCGTGAAAGAAGCATGCCCAGCCGGCATGCCCAGCCCGTTTGACTGTTTCGCGCCGCGAACCTAAAATACGCAAACCCATGGCAGCCCCCAACCCTTTTCTTGGTTCGACGATTTCCCACTACCGCATCATCGAAAAACTCGGCGGTGGCGGCATGGGCGTTGTCTATAAAGCCGAAGACACCCGGCTTGGACGCTCTGTCGCGCTAAAGTTCCTTCCCGAGGCACTTTCACAAAATCCACAAGCGCTTAGCCGTTTTCGCCGCGAAGCGCAAGCGGCTTCGACCTTGAATCATCCCAACATTTGCACCATCTACGACATCGGCGAACACCAGGGCCGCGCCTTCATCGCCATGGAGTGCCTGGAAGGCACGACTCTCAGGCACAAAATTTCCGGCCGCCCGCTGGACACAGAGATGCTGGTGACGCTGGCGATCGAGATCGCGGACGCCCTCGATGCCGCCCACGCCAAAGGCATCATTCATCGCGACATCAAACCCGCAAATATTTTTGTCACCTCGCGCGGCCATTCCAAAATTCTTGATTTCGGACTGGCCAAAGTCCTTTCGCTTAGCACCTCTGAGGGTTCGACGCATGCTTTCGATCCTGCCTCGAACGCTACCCAAGATTCTCCGCCCGGCGATCTCACCAGTCCTGGCAGCTCGCTCGGCACCATCTCTTATATGTCGCCGGAACAGGCGCGCGGCGAAGAACTCGATGCGCGCAGCGATCTTTTCTCTTTCGGCGTTGTTCTATACGAAGCCGCTGCTGGAACACAGCCTTTCGCTGGAAATACTTCCGCCGTCATTTTTCATCGCATTCTGAATGAAACGCCCGAGGCCATCTCCCAGCACAATTGCAAAGTTCCTGCCGAACTCGAGCGCATCGTCGGGAAAGCCCTCGAAAAAGATCGCGACCTTCGCAGCCAGAGCGCCGCGGAGCTTCGCGCCGACCTCAAACGCCTCAAGCGCGACCTTGATTCCTCTGGACGTCTCGATTCCGCCGTTCGTGGAGCGCAATCCGGCCTGGGCCTGGGGCAAAGTGCGTCTCAAGGACAGGCGCAGGCCCGGCAAACGCCAAAAAAGAAAACCGTGGCTGTCCTGTATTTTGAAAATTTAAGCGGCGCAAAGGAGGACGAATATTTCCGCGATGGCATGACCGAAGACATTGTCACCGAACTCTCCAAAATCGCGCGGCTTGAAATTTATCCCCGCTCGGAAATGTTGCAATTTCGAGACAAGCCGGTCACCGCTCCCGAGGTCGGCGAAAAACTCGGCGCCATGTACGTCCTGGAAGGCTCCATTCGCCGCGCCGGAAATCGTCTTCGCATCACCACACAACTTGTAGAAAGCTCCACGCGTCACTCCGTTTGGGCCGAACGTTACGACCGCCACATGGAAGACGTCTTCGCAATTCAGGAAGAAATTTCCCTGAGTATCGCCAAAGCTCTCGAAATCACCCTCTCCCCCCAGGAAGAAAAGGTAATCGCGCGAAAATCCACCGTCAATCCGCAGGCTTATGACTTCTTCCTGCGGGGCAGAAATTATCTCCGCCAACGGCAATTCGAATATGCACTCGCCATGTACGAGGAGGCTATCAAGCAGGATTCAAATTTCGCCCTGGCATACGCCGGCATCGCGCACGTATGGGGCGGCATGCACGAATTTCGCAGTCCCGACGCGGAATCTGTCCGGAAGGGACTGGCGGCTTGCGCGAAGGCGGAATGGCTTGCCCCCGATCTGCCCGACGTTCTTTCCGCCCGTGCCCGCATCGAATTCGCTCAACAGCATTATGAAAATGCGATTTCACTCGCGCGGCGTGCCGTAGAGCAGCAGCCTGAGTGCGAAGGCGCACATGACGTCCTCGGACGCGCGTATTTCTCCTCAGGCCGTTATGAGGACGGTGCGGCCTTGGCCGATAGCGCGTTGGAAATCGTCAGCAACGACTACAACGCGCTCGTCCCGCTCATCAATTCACTCGAGAAGGTCGGCCGTGTGGCCGATGCCGAGCGCTTACGCCGGCGCGAACGCGAGGTACTCGAGAATCAGCTGCAGCGTTTTCCTGACGACGTGCGCGCCCGAATTCTCCTCGCATCCGATCAGGCCAGTGCCGGCGATTCCGATGCCGCGCTCATGAACGTGAAAATCGCCGTGGCCATGCGACCCAACGATGCCAACGTTCTTTATAACGCCGCTTGCACTTACGGATTGCTCGGCATGAAAATCGACGCTTTGGAGAGTTTCCGCCGCTCGGTCAACGCCGGCTATTCGAATCTCGATTGGTGTCTCAAGGATCCCGACCTGAAAATCCTCTACGACGAACCCGAGTTTAAGAATCTCATTGCGAATCGAGACGCTAAGGACCTCTAGATTTTTGCGACGTAACTCGAGGTAATTGGCGGTGATAAAAAATTTGCAGGCGCATTGGCTTTGCGGCCTTGCGCCCTCGTCAATTGGTCCGAGAAAGTTTGTTCCTCGGCTCAATCTAGTGGCGACTAAACCCGTTTCAATTCCTGCAAAGTCTGTGGCCAGATTAAGTAAAGTTCAGAAATCGTAGGGGTCCGCCAGCTGGACAAAATTTGGCTGGGAGGCCTGGACACCGCACGTATCGCCAAAGCCAAATAAAACCTCATAAGTGCCTGTGTTCGCGTTAACCCAACACGGTTCTCTACGGGCCGATAGTGTTCGTTAGGCCGTGTTTAGAGTACGAACACTCAAAACCTACTCCAAAAGGGGCGCCCTTTATATTGCGTTGATGGCACCGACTCTGACCTGGTTTCCTGCAGAATCAATCATGTCTAGCGTGTCGTATTCGAAAGAAAGATCGCCCGAATTGCGAGCATCGGTGACCAGACTCCAATCGTAGGTTATTGCAATGGACAAACTTGTTGTAACAGTGATAAGTGGAGTTGATAGCGGCTGCGTCTGACTACCTGGGTTAAAGTCACAGAGGGCCCAGTCAGCAATTTCTCCACATTCGTACTGATTGCTCGCACATCCCGCATGCACAAAAAAAGACCGGTGATTATCTCCGGTCTTTTCCGCTCAAGTCAGATTTAAATACCGGAGTCTTATTTGTCGTCGTCGGCGCTCTGCCCGACGTTGGTGCTGGCATCGGCGATGAAGCGGTCCGTGTGCAGACCTACACGCCCAATTGTGCGGTAGTCGCCCAGGCCGTTTTTCGGCTTCGGTGTGTGGTAGCCGGCAAAAATCACCGTCAGGTCGTGGTGGCCAAATAGCGTCGCACTGGGCGCATATACGCGGCCCGCATAGAAGCCGTTATTGATTCCAGTAACCGGAGTATTGGACGGCACCGTAATCGTCGTGCCGGTTGCGGTCGACGGCGGAAAAATGGGAAGGCCATTCGCATCAACGGTGATCGTATAGTTCTGCGTCGATACGATCGGATTATTGATTCCGTTGATCACATTCCAGTGCAGCAGGTCCGAAGACTCGGCGTAACCGATATAGTGGAACGCGTCTGAGTCGCCGTCGATACAGCCGCCACCAGAGAAGAGCAGTCCGTAGCGTCCGCCCTCAAACTTCAAAATGGTGCCGGCAGTCGCCAGCCATCGCGTGCCGTAGGCGGTCACATCCATGGGATCGCTTAGCCCGCTTAACGCTCCTAGATCCTTGAAGTGGATTCCGTCCGTGGTTTCGGCCAAGCGCAAATAAGTGATGTCATCATTGACCGCCGTTCCGAACGGATTGTTCGCGTAGTAAGAGGCCCAATACGTGTTGCACCGCTGCGCAGCTGGGAACGCTGTGTTGCCCGTATTGTCGCCGCTCAATATTTTTTGCTCGTAGATAATTTGGACCGGCCAACTCCCCGGCACCGCGCCCAGAATCCCGTCAGGATTCACAAGACCCGCAGTGTGAAAGGCGTTTTCCGGTTGCGCCGTGGTCGAATCCGTCGGCCCATCATTCATCGCTGGCGCTGGATTCAGCGGCAGGCCCGGCTCCGGCGTTAGTTCGTGAATGTACAAATCATCAGAGTCGATGTGGTTGACGGCCCGGTCAAGCGTGTAGAGGTAGGTGTGTCCCGCAATGTTCAGGATGAACTGGTGGCCCTGCCCGTCATCGTCACCGTTGTCATCATTCTGACCGTTGTTGACGTTGTCCTTGTCTCCGTCGGTATCTTTTTGCAGTTGTGTCGGGCAAGTCGTGCGCAGTTCCAGCACTTTTTGCTGGAAGTTCCACGTGATACCGGCGTCGTCGGAAAACGCCGCTGCAACTGCTTCATCCGTATCTTTCGGGCGATAGTCAAAATAGCCTTGCAAGTGCTTTCCATGGCCGGTGATGAAGGGGAAGTAGTACGGCTGCATGCGTTCCGCGCTGGGATTGGGAACCTGATTGCCCTTCGCATCGCAGTAGCCAGCGGATTTCAGTCCTACCGCCGCTCCCGACTGCTCCAGCGTCCACGGCCCGCCGATCACATAAGTCTCAGTAGGCGCTCCATTGCGGGTCCAAATTCCTTTGGCATTCTGAGCACGAAGCCCCGAAGCAATCCCTAACATCGCTAGCAGCAAAACTCCCACACAAAAAGCTCTTTTCATCATAGTCTTGACTCCCTCCGGCGCACTCTCAGCACGCGCACTATATTTTCTCCGTCGGCAAGGACACTACTCGCCGGAATCACCACCCTCAATGAATCGCAAGTGAATATTTTGTGACGTAAGCAAGCAGGGAAATTCGCCCGAACCGCTTGCTCCAAGCCGGGTGTGGCCTATTCCCGTCCCGTTTCGAAAAACACCCAAGCCGCGATGACATTTGGAGAAAAAAGACTGGTAAGCGAGCCGAGGTCGGCGTTGTTCGTCCGGCCACTCGTAGCATGGCGGTAGCTTTCGGCCCGTTTTGCCCGAACTCGGTGAAGGCGGTAGAGGCTGCGTCGCCTTTCCTTGCGGGTTGCTGTTTTCTTCATTTCAGGAGTGGAAAATGCCGAAGAAAGAACTCATATGCTTTCCTGGACGCTTGGCTCTTCGGCGTTGTGTTTTCGACACAAGATGAATCGCCAATAAAAACGTGGGTAAACGGCATCGAGTTATTCGAATACCTCGATTAACTCGATGGAAACCTCAGGGGTCACCCAAAACCGGCCATGTAGGGTCAGCTGAAAACCGGCCATAGGTAAGGCCCGGGACATTGACTCCGAGAGGAGCCCTTATAGGCTCTCTCGGCATGAGCAATGTCTTGAGC
>Ga0073928_10000517_pt1 | contig 89796 bp, 60 predicted proteins | sample PaiPotPPA55metaG_FD_76969 | JGI IMG/M metagenome (GOLD analysis project Ga0073928, IMG submission 76969) | Iron sulfur acid spring bacterial and archeal communities from Banff, Canada, to study Microbial Dark Matter (Phase II) - Paint Pots PPA... ...
AAGGAAATCCCGACTACGACTCGACTGTTGGAGCAACCGCCAGGTTTCAACGCGACTACAACGGTAAGCAGCCCGGTGATCCGAAAAAGGCGGCTCAAGCGATCGTGCGACTGACGCAGGAACAGAAACCTCCATTGCGACTGTTGCTCGGCAGCGATGCGTACAATGGGGCGGAGAAAAACGACCTCGCGCGCCTAGAAGAAGCAAGGTTCTGGAAAGAACTCAGCCTGTCCACTGATTTCGAGTCGAAGCCCCCACACCCGGAGTGACCAAAGTGAACCTACCTTCGCGGGAATCCGGCCCACGGACGCGCCGCCTTTTCGCGGCGCGCAAATCGTAGGAGCACGCTTCGCATTTTTTGTTTCGCTGGCTCATGTCAAAGACCGCCTAAAGCAAGGCACTTTTGTTAGAGTTTTTGATCCAACTCGGATTCCATCGGGAGTCGGAGTGACTTTTATTCCGTAACCCGTGGCCCCGTCCACGATCAGGTTGTCACCAAGTTGGCGCAACTCCAATTGCTCGCCGCCAGCAAGCTTTAACAGGTTTACACGTCCGTCGAGATACGTGATGTCCACCGCATCATCGCCAGTTCCATAACGTCCCACCAGTGCACGGGCAATTTCTGCAGAAACCGCGCTGGTCGCCGGAGAAAGGGTCAGCGGTTTACCGGCGCGGTGATCCAGAACCAGCTTCAGTGTCTCTTCTTCAATACGCTCCGTCACAGCATTCAGGGCATCTTTCGTCGCAGTGACCACAACTCCGACTTTATCGTCGGGCAGTAGATCAAGCGTTGTTGCAAAGCCGTAGATGGCGCCGCCGTGACCAACGAGCCGATGTCCATCAGCGGATCGCACTATAAATCCCAGTCCGAAGACACGGCCGCCCGGGTTTGGAAATTGTGGGGACCACATCTCCTCAATCGTTTTGCGCTGCAGTAGTGCGCCGTTGCCCGTTTGGCCGCGCGCCATCAGCACACTGAGAAAATGTCCCAAGTCGGTTACCGTCGAATACATGCGTCCGGCAGGTGCCATTCCAAGCTGAAATGTGGATGCGTCAAATTTGAGTCCGTAGTAAGTCCACATTTCAGCTTTTCCGAAATTACTAATGACATTTGGATCGGGTTCGAACGAGCTGTGCGTTAGCCCCATCCGATCCAGGACCGAACTCTTCAGGTATTTTGCAAATGGCTCGCGGCTTCGCTCTTCCAATAGGTAGCCGACGACTGCAATCGCGGCGTTGGAATATTTCGTATGTGTGTTCGGCGCAAAGACTATCGTTCAGGCTGCGAACCGTGGCCGCGAGTGACGGCTGGCTGGTTTGGAAATAATTTCCGGCGGGCGGTTCGCGTAACAACCCAGACCGATGAGACATCAATTGCCGCAATGTAATGGAAGTGCCAAACGGATTGCGGCCGAAAATTGGGAAGATAGTCGGTCCTGGGAGCATCCAGATTCAGCTCGCCACGTTCCACCAATTGCATGATCGCGATGTCAGTAAACAATTTTGAAACCGAACCGATTCGATAAACCGTTGCTACGGTGGCAGGCTTCCTTTCATGCGGGTCAGCCATTCCAAACCCTTCCGCCCAGACAACCTGCTGGTCATCAACGATGGCAATCGACAGACCGGGTATTCCTTTTTCCGCCATTTCGCGCTCTAGGAACGGCTTCAGAGTTTCAAAGATCCCGGCATAGTCTCTCCGCGCAGGAATATTGGGGGAGCTGTCGTCCGCCAAAGTGCGCGAACAATCGATCGGTAAGGTGAAGATCAGTGCCGCAGAGGCCAGCAGCAGCAGGCATCCAGCTAGAGCACGACTACTAATTCGCGGTTTTCGTCGCATCGATTCCTTATCACCTCGAGCAAACTTAACTCGCTGCGAGGCCCCTCGAAAAGACATTGCGACGCACCGTTAGTCTTTCAATGAGCTCGCGTTTGACGGCATAGCCAAGGCCCGGCGTCTTCGGCACATGAATGGTGCCCTTGGCGGTGACCTCGACTGCCGGCTCGATGATGTCCTCGCTCCAATACCGTTCGCTGGCGGATACATCACCGGGCAACGAAAATCCCGGAAGGGTGGACATGGCGATGTTATGGGCCCGGCCAATACCAGATTCCAACATTCCGCCACACCAGACTGGGACACCATGTTCGCGGCACGCGTTCTGCATCAGGCGGGCTTCAGTGTGGCCGCTCACGCGGCCCAATTTGATATTGATGATCCGGCACGATTTCAATTCAATGGCCGTGAGCGCGTGTCGCGTGTTGTAAATGCATTCGTCCAGACAGATCGCGGTCTTAATCTGGGATTGCAGTTTAGAATGAGCATGAATGTCATCCCAGCTCAATGGCTGTTCCATCATCAGCAGATCAAATTCATCCAGACTTCTCAGGTGTGTGGCGTCATCCAGGGTGTAAGCAGAATTGGCGTCAACGGAAAGCCGGATTTTTGGAAATTCCTTTCGTACCGCAGCTACGAACTCGTAATCTTTCCCGGGCTTAATCTTCAACTTAATCCGCTGGTAACCATTACGGAGTTCTTCTTCCACCTTCTTCACCAGCGCTCCGGGATTTTCGCGTATGCCCAATGAAACGCCGCTGGCAATCTCTTCGACGGTGCCACCCAGATGTTTGTAGAGAGGCAGACCTTTTAGCTGTGCTTCAACATCCCACAGCGCATTTTCAACACCGCTCTTGGCCATCTCGTGCCCACGAATTTGGCTCAGTAACGCGGGGATCTCCGATGCTGTGGAGACGCTCTGGCCTGCCAGGTCCGGCAAAATGAAATCACTCAGTACGTGCCATGCGGTGTCTGTAGTTTCGGCGTTATAGGCGGGAGTTTCGCCAGCGGTGACTTCGCCCCAGCCGCTCGTGCCGTCGGCTACAACTTCGACCAGAACAATTCGCCGGTCCTGTACGGTGCCGAAACTAGTCTCAAACGGCGACTTCAGCCGCATGCGGATTTCACGAAGAGCGATGGACTCAATCTTCATAACACTCCAGAAGGTAGCTGCACTGCTCCTCGCGAGCTGTCTTGTCCGCAGCTGGCCGTCTCCTCAAGGCGTCTTCGCGCCCAGCCTCCATGGTCGAACCGCATCGGAGTCTTTCACAGGGATGGCCCGCACGGAGGAAGTGCAATTGCGCGAGTACGGGAATACAACAACTGTTGCACGGTGTCAATAATATTCACCATTCGTTGCATAGCTTACTTTTGATCTTAACGCGAAAATGCCGTGTGATTTGCGGTTTGTAGTCCTGACCGGAGCCTCTCCGCCTACGTATCTGCAAAAAGAAAGAGCGTGCAACACATATTGAAAGCGCTTGACAACGTGCAACAATCGTTGTATTGGCTTACCTCAGATTTCTCACCTTCCGTCGTTCAGCGCGACTTTATTGTGGGGGTTTTGTACTGAATCGATCGAATCGAATTCGTCTTGCGAAGACAGGCCAGCCTCCTGGGAATCTGCGGCAGGGACCGACCACGCTCGAAAAGCGGGTTGCCTCAGCTGGAGAAAAACTCAACCCGAGTCGCCGAAAGCTGCTGCGCTTGGTCCTGGAGAATCCTGCAGACACCTTTTTCCTGTCTTCTCGGGAGCTGGCCAAACGATACAACGTTGACGCTGCCACAATCGTTCGAACCATTCAGGCCCTGGGTTACAACAAGTACGCGGAGTTTACTGCGGATTTGCGGGCGCATTTTGTAACGCAAATTACCCCCTATGCTGTTCTGAAGGCGGCGTCAGAAGAAAAGCGAACCGTAAGTGACCGGATTCGCCATGGCATGGAAATGGATCTTCGCAATCTGCAGGCGCTGCAGTCCTCGCTGAATCCGCAAAAAATCATCGCGTTATCTAAGCAGATCAAGAGAGCGCGTCGAGTCCTCATCGTGGGGATCGACCTGGCCGCCGCGTTGAGCTGGCATTTGAGCTACGGGCTGATGACCCTCGGATTTAACGCCGAGGCTCCTGTCGGTAGCACCGGGAATGTGCAGCGGCGGGTCAGGAGCCTGGGGCGGCAGGATTTGCTTATTGCCATTAGTTTTGGCCAGGGTCTCCGTGACACGGTGGAGGCTGCTATCCGCGCCAAGAAACTCGGCGTACCAACTTTTGGCATTACCGACAGTGAAACATCCCCGATCGCTCGCATTTGCGATGACAGTTGCATCGCTTCCGTCGCGAGTCCATCGTTTGGCGGATCTTACGTCGCTCCTTTCAGTCTGCTCGGAACCATTTTGATAGCTTGTGCGCATACGCAGACGGAGCGTTCGCTGGAATTGCTTCGCCGAAGTGAAGAGGAAGATCGTGCCGATCACCGCTGGTATCGCCCGGGAAATGGCACCGAATCGGGTGAGTAAGCGGCTGTCATCAATGGTGTGGGATTTTCGAATGGTGGAGGCTATATGAACGAGTACTTTCGCTGCCGCACGTTCGGCAAATTTTGTTCCGCGTCCGTAGTCGCATTGCTTGTCGCATTATTCGCTCCTCCGCATGCTCTGCGGGCGCAGACAACCTCGACCATTGAGGGCACCGTCACGGACAAACAAGGGCTCGGGGTTTCTGGAGCAGAGGTGCGTGTGGAAGGCTCGACGGCTGCGGCAAGCCGCAGCGTCACGACCGAGTCCAACGGCGCATACCAGATTCCCGGTTTGCCGGCCGGAACCTACAAACTAACCGTGACACGGGATGGATTTCGTGCTGAATCGTTTAATGATCTGGAAGTTACTCTGAATCGTACGCTTGATTTTGACGTGCAACTGCAAGTTGGCACCACGCAGGAACGAGTGGAAATCTCGGCGGAGATTCCGCTGCTGGACACTACCTCCTCGTCCACTGGTGCGACCATCGTTCCGCAGGAAATCGAAAACATGCCCTTGAACGGGCGCAACTACCTTGATCTTCTTCAACTCGTGCCGGGCGTAGCCATCAATCGCCAAGCAGACGCCAACAGCGACAATGCCACGCCGATTCTTGGTGAACGCGCCAACAACGCCGGTTTTCTCATCGACGGTTTGCCGAATCAAAACGAACTAAACGGCGGTCCCGCCGCGCAATTTAATCAGGACACCATTGCTGAATTCCAAGTGATCACCACAGGATACGAAGCCGAATTCGGCCATGCGTCAGGGGGAATTGTTAACGTCATTACCAAATCTGGAGGAAATGACGTCCACGGCCTGGCATCGGTGTACTTCAGGAACAACGTACTCGACACTTCGGACATCCCCGGGAAGGATGCACCGTACCTCTTGCGCTGGGACTATGATGCCGCCGCCGGGGGTGCAATTATCAAAGACAAAGTATTCTGGTTTGCATCCGCAGAAGAAATCCACGAAAATCGCCAGCTCAACTTTGTTACCCCTGCCAATACGCCGCAATTTCTCATCGACAACGAAGAACGCTTTAACGAGCCCACCACCGATCGCGAAACTCGCTTATTCGGCAGGCTCGATCAAGTCCTCGGCAGGCACCATCTCACCGAGGAAATGAACTACACGAATCTTCATGTGAACAGCACCAATCCTCTTTCTCTATCTACATCTCTCCCTTCCACACGCACCAACCTTGGGGATCGCAATCTTCTCCTCGGTTTCAGCGACACAGCAACGCTCGGAGATTCCGCCAGCCCGTTTATTCTGAGTCTTCATGGGCAGTATCGCGGCGAACCCACGTTGACCAGCCCCGCGCATCCCGAGGCCGGTCCCAATACGACTTTCAATATCTTTAGCGGCTTCAACACTGGCGGCATTTTTGGAGACGTGGGAACGCCCAGCTACGGCGCTACGTTTACGCCCTCCAGTTTGGATCAAAAGTACGTGACACTTGGCGCCAGCCTAGCCAAAACGATCGGGCGTCACACCATCAAATTCGGCTGGGATTTTGAGCGAACCCAGGTAGATGGCGTCGAAGCCGACCTGCAGCAAAATCAACTCTTTGCCACGGAGGCCGACTACCAGCAGTTTGGTCCAATTGACGCCGGATTCTTTCTCCTGCTCACCACCGGCGGACTCACACCGCAGGCCAATCAAATTAAGCTTCGTAACAATTACGACGGGCTATGGCTTCAAGACGATTGGAAAGTTACGCGCACCCTTACACTGAATGCCGGAGTCCGTTGGGACTATGATTCCGCATTTAACAAAGCGGACAACGTTGCTCCGCGACTTGGCTTTGCCTGGTCCATTACCCCCAAAACAGTCGTCCGCGGCAGTTTCGGTCTCTTCTATGATCACTTCCGCCTGGGCCTGGCTCGAGACATTCCCGGTTTTGGCGGCGCTGACATTCGGTTGAGTCAACCGCTTTCATTTCCTCGGCTTTTTTCCGGCGTTCCGACCATCGCTCCCGCACTCTTTGGCCTGTGCCTTTCGCAAACGGAAACCGACGCGCAGTTGGCCACGCAACCCGGTTTTTGCATACCACCAGGTGCTCTCGGCCCGGGGTCAGGCGGTGTGCCGGCCCAGTTCGGCATCGATCATCTCAATAACGTGGTCGCGCCCGGTCACGCTCCCATTCCCATCAATTCCGTCGTAAACCTATCCAACATCCAACAAGTCTCCGGCCTCAGTCCCACCGATTATCTGACCGCCGCAGACGCTGCCACTGGTATGCCTCCGGGCTTCTGGCTCTGGGGTCCATTCGGTGCGCTGTCGTTTCAGGTTTTTCAACCAAGCAATTTCCCGGTAACGATTGATCCTAGTTTTGCCACCCCGTATACACGCAGCTACACTCTCGGCGTACAGCGCCAACTCGGCAACGACTGGATGATCTCCATCGATTACTACCATAAGGATATCGAGGACATCCTCGGCCTTCGAGAAACCAATCTGCCCTTTGCAGCACGTATCGACAACAGTGGCGGGTCCATCACTGCAGTGAATGGCTACGGACCTTGGTACTCCGGTGTGTACAACGCAGGAATCCTCTCCTTTGAAAAGCGAATGAGCCGGCACTTTACCTTAGGAGGTAGCTACGCCTACGTGTCCGAGCATGATGATGCGCTCAACTCACAACTCGGGACTGGCGCACTTGGTTCCAGTAGCGGCGGCAATAGCGGCTATCCCACTGACAGTTTCCGAGGCATTCCGCCCGTCGTCACAGATCCGGGAAATATTTCCGGCGGAGGCACCTGTCCAGGCGGCACCAATGCCACTGCTTCCTTCTTCGCTTGCAACGGCAACTACGTGCCCAAGGCGGGCGTTTTTTATAATGGCGCCACACTCGACAGCGGCCCGTCCGATTTCGCTCTGCGTCACACCTTCGAACTTCACGGAATTGTTCAGTTACCGTGGAAAATCCAGTTCAGCACTTTGTTTCGGGCGCAAAGCGGGTTTCGCTACACCAATGTGGCCGCCGCCCCCGTCGACCAGGACGGCAATGGCAACTTCGGTCCGCGCGACCTAAAAACCGGCCGCAATGCCTTCACGGCGCCGCCGTTTGTGAATATGGACCTGCGTATTGCCAAAACATGGACCATTCGCGATCGTTTGCAAATACAAGGGATGTTCGAGTTTTTCAATCTCTTCAACAACGCGAATCCCGCTGCGATCCAAAACCAGGAGAGCCAGGCCGCAACACTGGGCACGGTCTCGCAGACATTGCCAGGCAGAGAAGGGCAGATCGGTTTGCGTGTGACGTTTTAGGCCAGGCGTTGCCAAAACGGGTAGGACGATGAAGGCTTCGCCAGTTTTAGACGTTACGAACGCTATCGAACAGCTCGAACTTAAAGCAATTCAGGGGGATTTATGAGCAAGCTGTCAACTCGAGTCATCGGCCTCGTCGCATGCGTTGCCGGATTCGTCGCTGTCAACACGTCGCTGGCGCAGACAAGAAAGGAGGCGGCACCATCCACCGCGGTCAAAACACCACCGACCCCGATGCCCGAAACAAAACTCGTTCCTCCGCCATCGGTTGTGCACGAATTGACAGGTACCGACGTAGAAGCATTTCTCGACGGCATGATGCCGTCGCAACTGGAACGTGAGGACATCGCCGGCGCGGTTATTGCAGTTGTTAAAGACGGCAAAGTCATTTTCGCCAAAGGCTACGGATTTTCCGATGTGGAGAAACGCACTCCCGTCACCGCGGACGCCACCCTTTTCCGCCCCGGTTCAACTTCGAAATTGTTCACTTGGACGTCTGTCATGCAACTTTACGAACAGGGCAAGCTCGATCTTGACAAGGATGTAAACGAATATCTCGATTTCAAGATCCCTCCGGCATTCGGAAAACCAGTCACCCTTAAAAACATCATGACTCACACGGCCGGTTTTGAAGAATTGGGCCGCGACCTCTTCGTCGCCGACGCTCAGCATCTGCATACTCTCGAACAATTTCTCAAGCACCATGTGCCCGATCGCATCTTTCCTCCGGGTGTTGTTCCTGCCTATTCGAACTACGCGACCGCGCTCGCTGGCTACATCGTTCAGAGCGTTTCCGGCAAGCCCTTCTATCAATATGTCCAGGACAACATCTATACGCCGCTCAACATGCAACGAACTACATTTGTTCAGCCGCTTCCCGACAATTTGAAGCCAATGATGTCCAATGGCTACAAGAGAGCGTCCGGAAAAGCCCAGCCCTTTGAGTTTGTCGAAGCCTATCCCGCGGGCAGCGTTTCGGCTACTGCACGGGATATGTGCAATTTCATGATCGCCCATTTACAAAATGGCCAGTTCGGCGACAAGCAGATCCTCAAGCCCGAAACCGCAAAGCTGATGCATTCGCGACTCTACGGAACGGATGACCGCTTGAATGCCATGGCCTACGGTTTCTACGAGGAATCGCGCAACGGCAAGCGCATCATCGGTCACGGCGGCGATACCGAATATTTCCATAGCGACCTGCATCTCATCCTCGACCAAAATGTCGGATTCTTTGTTTCTTACAACAGCGCGGGCAAAGGAGAAATCAGTCCACGCACGGTTCTCTTTGAATCCTTCCTTGACCGGTACTTCCCGTTCACTCCGCCTGCAGGCACAAAAGTAGAGAACGCCGCTGCCGATGCCAAGCAAGTTGCCGGCTTCTACAAGTCCAGCCGCAGATTTGAGTCATCCTTTCTGGACATCACCACGCCGCTAGGCGAGCCAAAAGTCATTGCCAACGCCGACGGTACGATCAACGTTGATCCGTTAAAAGGCGCGAATGACCGGCTGAAAAAGTTCGAGGAGATTGGCCCGTTTCTGTATCGAGAGGTTCACGGGCAGGACCATATCGGATTTAAGAAAGATGCGGAGGGAAACTGGCAGTTCCAGCTCGATTATCCCTTCTTTATCTTCCAGAAAGTTGGCTTGCTCCAGAACAAGACCTTCAATGAGGTTGTACTCTTCTACGGTCTCGGCATTGTGGGATTAACCGTTTTGCTTTGGCCGGTTGCGGGGATTGTACGCAAACACTACGGAAAGCCTCTGAATTACGGGCCTGCAGATAAGAAGCGTCGTCTTATTGTTCGCCTCGTTTGCATACTCTTTATCGTTTTCTTCATTGGCTGGATAACGTTGCTCTCCCTTTCCGACGATCCAAATGGCATCAACGGGCTTCCTCCCTGGATAATAATTTTCGGAATTCTTGGGCTCATTTGCGCTAGCGGCACCATTTTCGTTGTTGTCAATGCACTCCGTAGCATTCGCGAGCCCGGCCGCTGGATTTGGACCAAGCTCCACGATCTGGCGCTTGCCGTCGCATGCCTCGGACTGATCTGGCTTGCCTACTACTGGAATCTGATGAACTTCAACGTGCATTACTAGCTAGCGGGAAACTAGCCAGAATTGTCGCACCCTATCGCCGGCACGATGGGAGCCGAGATTCCCGACGACAGCCGTCTTTTTGATCGAAGAGGAGAAGCTATGTTCCGCAGAAGTTTCATCACGCTGCTAGTGTGTTTGCTCTTGTGGGCCAATCTCTGCGTCGCGCAAACATCTGCGCCAACGCCAAACAGCCTCGATGGTTTTGACGCCATCGTCACCAAAGCAATGGCCGACTCAAAAATTCCCGGCCTCTCCGTCGCAATCGTGCGTGACGGTAAAGTGATCTATGCCAAGGGATTCGGCTACCGCGACATCGAAAAAAAATTGCCGGTTACCACCGACACAATTTTTGCTATCGGCTCCGTCTCAAAGTCCTTCACCTCTCTCATTTTCGGTACCTTGAATGACGAAGGCAAAGTGGATTGGGATAAGCCCGTTCGCACTTACCTGCCTACCTTTCAAATTGACGATCCTATTGCCACCGATCACGCGACAGCTCGCGATCTTTTTTCTCATCGCACCGGTCTTGCCGGACACGACCTTGTCTGGTATTCCTCCAATTTGAGCAGGGAAGAGCTCTTTAACCGCATGAAATACCTGAAATCCAACAAGGAATTTCGTTTCGGATATCAATACTGCAACCTGATGGTCATGGCCATGGGCTATCTGGAGGGGCGCGTCACCGACTCTTCCTGGGAAAGCCTCGTGCAGAGTCGTATTTTTGATCCACTGGGCATGCAGAAATCGAATTTGTCCGTCAATGACAGCCAAAAAAGCGAGGATTTTTCTCAGCCCTACAGTTTGAAAAAAGAGATCGTCACCAGGGTCCCCTTCAAGAATATCGATTCCATCGGCCCCGCAGGCTCAATAAATTCCAGCATCAACGACATGTCCCGGTATGTAATTTTTCAGTTAGGGGACGGCACCTACAATGGAAAACGCATCGTTTCGCAAAACAATCTGAAGCTCGTCCACGCCGGGCAAACCGCGATGACTAACCTGCCTGATTTCTTTTCTCAGAATGGACTTGGCCCGATGACTTATGCAATGGGTTGGGTGGACACAACTTTTCGCGGACATCATATGGTCTGGCACAATGGCGGAATTGACGGATTCCATTCCCTCGTCACCATGCTCCCCGAGGACAAAATCGGTGTGGTACTTCTTTCCAATCTTAGTAACAACAGCGCTCTCGAGCCAATCGCTTATTCCGCATTCGATCGCTTGCTCGGGTTGTCACTCGATCCGTGGCTTGATCGTTACAATTCGTTAGACGAGAAGGCAAAAAAAACTGAGGATGACGCAAAGAAGAATAAAGTTTCGACTGCCAAGGCTGGCACACAACCTTCACATCCCATTGCCGATTTCGCCGGCGAATACACTAATCCTGGTTACGGCACCGTCAAAATCGGGCAAAATAATCAGGATCTCACCATCGCGTTCAATCAATTGGAACCCTTTCCTTTCGTTCGCGTGCACTACGACATTTTTGCAGTGCCTGAAGAACCTGAGTCCATCGCATCCGGCACAAAAGGGCAGTTCTATACGAACTGGAACGGCGACATTGACCGTTTGTCGCTCCCACTAGTGCCGACCTTGCCGGAAGGCATTCTTTTTACCCGCGCCCCGGACAAAATTTCAAAAGAGATGCTTCTCAACCTTGTTGGCGACTATTCGCTCGGCGATGACACTGCGCGCGTGAGCATTGCCGGCGACACTCTCCAGCTAACGATTCCGGACCAACCGAGCTACGATCTCGTACCCACACGCGGCCTGCTCTTCAACCTTAAGGGCCTGAACGGTTTCAGTGTGGAATTCAAGAAAGACGCATCGGGAAAGATTAGCGAGATGCTCGTCGTGCAACCCGAAGGTGCGACCGTCGCCAAGAGAAAACCTTAGCAGACGTTGCGTCGCAGCCATCATCTATTCATTCGCAGCAATAAATTGATTTCGACGTCTAGCGTCCATTTTATTCCGCGCGAATTAGTTCGTTTCGTCTGCGCCAGAAGTATATTGCAAAGCCCACGGTTATCAGGGGTACGACCGCGCCGAATTCATCGATGAACCAGGCGGTTTTCCCAGTATTGTGGGTCAGTGGAGTAAAAATGCCTTGAATGTAGAGATTATGACTGGCATGCAGCAGAGCTCCGGTCCATAGACTCCCGGACTTCAACCTCATCCACGCGAATACAAAAGATATGGAAACCACCATAACTGTGAAACACGTCAGTCCATACCAGGTTGGCGTACCACTGTTGTAATCACTCCAGATCAGCAGCGGATAATGCCAGCAAGACCACACCACTCCGCTGATCAGAGCCGTGCCGGTAAAGCCGATATTCTTAAAGAGCTCGGGAACCAGGAAGCCGCGCCACCCAATCTCCTCACCAAGCGCGGATGCCATGCTTTTAATTACACCGAAACTACCCGCCAACAAAATGTAGACCACTGTGGAGACGATTGGAGAAGCGCGGAGTCCCATGCGCTGAGCAAGCAGATCCATGAATTCGCTGTTTGGGAAGCCGCCCAAACGGGCGCCCCAAACAATTGCATAAGCGATGGTCGCATAGAGAAATGGGATCAGCCAACTCTGGATTGCATACTTCTTTTCAGGCCATTTCCAGCCCAGTTCGGTTAGGTTGCGGCCATTGAGCTTGAGCGTAGCCATTCCTGCCAGCGCCGGGCACCACATAATGCCAAAAACATAAAGTCCTGCTCCGGCACCGAGACTGCGTCCCCTGAGAACCAGGAAATAAAAAATGGAACTGAACGCAAAAACGAGCAGCAAATAAATAATTACCTGCTGCGGTGAGCTCCTCTTTTCTGACACTTAAGCCTCCGACTTCAACCCTTCGATATGCGTCGCGGCTTGCGGTTAGCAAGCGTGATTTGAGGCCTTCACGGGAAGGCAGAAATCCGCGTCCTCGACGGTGTTCACGGCATAACCGGAAGAATCAGGTGCGACGGGAACTCGAACGTTGAATAGACCCGCTGAATGGCAGGTGTGAAATCACTCGCCTGAGCTTTGTAGATACTTGGCACAAACTTTTGCGGATTGCGATCGATCACCGGAAACCAGGTGGACTGCACCTGCACCATAAGGCGGTGCCCCTTCAGAAAAACGTGGTCGTGATCCCGCAGTGGTACATCCCACTTAATCGCTTGGTTTGCTACTAGCGCGTGGGGTTGTTCGAAGCTCTGCAGATAACGTCCTCGGCGTACTTCCATCGCGACCGGCAATTCATATCCGTTCAAAGATTGGGCATACTGACCCGCCTTGGGGCCCTTTTCTGGATCCCAATCTGGCTTCTGCGCGTCCTGCGGATATACGTCAATCAGTTTCACTACGAAGTCGGAATCTGTCCCCGAAGTGGACGCAAATAGTTCGGCAGAAAGTGGTCCGGTGATAACCAGATTATGGTCGAGGGGTGCGCTCACGTAACTCAATACGTCCGGACGATGATCCACAAACCGTTGATCGGCAACTTCCCAAGTGCGCCAATCTCCAGCGGGATAAGTCGGCGAGATCGGGCGGAGACGATAGGGAACAGGATTGGCCGGATCGGACGTGTATTCGCGGAAGGGCTCGCTGGTTCTTGAGTCTTCGGGCGCCACGAAAGAAACCGTGCCGTCGGAATGGAGGTAAAGTTTTGTCGGTTTGGCTTCTTTTGGTGGCCACGCGGCATATTTATGCCAGCTGTTCGAGCCGCTCTGGAAGGTAGTGGCCTGCCAATCAGGTTTTTCTCCTACGCCGTGCAGATAGTAGCGAAAAAAAGCAGCTTCGATATTCTCGCGAAACTCGCGCGCCGTTTCGTGTCCGCTAAAGGGAACGATGCCGATCGAGTCGCCCTTGGCCGTTTGCCACTCCCCGTGAAACCACGGGCCCGCGACAATAAAGTTAGTGTGGTCGGGATCGTTTTCAGCAGCGTGACGAAAAATCTGCCATGGCCCCCAGGGATCCTCCTGGTCCCAGAATCCTGCTACGTTGAGGTTCGGGACCGTTGAAGAGTGCAATTGGCGGACCCACGCTTCTTTCTTCCAGAAGTCGTCGTAATCAGGATGCGCGACGCTATCGTTCCAGTAGGGAATCTTGCCGTGAAGGTATTTTTCGTTAATGTTGGAGAGCGGGCCAAGATTGAGATACCACTCGAAAGTATCGTAGGTCTCGAATGCAAAGTTAGTATTCTTGTTTTTGTCCGCTTGTTCGAGCACTGCATATTCAAAATCGTAGCTTTCGCGCAGCGCCCCATAGCGGTGATCGTCGTCGTTCATCCACTGGTCCACGGGCGAAGCTTGTTCGCTGATCGCTTTCAGCGCGGGATGCGGATGCAGAAGAGCAAGCGCAGTCGTCAGGCCATCGTAAGAGACGCCGTACATTCCTGCTTTGCCGTTATTATTAGGGACGTTTTTGATCAGCCATTCAATGGAATCGTATGCGTCGGTAGTCTCGTTGGTGGCCTTGGGATCAGCTAGATCCACCTCGGAAGAAAGTTTGAAGTAGCCTTCGGACTTGAAACGCCCGCGCAAATTCTGAATCACGAAAATGTAACCGTCCTGGGCCAATTCCTTGAGGGACGCCGGCATCTGCTCTGGAGCTTTTTCCGGTACTCCGTAAGGAGTTCGCCGAAAAAGGATCGGAAGCGCCTTGGTCGTGTTGGTGGGAGTCAGAATCACCGTTTGCAAGTGCACGCCATCGCGAACCGGCACCATCACCTCTCGAAACTGAAAAAGAACTTGCGAAGGTGGAGGCGATGTTTCCTGTCCCGATGCTGAAGAAACTCCTGCAAGCAACAAAACAACCGTGATTCTTGCAATGTACATTCAAATTGCTCCGTTTTGCGGGCGAGATGTCAAAAAATCAGAGTAATAAATGCGGTAGCCTATCACCGCGACAGCGCCGCAGCGCCCATAATGCGCAACTTTCTCTGATTGGTACGCAGATTGAAAATAAGCGCGCGGGAAATCTTATCGAAGTACTTCCCTCTCTGCAACATATATTGAAATATGACGACATGGTGCAACAAACGTTGTGCGCGTATCTTGTTTGACGCCGCTGTTTTGAGTCAGCCTATCGGAATTCACAATCCTCCACTACCGCAGCTCTAGGCCAATGATCACCGCTTGCCGTTGATCTCTCCCTGCATACCAGCCCTAGGAAAGTAGCTGTCGAAATGAGGTCCAGGTGGCCGCGCAAACTTCGCCGCAGTTTCTCGGCCGAGGCGCCTCGTTTACCCGCTGACGCTTCGCCTCGCGAGCCGACCGCATCCGACAGCCGTGGCGGTACGATGTCGAGAATGGCTTTGACCAAATTCGCTGCGGAGTGCGGACCCGGCCCCGCGGGATGCTCGCCCGTCAACAGGACGTAAAGCAGAACGCCAAGGGCGTAGATGTCGGTTGCCGTGGTGATGGGTCCGCGGGTCATTTGCTCAGGCGCGGCAAACTGCGGGGTCAGCCCTCCGCCGCCTTCCAGTGTGAGCTGCGTCGCGGCGGCAGCATTTTATCGGCAGCGCGCCAGAGCACTGCTACCGATCGATGGCCTTCATTGCGGCTGCGGAGTAGCGTTCGCCTGCGATCTCATTTTGAGGGACTGCGGCTTCGAGTTCCGCGACGTCCGCTGCAGCCAATCGAATGTCAACTGCGGCGGCATTCTCTTCGAGGTATTTCCTGCGCTTAGTTCCGGGTATGGGTACCAAGTCTTCGCCCCTGGCCAGCACCCATGCCAGGGCCAACTGCGCGGGCTTTACGCCCTTACGTGCCGCGATGCCCTTCACACGTTGGACCAGCCCCTGATTCTTGTTAAAGTTTTCACCGGCAAACCTCGGCATACGTTGGGTCCGCGCATCACCCTCTCCTAAATCGCTAGGTTTTGTAATTGTGCCCGTCAGGAACCCTCGGCCTAATGGGCTGTATGGCACAAATCCAATGCCCAGTTCACGAATCGTCGGGAGGATTTCGTTTTCCGGTGTCCGCTCCCACAGGGAATACTCCGTTTGCAGCGCCGTAATCGGATGCACCTTGTGTGCCCGCCGAATTGTCGTCGGTGAGGCTTCCGACAGTCCCAGATACTTTACCTTGCCAGCTTTCACCAATTCGGCCATTGCGCCCACGGTTTCTTCGATTGGCGTATTGGGATCAACACGATGTTGATAATAGAGGTCAATATGATCCACGCCCAAGCGCTTTAAAGAAGCGTCGCACGCGGCACGGACGTATTCTGGTTTGCCGCTGATAGACCATTGATTGGGATTTTCTTTGGTTCGCACGTTGGCGAACTTGGTTGCGAGAAAGACTTCGTCGCGGCGAGAGCGGATTGTTTTGCCAACCAGTTCTTCATTATCGCCGATTCCGTATACGTCCGCGGTATCCAGAAAGTTGATGCCGAGGTCAAGAGCCCGCAGAATGGTTGCGGCGGACTCTGGGTCATCCCGCTCGCCGTAGAACTCACTCATACCCATGCAGCCGAGTCCGATGCGGGAAACAATCGCGCCTTGTGAACCGAGTTTTACTTTTTTCATGCTCATAACTGAGTAGATGGTTTAAGCAGCCGAGCGGATACAGCCTTTTTTTGATTTCAGGCTACGGCGCTGTCTACGCAAGAAACTCAAATCACTGGGTTTTGGGAGGATTCAGCGAGCCTTGGATCTGGTTGAAGAGGCGTGCAAGCGGGCGCGCAAGAAAAGGAAGTAATCGCGGTGAGAATCGGCTTACTTTAAATGGGACTCCGGCAGGCAGGGCGAATCGGGATGGGTGGACATCGTTTTATCCACCGAGTAACAAACGGGCTCCAGATTGCAATCGACGCATCGCGGTTTGCGGGCCACGCACACGCGACGGCCATGCCAAATTAGTTGATGCGAAAATTGGATCCACTTATTTTGGGGAATTACTGCCATCAGATCCTGCTCGATTTTCTGGGGCTCGCCCTTTCGGGATAAATCCAGTCGTCGCGATAATCTGATCACATGCGTATCGACTACGACGCCGACGGCGATCCCGTAGGCCGTGCCCAGGACTACGTTGGCTGTTTTGCGCGCCACTCCCGGTAACGTCAGGATTTCTTCCATCGTTCGCGGTACTTGTCCGCCGAATTCTTCCACGATCGCTTTACTCGCACCCATCACGGATTTCGTCTTATTCCTAAAAAACCCCGTTGGCCGAATTTCCTGTTCAAGTTCACTTGGCGTGGCATAAGCGAACGCCTCGGGCTTGGGATATTTTTTGTACAGCGATTCGGTCACCTGATTGACGCGCACGTCGGTGCACTGCGCGGAGAGAATGGTAGAGACCAGCAGTTGGAATGGATTTGCATGTTTTAGCTCGCAGGTCGCGTTGGGATACATTTCGTGCAGGCCCGCTAGAACGGCGGCAACTCTGCGTGGATCGGTGCCCAGTACACATTCTTTTTTGCCGATCTTGCGAGTTTTCCACGGTGATTGACTGTTCGTAGAAAGCGATAGCGCTTTCTTTTTTCGCGCTGAAATTTTCTTTGCTGGCTTTCTGCTCGGCATGACGCGCCAGAATAACATACGCGCAAATGCAGCGTTCAAAGGATGTTCACGGGCAAGGACCAAGGCCGCCTCAGATTAATTCTTAACTAGGAGTATTCAAAAAGGAGAGCATGCGGCGAAAGGCTTTACCGCGATGACTGTACAGGTTTTTTTCTTGTGGCATGAGCTCAGCAAATGTTTTGTCCAACTCTGGCAAATAAAATATCGGGTCGTACCCGAATCCGCCCGTTCCACGCGGGATTTCCAAAATTTCGCCATCTACACGATTGCTTATCACCGCGATCGGCAGGTCTTGGCTGATGACGGCGATCACACAACAGAAATGCGCGGCACGTTCCTTGCGCGGTTTCCCCGCGAGTTCTTGTAGTAATTTATTGATGCGGTCGCCGCTGGCAGCATCCGGTCCCGCATAACGCGCTGAATACACGCCCGGTGCTCCGCCCAACGCCGGCACTACCAAGCCTGAATCATCCGCGAATACAATCTCATCGCTTAGCTTTGAATAATACAGAGCTTTGCCAAGGGCATTTTCGCCAAACGTTGGCGCATTTTCTTCGAAGGGAGACAAAGATTCGAAACCCGGCAGCGCTTCCACTCGGAAAGTCGTTGAAGACGCTTCCGCCGCGCTGTTCTCCGCAAGAGCGCGGAACTCAGCTAGTTTCCCTGGATTAGAGGACGCGAAATAGATTTTAACGGGCGCGGGCACTGAATTTCATAGGAAGGACGGCCAGCTGATCTTCGGTGAGCCGGCGAATTCCCGTTGCCGCAAGCGCCAGTAAATCTTGCATCTCGTTACCCGTAAACGGACGCCCCTCCGCCGAAGCTTGTATCTCCACGAAGTGGCCCGCTCCCGTCATGACCACATTCATATCCACTTCCGCGCGCGAATCCTCTTCGTATGCTAGATCCAGCAGCACGCGGTCATCGACAATTCCTACGCTGGTAGCGGCTACCGTATCGATCAGCGGAGAGCTCTTCAAAATTCCCGCTGCCACCAGCCGCTCGAACGCCAATGCCAGCGCCACGAATGCTCCGGTGATGGAAGCCGTTCGCGTCCCTCCATCGGCCTGAATCACGTCGCAATCAATCCAAACGGTGCGTTCGCCGAGCGCTTCCTGATCGGTCGCCGCGCGCAGCGATCTGCCAATTAACCGTTGGATCTCGAGTGTGCGACCCGACTGTTTTCCGCGCGCAGCTTCGCGCGGAGTACGCTCTTCCGTGGCGCGCGGAAGCATCCCGTATTCGCTGGTTACCCAACCCTTGCCGCTGCCCTTCAGAAATCCCGGCACACCATCGTCGACCGTGGCGGTGCAAATCACCCGGGTGCCACCAAGCTCGATCAACACGCTACCTTCCGCAGTAGCGATAAAATCAGGAGTAATTTTCAGCGGCCGCATCTGGTCGGGATTGCGCCCGTCGCTTCTTTGTCTGGTTGCGATTGCCACTATGGATTCCTCGAATTCGCTGATGGTTCTGGCGTTGCTGGGTAAGTTTGCCGGGAGGCGCTCATGGGTGTCAATGGCGTGAAAGGAATTCCTGACGATGCAAGCCGGTCAATCTGAGGAGCGATTACAGCTTGTGCAGATCGAGGTCTCACCGCAAATGAACCAGTAAGATCCAAATGGCCCGCCAGCGTTTCCACTTCCTGCCCGTGAATTAAAATTTTGAGCCGAGTGATTTGGGGAACATTGGCCCCCAGTGTGTGGGTCATGGAATCCACCGCTCGTTGCTCGCTTTCGATCCCGGACGGAATGGAGCTGGCCATCGCTTCGGAAAAATCCGCGATGCCGGTTCCGTCGGGCAACAGGTAGAACGCCAATAACACCGCGTCAGGCGGCAGCGTGCGCAATTCGGGGTCGGCGGGGCCAGCCAACAAAGTATTAAGCACTTGCTTGGCACGCAACGCCGGCTCGTTCGACAGTGGTAGCTCAACGGTCACCGGAGTAAGCGAACCATCATGGGCATTTGAAGCCCAAAAAAGTTTCGCGTTTACTCGCGCTTCCGTAGGACTGGCGGTCAGTGATTGCGTCAGCTCCCTGCGGGCCTGTTCCTCGGATTGCGGCTGAATTTTGGCGGTTTGTTTCACGCGCTGCTTCAATATCGGGAAGTACAGCCCGGCGATGATCACCGCGCCAAATAATCCTCCCAGCACCATTCCTACCCACCGCGTGTTCAACGCACTCCTCCAGGGATACCGGCTACCACATAGGACGGACGAAAATCAGTGATGCCACGAGCGATAGCATCGGCTACTCCGGGAGCCATGCGATCCAGATCAAGGCGGTCGTTCACGGCAACGCTGGAAATTTCCACGGCAATGGCTGGCGCAGCGGTGGTTCGCAACTGACGGATGGCTGCAGGTTGGGCGCTACCAGGCGAGCCCCTAAATCGCGCCGCCAGATTACCTTGCACGAAATCTCCCAACTTGTGGCTCAGAAAGAGAAAGGGTGCCTGGGCGCGATCCCAAGGAATCAGGCCGCTGGCTTCGCGCCCGCCCGAGATCGGCGGCAAATCTGAATTCACGTAAACGCGGACCGTCCCCGGTAGGCCCGTGGAGGACACGTGCAGGCTTACGAATACTGCGCCGACTTGTGCGTTAGCCATCGCTGAACGGTCATCAAATGAAGGATTTTCATTGGCCATGCGCGTTTGTAGAACTTGAAAACCCTGCGCTTCGAGAGCGCGACGTACTTGCAGCGCGAACTGCAGAACAATTTCACTCTCGCGGATTCCGCCGGTGCCGCGCGCTCCTGTGTCTGTGCCGCCGTGCGCAGGGTCTAGCACGACGATGTTTAGTCCAAGCCGGGGCCGCGGTGAATCAGAAAAAATGGTGTTCGGAGTTTGTGGATTAGCATTTTGCGGAGCAACGGACGCCGGAGGGTTCTGAGTCGTCGGAGCTTGCGCCGAAGATTGGCGTGAAACGGTCAGGAATGTGGCTGCCAGCAGAAAAAGTGTGAAACCGGCATAACGAAGACTATTATGCCCCGTCCGTTGGCGCCGCTTGTCGTCGTGATTCCTCACCTTGAGCAGCATACCAAATTAGCTGCCATCGCTAAGGCACGCGAAACGTAATGGAACGAAAAAGAGACGGCCTGCACCGGCCGTCCCTTTTCACTATAGCGTCGGCAACCGTTATTTGGATGCTGGTGGTTGCTGTTGCTTGGAATCGCGGTGCTCGCGCATATTTTCTTCAAATTGTTTACGTTGGTCAGGGGTGAGGATTTTTTTCACTTGCTCGTGGGTATCACGCCGGAGGTCGCGGATCTTCGCTTCTTTTTGGTCGGCCGTGAGCGACGAATCGTTCTTCACCGCTTCGGCTTTCGATCGCATGCCTTCGTGGATTTGTTTGATTTGCGCTTTCTGGTCATCTGTAAGGTTCAGGTTGGCCAGCATAGCGTTATGATCGCCGCGCTTTTCATGCATAGCTTGTCCCTGGGTCGAGTCAGGCGCGTTGTTTTGCGCATAGCTCAACGCCGGGAACACGCTTAGCAGCATGAAGCCGGCGCTTATTGCGAGTTGCTTCGAGATGCGGTTCATGGGGCGTCCTTTTCTTGAGCTGGGTTTTGTGCGTTCGTAGGTATAACCCTGGCCGACTGGGAATGTCGCGTTGCCGATCGCCGCGGATTATAGTGGTTTTAGATTAGCCTTTTGCAATAGGGAATTTACTCGCGTCCTGTCGTGCTGCCAAAGCGCGTCCCAGCGCGCCAGGATGCTCTTAGTTGCAGTATCCCATTTTTCAATTGCCAGCGCCGCATCCGCGGCAGGAGCGGAATCCGCGCTCTGAACAATGGACAGTAATCCAGTTGTCGCATGCAAGGATTCGCGTAGCGTGACTGTTTGCGTCGCGGGAACAGTCAAGCCGAAAACTCCGAACTCGTGTTCCACCTGGACGCCCATCAGTTCGGCGGCTTTACGATCAAGAACGGCCAGCGCTTCGGCGGCCTTGCCGTTGGCGGCCAATTCTTTCTTGCGCGCGGCTAGAGTCGCTTGAAGCTCCTGCGCGTGTTTCATAGCGATAGAAAGATCTGCGAGGTTTTTTGCGACGTGAGACTCCGCTCGAAACATTTTTTCGAGGTCAGCGTGCGACGTTTTTATTCGGGGGTCCATTTTCAACTCTAATGGCTGAGAGTGGCTTTGCCCGTTCACGGTTAACTTGACGGTGTACCTCCCGGGTAACGCCAGTGGCGCTTCGGGCCCGTAAAATGAAGTGCGCACGTCAGCGGGAAACGCGTAATGCAAATCCCAAACAAAGCGGTGCGCTCCGGCTTTTGCCGAGAGGGGTTCTGGATCGTGTACCCAGTACATTGGAAATTGCATGTCTTCAGCTTTTGTCTTGGGAAGCACTTCATCACTCGCGTAGCGCCTTACCAATGCGCCCGCTGAATCAACAATCTCCAATTGCACCGGCGTGGACGGTGGGTCCTTGAGGTAATAATCCAGCACTGCGCCGTCCGGGGGATTCTCCGCATGCGGCTCATCGAAGGGCACTGGAGTCCCTTGGTCTGTGCCGGATCGCACGCGAAAGGCGGTGCTGGGTTGGAAAAGCCACGACGCGGATTGAGTCACTTCCGCGGTAATTTGCCGCAGCGGTGCTATGTCGTCCAAAATCCAAAACGACCGCCCATGCGTCGCGATTACCATATCGTCGCCGTGAATCACGAGATCGCGCACCGAGGTAGTAGGCAGATTCATCTGCAGCGGTTGCCAATGGTCGCCATCATCAAAGGAAACGAACACGCCTTTTTCGGTGCAGGCGTATAACAGACCTTTTCTTACCGGATCTTCGCGCACGCAATTTAAGAAATATCCTTCGGGGATTCCATTGGAGACCAATTCCCAATTCTTACCGAAATCTCGGGTGCGATATAAGTAGGCGTGCGAGTCGTCAAGGCGGTGGCGGTCAACGGCGGCATAGGCGGTGCCCACATCAGAATGAGAAGCTTCGATGTGCGTTACTTTACTCCACGCGGTAATTTCAGGCGGCGTGACGTTGCTCCACGTTTTCCCATCGTCCTCAGTCAACTGGATTAAGCCGTCATCCGTACCCGCCCAAATTTCGCCTTTGCGTATGTAAGAAGGCCCAATGGTGTAGATCACTCCGCGCCGTTTTTCTTTGCCAGAGTCGGCAATCGCCGGAGGATCGAGATTTGGCGGCGAGCCAGGATCTTCGCGGGTCAAATCGGGGCTGATCACCTGCCAGGAATTTCCTCCATCCGCGGTGCGAAACAAGACCTGTGAACCAAAGTAAAGCATGTGTGGAACCACGGGAGAAAAAACAAGCGGCAGCGTCCAGGTCCTCCGATAACTGCCGGGATGCGCCAACGTCGGCGGAGTCTGCTGGATTTGTTCATCGTTCAAATCTTGACGAGTTACAAATCCTCCATAAATCACTCCGGGATTGTCCGGATCGGGCGCTACGTAGCCGTTTTCGTCACCCGCCGCGACAGGACGCCAATCGTGAAAATCCAACGTGCGATAATTTCCGCGGCTGGGCGTTGCAATCGAGCCGCTATCTTGCTGTGCGCCATAGACCCAGTACGGGAATCGATTGTCGGTGCTCACGTGATACATCTGTCCGGTTGGTTGGTTGTACCAGGAACTCCAGGTTTCGCCGCCGTTGCCTGTGACAATCGATCCTTGATCACTTCCCAGAATCATTCGGCGCGGTTCATCCGGGTCGATCCATAATTGGTGATAATCGTCGCCGCCCGGAGCACCCTTGAACGCCGCGAATGTTTTCCCTCCATCGCGTGACCGATACACCGTTGTATTTGGGAGGTACACAGTGTCCGGGTCCTTAGGATCGACGCTGACTTCGCCGAAGTACCAGCCGCGTTCCCATATGCGCTTGTCTTGCGACATCAGCTGCCAGTTTTGGCCGCTGTCATCGGAGCGATAGAGTCCTCCGGCTTTTGCGTCCACAATCAGGTAAATCCGCTTGGGATTGCTGGGTGCGAATGCAATTCCTATGCGTCCAACCTCTTCGGCGGGCAATCCGTGCCCGGTCACGGATTCCCAATGATCGCCGCCGTCACGGGAGCGGTATAGTCCGCTGCCAGGGCCCTTCGATGGCGGATAAACGTTCCAGGGCGGCCGGCGTGTCTGGAGCAATGCGGCGTAAATTGTGCTGGTGTTTCCTGGTTCGAATGCAACATCAATCGCACCGGTGTTTTCATCGTGAAAAAGTATCCGCTGCCAGGTTGCTCCTCCGTCTTTGGATCGAAACACTCCCCGCTCGGTGTTAGGTCCGTAAGCGTGTCCAAGCGCAGCGACAAATACTTTATTGGGATCCGCAGGATCGATCAGGATGCGTGCAATCTGGCGGGAGTCGGTCATTCCAATATGTGTCCAGGATTTTCCCGCGTCCACCGATTTATACACGCCGTCCCCGTAGCCAATATTCGAGCGCATATCGGCTTCGCCAGATCCGATGTAGATGACATCCGGATTTGAAGGCCCGACAGCAATGGCTCCGACGGAAGCAATTGGCTGCGAATCAAAAATAGGATTCCAAGTTCGCCCCGCGTCATTGGTTTGCCATACGCCGCCGTCCACAGAGCCAAAGTAAAACAATTCCGGCTCTCCCCGCACACCGGTGACCGCCAAGGCCCGTCCACCGCGGTGCGGACCGATGGAGCGCCAGCGCAGGCCCTGGAAAAATCTGTCGTCGAAGCGCGGGGGAGCACTCTGCGATCGGGCCGACGGAATTGGCAGCAGCGCGAAAGCCGAAGAAACAATTATGAACAGACATGTGATCAGCAGCCGCCAATTCAGGCGCAGAATTTTCACGGGCTATTCTCCGGACGCAGATTTCTAGTCGAACGAACGGGAAGTATATCTCAGCGGGCCAAGCGCAAAGCCTTGGAGTTTTGGATGGAACCGTTGGTAATTTGTGTGACGAGTAGGATTTCAGCTCTAACCAGCTAAACTCAGGCTGGTTCGACTGCTTCTGCAGTAACGTCCTCTGGGAGACGTTTGCGAAGCTTACGCGTTGAGGCGTACAACGCGAACCCCGCCGCCATAATCAGAACTCCGAAGAGGAGACCGTTTATTCCAAGTACGGACTGACTCTCACTTTGCACCAAAGCGATCATCAGTAACGCCAGCGGGGATACACCGACAAGGATCGCCCCTGCTACCCCCCCGGGAACGCGGAATTCGCGCTTTAATTGTGGCTCACGAATCCGTAGAGCCACCAGAGTCACGAACTCGAGAATTAAAGCCGCGCCGTAGAGCATGATGTCCAGCGTCACCAGTCGTTTGAACCCTAATCCGAGGCACAGAGCCCAGCACGTGGCGCATGCAATGATGGCCACCCAGGGCGCCTGCGTTCGCGCGCTGGTTTTGGCAAAAATCTTGGGTAACATTCCATCGCGCGCCATCGCCAGAGGTAACCGTGAATAACTCATCACCAGGGCATTGAACATCCCGAATCCGCTCATCATGCCGCCGAGCACTACCACGAAGCGCAACCATTCGAATCCCACTATCTTGCCGCCCACCAGGCCAGCGACCGTCGCCCACGAACCGTCTTCCGCGAAAGCCGTCGCGGGTACACCCATAAAATAAACCGCTGCGAACGGAAGCACGTAGGTGAGCGAAACCAGAATCACAGCGGCGATCATTGCTCTCGGGTAGGTACGTTGTGGCCTTTCCACTTCCTGCGCGATGGTTGAGGCGTTATCCCAACCCATATAATTCCACATCGCCACTAACACTCCACCTAGCAAACCGAGGCCCGCGCCGGCTTCCGTAGCGTGCGGGGCGGCAGCAAGCGCACCAGCGCGCACCGGAACCAACAGTACAATCGCAGCGAACGGAGCGGAAAGTAAAAAGAACAACCACAGCGAGGTAATGCCCACGACGCGAATCCCGGCCAGGTTTAAAGCCGCGCAGGTGATCACCACAAACAGACCGGCGAGCACGCCGTGATTTCCGACGCCAAACCACGGCGCCATCTGCTTCAGGTAAAAGACGAACAGTGTCGGATAAATGGCCATGTCGAAGATGCTGGCCGCCAGCGATAGCCAGGCTTCCTGGAAGCCCCAAAAATTGCCGAGGCCGCGGCGTACCCACGCGTAGTAACCGCCCTCCGCAGGCAGTGCGCTCGACAGTTCACCAATCATGAAGGCGGTCGGCAAGCACCACAGCACCGGCAAAAACAGCAGTATTAGGATTCCATGGCCATAGCCCGCCCCGTTTACGATTTCTTCAGTTCCGTAAGTGCCGCCAGACACCATGAAGAACGTCGCCGCCACAAGCGGCCAGAGGGTAAGCTTTGCGATTCGTTTTTTCTGGTTGGAAATTGCGTGTGCGGGATATTGGGCGGGAAGAGACAGAGAGCTCAATTTTTACTTTTCACCCTCCAAGCGGCACTCACTCTGGGGTCGCATGAAGTGAGCTCGCATTTCGAAGAATACAAGAGTCGTTTCCGCATGCAAGAAAAATCTGCGCTCCAAGCAAATTATTTCCAACTCTTACAGGGATTTGGGTATGACGGAGAGGTCTGTTGGTGTTTTTAGACTCCCGAGCGTTCAAAACTTGCCCGCCAGCAGGGCCGGGCCGCTGCTCTCGCTGACGACCGTCCAATTTTCTTTGTCCTCTGTGATAGACTCCGCCATTTGCTCGCCATTTATCTCGGTTCAGGAGTCTTTGCGAATGCCCAATCGTGTTTCCTCGGCCTTGGTCGCGACACTCGTCTTTATTTTCTGTTCCACCTGGCTCGCCTCGTTTGCCAACGCCCAGCGTCCTATCACCGTTGATGACTATTTCCAGATCCACGAGGTGCGCGAGCCACAGTTGAGCTCGGACGGCCGGTGGGTCGCCTATACGGTCAAAACTCCGCTCCTGAAGAGCGATAAGAACGAAGAGCGAATTTGGATGGTCCCCGCGTCGGGTGGGGATCCCATCGCACTTACGGCGGCGGGAGTTTCGTCTTCTCATCCGCGATGGAGTCCCGACGGAAAGTACATAGCGTTTCTTTCGGCCCGCAATGGAAGTAAAGAGCAGGTCTGGCTTCTAAATCGTCTTGGCGGCGAAGCGGAGCGGCTTACCTATACGCCGCAAGATGTGGACGAACTGGCTTGGTCTCCTGATGGAAGCCGATTGGCGTTGCTGCTGCGTGACGCGTCACTCGAGGAAAAGGAGGCTTTTAAGGAGCAAGACAATAGAGACAAAGACTCCGACGCCGGCAAGGACGATAAAGAGAAAAAAAACAAGGCGCAACGGCCTTGGGTCATCGACCGGCGCCAATTCAAACAAGATGAAATCGGCTACCTGGACCGCCGACGCACCCATCTTTACGTCTTTGATCTCGTGAAACGCAGCCTGACGCAGATTACGTCTGGCGATTACGATGACGGGGAACTGGCTTGGTCGCCCGATGGCACGCAGTTGGCCTTTAGCAGCAATCGTTCCACCCCGGATCCGGATGCCACGTACAACACCGACATCTGGATAGTTTCCGCGGACAACACCGACAAAGGTGCGCACGTCACGCAGGTAACCAAGAGTCCCGGTGAAGATCGTTCGCCCGCCTGGTCGCCGGACGGCAAGTGGCTCGCTTATAGCGCGCGACTTGATCCTTCAGAGTTTGAATATGGCACCAGGCACCTCGCAATCATCCCGGTGGATGGAAGCGAGGCCAAAATCCTCGCGAAAACATTCGATCGCATGAGCACGCAGCCGCATTTTTCTCCCGACGGGCAGTTCATTTACTTTATCGCGGACGACGATGGCACCCAGAACCTTTGCCGCATACCTGTTGCTGGCGGGGAGATAACTCGGCCCATCGGCGGCCGCTTGATGGTCAATGATTACGCTGTCGCAAAGACGGGACACATTGCGGCGCAAGTGGCCACCATCGACCGTCCCGACGAGATTTTTACTATTCCCGGCGGTAAGCTCACCCAGGTTACGCACATAAACGACGGGCTCTTCTCGCAACTCAAGTTGTCGCATGGCGAATACGTGCATTTCAAAAGCAGGGATGGCACCGCCGTTGCCGGTTACCTTTATAAACCGCTCGATTATGTTCCCGGCAAGAGAGTTCCCACGATTCTACGCCCCCACGGAGGCCCGGTGTGGGCTTACTACGCGGAGTTTGCGCACCTGGCGCAGCTGCTGGCGGCAAATGGCTACGCCGTACTGTTTCCCAATCCCCGCGGTTCGACCGGTTACGGCCAAAAATATGCACAAGCTATCTTTGCCGACTGGGGAAACAAGGATTTCCAGGACGACATGGCCATGGTCGACTACGCCGTTGAACAGGGAATTGCGGACCCGGAGAAATTGGGTGTCGGAGGATGGTCGTACGGCGGGATATCCACGAATTTCATCATTACCCAGACGACCCGATTCAAGGCCGCCATCTCTGGCGCGGGAGAGTTTCTGTACATGACCAATTACGGGCATGACCATTATCAGCGCGACTGGGAAACGGAGCTAGGGCGCCCGTGGGAAAAGAAAGCGATCTACGAGAAACTGTCTCCATTTTATCGAGTCGCGAGTATCACCACCCCAACGCTGATTATGGGCGGCAATATCGATTGGAACGTGCCCATCATTAATGGCGAGCAAATGTTCCAGGCGCTAAAGAGCCTGGGGCGGACCACTGAGCTGGTCGTTTACCCGGATGAGTATCACGAATTTTCCACACCCTCGCATATAAAGGATCGTCTAGAGCGCTACCTTGCCTGGTACAACCACTATGTGAAAGGCGACACTGCGCCACCTTCCCCGCCCGAACGCGTCCCTGTAAAGACGGCCGGCGAATGACGATCATCGTTAGACAAACCTTTCTGAAGTCCGGTCGAGAGGGTCGTTCAGTTGCTTCATAGGAATTGCATCATTTTGCGGAGGGAAGTTATGCGTAGGTTGCAGGTTGCCACGTTCGTGGTTTATGGAGCGTTGCTAGTCTCAGTAGGCACTCACGTCGCGACTGCTCAAGATATTCGGGATGGTCAGCAAGACTCGTCGGCCTCCATGAAATTTCCTTCCGGTTTTTTCCACGAGATACGCTGGCGCTGTATTGGTCCGTTTCGTGGTGGTCGCACAGTGGCGATCAGCGGTGTCGCACATCAACCGAACGTCTTTTATATCGCGGCGGTGGATGGAGGGGTCTGGAAGACCACCGATTTCGGCAATACCTGGATGCCTATTTTCGACGAACAACCTACCGGCTCCGTCGGAGCACTGGCCGTATCCGAATCCGATCCCAACGTGATTTATGTTGGCAGCGGTGAAGGTTTGCAACGACCGGATCTGTCTACCGGCGATGGAATTTACAAATCAACGGACGCCGGCAAAACCTGGACGCATCTAGGGCTGCGAGATGCCCAGCAGATCGCGTCCATCGTCATCGACCCGCACGATTCGAACCGCTTGCTGGTGGCCGCGCTTGGCCATCCCTATGGACCAAACACGGAACGCGGCGTATTTCGTTCCACGGATGGCGGCCACACGTTTCAGAGGGTCCTATATAAGGATGAGGACACCGGCGCAGCCGACCTGGTGCTCGATCCATCGAATCCGCGCAGTATCTACGCCGTGTTATGGGCGGCACGAGTGGCCCCGTGGGAAATTCGCAGTGGAGAATCTTTTATCACCACGGGTAGCGGCTTATTCAAGTCTGCCGATGGAGGAGACACCTGGCATCCCCTGACCGCTGGACTGCCCGGGGCTCAGGATGGTCTTGGACGTATCGGCGTTGCGGTTTCAACAAGCCAACCGAATCGCCTGTACGCTACGGTCGAAGCAAATAAGGACCATGCCGGAATCTACCGTTCAGATGACAGCGGCGAATCCTGGACGAAAGTAAATGATGACCACCGCATCGGCGGCCGTGGCCCAGGCGCGATGGGAATTGCTGTGGCTCCTGATAATCCCGACGTCGTTTATGTGGCCAACACCTCGTCATGGACTTCTACGGATGGCGCCAAAACGTTTGTAGGTTTCAAGGGTGCTCCCGGCGGGGACGACTACCAACGTTGGTGGATCAGCAAAGAAAATCCGCAGATCATCGCGCTCACCTCTGACCAGGGCGCGGTCATCAGTGTAAATGGCGGCGCGACCTGGAGCTCCTGGTACAACCAGCCAACTGCCCAGTTTTATCACGTGACCACTGACAATCGCTTTCCGTATTGGGTGTATGGCGCGCAGCAAGAAAGCGGCTCTGCTGGCACTTTAAGCCGCAGCGATTATGGCGAGATCACTTTTCGCGAGTGGCATTCTGTCGGTGTATTTGAATATGGCTACATCGCTGTCGATCCACTCGACGCCAACATAGTTTACGGGGCGCGTTTATCTCGCACCAATCAACAACTCGGCGAAGTTGCAGATATTGCTCCTGAGCCGGTCCGGCGGGGTGAATACCGCTATGATCGCACCCTGCCGGTAGTATTTTCTCCGCTCAATCCTCACGAGCTTTTCTTTTCGGCCAACGTTTTGTTTAAAACTGAGAACGCCGGGAAAAGTTGGGCGATCATTAGTCCCGATTTGTCACGGGAATCCTACGAGACGCCAGCGAATTTGGGAGTTTTTGCCGCGTCCGACCCCGAAAAAGGGAAACACCGCGGAGTAATTTACGCCGTAGCGCCTTCGTTTAAAGACGACAACACCATCTGGGCCGGAACGGACGACGGCTTGATCCACATAACGCGCGACGCCGGCAAAACTTGGCAGAATGTCACACCTGCGCAACTGACCCCGTGGAGCAAGGTTTCCGTCATTGAGGCTGGGCATTACGACGCCGGTACGGCTTACGCGGCCATCAACACTTTTCGTCTCAATGATTTGCATCCGCATATTTACCGCACGCGTGACTACGGCAAAAATTGGATGGAAATTGCAAAAGGGTTGGCAGACAACGCGCCTGTCAATGTCGTCCGCGAGGATCCCGCGCACAAGGGCCTGCTTTTTGCCGGTAGCGAGACCTCTGTATACGTTTCTTTCGATGATGGCGACAACTGGCAACCGTTACAGCTGAATCTTCCCCATACCTCCATGCGCGACCTGGCGATTCATGGAGATGATCTTATCGTCGCCACACACGGCCGCTCTTTCTGGATTCTCGACGACATCACCCCGCTGCGGCAGTGGACCTCGCAATCGGCGCGAGCGTCCGCGTACTTGTTCGCTCCGCAGACCGCCGTGCGCTTCCGATGGAATCGCAATACAGATACGCCGCTTCCTCCGGAAGTTCCCGCGGGACAAAATCCGCCGGATGGCGCGATCATTGATTATTTGCTGGCCGAATTTTCGCGCGGGGAGGTGAAGCTGGAAATCTTCGATGCTCAAAATCATTTGGTGCGCCGCTATTCCACTACGGATCAGCCCAAATCGATGAACAAAATCGCCGCGGAAAACCCTATACCCATGTATTGGGTTCGGCCACAGCAGATGCTCTCTTCCGAAGCTGGCTTTCACCGCTTTGTCTGGGACCTGCACTACGCGCCGCCCAATTCGCTCAACCATGAATTTCCTATCTCCGCGATCTATCACAACACGCCAGAACTGCCCCTGGGGGTGATAGCTTTGCCGGGGCGGTACGTCGTTAAGCTTACGGCGAACGGAAAAAGCCAGGAGCAGCCCTTGACGCTGCACATGGATCCGCGAATTAAAACCCCAGCCTCGGAATTGCGCGCGCAATTCGAATTGGAGGCCGGCGCAGTTCGTGGCATGAATGAAAGCTTCAAATCATTGGGTCAAGTGCAATCTGTCGGTGAACAATTAGCAGGACTTTCCTCAAATGCTGGAAATTCGCCGCTTTCGGCACCTGTCTCCAATGTGCAGAAAAAAGTTGCGCAAATCGAAGGCAGCGCCGAAAGCAGTTTCTTCGGTGTTCCCGCCAGCGGCAAGCGTCCGGAGAATTTTTCGACACTTAACCAACATTTTGGCAATCTGCTGGCCGTCGCTGACAGTGCTGACTCCGCACCCACCTCGCAAGCGCAAAGCGCTTACCACCAGGAAGTCGAAGCGCTGAAAAATTTAGAGACTCAATGGGCGGCGATTCGTGACCAGGATATTGCGCAACTTAACGCTGAATTAGTGAAGGCCGGGAAGCAGCCAATCGATCCAGATAAACCAGCGTCGTCTCAAGCCACCCATGAGGGAGATGGAGACGACCAACCATAGGCGCCGGTGGTACCGCGCGATCCCCATGCTTCGTCACCGCTGAGCTGCGATCGAATCGCCGATCCGTGTACGCCAATTATTTCCCGGTGCCATTTTTCTGCAATTCGTTGAGCGCGGCAAGCACCTCTTCGCTGTGCTGCTGAGGTTTCACATCCAGCCACACTTTTTGCACCACTCCATTCGGATCGATAAGGAAAGTGTGACGCGCAGAGAGTTTAGTCACGCCCATATTCATGACGGAATCGTAGGCGGTCGAGACCTGGCTGTCGGTGTCCGCTAGCAGCTTGAAGGTGAGCCCCTCCTTGGTGCAAAACTTCTGGTGCGAATCCGGGTCCTGCATGCTGACGCCCACGATTGCGGCATTCTTGGCCTCGTACTGCGCCTGATCGCGCTGGAAATTGTGGGCTTCGACGGTGCAACCGCTGGTGAAATCCTTGGGATAAAAATAGAGCACCACCCATTTGCCTTTGAAATCGTGAAGGCTTACAGCATTGTTTTCCTGCGATTTTAAAGTGAAGTCTGGCGCGGTTGACCCCACCGCGGGGGATTTATCGCCGGCGTGAACTGCGCGGTATCCAACGGCGGCCACTAAAATAACTGCTATCGCAATAAATACAAAAATCATCGGTGTAACACTTTGAGATGCCTTTGGCATTTGGTCTGGCTCCTGAAGGACGTAGCAGAAAACATTATGCTCCAATGTAGGTGCCACAGAAAGATTTTTCCAGCAACTATCAGTTTGGTTGGGTGAACCTTCCAAATCCAAGTCGTACCTGAACGGTATTGATGCCGGGATTCGGCCGCGATATTCCGGCATTGGAGATATGCAGGTAGCGCACTTCCGCGCTCCAATTATACCTGCCGCGCAAAAAGTGCACGCCGAAAGCGCCAGTTGGGGTGAAATTGACATGCGAAGTGCCCACCGGCACCTTTACGTTTGTAAAAAGTGCCCCGCCTCCGATCTCTACATAAGGCACGGCGTTTCGGTGCGAAGCAAAATTCCATTTGAGTGCAAATGGATTGACGCCGAACCCGTATGCCGTATTCGTACTCTGCGCCACGATAAAAAGCGGAACAACATCCACGGCGTATTCAAAGCGGCCACTCAGAAAACCGGGACCGTGGGCATCCGTCAAAATCCAGCCGTACCGTGCGCCAATATTAAAAACGCCATCGCCAGACTGACTCCCATTCGTTCCATGTCCTCCACCGGTCCAGATTTGAAGTTCATGGCCTCCTTGCAGCGGGCCATCTTGCGCGCGAAGACTGCTGGCGCAGATTACGAAAACAAAGCACATCAACAGAGAAAATTTGATCATCGTAAAATTTCGCGAGAGCACAAGAATTCCTTCCGAGAACAGCGTGCGAGTCAAGTTAAGATACCAAAGTGCAAAAAAAAACGTGCCGCGTTTATATCATCATCGATGGCGGCTCGGTAGCAGGCAGCCGGCACTTAAGCGACCGTGGACGTTCATCTCTTGTTCATCGGTAGCTAGTTAAAAACGGTACGTTGCTTCGCTTACCAGGGCGTTTTGACAAGGACAAAACGATTCAATGGAACGGATTGTAGCTGCTGGAGCTGTAATCAGACTGTGTTTCGCCTCGATGATCGCGGCGGGAGCGCTTTTTTCGCCTACACCGTCACGAGCACAAGATCCACAGTCCGAACAAACTCCCGCACCACCGAACGCGGACACGGGCCCGGCCACCGACCCCATTCCTGTGATGTTTCCACATTTGGAATCCGACCGAATATGGATTTCAGGTCAGGCCAATATCATCTCGCAATGGCATCCGGCGTTTTCGTCGCCGTACCAGGGCAGGAACAGCCTTTCACCCCAGGCGCAAGATGCCACCTCACGCGTCCTGACCTTATATACCGGGCTGCGTTTGACAGGTACCACAGAATTTCTGTGCGATGTGCAGGAGACTGGGGGCCACGGGATCGGAGAGGCCTTTGGGCTGGCCGGTTTTACCAACCTTGATGTTGTGAGAAATCCAGCGCTTAGCAAAGCGCCCTACATAGCGCGCCTGATGTGGCATCAAATTATTCCCTTGAGTCACACTCAAGAAAATTCGACACGCACCGCTTTTTCCCTATTCAGCACACTACCGGAAAGGCGCCTGGAATTGCGGTTCGGTAAATTTGGAATTGCGGATTTCTTTGACCTGAACAATTACGGGTCCGATAGTAATTTCCAGTTCCTGAATTGGACCGTCGACAACAACGGCGCTTACGACTACGCCGCGGACACCCGCGGCTATACATTTGCCGCCATGCTCGAATATCACGACCGGCATTTTTCACTACGATTTGCCGAAGCTCTCATGCCCAAAGTCGCCAATGGAATTCATCTGGATGCTGATGTTTCTCGGGCGCGCGCCGAGAATATTGAAGTCGAGCTGCGCGGATCAGTTTTTCGGCGCCACGACGGTATTCTGCGATTGCTTTCGTATGTGAATCACGCCAACATGGGCAGCTACCGAGAAGCCATCAACAATTACTTCGCAGGTCTAACCCCCATTCCAGAAATAACCGCCCATCCTTTACTCACCTCAGTAAAGTACGGTTTCGGCGCAAACTTCGAACAGCCACTCAATGACTGGCTCGGTATTTTTGGACGCTGGGGCTGGAACGAAGGCCGCCAGGAGTCCTACGCCTACACCGAAGTAGATAGCACCGTGTTGTTGGGTGCGGGAGCATCGGGCCAACGCTGGCGCCGAAAATTCGACCGCGCGGGTATAGCTTTTGCTTCGAATGGAATTTCGCGAGATCACCAGAAATACTTGGCGCTGGGCGGCTACGGCTTTCTGCTGGGCGATGGCCGTCTCAATTACGGGCGCGAAACCATTGAGGAAGCCTATTACACGCTGCACCTTTGGCGCGGTTTTTACCCCTCGGTGGGCTTACAACACATCAACAATCCCGGTTACAATCGCGACCGCGGACCTGTGATTGTTCCCACTCTGCGCTTGCACGTTGAGTTTTAGAGCCGTCGAAACCCTTTATCGCTGCGCGGCGTTTAGATAAGAGTCCTTGAAGATGCTCACGGATCGCCCGCATCTTCGTCTTACTGGAAAAGAATTCGTCCTTTGTGTAGCTCTGTGTTTGTTGTAAGTTCTAGCGCAGTCATCTTTCGGAGAAATTCATGAAAATTGAAGGTCAAGTAAGGGTGTTGCGGCGACTACTCCGTCCGTTCGTCCCGATATTCGTTTTCGTGTTGCTGTCACCATTGTCGGTGTTCGCGCAGAACGTGGATGAAGTAATCGCCAAGAACATTCAAGCGCACGGTGGCATGGAGAAGCTGAAAGCCGTCCAGACCATTCGCATCAGCGGGAAGTTCAATCAGGGCTCCTTTCGCGCCGGATTTCTTCAAGAAAACAAACGTCCGGAAAAAGTCCGCGAGGAATTTGTAATTCAAGGACTGGCACAAATTCAGGCCTACGACGGCAAGACAGGCTGGCAGATTTCCCCTTTTGGCGGCCGGAAGGATCCGGAATTGATGTCGCAGGACGACGTTAAGAGCCTACAGATCGATGCCGACATCGATGGCCCGATGGTGAATTACAAGGAGAAAGGTCACAAAGCCGAATTAGCGGGGCACGAATCGGTGGAGGGCACGGACTGTTACAAAGTGAAACTTACGCTAAAAAATGGCGACGTGCGCTATTACTTTTTGGACGCCGACTCCTACCTCGAGATCAAAATGGAGAATCAAAGCACTATTCGCGGGGCCGTTGTATTTACGGAAAACTTCTACGGGGACTATGAACAAGTGAATGGGCTGTATTTTCCGTTTTCCCTCGAAAGCGGACAAAAGGGAAGCCAAGAGCGAGCGAAATTTACGGTAGACAAAGTAGAACTTAACTTCCCACTGGACGATTCGCTGTTCTCGATGCCGGTCACGAAAGCAGAACCTAAACCAAACCCGAAGTGATGCGGAGAAGTTCTCCTTTCCGAATTCTTGTGTTAACGCACTTTTGCAAAATTACTTTAAGGACATGATCGAAATGTTCAATGTGACTCGCTGTTTGGTACTAGCTGCATGCATCACGACCGCCACGTGTTTCGCGTCGTACCTACGCGCGCAGGAAGTGAAATACGATTCGGACTCTATTTCTGGGCTGGGCGCACGGAACATCGGTTCCGCCACGATGAGTGGCCGCATCGCCGCGCTAACCGCCGTGAAGGAGAAAGGCCGGATCACCGTGTACGTCGGCGCAGCCAGCGGCGGAGTATGGAAGTCCGTAAACGGGGGCACCACCTTCAAGCCCATGTTTGATAAGCAAACGGCGCAATCCATCGGTGCCATTGCCATCGATCCGAAATCACCCAAGACCATCTGGGCCGGTACCGGCGAATCCTGGACTCGCAATAGTGTTTCCATTGGCGACGGGATTTATAAGTCCACGGACGGCGGCGAAAACTGGACCAACATGGGTCTGAAGGAATCGGAGCGCATTGCGAAGATTTTGATCGACCCCAATGACGGCAACACTGTCTATGCCTGCGTCCCCGGAAAATTGTGGAGTGACAGCGAAGACCGCGGCCTTTACAAGACGACCGATGGCGGCACGACTTGGAACAAAATTTTGAAGGGCCCAAATCTTTCCACCGGTTGTTCGATGATCTCCATGGACCCGACAAATCCCAAAACCATTTACGCAGGTATGTGGGATTTCCGGCGCAAGGGATGGACTTTCCGTTCCGGGGGCGAAAATTCGACCGCGCCCAGTGGCAGCGGATTATTTGTGTCCTCCGATGGCGGCGCCACCTGGAAAGATCTGGATGAAAAAAGTGCGCAAGGTTTGCCTGCGAAGCCCTGGGGGCGCGTCGCGGTAACGGTCGCTCCCTCCAAGCCCGAGGTTGTGTACGCTCTAATTGAATCTAATCGCAGCGCATTATTTCGCTCTGACGATGGAGGAAAGACCTGGCAGGAGCGCGATCGCAGCAACTGGATGGTGTGGCGGCCTTTCTATTTCGGCAACCTGATTGTCGATCCCAAGAATGAAAACAAAATTTATAAGCCCGATCTTGTGCTGATTATGAGCGAAGACGGCGGCAAGAGTTTCAGCACCATTTCCCAGGGCGCCCACGGCGACTTCCATGACGTATGGATCGATCCCGATAATACCGACCATCTGATCGCCGGTGATGATGGCGGCATCTGGTATTCCTACGACGGAGGAAACACCTGGTGGAAAGGTTATAACCTGCCGATTTCGCAGTTTTATCACGTCAGTGTGGATCAGGCTGATCCCTATCATGTTTACGGCGGGTTGCAGGACAACAGCGTCTGGACAGGTGACTCGCAATACCCTGGAGGAATTACCAATAGTCGCTGGGAAAATCTTCTTGGCGGCGACGGCTTCTGGGCTTTTGCCGATCCTTCCGATCCCAACTATGTCTACGGCGAAGCGCAAGGTGGATTCGTTGGACGAGTAAACCACGCCACGCTGGAGACGCGCTTCATCAAGCCCGAACCCAATTATGGGGAAGGGAAGTTACGGTTCAATTGGAACACACCGATTCATTTGAGCCCCAACGAGAAAGGCACCCTTTATATCGGCGCGCAATTTTTATTCCGCTCGCGCGATCACGGCCAAACCTGGGACCGCATTTCGCCGGATTTGACAACCAATGATCCTGAAAAACAGAAGCAAGAGGAGTCCGGCGGCGTAACCGTGGACAATTCTTACGCCGAGATGCACACCACGATTTATTCCATCAGCGAATCTCCGCGCGAAGCGCAAACCATTTGGGTGGGCACCGATGATGGGAATTTGCAAATCACGCGCGATGCCGGCAAATCATGGACGAACGTAGTCGCTAACGTTCCCGACTTGCCTAAGGCCTCATGGGTTTCCTGGGTGGAAGCGAGCTTGTACGATCCGGCCGCCGCTTACGCCGCTTTTGACCGACATACTTTTGGCGACATGACCCCGCATGTGTACAAAACGACGGACTACGGCAAAACCTGGACATCAATTATCGACTCCGATATTGGCGTGCGCGGTTTTGCGCACGTGATTAAAGAAGACACTGTTTCGTCCAACATGCTTTTTCTCGGCACCGAATTCGGTCTCTGGATATCGCTGGATGGCGGCAAGCAGTGGGCGCAGTATCGTGGGCGCGATTTTCCGCAAGTCCCGGTTCGCGACATTGTCGTCCATTCCCGCGAGTCTGATCTTGTAATCGCCACGCATGGCCGTGGCATTTGGATCATTGATGACATTTCTCCGCTGCGTAAATTAACTCTGGAAGTTATGGCGCAGGATGCCGGATTTCTCCCCGGCAGGTCACCGCAGCAGCGCTTGAACGCCAATGGCGGGTGGGCTGAAGGAAGCGCGATGTTTTCGGGACCCAATCCCCCCGACGCGGCAGTCATCACCTACTACCAAAAGAAGCGTCACATTTTCGGCAAAATGAAAATCGAAATCTTAGACTCGCAGGGCAAACTGGTAGACACCCTGCCGCCGAACAATCGCCGAGGCATCAGCAGGGTCGATTGGCCGATGAGATTAAAAGCGCCGCGTGTTCCACCTGCCGCTAGTGCCGCGTTCGAAGCCAGCCAGGGTCCTCGCGTTTTGCCCGGCACGTACACCGTCAAAATGACACGCGGGAAAGACACCTTCTCTACGCAACTTAACGTTGTTCTGGATCCGCGGGCAAAGTTCAGCCTTGAGGACCGCCGCCAGGAATTTGAAGCCGCCATGCGCGTTTATAATTTGCTCGGAGACATGAGCTTTGACGTGGATCGTATCAACAGCGTTCACGACGCTCTATTGGCCCGCGCCGCGGCTTTGAAAGGTGACCCAGCTCTTGCCAAGCGTCTTAACGACACCGCGCAAAAGGTCGAGGCACTTCGCGGTAAAATTGTCGCCACCAAAGAAGGCGGAGCGATCACAGGGGAAGAGCGCATCCGCGAGAAGACCACCGGACTGTACGGTGCAATTCTGAATTACGAGGGCCGCCCCGGTGACTATCAGATAGCGCGCATCGGTTCATTGAAGAAAGACCTTGACGATGTCAGAACGGAATTTGAAAATCTGCTCACCAAAGATTTGCCCGCCATTAACAAATCCTTGAAACAGAAAAAGTTACCGTCCGTTGAGCCTATCTCTCGAACGGCATGGGACGCCGCAAACAGTGATTCAGACACCGGTGCCGCCGCGATTCCATCTGTAAGTCGCTGGGAACGCGACTAGATAAATAGCTCGAAACTTACCGCTAGATATTGGGTTCTATTACTCGGACGGTCGGGGGAAATTTTGGTGACGCGGTTTTAGCGAAAAGCCAGTGACTAAAACGTCCAATTCGAAAGACTGCTATAATTAACATTCGCGTTAGCTTACGTTTCCGCCCAGGAACGTGACGCGCCATTTCCCCTGAGCCGCCAGACGGGCTTTCCTCCCCGACCGTTACGTATGTCTGTCGCCGAGTCGCGACGCGCAGAAGCGCCTTCGCGTAGTGAGGATATGGTGAGCACCTCCGCACAGCAGTTCACGGGTCACACGCAAATTCCTGAAAGACGCTTGCATTCACGAGTTCTCCCCAGAACCTTGATATATGTGGCGTGTGGAGAATCCAATGGCGGAATGGTCCTCAATGTCAGCGATGACGGCATGGCTATATCCATGGCCATTCCGGTAGGCGACGAAGCGTATTCGAACCTGTACGTCCGTATGAATGGATTAGAGCAGAGCATTGAAGTTCATGGCCGCATGGCCTGGACCACCAAATCCAAAAAGCGGGCCGGCATTCAGTTGGTAGATGTTCCCGGCGAAAAGCGGGAACAAATTCGCGAGTGGCTCGCGCAGGAAGGCGTGCGGGACGTCAATCTTCTTCCGCGTGTACCGGAAACTGCCGGTGCGGTCTTGCCGGCCCTTGCCGACGCTGTAATTACTCCCGCGCTGCTTGAAAAACCTCATAATACGTCGCCGGTCGCGGCTTCGGCCGTGTTTAATCCCCCAATTTTAGCGGAGCCGCAGGCTTCTTTGCTGGTGGGATTCGGAGGTACCAAGCCAGAATTCCTCGGTCCCGCGCAAGATGAGCCGATCCAGGACGGGCCCCCTTTTAGTGAAGACACCATCGCCGAAACCCAGACCTATCACGGCTCCAACCCGAATTTTGCTGGATTCCGCGAGAATGAGTGGGATTTGGCGTCGGTGACCATTGTTCCACGGAAGAGGTCGAGGCCAGAGGGATTATCGGCGTTAGGTTTATTGTTGTTATGGATGGCCATTCCCAGTTTTGGTATAGGAATTATGGTCGGCCGTCGTCCTTTGCAGCACTGGCTTGCTCGGGGGTTCGCCGAGCGTAAAAATATTTCCCACGTTGACTCGCCTGAATCGGAAATTGCCCGCGCTCGTGAAGAATCCTCGGCCATTACCGGCAGCGACATCGACGCGACCGATCCGCACTCAATTCCGGGGCGCAGTGCCGAGACTCAGCCGATCACGAACTCCCAGGATGTTAAAACGTCTGCCGCGACTAAATCTTTCGTATCTACTCCAGAGTTCGTAAACACTCAACTGTTGAACTCGATGTCTACGCAAGAGCGTCGCGCCGTTAAGGCCTCAGCTTCTGCGGCGCTGACAGAAAATCCAATGGCAAATGAAACCAAAGCGGATTCAAGAACTGAAGCGAATGTCGCCGTTGCAAAAGATTCATCTTCTTCAGCGGTTGTTATACAAACTGACAATTTAGCTGCGTCAACGAAGGCGTCCCCCAATACCGGTAACTCATCAGCGCGACATGGCGATTCGAACGACAAATCCGCCGTGGTGCCACCTGTTGCACGCGACACGCAGAGTATCGCAGTCACCAATCAGGGTTCAAGTGTTCAGGGTTCCTCGAAACAGAATTCCGGTCCTCCGGTTGCACGAACCCTCTCGGTCGAGTCCGGTGCAAATGCTGCCTCGACAAGCTACCCCAGCGTCGGCGGCTCAAATGTTCCAGCATCTCGTCCCCCGGCAGTTAACGCTATGCCATCGGCAGTCTCACGTATTCCTTCGAGCTCAACAGCTTCCACTCCGGCAACGGCAAATTTGACGAGTCGTCTAAACGTTTTTGGCTCGAACCCGGTGACCCAGTCGGTCGGCAACAATGCGGCCGCTGCGCCGCCGCAATCAGTCAATCATTCGGTCGCGCCGGTCCCCGGGGCGGCAGGGAATTCCGTGGTGTCTTCCTCGCCCGTTAGCGATGCCAGTCGCAATAACAATACCGTTTTGACAGCGTCGAGAACTCAACCTGAACCGGCGTCTTCTCCCGCAGGGACATCGTACGATTCCAGTTCGGGGAACCCAGAGCCCCGCATCGCGCCGAACGCGGCGCCGCGGGTGGCGCCCAATGTCAGGCCCAATCCAGCATCCAGCGCCTATGCGGCCAACTACTCGCGGTCAGCCGGGCCTGGAAGCGCGAATTTGGCACCCGTCAACGCTCAACCCCCGCTTCACGGGGTGATGCTGGTGGCGAGAAAGAACAATGAATCATTTTTACTCAGACTACCGGTAGAGTCGGTAGCCAATGGACGCTCCGTCTCCGTCGAAATGCAGAGATTTGTCATGATGCCGGCTGAAAGTCGCTGGCATCATCACGGGCCTATCGCAAAATTGGCAGTCGGCGAACTGCTCACGCAGGTCGCGCTGAACCAAGTGGAGATGGCAAACAACGCGCGCCCCGGGGACGCGGTGACCGTGCGAGCCTTCGTGGACAAAAATGGTAGCGTAGAAGATCTAAAACCGGTGAGTGGGCGTTCCACGTTGATGCCGCGAGTAATGCACGACGTGCGAGACTGGCAATTTGACCAAACCTTGATCGATGGCAAGCCGGTCGAGTCCGAGGTAAACATCACCGTCGAATTCCGCCCGGGCCCGGCGCCGCAGTTGAGTCGGAGCGGCCGGGAAATACAAGCGCAAAACTCCTTCAAGCCGTAGAGCCTAATTCACCCCGAATTTATACGACATGGTGGATTTATAGCGCGTTTCCTATGGCGAATAAAAAGCGAATATGGTAGGTTCGTCCTCGTTATGCCTGTTCGTTCCTGCCGCGTCACCATCAAAGACATGGATGGCGTAAAGCACACCGTCGAAGTCACCGCGGAAACTCTCTACGAAGCTGTCGCTTTAGGACTTATGGCCTTGCGTGGAAATGATTGGGTCATGGGCATCGCTCAAAGTCTGAACAGTGTGCAAGTTTCCGTGGTGGACATCCCCATTGAGCATTCCGTAAAAATCAAAGACTTCCATGACTGGCTGGAACGCAGCACCGGCGCCCCTCGTGAAATTTCCAAGCGCTCAAGAATCAAAGCCATCCTCGGCCTGCCGACCACCCAAAAATAAAAATCGGGCGACCAGCCATAACACGTTGCAAAAGTTTTATTACATCTGCGCAAATCTGTGTGATTATGCGCGTAGGAGCACGACTATGATGCGAAGAAATACGATCGTCGGAAGCGTTCTTATTACTTTGAGCATCGTCGTTGCGGTCGCCATGCTACCGGACATCGTCCGCTACATGAAAATTCGCGCGATGTAAAAGTAAGTCCTCAGCTCACATCGAAAGCGCGATGGCGCCCTGGCCATCGATCGAGGGCAGGGCACCGTCGCGCAAGTCCGAGCTAGAAATCGCTCGAGTGGTTAGAACCGCACGCGCACACCAATCTCGATGTGCCGAGGATTGTTGGCTTGCCCTTCCAACGCCCCGAAGTCACCGGTGTCACCGAGAGCATTGTAGGGATCAAACAGTTGGTTGTGGTTAAAGATGTTGGTGAAGATGGCTCCGAAATCCGCGCTGAAACGTTCGGTGAACATAACGGTCTTCTTAATACTGAAGTCCACGTTCCAGAAGGGCTGTCCGCGGAGAGTGCCAGCACCGCCGTTATGACCATTGTCAATTCCCAGAATCGGGTTCCGGAAGCAGTTATAAACAACTCCAGGATTCTGATACAAAGACGGACCGAAACCGGACGACCCTATGTCGGGGTACTGGGAAGAGGTGACGGGATTGTTGTTTCGCTGGCTGCCGCCAGTTTGGCCGCCGCAAATATTAATGGCGTTTTCCAAGGCGCCAACGTTGCTGGCGTCCGTCTCGCCGAAGGTTTGACCGCCCCCGTAAACTGCGTTGTCAGCGAAAGCACTGCCGGGATAGACAGCCAAGGGTAAGCCGCTGCCGATGTCAACGATCGGCGCCAGGGTCCAACCGCCCAAAACGTGACCAAGCAAGCCGTGTTGGTGTTCGAAGAAAGGCGGTTGATAGACGACCCAAGTGTTGAACAGGAACTTGCGATCCCAGGGTTGCAAGCCATAGTTTCTGTCTAGAAAGAAGGGATCGGAGTTCGTGTACTGGCTGGTAGCCTGCACTTGCGACCCGGTGCCCAACGCTTTCGAATAGGTGAAATTTGATTGCATGGAGATGCCGTGCCACTGGCTCATCTTAAAGGACACAAACATGCCATTGTAGTTTCCAGTGCCTAAACTGGTGTTATTAACAAAGTCAGAGCTCAACTGCCCACTGGCGCCATTGGACGAGCCAGCGATGGGAGTACTCAGCATTGATCGGGGAAAGTTAAATGCACCGCCGTCGAGATCACTCCAAAGACTCCACACGTTTGCGACCTGGATGTTGCCGGCGCCCTTGATCGCACTGTTGCCGGGAACGCCGGCTCCTTCCTTGGCTGCGACGGCCTGGGTGCAACTCGCGAATCCAGCGCAGTACGCCGGATTCAAGGCATTCTCAAAGAAGGGTTGCGGAGTAACTGCCGCTAGATTTGCAGCGCAATTGCCACCGGCCATACCGGCGTTTCCCCCGCAGTATTGCCAAACCATTTGGCCATAAGCCTTGTCGAACCGTTGCCCGCCGAGGGTCATCATGTAGGGGACGGAGTTGATTTGAAGGGGCATGAATTCGTGCCGCAGGAGGCGGCCGATGTAGCCCACTTCCATGGTGAATTTGTTATTAAGCTGCCGCTGGACAGTAAAGTCGAATTGATGGCTCATGCTGGGACGGAAGTTCGGATCGATTCCCGTACCGGGACCAGCAGCGACGGCATTGAAGCCCGGAAAAGCCGGTTGCGGCAAGGTATTGCTGGCCGACGGCAGTGGCGCGGTCAAGCCATTGAAGCCATTCCCCGTGGGGCCGATTCGGAAGGATGTGTTTGGAGTCGATCCGCTTGTGCCGGCGCAGGCGCCAGACGCCAGCGGACTGACGCACTGAACGGCTTGAATGAGGCCGTCCCCTAAAAGAGGGATCAGCACTAATCCCACGCCGTTCAATCTGCCATAGAGAATGCTATACCCACCGCGCAGGACTGTCTTATTGTTCCCAAAAACAGAACCGAGCAGCCCGTTGTCAAATCTGGGATTCCAGGCGCCGGCGACGCGTGGACTGAAGCCTTTGTGGAACGGATTGTAAGGATACTTAGGATTCCCAGCCACGTTGTGTACCAGGGAAAATCCGATCTCCGGATTATAGACTTGGCCAGCCAGTGCTGCCGTTTCGCGATTTCTGAGATAAGCTTCGGTGTCAAGTGGCTTGTTGTTTGCGTCCACCATCACAATTTGCTTCCCCTGCGCCTCGGTGGGTGGCATTTCCAGTGTCCAGCCCAAGCCATAGCTGAGGGTGAAACTGGGCTTCATGCGCCACGAATCGCTGACATATAAGTTGTAGAAGGGGATGGTGCTCTGGTCATACGCCGGGGTGTTCGGCGGATTCAAGGTCAGACTTGAGCCAGTGCGAGTGTAAGCAATCTGTGTAACGCCAGGAACTCCCAGCACCGTGCCATAGTCTCTCGCCCAGTTTGAGGTTTGAGAGGAGGTAATCGCCGTCGGCACATAGCCAGTCATGTCCATACCATTCGTAGTTCCGACGCTCGCGCCCAGCAAATACACGGTCTGGTAGTTGATTCCGCCGCCGTTGTCGGTACGTTGGTGATAGTCCCAGTTGCGCTGATATGTTCCGCCAAACTGAAAGAAATGTCTGCCCTTGGCCCAAGAAACATCATCGCGGATCATATGGTCTTGTCCGTCCCAGAATCGTGTGCGTATATCCTGGGTATCCAGATTGACTGGGGCAAGTACGTTGGTTGCCGATTCACCAAAGGGTTCCAGGGCTCCAGCCAGTCCGGAGATTTGCGGAGTCTGACCGGCGGAACCGCGGGCCCAGAAATTACGCAAAAAACTGTAATGCAAGTCGTTCGTCAGAGAGTTGGTTATGTTGGTGGTCACACCAGCTGTGAGATACCAGGGCACTTGCGGGCGGCTGGAAACCGACGTCGGCGTTCCAAGCTTGTCACCCGAATAAAACCCGCCAATGTCGATTTGGTTCCCGGTGGCTCGCTGCATCTTGTAATACCGGTAAGAACTGTAAAAGTGCCACTTGGCGCCAAAATCGTGGTCGAGACGAACTACTCCAAAATTATCCTTCCATGGAATGATCATATTGCCGCGAAAAGCCAGCACGTTCAAATGATCGCATCTGCTAAGACCTGAGCACGTTGACGTGTTTGACGCAGGCATGAATTGAGTCCACATGCTCTGAACGGTGAGGCTGATTCCCAATCCACGCGGGTCGCAGGGTCCCGCAGGGCACACCGCCGGTGCTACAACTTGCCCGGGCGTTAGTATGGCTACCCCGGTCTTTGGGTCGGAGGTAGCCGGACCGTTGTAAGTCACCGGGGTTGGGTTCAGATTGTAGGCTACGTCACCGAATTGGAGAATGCCTTGCTCCAAGGCGGCAGACGGAACAGCCCTTGTAATGGTGGTCGACTGATTCCAACGGAATCCTTCGTAATTCGCAAAAATGTACCACTTGCCGCCAAGCACGTCCCTTGAAACCAATGGACCGCCGCCGGATGCTCCGAAACGGTTGTAGTGGTAGCTGGGCTTGGGCGTTCCTGAGACGTCGTTGTTGAAGGTATTGGCACCCCAAGTGTTGTCCAGATAATACTCATACGCGGTCCCATGCCACTGGTTCGTGCCGCGCTTCGTCACCATCTGAACTTGAGCGCCTGCGGAACTGTTAAAATCGGCCGTTTGATTATTCGTTCCCACCTTGAATTCTTCGATGCTGTCCGCAGGCGTAGGCATAACTCCGGTCGGGCCTCCGCCCCCCGGGCTACCGCTGGGGGCCGTGCCGGTGACAATCGAGTTTACCAAGCCGCCAGATGGGTCGCCCGCGAAGCTGGGCGTGTAGGTATTCTGGGTGCCGTCCATGTCGCTGGAGTTATTGCCGCCATCAAGCATAAAGGAGTTCTGATCCTGGTTCGCGCCCCCCACACTTCCGTCCGGGGCTACACCGGGCTGCAAAGTTACGAACGTGCTGACATCGCGCCCCAGCCCGGGGAGGTTATCCAGTGGCAGGCCAGTTAGTGTGTTGCCAACGGTTGCGGTCGAAGTTTCGAGAGAGACGCCCCCGGCAGTTACTTCCACAGTTTCGACGTTCGAGCCGAGCTCGAGTTTCACATCCAACTGGATGGTCGCGCCGACAGTGACCTCTTGTTTCACGAACTTCGTGACGCGGAATCCTTGCTTGCTGATCGCCAGATCATAAATTCCGGGTTCCACGTTTGCGAAGATGTACCGCCCAGAGTCATTCGTAGTGTCGCTTCGTGAAGTGTTGGTAGCGGCTTCGGTGAGTGTTACCGTGGCGCCCGCGACGACTCCGCCAGCTGGATCAGTGACTGCCCCTTGTATGGTGCCCGTTGAAATTGCCTGTCCCCGCGCATGGACAGGGCCCAAGACACAAATCAGCACCAACAGAAAACACAAATAGGCCAGGCTTTTTCGTGCGAAGACACACATAGACCCTCCGCGGCAAGCGCAGTATTCCCTCGCCATTTTTCAGAATTTGGACACCACCACAGTGTCAAATATTTGTTCTTGCTTATTCCTCGCGGAGAATTTTGTCAAGTCGAAACTTAAAGTTTTCTAAATTTATATAATTCATCTATCAAAAGCTGCCAGTTACTGGCTTCAATGCCGGTAACAGGTCCGAGCTGACACACCTTCGCCACCGTTTTCTGATCGGAGATCAGCTACTCAAACGAGCGGAATTTGCTCAAAAAAAAACGGCGGAGAGTGACTGGCTCCCCGCCGTCTCGGTGAACTACGTTGTTCGGATTTAGAACTTTAGCTTAACGCCGAATTCCGCTTGTCTCGGAACGGCATACCAGTTCACGCCCGAGGACGAACCGGGAGTTACGAGGTTTGAGCGTCCGAGTGGGCCATGAGCAGTTGTGCCATTGGCGGATCCGACCGCGCCGTTCAACACACCGCTAAGTTCGTTGCCGAACGGATCATGGTTTTGATAGTTGAACACGTTGAACAGGGCGATCTCAGGCTCAAGGATTACTCGCTCTGGCAAGGCATGGAGAACCCGATTCACTCTAAGTTCCCACGAGACGTGAGCGTCAAACGTAAAGATCGGCGCTACGCCTACTTCACCGGCAGGTGCGAGAGCCAGCGTGGGCGTAACCGCGCCCAGTGAAGTCAGTTGGGCTGCGGAGAATAAATTCGCAGACACCAATGCTTGACCGGCGGGAGTGAGCTTCCCGGCGGACGTGCTGTTGTAAGAGTTGATGAAATTGTTAAGTTGCGACGCCTTGATGCTGCGGCCGAATGACCCGACGTTAGAGCCCGGTACGGGGTCGCCAACCGTCCCGTCGCCGGTTACATCGGTGAGAAAAATTTCACCCGGGTTGCCGGACTGCGGCAAAGTCAGCGTTAAAGGAGCAGCGGTATCCCAATGGGTAGTCAGCGCAAATCGGGTGTAGCCTGGCAGATCCATTACGGCGCCGACGCTCACCTGGTGAGTGCGGTCAAGACCGCTGGGGCCAAAGAACCGTAGAGGGTTGTTGAAGTCTACGGCGTTATTGACGAAATCCTGGTCCTGCGCTTGGGCGTCGAAACGCGAGAGCGTATAGGACGCGATCAAGTTCAGGTGCCTAACCCCACGCATCGGATTGCCGAGGTTAGACTTGAGCGAAACCAATAAGCCGTCATAGGTTGATCGGCCGACGGGGAACAGCATTTCGTTTTGTCCCAAGTTCGGATTGATGCCCGGAAAAGCGCATGTTGGGCACGGGAAGCCACCAGTCGCGCTCTGACCAGAATCGAGACCGTTACTGGCAAAGTCGGAAATGGTAGCGCCGCCAGTTGGATGGAGGCCCGGGCACGCCGCGATGGCCGCATCAATACTGGCCGCACCGCATGCCGTGAGGGTGGCACTGATGGCTGCCTGGGCGTTGGGAACGTTGAGGAAGCTAGCGCTACCAACCCGATTGGTGTCGACTCCCAACAGGTAGTGAAGACCAACGTTGCGAACATAGTCCACGCTGAGGACGGTATTGTGACCAAATTGGTGTTGCACACCGATGTTCATCTGCTCGGAAAGCGGAGAGCGATAGTCCGGGGCGATTAACTGTTCGCCGGTGGACGAAGGCGAATCCGCAAGAGCGTTTCCAATGAAGTTTCCATTGGAAGCCGGCCCCGCGGCCAAAGTAGCGGCCTGAAAGGCGGCTTGGTCCGCGGCAATCTGGGCTGCTGCGTTACCGACTGCTTCACCACAGTAGGGAACACCGTTGGGTTGACTATCAGCCACTCCGAGTGTTGGCGGGGTCGCGCCCCCGTTGAAACAGGGTGCGGCGGTTCCCAGGAACAGGCCGGTTGTCAGTCGTGCTGGCCGGTCAAAGAGTACGTTGTTGAAAATGGCGTTCTCAAAGTAGAAACCGCCGCCCGCACGAATGACTGTTTTGCCGTTCTTCCAGGGATCCCAGGCGATACCGATCTGGGGTCCAAAGTTCTTATTTGGCTGGTTCACGCGGTTTTGCAGCCCTGAATAGATCTGATTGTTGAATTGAGTTAGATCAGAGATAGGCGCGATATCGCTATCCGTGCGGCCGGTGTCCCGGCCGTAATGCAGGCCCAGGGTAATCGTGAGGTTCGAACGGAACTTCCATTGGTCGCCAAAGTAAGCTTCGAAACGGTTATCGTGTTGGCCGCCCGCCGGTAAGCCAAACCCGGGCGTTTCTGTCGAGAAACCCTGCCCGTTGCCGAAAAGGATAGTGTCTACCGGCCAATTGCCAGGGTTGCTGGCGCCGCCAGGGCCGAAAGAGCTGGTATTCGCAAAGGCCTCATTAGCGGTGTTGAAAACTGACTGAACCATGGGCTGAAGCGCGAAGAATTTCGCAAATCCACCACCCAGAATGTGGTTGAAGCTCGTCCCATACCGGAAAGTATGGCGGCCTTTGGTGTAGCTTCCGTCGTACTTGATTTGAGTGTCGCTTTGGTAGGTCTTCTGTGGTGCCAGGATATTCGCGCCGGAGCAGAAGTTCTCGCCGCCCGCCAGGCAGGTTAAGTCCGAGCCATTTGGCGTGATGTTAAGAGAGATTCCCGGAATGGGGTCCAACGCGCCGGAACTAGCGATGGCATCCGCGATGGAGTTTCTGAATTTCAGGTATTCGAAGCGGATGCTGTTGGTGGTGTGACCGATCGAGAAATCCGTGCCGACGACGTATGTGGGGGCGTAGTCCACGTTCTCAAAGGGTTGATAGACACCAGGATTGAATCCGCGAACGCTCAAGTTCTGGTCATAATTGAACCTAGCAAAAAGCGTCCAGTTGGCCTTGATATTGTAGTCGAGTCGGGCCAAATATTCCCGCTCTGTGAACGGGGCTCCAAAGGAACCGCTTAGTCCGGAGAAGTCGCCATTGAGTTGAACCGGGTTGGCTAGGCTCTGGTCGGTGCGTTCGAAGTTTCCATAGAAAAAGAGTTTGTTTCTCCAAATCGGCCCACCCAAGTCGGCACCAAACTGTTTGCGGCCGAAATCCAACTGCTCTGGGGCGATGCGAGCGGAGGTCTGGTCACTACGACCATAGTAATAGGCGCCGCCGTGTAGCTCGTTCGTGCCGGATTTGGTGACCACGTTGACGGTACCGGACGAGGTCAGCTCCGTCGAAAGGTCGAGTGTTGACTGGCTTACCTGGAATTCCTGAATCGCACTTTGCGGGATATTTTGCGTGACCGTACCGACCGTTTCGTCGCTGATATCCACGCCGTCCACCTCGATTCGCGCGGAACGTCCGAATCGACCACCAAACGAGAGTGAGGAGTAGCCGTTCTTGGTGGGGTCAAACGTGGCACCGTCCTGGATCTGCACACCGGGTTCGAGGGTGGCAAGGTCGAGGAAGTTCCGGCCGTTGACGGGAAGCTGATCGATGTCGGCGGCAGTCAACACATCCTGCACCGTCGCCTGCTCCGAATTAATCTGCACCGCCGAACCAACCACCTCAATAATATTTGTCGAGGCTCCCAATTCGAGTTTGGCATTAAACGTTGCAATTTGTCCGACTTGCACAACCACTGTGCTTTGGATGGTCCTGAAGCTCGACGACTCAACCCGGATTTGGTAGTCGCCCGGCGGTAGTGAACCAGAAGTAAACGAACCATCGCTATTAGTCTTCAACACTTGGTTCGTCCCCGTTGCTTTATTGGAGACAGTTACGGTGGCATCCGCAACAGCTGCCCCTTGCGGATCGGTAACTGTCCCGCTGATGCTGCCGGTCGAATTCGACACCTGTGCCGCTGTACGCGGCGCAGTGAACGAAATTAACAGCCAAAGAACTGCGCTCACCACGAAAAGGTCGGCCAGAGTCTTGCGCACGTGTCGCATTGAATCCTCCGTTAGTAACCTGCGATTTAAATCTAGTGGCTTAATTCATGATCTGGGGCCAATGACAACCGCATTTTCATTCTTCTCTCAATAAGCGTCCGGGCCCAACCTGGGGGGCCAAAATGCCATTCCGCCAATATGGATTTCCGTGGTGCAATCATCGCGCCACTTGCGTTCATAATGTGATGTTGAATTAACATCAATTATTTCTGATATTTACATAAATTCGCGAATGTAAATTCAAGAACCCTGTTTCGTTTGTTGAAGGGAATACATAATTTGGTATTTGGGATAAATTTAGACCTGGGGGGCAACGTTGCACAGTTCACTTCTAACACTGAAACATCATAACGCCCCAAGAGCGTCGAATTACGATTGAAGTGTGTTGCTTAGTGTTCGAGCAACACGAGAAATTTCGTCACGGTTTCTGTGCGACGAACGCTTTCTTTACTTTGCCGCACGGCGGCAGCTTGTTGCAGCGAGGTTTGTTGGTTTGCCAAGGCGGTTAATCCCAAACGACGGTAGATGCGCGCGAGTTGATAATGACCATCAGGAGAGCCGGGATCCAGGCGTACACACGCTTCGGTTTCAAGTCTGGCCTGACTCCAAAGTTCGGCCCATTCGAGAGCTTTACCTAACTGACATCTCGCGATTGACTCCCTAGGCGCAATACGAGCGGCGTGTTGCAAACGACGAAGAATCTCGGGACGGCGGGAGATGTCCCCGCTGTCACGGGCGACCTTCAATAAAATGCCCCCGCAAAAGGCATCAGCAGTTTTGTTTTGCGGGTGTTCATCCGCGAAGCTACAGACTTGTGCAATCGCCGCTGGGTCAGGCGTGGAAGTATCCTGCAACGTGATCTCACCCAGGTAACGTGCCGCAGTTTCGTCTTGCGGGTCAATTTTAGCGGCTTCCTGCAGTGCCTGAATGGCGTCCGCGGAGCGGTCAACGAAGTAATACGCCAGGCCTAAAAGGATTTTTACCCGAAGGGCTTGTGGAAAAAGTGTGGATGCCTGCGTAAAGACTACCAGAGCAGCATCGAAGGTCTGGTGGCGCAATAATTCCAGACCCAGGGCAACGTGGTACCGTTCCTCCAACGGTTCAAGAGTGACAGCACTCTGATAGCTGCGAACTGCAGCAAGCGGATCGCCTCGCTTCTCCTGTATATCACCGATGAGGCTTTCAATAGAGCCGCTGTCTGCCATGCTTTTGGAATGTTCCGCGCTTGCCAAAGCGTGGTCGAGGTTGCCGGCGCGGAAATTCGCTAAGGCTAGATCGTAGAGTAAATCGCCCCGGTCTGGTGCGAGTGCGCTTGCTGCAGCAAAATCAACGGCTGCCTCGGAAAACAGATTCGCGCGGCTGAGAATTTCCGCCAGATGCAGACGGATATTGACGGCTGGTTGTGGCGGCAGAGTTTCGGAGCGCAACCACTTGAGTGTTTGCGCTGGGTTGATGTGATCTTGGACCTGCTCCTGGAGACGCGCGATCCCTGCCGCGATGCGCAAATCTTGATTTTCGGGTGCCAACCTTGCTGCGTTGTCCATATTTTCTGCTGCCGCCGCGAAATGGCCAAGTCCAGACGCTATGGCGGCTCTCAATCGGTAGAATGCGATCTTTTGGGCAGGATCTGCGGGAACACTTACCCCTTTAAGGGTTGCTTCCGCCTCAGCGTAACGGTGGTCGCGGGCCAATTGGACGGCCTGTATCGTCGCCAAGTTAGGTTCGTTTTGCGCCGGTTGTTGGCTGTGTGCAACGCCAACCAGGGCCAGAATAACCGACGCAAAACTGAAGACGCGCAGGACGAGCATAACGGCTCATCTTACCTTGCGAGCTTGTGCAAACGTGTGAGAAAATCCCGCCGTGCCTGGCCAGAATTCTCCCCATCTGCAGCGCCGGCTTGGGCTTCTAGAAGCAACTTCCGCCAACATGTTGGAGATGATCGGCGTCGGCCCGTTCATCACTATCCCCCTTATTTTAACCACTATGAACGGCCCGCAAGCCATGCTTGGCTGGTTGCTGGGGGCGCTGGTGGCTATTTGCGATGGCTTGGTATGGGCGGAACTCGGCGCGGCTATGCCCGGAACCGGCGGCCCGTATCGTTATCTCTCGGAAGCGTTTGGGCCCAGACGCCTCGGAAGGCTTATGAGCTTTCTGTTTATCTGGGAGACGGTGTGTCTCGCTCCGCTGTCGATTGGAGCGGGAGCGGTGGGATTCGCGCAATATACGAAATTCTTGTGGCCGCAGATGAATTGGTGGGAAGGCAAAGTGGTCGCCGTCGCGGTTTGCGCGTTAATTACTATTTTACTTTATCGCGACATTCACTCCGTCGGGCGACTGTCGATTGTCCTGTGGGTCGTGGTCATCTTCACCGCGCTGGCAGTAACGGCGGCAGGTATCGCCAATTTTCATCTGAGCCGCGTGCTGGATTTTCCGCCGCATGCGTTCTCCTTCTCCAGACAGTTTTTTGCAGGTTTAGGCGGAGCGACGCTACTGGCCATGTACGACTACGGCGGCTACAACAACGCCTGTTTCTTCGCGGGGGAAATAAAGCGGCCCGAATATGTTATTCCGCGCTCGATCCTATTGTCCATTCTCCTGGTGGGAATTTTATATTTGACGATGAATGTTTCAATCATCGGTGTAATTCCGTGGCGCGAAGCCATGCATTCGACCTTCATCGTGTCGGATCTGATGCAACGAGTTTATGGTTCTGCGGTCGCAAAGGTGATGACCGCATTTGTTCTATTTACTACATTCGCTTCGTTATTCGCCGTACTGCTGGGTTATTCGCGTGTACCTTATGCGGCCGCGGTGGATGGGCGTTTTTTTTCGGCGTTCGGGCGCTTACATCCCACACGAAATTTTCCGTTGGTTTCCCTGATATTTATGGGCGTCACTTCCGCAGTTGCGAGTTTGCTGGATTTATCGGATCTGATTACCGCGTTGGTCGTTATCCAAGTGCTCGTGCAGTTTATGGCTCAAGTGGTAGCGGTGACCATGATTCGTCGATATCGTCCCGATATTCAACGGCCATTTCAAATGTGGTTTTATCCGTTTACCAGCGTAATCGCCTTTGCAGGGTGGGCCTTCATTCTCGCAGCCAGTGGACTGAAATTTATTCTCTGGGGAATCGCTTTGATCGCGGTGGGCATCGTCGCGTACCTGTGGCGCGCGCGCCTGCAGGCTGAGTGGCCGTTCGGGCCGGCGGAAGCTACAGGAGCCATATGAGTGCTCCCCGGGCGCTGGACGTAATGGTCGTAGGTGACCTCTTCGCGGAACTGGTCATGAGCGGTTTCTCTTCGTGGCCAGGACGTGCCGGGGAAGAATTATTCGCGGAGCGTTTTTGCCGGGAAATCGGCGGAGGAGCAGCAATCACGGCGTGCGGCTTGGCCAAGTTGGGGGCCAAGGTAGGCGTGGTTGGAGTCGCGGGCGAAACCGACGGGCAATGGTTGATCGAGAGGTTGGAATCGCGCGGCGTAAATACCTCAGCCATTCAGCGAAGCTCGCGCGAGCCTACTGCCGTAACCGTCAGTATATCGGGTGCTACAGATCGCACCTTTTTAACTTACATGGGAGCTAACCGCGAACTGCCAGCGAATTTGCAACAAATTGCGTCGCGTGGAGACTTTGCCAAGGCCCGGCACATCCATATGGCGTTCGCCCCAAAAGCGGCCGAAGCAAATAATTTATTCAGAGAGGTAATTTCGCAAGGTGGCACGCTCTCTGTCGATGTAGGCTGGCATCCGGAATGGCTTTCCGATAGCAGCTCTCGTGAGGCGCTTCGCAGCGTAAACATTTTCTTCCCGAATGAGCGAGAAGCCGCGCTAATGACCGGTGAAACGGACCCGCGGCTGATTCTGCAGCATTTCGGGAAAATGGGCCTTCGGACCGTCGCCCTGAAACTAGGGTCGGCTGGAGCGGGACTGCTGAACGACGGCACAATCACGTTTTGCGAACCAATCATGATTCAATCGCTCGATACCACCGGCGCGGGTGATTGCTTTGATGCGGGATTTTTGTATGCGTGGCTGCGCGGAAATAACCCACGAGATTGTCTCAAAGCGGGAACTGTGTGCGGCGCCCTCTCCACCAGGTGTCTTGGGGGAATCGACGGATTTCCGACGGTCGCGGAAATGGATGCTCTGATATGAGCGGTAAGGTGTGCATTATCGGCGGCGGCGGTGTGCGAACGCCGCTGCTCATTCATGGACTTCTTCAATCGCAGAACATTCTGAAAATCAGCGAGCTGGTTCTTTTCGACGTTAGCCACGAACGGGCGGAACTTATGGCCGCACTGGGACGGGAAATCGCGAGCAACATGGGCGTGGATATTCGGCTGATTACAACCTCCTCGTTGGGAGCAGCCGTGGAGGGCAGCACCTTCGTTTTAAGCAGCGTGCGAATTGGAGGCATGGCTGCGAGAGCCCGCGACGAACGCACGGCGATCGAACAGGGTCTTGCCGGCCAGGAAACCACCGGGCCGGGTGGCGTGGCCATGGCGTTGCGAACCGTACCAGTCGCGCTGGAACATGCGCGCGTGGTCCAACGAATGGCGCCGCAAGCGTGGTTCATTAATTTTACGAATCCCGCCGGACTCATAACGCAGGCGCTAAATCAACACACCAATTTGCGTATAGTGGGTATCTGCGATACGCCAGCCGAATTGTTTCACCGCATCGCGCACGCGCTAGGCGAGCCCGTTTCCGAAACGGTATGCGAATACGCGGGATTGAACCACCTTGGGTGGGTGCGGCGTGTTACCGTGCGCGGAAAAGATGTGACCGGCCAGTTGCTGCAAAATCCCGAACTGTTGCGACAGTTGTATCACGCCAGTCTGTTCGACCCGCTGCTCATTCAAACCCTTCAATTGATTCCTTCGGAATATTTATTTTTTTATTACAGCCAACGAAAAGCGTATCGCAACCAATTGCGCGCCGGGGCGAGCCGTGGCGAGGAGTTATTACGCCTGAATAGAACTCTATTTGCTCTACTGCAAGCCGGAACACCGAGTGAGGGCTTAAATACGTATAGAAATTATTTAATGCAGCGAAACTCTTCGTATCTTCGATTGGAGGCTGAAGCAGGCTCGGCTTTCGGCGAGGAGAGTGAGGAAATCGATCCGTTTGAAATTGCCACCGGCTATCACCGCATCGCGATAGAAGTTATGACCGGCCTGTTGTCCGAAGAACCAAAGCAAGTAGTCGTGAATGTGCGCAATCGCGGCAGCATTGCGGATTTGGATGACGAAGATGTGGTGGAAGTACCTTGCCAAATTAGCCGCAGCGGAGTTAAGCCTAAGTCAACCGGGCAATTACCTGAAGCCGTGCGTGGACTGGTGTTGGCCGTGAAAGCCTACGAACGTACCGCGATTCGAGCAGCGATTGAGAAGTCCTGGCCGCTTGCGCAACTGGCCATGCTCGAATATCCGATCATCGGCCAGTGGGAAATTGCCGAAGATCTCACGAGAAAATTAGCTGAAAGTGATCCGGAATTTCTCGGATATTTGCGGTCAGGCGAGACATCCCGCCATTGACATCCAGGAGGGCAGCGAATTACAGTATGTTTGCCGTTTTGCAAACGTGTGCAGAAGGGCACCACTGATCCCGTGTACCGTCCTACCTCCATTAAAGATATCGCTCGCAAGGCTAACGTTTCCTTTTCAACGGTTTCCCGAGCTTTGCAAAATAGTCCGCTGATTAGCCGCCGCACCGCCGAAAAAGTCCAGAAAATTGCCCGTGAATCGGGTTATCGCGCCAGCGCTGTGGCGCGGGGGCTAGTCACCCAAAGGACTAAGACGATCGGAGTCGTGGTGACCTCCATTGCCGATCCCTTCGTTAGTGAAGTCGTTGACGGCATTGAGGAATGCTGTAACGACCATGGGTACTCCGTAATTCTTGCAAATTCCAATGCCGACCCAGACCGCGAACGGAAGGTGGTGCAGTCGTTTTACGAAAGACGTGTAGATGGCATTGTGGTGACCTCCTCGCGCGTCGGAGCGTTATACACTCCGCTGCTTTCGGAAATGAGAGTTCCTATTGTGCTGGTAAACAATCAGCACCCTGGTGAATTCGTGCACTCGGTAATGATTGAAAATGTGCAGGGCAGTCGTGAGGCTACGAATCACCTGATTCAACTTGGCCATCGCCGCATTGCTTACCTCGGCGACCGCTTTGGCCATCAGTCCGACACCGAACGATTTTCCGGGTATCGCGAAGCGCTCGACGGCGCGGCTTTGCCGTTTTTTCCCGAATTAGTGGTTCATGGCGATGGAAAGTCGGAAAAAGCCATCGCCGCGACCGAAGTTCTGTTGCGTCTACCAGAGCCACCGACGGCGATTTTTTGCTACAACGACATGACCGCGCTGGGGGTGTTGCGCGCGCTGCACGCCCGCCGCCTACGCGTGCCCGCTGATATTTCCGTGGTTGGATTTGATGATCTTTTTATCGCCTCTTACACTGATCCGCCTCTTACGACCGTGCGCCAACCTAAGCGACGAATGGGGTTCCTGGCGATGGAGAGCCTTTTGCAGTTGATGAGCGGACAGAATCCTTCGCATGCCATCACCGTGACAGCTGAACTAGTCATTCGGGAATCCAGCGGCCCACCTCGGAAGGCCCCGAAATGACTTCGATACGTGTGCGGCGTGAAACGACTTCCAGATCATCAGCGTGTCTTTGAATGCTTGTCACCCCGGTAGAGAGAGAACTCGCGCAGTCGTGTAGTTTCGCGCCGATAGCTCAACCGAGTTTTAGAAAGAAGGAGCCCGCTTGAAAGAGAAGCGATTGAATGTGGGCATCATTGGCGCTGGGCGCATCGGAAAGGTGCACGCGGAAACCCTGGCATTTCGCGTCCCGGGCGCAGTCCCTGTTGCCATCGCCGACATTAATCTAGCGATGGCCGAAAGGGTAGCCAAACAATACGGGATCGCACGCGTGACTATTGATGCCGCGACGATTTTGTCCGACTCCAACATTGATGCGGTGCTGATTTGTTCCCCGACCGATACTCACGCCGATCTGGTTATCAGAGCGGCGCTAGCCGGGAAACATATTTTCTGCGAGAAGCCGATCGATCATGCGCTGGCGAAAATTGACCTTGCGCTCGCAGCTGTTGAGAACGCAGGCGTTAAGTTTCAGGTCGGATTCAATCGACGCTTCGATGCAAATTTTGTGCGCGTCCGTAAAAGTGTCACCAACGGTGAAATAGGGACGCCGCACCTTATGCACATCATCAGCCGCGATCCGGGTCCTCCGCCGATTTCGTATATTAAGGTTTCCGGCGGCATTTTTCTAGATATGTCCATTCACGATTTTGATATGGCGCGTTTTCTGATTGGCGATGAAGTGGAAAGCGTGTACACCGCGGCGGCCGTGCGGGTCGATCCAGAAATCGGAAAAGCCGGCGATCTCGATACTGCTGTAACGGTTTTGCAATTCAAAGGCGGCACCATCGCCACCATCGACAATAGCCGCAAAGCCGTTTATGGCTACGACCAGCGCGTCGAACTCTTAGGGAGCGCTGGAGCTATTGCAACCGGGAACTGCTTTCCTAATCAGGCCATCATCAGCACGGCGAACGAGATTCGCCGTGATTTGCCCCTGAATTTTTTTATCGAGCGCTACACGGATAGCTTCGTGAATGAGATCCAGGCGTTCGTGAACGCCGTACTGCAGGATGAACCCACGCAAGTAAACGGTAGGGACGGAAGACTCGCAGTGCTGATCGGGTTAGCCGCGCGGAAGTCTTACGACGAGCGCAGGCCGGTTCGCTTGGAAGAAGTCGCGAAACTGCAACCGTCTAGCGTTTTGGCCTGACGCAAAACAGCTGCACCGTAGCCTGAGTCTTACCTCTTCCTATTTTTACCGCTGACTTCGTCAGCTCACTTCACGTTCGGATTTTTTGGGAGGCTCACCAAGTTGGCGAAGAGCCGGAACGCTCCCGGTACGCCTTCGGGCAGCTGGCGATAGAACGCATAGGCGTTATAGATGTAAACGCCTTTCCCGTATCTGGCGTAGAGTAGCCCGCCTTTTTGTAATGGTTGTCCTTCGTCTTGCGTGGACAAAAGTGCTTCGTAGTGTGAATCCCAGGATTTCAGGAATTTTGAGCCGCGCTCCTCTACCCACCCTTCGAAGTCACGCGCAGTAATTTGGTTGGGCCACAGAAAAACGGGGTTCTGAGGGTCCAGAATATCTATTTTTGATTCCTCGTCCGTGACTTCTTCAGGATTTGAACCCATCTCATAGGGATAAGGGCCAAAGTTGTGATCAAATTCCGGCGTATTGTATTGCACGATCATTACGCCGCCGTTCTTCACGTAGTCCAGCAGCCGGCTGTTGTAGGCTTTCAACTCGTCGCGGGCGGCATACGCACGCACACCCAACAAAATCACGCTGTACTTCGACAAATCCGCTGAAGCGACATCGCTTGGAGCGAGGAAAGTTACGTGCACTCCGAGGTTTTCGAGCGAGGCCGGAACATCATCGCCGCTTCCGGTGATGTAGCCAACCGTCAATTCTTCTGCAACCTTTACATCGACTCCAGAAACGCGAAGCACTGATGGACGGTAAAGATAATCGGGCCGCAAGCCAGGATAGCCGGTGACTTCGTAGCCTTGTTTATACTGTTCGCCGTCATAATCCACTACGGCTGTAAGCCGATAAGTTTTTTCCGCGAGATTTGCGGGCCTTACCTGAAAGGTTGTGAACTGCTCGTCGCCATCGCTGACCGTTGAAAATTCCGTGGAGGGCGGAGTGCTTGTCCAACCAGAAGGCAATTCGAGTTTGACTGTGCCTTTGGCGGGACCTTTTACATTGCTGCGAATCCCAATAGTAACCGCAAACTCCTTGCCTTTTAGAGGCACGATCCCGGCCTTGGGTTTGATGGTCACGGACATAGCCGGGCCAACTACCAGTGGTTCCGAAACGACACCGAAACCGTTAACTCGCTTAATACTTTGCACCACTTGGCCGACACGAACCGGCACGCCTTCAAATTCGAATTCCGCCCACGCGGCGAGCGGATATGGCGATAGAGGCTGGTTCAAATATTTCACGTCGGAAATGTCGTAATACGACTGTTCAATATTCGGGCGGCTAAAGTACGGCTGTGTGAATTTCGCATTCTTGGGTACCGTTAATTCAAAACGCGCGTCCGCCGGTTTATCTTCGACCAGCCCTTGGGCATCAATCGCACCTTTAATTTCCCAGTCGTTCCCGTCGGACGCATCGACTGCAACATGATTTAGCGTAACCGGCAGCGCGCTCTGACTAACCACGTGAACCTTTACTCCGAATTTTTGGCCGGGAATCACCACGCGGGTGGTGTCCGGATCGCCAACGAACATTGCATACAGTGGATTGGGTTCTTTTTCTGGAGCCATGGTGGCGGCCACGGAAAGACCTAAAGCCTCCGCCAGGGCATTGTTGAATTGCGCTTTTTTAATCTCCAATTCAAAGGTGACATTGTATTTTTCATCGGCTATTAACCTACTCGTTTTCACTTGCTCCATTAATTTTTGTGTTTCTTTCAAACCTTCGGCCAACTGTGGAGCGATTTTTTCCGGATGCGCCGCTGAAAAATTAGTCATCGCACTTTCGACGAGTTCATTCAAATGTTTCAAGCCGGTTCCAAGAAAACTTTGCTTGGCATCCGTCGCCAGTGTCGCGATGCCCATCAGGGAAACGTCGATACCGTCAAAAAAGGATTTCTCTTTGTCCCCGGCCGGCGCCACCGACCCGTAGCGATGATAAGACGTGTTCACGGCTCCCGCTTTGGGAATCATCCCGCCGCCCGTTTGACTTTTCTGGAAGCCGAGTCCTTCCCGCGCGATTTGTACGTACGACAGACCCAGGACGGGATCGTAATCGCCTTCTGGAACTTCCAGATTGGTAACAATTTTTCCATCGTCATTTCCGAACCACGGAGTCCTGGCATAATCCTTGAGCGGGTTCCATGGTCGTAATCCTGCCGCGATTTGGTCCGGGAAAACATTTGGATCGCCAGCAGCTTTAAACACTTCCTGGGCCATGGCTCCGGCAGTCTGATGATTGCCATGCCCGTCGCTGGGGCCGCCTATGAAGACGGACGTGATTACCAGCGGTCGCGTCATGCGCACCACGCGAACCACATCGGCGAGAACACGATCGTGAGTCCATTTGGAGATTGATTCAGCTTTCGTTTTGGAAAAACCGTAATCGACCACGCGCGTCCAATACTGATCGACACCGTAATATCGATCCGCAGCCAGTAATTCTTCCGTTCTCACCAAGCCCAGCCCGTCGAAGTAGTTTGCCGACATGACATTGGCGCCGCCTTCACCGCGATTCAGCGTGAGCAGCGTTACACGCGCGCCTTGACCTCGTGATTCGTAGGTGAGCATTCCCCCATCCTCGTCATCGGGATGAGCGGTAATCATGATCAGGCTGGCTCGGGTGTGCAGCTTTTTGAGGCTTTGCCAAACGGCCGCGCTCCCTCGATTAATCGGCAGCGGCACCGGCGCGACCGCCGGTTTCACCGATGAAGCATAAGGAGATTGGCCGGATGCAGGCTGAATCGACAAAAATAGTAGTAGCGCGGCCAAAGAGGCGGTACGTTTCATGGTGGTCCTCATTATTGATAGAAATTATGTTTTTACCGAGCGTATGCAGCACTGCGCGAAGTCAACGCAGGGAGCACTAGCCGCGGATTGACCTGGAAACCCGCGGCAGCGCCACAGAACCAGAACGCCTAGAAGTAAAACTTCAGCGCAAACTGCACGATTCGCGGATCCCCCACGGTCGAGGAAATAATTCCGAAACCGCCACCAGCCCCGCCAGCGAAAAACGATCCGGGATTCGAGAAGTTGGCGTGGTTGAAGGCATTAAAGAACTCGGCGCGGAATTCGAACCGCATGATCTCCCTTACCGGGAAAATCTTGAACACACTGATATCCGTATTTGTAAATCCGGGGCCGTGGTATCTGCCTACTCCGCAATTCCCGAACTGGCCGAGCCCTGGTAGGGCAAACGCAGCGGGATTCAGCCACAGCCCGGTTCTGGGATTATCGGAAGCTCCGGCCCTAGCGTCCCCGACGCAATCCGGACGTGAGATATGAGTTCCTCCGGACAGACTGCTGTCCGGCGCAAACAGCTGGATGGTCGTTCCGGTTTGCTTGGTGACGATGGTGTTGGCCTGCCATCCGCCCAGAATGTAACTGGCGATGCCGCCGTTACCGAGGTATTTTTTGCCTCGGCCGACAGGCAACTCGTAAGTGAGGTATCCCACAAAACGCTGGCGTACATCAAACATCGAATCGCCGCGTTCCGCCGCGTAATTGTAAGAGTTTTGTGGTTCCGCTCCGCCCGTCAAATTGTCTACATAATCGGAAATAAGATGACTCCAGGTATAGCTCGCCCCATAGGACATGCCCTTGGTGTAGCGATGCCGCAGAGAGACCAACAGCCCGTTGTAATCCGCGTTTCCGTCGTTGGTGGCGAGCTCCAGAAACGCGTGACTGCCGGTGGCGCTGCTGCTGGTGGTGTTCAGATTGGCGTACGGGTACGTGTCGATCGGGTTTCCGCTGGCGTCGAACGTACCGGTAAAAATTCCCTGGTTAGCGTCACGTAGCCGATTCATCTTCCTCGCGAAATTGCCGACGTAGGTGAGGTCCAGCGATATGTTTTGCGCAATCTGGAACTCCGGACCGAAGCTACCTTGTTCGACGTAGCCAGTTCTCTGGTTTGGATCCTGAGCGCGAATCTGCAGTTGCGAGAGATTCACCGTGGTCGAGGTAAAGTCGCCGATGGGAAAACCATTTTTCAACTGAAAGATCGGTGTCGTGCTGCCCAAAGATTGGCCCAGGCTATAGGAAATTACCGCTGGCGGATTCAAAGCTAGAATGCTTTCCGAACCGATGCGGACTCCTTCCTGGTAGAAAATGCCGAAGCCGCCGCGAATAACGACCCTGTTCCATGGGTGATAGCTGAAACCGACCCGCGGTGCAAAGTTATTTTTATCTGGATGAATCAGCGACCGTTCGTACCAACCGGAGGCGTTGGGGGCAACGGTGACGAGTTCCCCGCCGTTCGCTGGGCTGAAATTGCTGAGCTGATTTTGCCGATTCAGCAGCGGCGAAAACAATTCATAGCGCAATCCAAGCGTCAGAGTCAGGTCTTTTCGTATTTTCCAGGTGTCCTGTCCATAGACGCTGTTTCCATTGGTGTAGTTGTGCACCACCGTGGGAGTCACAAAGGTCGTGGAATCTACGTCGCCCAGCAGAAAATCTGGCAGACCGAAGCTGGCTGCGGCGGTGTAAATTCCATTGATGCCCAGTTCTCCCTGAGGCGCACGAATGTCCAGGAAATTGTCGCTGAAGCGGCGAAATTCGTAGCCGAATTTGAAACTGTGATTGCCCTTAAGCCAGCTCAAATTGTCCAGAAGTTGCCATACCTGTGAAATCTGGAACTGCGGGCGCCACGGCGAAGTGCCGATACGCGTTAATCCATTTATCTCGATTGGCGGAATACCAGCGGTATTCGGTCCAACTGGAATGCCCGATAAGCCGAAATTTCCTGCCAACGACGTGCCCAATTTAACGCCGATAGGGTCGCTGTGCGCATAATCGCGATTGAATCCAAAACGCAATTCATTCAACAGAGAGGAACTGATGGTGTGGTCCCAGGCCAGCGCCACCGACCGCTCGTGAATGTTGTAGGCCGTCGCAAAGTCACCGTTTCCCGCGACGAAGTTGCTGGTCCATGGTGGATCCTGATTTGAAATGATGTATTGGCTGTATCGTCCGAAAAGGTGACTCTTACTAGTAAGGTTGTGGTCAATTCGAACGTCCCATGACTGAGTATCCTTGGGGACCGAATACTGGAATTGATAGTTAGGAGCTCCGTTCCAGCTTCCGGGTATTCCTTCCTTGGCAACCTGGCTGGGAATATTTGGATCCGGGAACAACGCGACTAACTGCGTGGCCGTGGGATCAAGGCAGCTGCTGGCCACGATGTTGCTCGCTACGCAGCCCGCTTGCCCGGCGACACCGGAGTTATGCAAAGTCTGAGATAGTTCTGTAAAATTCCCGGTTTTCATTAAAGGTGTCGGCACCACGGATTGAACGGTGGTGGCTTGGCGGCTGGTGAATATCTGAAAGTCTCCGAAGAAAAACGTCCTGTTCTTAATGACTGGTCCACCGATGGTGGCCCCGTATTGGTTTTGCGTGAAATGTCCGCGAGGGACGTCATTCAGGTTATTGAAGTAAGTATTGGCGTCGAGCGAGCTGTTGCGAAGGAATTCCCAGATGTCGCCATGAAACTGATTGGTTCCGGATTTGATACTGGCGTTAATGATCGCGCCTGCCGAGGTTCCAAATTCAGATGAGTACGTTCGCGTTTGTATGCGGAATTCTTGCAGTGCGTCCGGCGGAGGTTGGATAACCTGCACAGAGCTTTCCTGCAAGTTAGTTGAACCCGAGTTGTTATCGATTCCGTCGAGCGAAAAGTAGTTCTGGGTTTCTAAATTTCCGTTCGAACTGAAGCGGTCAGGAGCGGTGTTATTGGTATTGACCTGGTTGCGTTGAATACCCGCTTCCAAAAGAGCTAGGTCCGAATACCGCCGACCATTTAGTGGCAGGTCATTGATCTGTTCGCTCTGGATAACTCCGCCCACATCCGCCGTTTCGGTTTGCAGAACCGGCGTGATGGAGGAGACCTCCACCACTTGCGAGGAAGACCCAACCTTTAATGTAAAGTTAATGGCCGGTCGTGACTGTACATCAACTTCGACGTGCGTGCTGATGGCGGATTCAAAGTTTTGCGCGGTGGCTTGAACGGAATATGTCCCAGGTATGACCGCCGCGAATTGATATTCGCCATCGCTGTTGGTGGTCACCGAACGCGAAACACCCGACTCTTCATTTGACAGCGTGACGGTAGCACCTGGAATTGGCGAGCCGCTAGGGTCGCTGACTATTCCAACCACCGAGCCGCTATCAATTTGAGCGGACACCAAGCAAGGAAAAAGCAGAATAAACGCCGTCACTAGCAGAATTCCCGCGGACACTGTTGCATGATGCCATGAATTTTTCATGCCGAATTGTTCCCCCTCATCTGAACCGAGCGTTCAGGGCCCCCAAAATTGTGCAAACGTTACCATAATGCCTTTTTGATGTAAACATGAGATCGCGAATTCCTTTTTCGGAGGCATGTTACCTTCGGGCCCCGTCCTGATTCGCGTTGCCTTACAGCGCGGCGGGCGATTAATCTGGAGGTGGTTCCGACTAACTGCGCATGCACCGTGGCTTATTGCGATATCCGTGAGCAAAGTCTTGACGAAACTCGACCTATGGTGAATCGCCGTCAATTTCTATGGAGTCTGGGCGGCCTTAGCGGATTGGCGCTAGTGGGACAGCGTCCTGCGCCGCCCGCTCTTTTTCGGGAAGTACCCCCATCCTTGAGCGGGATTCATTGGGTTCATGAGAATGCAATGTCTCCGGAAAAGTATCTTCCGGAAACTCTGGGTCCTGGTTGCGCATTTCTGGATTACGACAACGACGGCTGGATGGATATCTATCTGGTGAACAGTGGGCCGTCGGAGTTCTTTCATCCCCAGCATCCAATCCGCAATGCCCTATACAAAAATAATCGCGATGGCACGTTCACTGATGTCACCGAACAAGCGGGCGTTCCCGGTGGAACCTTTGGCATGGGCGTGGCCGTTGGAGATTTCAATAATGATGGTTATCCGGATATTTTTGTGACCGCCTGCGGACGGTCCTTGCTGTATCGCAATAATGGCGACGGCACATTCACGGACATCACTGTTAAAGCTGGCCTTGAAATCAATGGATGGACCACCAGCGCAGTGTGGTTTGATTGCGACAATGATGGCCGGCTCGATTTGTTCGTGTGCAGCTTCGTCCGGTATCTGCCGGAGGACCGTCAATCCTGCGGAGAAAATGGCGCGGGACAGAAATATTATTGTGTACCTCGGGCGTTTCACCCCACCGCCAGCTACTTATTTCACAACAACGGAGACGGCACGTTCACCGAAGTCGGAAAGCACACGGTCATCGGTAAGAGTTTAGGCAAAGCTCTCGGCGTAGTGGCCACAGACATAAATAATGATGGCCGCATGGATCTGTTTGTCGCCAACGACACGGTTCAGAATTTTTTATTCGTCAATCGAGGTGGGAATCGCTGGGAGGAAATGTCTGTCGCCGCCGAAGTTGCCTTCAGTGAAAACGGACAGGCCCGTTCCGGCATGGGAGTGGATGCGGCGGATGTGGGCGACCGGGGGTGGCAAGATTTGTTTGTCGCCAATATCGATCAAGAGAAGTTTTCCCTGTATCGCAACTTGACTAACGGAACCTTTGAAGACATAGCTCCGTCGCAATCCATTGCGCAAGCCACCAGGCTTTTGAGCGGCTGGGGCTTGCATTTTTTTGATTACGACAATGACGGCCAAGTGGATCTGATTCTGGCCAACGGGCATCCCGACGACATGGTTGCACAACGTTCTCAGACCGTGACGTACCGCGAGCCGTTACTTTTGTTTCAGCAAGAGAATGGAAAGTTTCACAACGTTAGTGCTGACGCGGGACCAGCATTTGCCAAGGACTTTTCTGCTCGTGGGTTGGCCGTGGGCGACTTTGATAACAATGGCCGGGTGGACGTACTCATTGGTGTTAATGGCGGCGCGCCGGTGCTTTTACAAAATCAGGCCGGCATAGGTAATCACTGGCTGGGAATTAAGTTGCAAGGTGCTACCTGCAATCGTGACGCGATCGGTGCGAGGCTGGTGTGGTCGGCGGGCGGAAAGAAGCGTTCTCGCTTAAAGAACGGCGGGGGAAGCTATCTCTCGTCTCATGATCCCCGCCAGGTATTGGGCCTGGGTTCGGCTACCAAAGTCGACTGGCTCGAAATTCACTGGCCCGCTCCATCCACCGTTGTGCAAAAGCTAATCAATATTCCGTGTGATGGCTACCTTACGGTGGTCGAAGGCCAAGCCGTTTCCAGCTAGTGATAGGTGATCTCAAGAAGACCACTCCGTCGCACCGTTAAATTTGCGAACCTAGCAAAGACCGGAAGACATTATTTCTTTAGAAGTTCAAGCACTGAGGCGGTCATCGCCTTAACGCCGGTATGAATCGCGGGTTCTGGCTCGGGATAAAATTCACTCGAATGCAAGCTAGGCAACCGAGTTCCTTTCTCTCGCGCTTCCTCTAAGCGCTTTGGGTCGGTTGCGCCTAACCAAAACATGACATACGGCGGCTTAGGATCCGTCAGACCATACTGACTGAAATCTTCTGACGCCATGATCGGATCTGCCGGAATCGCGTTGTCTTTACCGAGCGCCCGTTCAAGTGCCGCTCCTACTCGGCGCGCCAGCTCCGGATTATTTATTGTGGCCGGCGTGGAGCCAACAACTCGCACGATGGGTGCGCGCTCGCTGGGCACACCTCCCGCGGTAGCAACACCCTCCGCGATACGCTTGATCGACGCCAAAACTTTTTCCCGCACCGCGGGCTTCATCGTGCGTACCGTCAGTTCCAGATGAGCTTCGTCAGGGATGATATTGCGTTTGGTCCCGGCGTGAAACGAACCGACCGTTATCACTACGGAATCGAACGGATCGGTTTCGCGGCTGACGATCGTTTGTAGGAGAAGCACAATTTCCGAGGCCATCACGATGGGATCCTTGGTCATGTGCGGTGCGGCGCCGTGACCTCCGTAACCACGCACGGTTATATCCACACCGTCAGCGCTCGCCAGCATGCTGCCCTCATTCCATGCAACTTTGCCGGCAGCAACGGTGGGATTATCATGCAGCGCAAGCACAAAGTCCGGGCGGGGAAATCGCGTATAGAGTCCGTCCTTAAGCAGCGCCTTGGCGCCGCCGAGTCCTTCTTCGGATGGTTGGCCAATCATAACCAGCGTCCCGCTCCATTCATTCTTCAGGGCAACTAACATGCGGGCGGTGCCGATCCACGAACTCATGTGCAGATCGTGTCCGCACGCGTGCATCACGCTGACTTCGCCAGCCGCTTGCTTTACCTTCACATGGCTGGCATAAGGCAAACCGGTTTTCTCTTCCACGGGAAGCGCATCCAATTCCGTTCGCACCATTACCGCTGGACCCGGGCCATTGCGCAAAAGGCCTACCACGCCATACGAAATCTTGTCAGGTTCATCATATTTGCCGACACGTTCGGTAACCTCGAATCCCAGCCGCCGCAATTCGCCCGCAAGCAGCGAGGACGTTTCTTTTTCTTCTGTGGAGAGCTCCGGGTTCTGGTGGATATGTTTGTAGATGGCCAGCAGCGAATCTGCCTCCTTGTCGATGCGCTGATCCAGGTTGGTTTGGGCGCGCAGCACAGGTCCCGCACAGAATATCGCCAAGGCGCATAGACAAACTCTCCGCATTTTCGTCATTACTCCTCCCAAAAAAGACCGGCACCTGAATTAATGCACCACGGCAGCGTCCGTAAATCCGAGAAAAGGGTTGAATTGTACACGATTGGCAATGCTTGCGGCCGCAGCATCCGCAGCCGGCGCGCAAAACGGGGGATAGCAGAGTACATGGATTAAAGAAAAACATTGAGCGCCGTGTTTGAAGGCGCAGGCGGGAACAGCTTAAGTACATCTTCAAGTCAAAGGAAATATGGTGGAGGCGGGGGAGTCGGAACAAATATTTACTGAAAACGCGCAACTTATTGATTTTTCGAGGTGCACAAAACGTCAAAAACTCGAGAAACGCGGCCAACTGGAACGTATCTGGAACACAGCCTACCAGAACGAGTCGCTGGTCGACCTGCCCTATCTCTGCTTCGTACCGGACTGGCGTGCTGTTGCCAGATAGTGCTGATCAAGCCCTTGCCGAATCAGGGTCTTGATTACGGCTTGGCGGCTAATGTTTAGTTCCTTCGCCGCACTATCCAATTCGTCCAGCATCGGCGACGCGAAGTCTACATTTACACGCTGGATTGGGCTCATCATTTGACCCGCGTTCGTGAAAAAGCGCGAGACATCCTTTCCCTCGTCGGCCAGACGGGCAATGTTCTCGGCGGACATACCTCACTTGCACCGGGGACAACCGCACTGTTCGGATCGGGCACGATCCTGTCTCGAAGAGCGTTGCGGACGGCCAGTCAGGGCAGGCCTACGCGGAAGATCTTTAAAGCGTTCATGCGAGCGGTATCGGTCAAAAATCGGATCGACGGCGAGATATCTTATCCAAACCGCGTGATTGTCATAGGCCGTTTGCAGCCATTATAAACTTTTCTAGTAATTGGAAAAGTAACCGGTTCTAGCCTAGCAGAACGGCGGTGGGTTTTTCTCTCGCATCCGCGAGGTCACTCCCAACGTGTCGAGGATGGCGTCCGCACGGTGGCGAGTATCTAGTTTTTCTCAAATATTAGAAAATAGTGATAGGGAAGGAACTGAAAGTCCTTGACGAATTTGAAGCCGGCCTGTTCGGCTTCACTCGTGACCTGAGAAGGCGGCACCAGTTGCTCGGGCTTATGCGGCGCGTGCGGACTATCGGGAGGATAGTCGATGATGGCCATGCGGCCATGTGCTTTGACCGCTGACGCTAGTTTTTTGTAAAACTCAACGCGATGATCGATGTGGTGAGTGGTATCGCAAAAAAATGCCAGGTCCACGGCATTGGCGGGCAGCATGGGATCGCCTGGCTGCGACACGATAGTGACAATGTTGTGTAAGCCTTCTTTGTCGGCACGCTCCTTTAAATAACCGAGAATGTCGGCGGCCACATCTACGGCATACACTTTCCCGTCGGGCGCGACAACTTTGGCGATGCGACGACTGAAGTAGCCGCTGCCAGCGCCGATGTCGGCCACTACCTCACCGGGTTTCAAATCCAGCGCTTTGACCACCTCGTCGGGCTTTTGCCACTCGTCACGCTGAGCGCGCTCCATGGTTTCGATGCGGCTCTCCAGCGGGCGGTCCTGGGTTGGTGGCGGCATGGTTTTTTGCTGCGCGCCGGCGAGCGCGGAAAAAAGAAAGAGCAAGGAAAGTATGGACAAACCGATCCTGGTCCTAATGGTGAAGCGCATCAGTAAACCTCCGACTACTTGCTGACGATTTTTTCCACGTCGGTGCAAGCCATGTGCATGGACTTCAACTTCTGTCCGTAATTTGTAAGTCCCAGTTTGCCGGGAACGATGGTGTGGCAAGTCGTGCAACCGAATTGTTCGAAATGCGCCACTTTGCGTTTTTCATCTTCAGTGCGGCTCGCGGGCTTTACTTGCGCGATGACGTTCATGGAAGTGAGCAGCGAGATGCAGCCTTCGAAACCCTTTCCGACTTCCTTGCCGCGTTCGTTGAATCCGAACTTTCCATCCGCGCCCATGGTGTGGCAATTGTTGCAGTGATGATATTCGAAGACGTAGGCGGCGAGTTCCTCGGAAGACTTGCCGGAGAGGTCCGCGTCCTCCTTAGGCTTGGCGTTGTTATGCGATTGCCCCTCAGCGGTGGATGGAATCGCCGGAGCTGCAGGAGAAATATTCGCTGAGCCTGCGGAGGAAAGCGCAGCCAGAGCAAAGCTGCAGGACAGTATGAAAAAAAGTGCAAACGTGCACAGGAGCGCTTGGCGCGCAAAAAATGAAGCGGCCCGCTCGCGTATTTTGTTACTGGCTTTTTGTTTTTCGTTCATGCTGCCCCCCGGATTTCTCTCATCGGCCTTTAAACAATCTTACTGACTTCATCTAATTGCAAAATGCGGCTCTGGGAAAAACTTATTCCTGCGCCTGATAAATCCACACTTCTGCGCTATGCCCCTGGCGGCCGGGCACGGCCAGATAAAAGCGATCGCGGCCTTTCTGGCCAATCCTCGGCGCATAACCTGCGGTACGGGCACCTAATGAGGAAGGAATTTCCGCCAGCAGGTCATAATGGTCCGCATCGTTTTGCTGAAAGACGCTTACAAATCCTTGGCCACCGGGAACGTACACGCGCTTATAGGTCGCATCGTAATAGAGATCGTCGGAATCGGCGACAGTGCGCATAGTGGCGATCACCTGGCCCGTGGTGGTATCGAATACCAGCAGTCGCGGCGGAGTGCGGCTACCCACAAAGAGGCGATGGTTGGCTTCGTCGAGCGCCATCGGGAAATTACCCTCGATGTGAATTAAAGGCCACTTCGCAATCGCGCGAGTGTTCCGGTTGATCACAGCGATCTCATGGAGATCGGGCAAATTCACAAAGATAGCCGGTCCCGATTTTTCTAACTGGAACGATTCCGGATGCGCGCCCAACTTATAGCCTTCCGACAGACGTTGATTCGTTTTGGCATCCACGACCGCGATTCCTGCGGCTTCTCCATCGCCGTGAGCGACGTAAACACGTTGACCGGTTTCATCGTAGCGCAGATTGTCGACGTCACCATCAAAGGTTATGGAGGCCAGCAGGTCGAAAGAGGTTCCATCGTAAACGTATAATTTTCCGTCACGGCTCCCGACAAACAGTTTCTTGAGGGCCGGTGCGTAGGCGGCGCCTTGCGGATGAGGAACCGCGCTAATGGTGTGGATTCGTTTTTCGGTGAGCGTCTCGAGCACCTCGACGGTATCGTTGCCCACAACACAAACAAATAAGCGTCCACCGGGATCGATGGCAAAGTGGTCGATGCGGCCCTCCACGTTGGGCATGCCGATAGTGTCGGTCAGAATAAGTGGAGGATCGGTGCGGGGCGGCAGTTGTTCCTGAGCGGTTACAGGGAGGTAAGCGACGGCTGCCACTATTGTCGTCAGGGTCAGAACGTGGAATCGCGAAAAAGAGCCGCCCGCTAAAATCATCGGCGATCGCTCCCGGCTAATTGGTCGGCTGGTTTTTCCAGCGAACGGGAATCTTTGGAAAAGAATTTGGGTGCGAGAAAAGTAAACAAGCCATTGCGTACGCCGTCGGTCACGAATACTTCGCCGCCCTGCGGATCGATGGCTACGCCGGCTGGATGTACGAGAAAGCTTTCGGCACCCTTGATGATTCCGCGGGGAGGAACGTCGCCGTTGTCGTCGATGCTCCACATGCCGACGAATCCGGGTGCGCCGGTATTCCATGGTGAAGGCAAGTCGGTATCGGGCGGTAAATCTTTTCTGGGCATCTCCAGCGCATAGGGCGGATGATTTTCGTTATTGATAGCGGCGACAAAAACATTGCCGAGCCGTGGGTCTAATGCTAATTGCCAGGGCCGGACAATGCCGGTGCGTGGGCCCGCGATCACTCCACGCGGAGCGACATCGCCTTGAGCGGTGCGATTAAAAATAAACAGGCCGGTGGTGCCGCCTTTAACGCTGGAAGCGCTGGCGGCCACGATGCGGTCATGCAGGGGGTCGACAGCTACACCCACGATAAAAAGCAAGCCGGTTTTTGGTCCCGCGATTATGCGTTTGGGCGGGGCATCGCCATCGGCATCGCGCGCGAAGACCAGCAAACTGCGGCTGCTGGTATCGGCCACGATGATCTCTCCGTTTTTTTCGTCGACGGCGAGAGTGTGCGGGCGAACCAGGTGAGTGTTGGGACCCTGAATGGTTCGAATGGGCGGCTCTTCGCCGTGAGCGCTGCCGCGGAAGGTCAACACAGCCGCGCCCAGCGCCACTGGCACGACTACTTCGTCATGGGTGGCGTCGTAAGCGAGTCCGTGCATGGTTCTGCTCAAGTGCGTTGATTGCCCTTCGATGATTCGCACCGGATTTGAATTTCCGTTTGCCGACCTGGCAAACACCGCAATGCGCGGCTGGCTTACTCAATTCGGAACGAGAAGTTGATCGCGTTTCGAATCGTAAGCTACCGCATAAGGATTGCCGAAGCCGCCCGTCGGCGTGCCTTCTGGAGCGTTGCGAATAATGCGTTTGGGCGCGACGTTGCCATTAGCGGTGCGCGGGTAAACAGCGGCAGTATGGTCGCCATAGTTGGCGACCCAAATTTCGTCGTTCTTCGGGTCGACCGCCACACCCATGGGGCTGGAGATGCCGGTGCGGGGGCCACGAATGACGCGCAGCGGTACAGCGTCGCCGGAATCGGAGCGGCGGAAAATTACGACGGAATTATCGCCATTGTCGGCCACGGCGATTTCATCGTGCTGGTCGTCGAGATCAACCCCCATAGGCCAATTCAAGTGCGTGCGCGGGCCTTGAATAATGCGCACCGGCTTCGCATTGCCCTTTGCGGAGTCATCAAAAATGGTGAGCGATGGCGGGAGGAAATGTCCGCCGGCAGAGCGTGCCTTGGTGGACACGCCGGCATCGTATGCGGAATAAGACGCGATGACGGAAGAATTTCCGTGGTTGGCCACGATCAGTTCGTGATTCTTTACGTCCCAGTGAATGCCATGCGGATCGGCCAGTCCCGTAGCTGGGCCTTCGAGGATGCGCAGCGGCGCTTCCAGTCCAGCGGCTGCGCGGCGATAAAACGCCACCATGCTGAGTTGTTGCACGGAAATTGCAAACTGGTCTGCGGCGGGATTCAGTGAAAGGCCCCAGGCTTGATGCGGTACATACAAGCGACGCTTGGGCGTCACATCGCCGCGAGCATCTTCATCGAACACCACGATGCGATCGTCTAGATCATTGTTTACCGCGTAAATTTCGCGATGCGCCGGATCAAACATTATTCCGGCGATATATCCGATTTGCGATTCAGGACCAAGGATCTGGCGGAGCGGGGCAGTAACCGCAGCGGATTTATCTCCGCCGGTACGATCGTAAACCAGAACACTCTTGCGATTCTCGTCGCTCATGGCCACCCGATTATTTGCGGGATCCAGAGAAATTCCGTTGAAGGTTGGATATGGATCGCTGACCATCCGGATCGGAGGAAGTTCGCCGCCCATTGGATCCGCGCTGGACTCCACTGCCTTTTCACTTTCTGCGAGGGAGGGAGGGAGGCACATCTCTATAGGCATAGACGCCGCCAACAGAGCTTCCGAGGAAGGAGAAACGGGGGTCGCTGATCGAAGATTGCCATCGAAGCTGATTATCGATACAGCGCCGGACCAGAACAGCAAGATCGCCACTAGCGCAAGCATTCGCCGCGTGCCGTTCACCGCGCTGCACCTCGATCGTCAGTACGTGTTGCGAACCACAGAGTAACGGCGCGATGAATCGTGCGTGCCGAATTCACGCGCACCGCAAGAAATTTAACTGGCCCCCGACCCTGCGGCTTGCAGCAATCCGGCCCGATCCAACACCGCATCCAGAATGGGCGCTTGTTGGGGGTCCAGAGAAATCAGTGGAAGCCGCAACTCCGGAGAATCCAGCAGACCCAGGCGGTTCATCATATATTTCAGCGGAATCGGATTGGTGTCCAGAAAGATCGATTCGTTGAGCTCAAAGAGTTCGTCGTGCAATTTACGGGCGGTGAGCAGATCGTCCGCAGCCACGGCGTTGTAGAGCGACGCGACACGCATAGGTGCGAGGTTGCTGACGGCGTTCATCAAGCCCTTCGCGCCCACCGCCAGCATTGGCAGGCTGAGAGCCTCGAGCCCGCAGAAGATGCGGAACTCCGAGCCCAAGCTGAGAATTAATTTTGTTACGAATTCCAGGTCGTTGGCGGCGTGCTTAATTCCTACCAGGTTAGGAGCACGCTCAGCGATACGCGCCACTGTCGCGACAGTTACTGTGACCGCGGTGCGACCGGGAATGTGGTAGATCATGAACGGAAGCGCGGTGCGTTCTGCGACAGTCGCGAAATATTCCACCAACCCGCGCTGGGAAGGTTTGCAATAATACGGCGTCACGATCAGAAGCGCATCCGCTCCGGCGTGCTCGGCGCGTTTGGTCAGCTCCAGAGTTTCCGCCAGCGATTGTGACCCGGTCGCCGCCACAACCGGAATTCGTTTGGCGGTCACCTGCAGCGCAACCTTGAGCAGTTCGGTGCGTTCGTCCACGGTGAGGCTGCTGGGCTCGCCGGTGGTGCCACAAACCAACACGCCATGCGAGCCTTCGCGAACCTGACGCTCGGTCAACTCCGCGAATTTATTGACGTCTACCTTGCCGTCACGGAAAGGCGTCAGCAGCGGCGGATACGAGCCGCACAGAAATTTCTTCTGCATCTGAAGCATAAATTCGCTTTCCCAATTCGCGCGAAGCTGGCGCGCAGACCGAAATCAACAGGGTTTATGCGGCGCGATTCGTGGAAAAACCTTCGTTCGCTCCCAGAGACTCGATGGGCTGGTCCAGACTTTCCTGCCACAGTAAAGAGCCCATCCAGATGTTCAGTGGGCTGTCCTGGATAGTGAGTTCGTAGACGTCTTCCTCGAGTGATGCGTGATTGTGCACCGCCCAGCCCGGTGCGGAGAACATCAGATCGCCGGCCTTCCATGGATAGCGCTTGCCTTCCACCACGCTGAAACCTTTGCCCGCAAAATAATAATTGACCGCCGCGCCTACGTGGCGATGCGGCCGGTCCACGATATTTTTCGGCCGGATGGTGATGGCCGCAAAAAAATTACTGGTCGTGCCGTTGGTGTGTTTCGTATTGGGATTGTAGAGCAGGTACAAACGGCGGCCCAGATAGCTCTTTCCGAGCGCTGCCAATTTGTCCAATTCCTGTTGTACGCGGCCCCAAGGAAAATGCAGCGGATTGTGTTTGACCACATCCGGACTGATCAATTTTTCATAAGGCATCAGCTGCGCGCCATCATCTGAGATGGGGAAGGTTCCGAAGGGACTCTGCGCGGCAGCGTGTTCATCCTTAAATTTCTTGGTCTTCTTCACTTCGGCCAAGGGATTTTCGTCGACAATATACACTTTCATTTTTCTCAACAGCGGTGCGTTGCTGTACGTCAAGCGGACCTGCAGTTCCTTGGTATTGTTTTCATGTTCGTAGACTACCCACGATGGAGTGGTCCAAACGTCATATTTCGAATAGCGGATTTCTTTGCCATCTACGTTGGTTCGTCCGGCGCCCTGGATGCAGAAATTCACCAGCGAGGCGTTATGGCGGACGGGAGCGGCCTTCTCGCCCGGTTTCAACACCGAGATGGAGACTTCAATGCCCGGAGCCAAGCCGTCTCCTACACCAGTCAAAGGATTCACCACGCAGGATTCGCGGCGACCGTTGGCGGGCGCAGGCAAGCTCGCCAGGCGCTCGATCTCCGCGTCCATTGCTTCCTTAGGAATAACCACGGGAGGAATGAGTTCGATCTTTGGCTCGATCGTTCCGCTACGATCTGCAAAATGAAAGTCTTTTGATTCCATGTTCCTGCTCCTTATTCAGTCTTGACTGCTCTGTCGACCGCAAACGCGGTGAAAAGTTTTTGCCGGACGCGAAATCTCACACGCGGCCCTCAGCCGCGGCGTCCTGTAGCCTCAACTACTGGTCTCCAACGCCAAAGGTGACGGCACTGGAGGAGCCAAATTCAGCGCATTGGCAATGATCGCGTGTGAAAGATAGCGCCCCACGAGCATGAGAACGGCGATGGACATCGCGGGGCCGATGGAACGGATGACCGGCTCCAGTTCCGCGGTGATGTCGTGTCCTCTGCGATTGATTGCCGCCATCGCCAGGCGCTGCACGAGAACTTCCTTTTCGGACATGCGTCCTGTCCCATCGGCCTTTAGCGTCAAGACTTCACGCAGCCAGTTTTCACCGAAGCCTAGCTTTAGAGATAAGCGTTCATGCTGCACACGCTCATAACTGTTGTTCATGAGCTGCGCTACGGTCAGCGACACGATCTCCGTCAAGTTATTAGGCAACGCGTGTTTCAAATGGTCCGTGTATTCGAGAAAGGAAAGAAGCGCTTCGGGTTGATGGCCGGCACATTGGAAAAATTCTCCCAAGTAGCCTAAGCGCTCGATGCGAGGCCGCAGATACGCTTGCAAAGCAGGATGAAGTTTTTCGCGGGTCAGCCGGGGTATCAAATCACTCATGGTCAGTTGTCTCGAGATGGCACTGCACATCGACGACGTGCTCGGTCATCACTGCTCGCGCGCGGGCGGCGTCCCCGCTCTTCAGCGCTTCCAGAATATTGCGATGATATTGGACCACGCGGCTGCGCATCTCGACGCTGCGTTTTGAGCGGAAGATGGCGTCGCGAATCGATTCGTTCACGGCGTTCACCACAATATTCAATACCGGATTGTTGGCGGCCTGAGCTACCCGGCGGTGAAACTCCATATCCAATTTCCGGCTGAGCTCTCCCGATTCCAACTCCTTCTCCTGGGCGATAACCACGGCTTCGATGGCCTGGATATTTTCGGGAGAGGCTCGCAACGTAGCCAGCCGGGTAATTTCCGGCTCCAGAATCGCGCGTGTTTCGGTAAGGTGAGCGCTCTTGGCTTGGCCCAGTTTTACAACCGTACTCAGAGAATCCAGCAGAGCACGTAAGGCGTTATCAAAATCGGACACGAACGCGCCGCCGCCCGATCCGCGCTTGATGGTGATCATCCCTTCCTTTTCAAGAGCGCGAAGAGCTTCTCTGAGGGCTACGCGACTAGTCTGGAATTTCTCGGCCATCTCTCGTTCAGGCAGCAGCTTGTGCCCGGGAAGCAGGAGACCATTGAAAATGGCCTGGCGAATCTGATCAGCAACCGCTTCGTGGATGCGCGGCCGAGCAAGGCCAGTGATGTTAAAAGGATTATCTAGATCGGGGCGTGGCATGCAACTCCGAACCTGTAAGATAGTTACCAGCAGTGCACTGTAGCACAGGTCTTATGTTAGACCAACTGCTTTTTTCGAATGTAAAATCTTAAGCGCCATCGAAGCGCAGCCGACCGAGGAGTGCCGTGAGAGTGTAGAATGTCGGCGCAGTACGATAAAACCCTCTGATTAAGGCGGGTAAATTATCAGAAAAGCAAATGCTAGGCATGAATTTTTTCTTGACTTGACCATATTGGTCTGATATTAAGCCAAAGTGTATTTTGCTCTCCTATTGTTCTTACGCTGCCTTTCGGAGTCTTCCGGCGAACGCTTGGACTGCTTGTTTCCGTGCCGGCAGGAGCCAGCCAGCTCAACGGGTCGGGCGTGCTGCTGATGCGAAGGCTCGTCGAAACCTGGAAAAGGGCGGCAAAGTTGGGCGGCTGCCTGACATTATTAGTTAGCTTGGCCGGGGGTTTAGTTCTTTCCCTGCGCACCGTGGAACCCAATCTTCCCGGCTTCCTCGCTGCTGACGAATCACCAGACGCTTGCTCTACTTCAACCTGGTCTACGCCGGGGACCGTGGAAGCTTCTGAGCTGGAGAAGACGACCGGCGGTGACATCGTGCCGGTGCGCTCCGTGGCCGACCCTTATCCCAGCCTTCACAGCGTGACTGTCGATCCTGAGAACAACAAGGTTCTGATGAGCGATTCGAATCGCGGCGGTCTGCTGGTTTATAACCGCGCCTCAGGAACCGTCCCCGGGTCGGATGCGGTTAGCGAACCGGTTAGACAAGTGCGCGGTCCCGCGACGGGGATGATGTTTGTAGCGGGTGTAGCGTCAGATCCGCGCAACCGCGAACTCTTCGCAGTGAACAATGACATCGGCGATCGCATGGAAGTGTTCCCCTACGACGCTGAAGGAAATGTAAAACCAAAGCGAATCTTATTTGTACCTCACGGCTCATGGGGCGTGGCCCTGAACCGCCAGCGTGAAGAGCTCGCCATCACCGTTGAGCACGCCAACACCGTCGTGGTGTACCGGCGGGACGCCACGTTAGGCGATGCGCCCTTGCGAGTGCTGCACGGCTCCGACACCGGCTTGCAAGATCCTCATGGAATTATTTTTGACGAAGTGCACAACGAAATCTCGGTCGCCAACCACGGCAATTGGGCGCCGCTGACGCGAGCGGAATCGCTGCAAGGCGAACTCAAAGGCGGAAAATTTGATCTGCCTTCCATTACCACTTACCCCGGGGACGCGAATAAGGACCAGGCGCCCACTCGCAAGATTCAGGGCAAACATACAGAACTGAACTGGCCGATGGGCATCGCTCTGGACCCTCTTCACGACGAGATTGCGGTGGCCAGTTACGGCAATGATTCCATTTTAGTTTTTCACCGCGATGCACAAGGCGATGTCACGCCAATAAGGACCATTGGCGGCAGCAGCACGGGCATCGCGGGACCGATGGGCGTAAGCATCGACACCAAGAACGACGAAATCTGGGTCACCAATTATCGGGACCACAGCGCGGCCGTGTTTGCGCGGACCGCGAAAGGTAATGTGGCGCCCAAACGGTTGTTACGTAATGCGCCTGCGAACACTCCCGCTGTGGGATTCGGGAACCCCGGCGCGGTGACCTACGATTCGAAGCGCGACCAGATCCTGGTTCCGAATTGAGTAAGCGTACCCAGAATTCTGGTGTTTGCCAGGTTGGCAAACGGAAACACGGGGCCAGTGAGAGTGATTGAGGGGCAGGCAACGCACCTGAGCCGCACCATGCACGGCATAGCTTACGATGCGGAGCACGACGAAATGATCGTGCCGGTGCACCTCGCCGGGGCGGTGCTGGTATTCCGCGGCGATGCTACAGGCGAAGAAGGTCCTGTGCGCATGATTCAGGGACCGCACACGCAAATACTGCGCCCGGAAACAGTGACGGTGGATGTGCCGCACGGCGAAATTATCGTTGGCGAAGATGGCGGCAAGGACATTTTAGTGTTCAGCAGGGAAGCGCGGGGCGACGCCGCGCCGCTGCGGATCATCCGCGGGCCAAAGACTGGCCTGGATGAAGTTCGTGGCGTGGCCGTTGATCCAGTGCGCAGCGTCATCGTCGTTTCGAGCTACAGCAGGAAGGGCACCACCGGGTTGTTCGTTTTTAACCGCATGGACGAAGGCGACGTGGCGCCGAAAGCCATCATCGCGGGACCCAAGACCGGAATTATCAGAATCCGCCAAGTCGAGGTGGATTCTGCGCAAGGCAAGATTCTTGTAGCGGTAAAAAACAATACTGAGTCGTACCGCTTTGATGCGCTGTCACCGTCACCTTGGAATTCCGCAGAACTCGGCTTCATCGGAGTTTGGGATATCGCTGACAGCGGCGATGTTGCTCCGCGGGCGATTTTGAAAGGCCCGGCCACCGGAATGGTGTGGCCTGCGGGCGTGGCGTTCAACGCGCGTAGTCGCGAAATTTACACGATTGATAGCGTTCGTAACGGAATGATGGCGTATTCCGTTCCTGAATTTTTCCGTAACGATTTCGAGGGGAAGCAACAGCAGCCGGCTGTGCATTAATGCGCGACCGGTTTCTTTCAGGGTGGATGTAGGCAAGTTCAATAAGTCAGACAGGTGGAGGCCACAAAGGTATGAAGCCTACGGGTGCTTATATTCGAATGGTTCTAAAGCTGACAGCGGTCCTTTTCTTCCTCTTCGGAATATCCGGAAACGCCGGCGCGCAAACGACCAACGGAACAATCTCCGGGACGGTTCACGATGCCAGCGGTGCGGCGATGAGCGGGGTAAACGTCATGCTGAAAAGCGTGGAGACCGGCGCATCGCGAGAGGCAACCACGAATGGTGACGGTGAATACGAATTCGTGAGTTTGCCAGCGGGTGGCTATGAAGCTACGGCCACTTTCACGGGATTCAAAACCCAACAGCGCCAAGGCATCGTGCTGACAGTCGGCGCGAACGTCGCGGTAAACTTTTCGCTTTCGCTGGGAGACGTGGTGGAGAAAGTGGTGGTCTCGGAAGACACCCCGCAAGTAGATACTTCCAGCGCTACGGTGTCGGGCGTGGTCGGCGAGGCGACCATTCGCGAGCTTCCCCTTAACGGTCGCGATTGGCTCCAACTGGCCACCCTGCAGCCTGGAGTTATCGGCGGTTTGGAGCAACAGTCTAGTGCGGTCAGTACCAACTCTCGCGCGGCGCGCGGCAACGGAGAAAATCTCTACATCTCCGGAAACCGCCCTACTGAGAATTTGTATCTCGTGGACGGTCTGATCGTAAATGACTACGCGAACGGCAGCCCCGGCAGCGGCTTGAATGTAAACCTGGGTGTCGATGCGGTGCGCGAATTCGCGGTCTTGACCAGCGACTACGGCGCGCAGTACGGAATGACGTCGGGTGGAGTTGTGAATGCCATCTTCAAATCCGGGACAAACCAAATTCACGGTGATGCTTTCGGTTTTTTCCGCAACAGTGCACTGGATGCACGAAATTTCTTCGATCCGGCGGGTGGCGTGCCACCTTTTCACCGCAATCAGTACGGTGGGTCGATCGGTGGACCAATCGTCAAAGACAAAGCTTTTTTCTTTGCCAGCTTCGAAGGTCTGAACCAGGACCTCAGCATCTCCGAGCAATCGCTGACACTCTCAAACGGCGCTCGCAATGGAATTGTCCCCAATCCCAACGGTCCTGGAAACGTCACCGTTGCTGTGGCACCCGCTATCGTGCCGTACCTGGCGCTGTTTCCGGTTGCCAACGGCGCCGACAATGGCGATGGAACCGCCTTTTATAGGTTCGCAGGCGCCGAAACCGGACACGAGTATTACGTCGTGGGTAAATTCGATTACAACTTCTCTGACTTGACGCGCCTTTCGGCCAGCTATCAGTGGGATACCGGCGCACTGGTGCAGCCCGACCTCTTCAATCAAAAACTTCTGGGTTCTCCGTCGGGTCACCACAATTTCACGATGTCCCTGCAGCACAGCTTTACCCCCAATATCGTGAACACCGCGCGTATTGGAGTTAGCCGTACCTTTGCAGCGGATTCTCAGGATGTCTCCGCAATTTCGCCACTGGCTAACAATCCCAGTCTGGGCTTCCTGTCCGGCCTGCCAGTTGGCGTGCTCACCGCCGGCAACTTGTCTACCGCCGGTGGTCTCGGGGCTTCCGGTTCCGACAATTTTCATTTCACGTCCTATCAAGCATCCGACGACGTCAACTACATTCGCGGACGGCACACCTTGCAATTCGGTTTTCTCTTCGATCGCATTGATGACAATTTCAACTCCGCGAACATTCCACTTGGCGAATGGGACTACAATTCTGTTCAGGACCTCTTGACTAACAGCCCGGCGGATTTCACTTCGGATTTTCCGGGAACTAACGGCGCTCGCGGCTTGCGAAGCGATGTGTTCGGAGCCTACGCGCAGGATTCCATGCGCTTACGCAGGAATCTCACTCTTACTCTCGGGCTCCGCTACGAAACTTCAACCCCGGTCTCCGAGCAGAATGGCAAGGTCGCTACGCTCGTGAACCTCACTGATGCTCTTCCACGAGTCGGCGGCGCCTTTTTCAATAACCCCACCAAGCGAAATTTTGCGCCGCGCGTTGGCATCGTGTGGGATCCCACAGGTAGCGGAAAAACGTCGGTTCGCGCCTCTTTCGGCATGTATGACATTCTTCCCCTACCGTATTTGTTCATCAACCGCACCCACGGCGCGCCGTTCTTTCTGCAAGGCACGGCGCAGACTCCGCCGCCAAACGATTTTCCGAACCAGGGACTAGCTCTGCTTACTCCAGCGACGGCACGCGTGGCTTTCGTCGAGGCCAATCCGCACCGCGCTTACAATGATCAGTGGAATCTTTCTATTCAGCGGCAATTGACTGCCAGTACGGCGCTGATGATCGGATATGTAGGCTCGCATGCCGTCCACGTTCCCATGGGCGTAGAGGACATGGACCAAGTACCCCTCGCGGATGTAACCTTTGGCGCCAACGGCCAACTGATGTTCCCGATACCGCCCGGAAGCACCTTCAAGAAACAGGTTAAGAATATCCAGAGGATCAATCCCAATTACGGCCGCATCGTGGGAACGTTGTGGAGAGATTATTCCAAGTACAACGCCCTATTGGTGCAGGTCAGCAAGCGCATGAATCACGGATTCGCGTTGCAGGGCTCCTACACCTGGTCGAAGAACACCGACCAAGGTTCTGCGACCTTCAGCGACAACGAATATCTGAACACCGCCGGACCTTCATACGCCTTCGTTCCTAACTTGCAGAATGGCGTTTCCGATTTCGATATCACCCACAACTTTGTTTTGAACGGCACCTGGAACATTCCCGTCCCCGAATCTTTCCACGGCGTAACTCGCGCCGCCCTGGGTGGCTGGGAACTCGGCGGCATCTTTACGGCTCACACCGGCGTTCCATTTACCGTCAAGCTGACTTCCGACGAAGCCTTCACAGGAAATAGCCGTGTGAACAGCAGCGCCGGGGGGCAGCGCCCCAACTTCAATCCAGGTCCGGGTTGTTCGACGAACCCGACTAATCCCGGCCAGCCCAACAACTACATCAACGTTAACTGTTTCTCGTTCCCCGCACCGGGAGTCCTCGGCGACCTGGGCCGCAATACGTTACGTGGACCGGGCTTTGCGGACCTGGATTTCTCGCTGTTCAAGAACATTCTCTTCTCGCAGGAGCGTTACAAGATTCAATTCCGCGCGGAAGCTTTTAACGTTCTGAACCACACTAATTTTGGTGTGCAAACCACCGCCATTTTCAATGGTAACGGCCTGCCATTGGCATCCGCTGGCGTATTGCAGCAACCGACCCTGACCACTTCACGTCAAATTCAACTTGGTGTGAAGTTTATATTCTGAGGTGCACACGGCACATGAGGAGAAGATCCAAACGAGTGTTTTTTGTGCTCACAGGGATCCTCTCGTGTGCGGTAGGTCTGGCTAATTCGGCGGCCCAAGACGAACATCGTTCAAAACCCTATCCCGAGGACACTCCGGCGGCGCGCATGGTCTCCGATCCTTACCCAGCGCTGAACGGTATCGCTGTCGATCTACAAAACGATGTGATAATTGCCAGCGATCCCAACCGCAAAAGCTTGCTTTTGTACGACCGCACCCGCAACGCCGCGGAGAACGGACAGACCCGTCCAGTGCGTCAAATTATTGGCCCAGCGACATATATCGGTATGGTTGCGTCCGTGGTGGTCGATTCGCAGCGACAAGAAATCTTCACTGCCAACAACGACATCGAAGACACCGTCGTGGTGATGCCGTACGCCGCGAAAGGCAATGCCGCACCCAGGCGGGTTCTCTCGGTGCCGCACCAGGCCTGGGGCTTGGCCCTTGGCAAGTCCACCGATGAACTCGCTGTCACCGCGGAAATCTTCAACGCGGTCGTGTTTTATCGCCGCGAGGCAAAGGGCGTTGAGGCGCCTGTGCGGGTCATCCGCGGACCTAAGACGCGACTGGCCGATCCGCATGGAATTTACTGGGATGACGCCAACGGAGAAATCGGCGTTGCCAGTCATGGAAATTTTCGCGGCGTGATTCACAACAGCGGCGCCGGTTGTGCTCCCGGCCCCTTGGCGGCTGAGTCTGACTCAACGAAATTAGAGACGGCCAAATCAGAATCGAGCAGATCAGAATCACCCAAATCAGAGGCGGATGAAGAGGGCGGCGAATTTCGCCCGCCATCTATCGCCATTTTTTCGGCGACTGCCAAAGACGATCAGGCTCCGCTGCGCAGTATCGAGGGCGACGCTACCAAACTTGATTGGCCGATGGGCATCGCCGAAGATTCGGCGCATAACTCCATCGTAGTGGCGAACAATGGCGACAATTCCATCCTGATCTTTGACCGCCAGCGCAGCGGAAACGTAGCTCCTGTTCGAATCATTCGCGGAGAACGCACCGGCATCAACCGCCCCATGGGCCTGGCTGTTGACGCAAAAAATGGCGAGATCTGGATTTCCAATTACGGCGATCACACTGCTTTAGCCTTCGATAGCGCAGCCGAAGGAAACATTGCGCCAAAACGAATCCTGCGCAGTGCGCCAGCGGGCACTTCCACGCCAGGCTTCGGCAATCCCATGGCGCTCGCTTACGACACCAAGCGCAGCCAGATCCTGGTGCCCAATTGAGTGAGCCAACCGCGCGTCGCGGCATTTGCCAGGTTGGCAAATGGAAATGCTGGGCCGCAGAGAGTGATCACCGGCCAACGCTCGAAGTTAGGGCGGACGATCCATGGTTTGGCGTACGACGCCGTCCACGACGAAATAATCGTGCCCAATGCCTTGGCCGACGCCATTTTGGTATTTCGTGGCAGCGCCGACAGAGACGAAGCGCCGATTCGCGTGATTCAAGGCCCGTGCACCAGGTTGGTCACTCCGCATTCGGTCAGTATCGATGCCGAGCACGGAGAAATTCTGGTGGCCAGCCTTACCGGCAAGAGGATCAATGTTTACCGCTGGGATGCCAATGGAAATGCAGCACCGCTCCGCGTCATTACCGGGCCGCAGACTCAACTCGGGCATCTCGTGGGCATTGCGGTCGACCCGGTACAGAATTTAATGGCCGTGGCCAACTCCGAGGACATCCTGATTTTTAACCGCACCGATAACGGCGACGTACCTCCCCGAGCGCGCATCGCTGGACCGAAAACTGGGATGACCGACGAGCCCTGGCAGATGCAATTTTACAAAGGGAAAATTTATTTGGCGGCATCCAATCATCTGCACGTCAATCTGTACTCCGGGGTGACCCTGAAGGAATCGTCAAAGGCAGTTCCCGACGATCCGTGGCTTAACCCCACGCTGGGCTTCGTCGGCATTTGGAACGTCACCGATAACGGCGACGTGCCTCCGCGAGCGATGATTCGCGGACCGTTTAGCGGGCTGTTGCATCCGGTAGGACTGGCCTTGAATCCCGAGGACGGTGAAATTTACGTTTCAGACAGCGTCAGAAACGGCATTTTGAGTTTTGTGGTGCCCGACTTATTCGAATTAAAGGATCAAAATTCAAGTAGCGAACACAAGGAGTAGCACATGCAAAGCAGAGACTTGCGAGGCTGGATCAAAGAAGCCGAGGCGTTGGGCGAACTGAAAAAGATCGATGGCGCGGATTGGGACGTCGAAATTGGCGCGGTCACTGAGTTGGGCCATCATCGCGGCGAAAAAAGCCACGCCCTGCTCTTCGATCACATCAAAGGCTATCCCGATGGCTACCGCGTGCTGTCGAATACCCTAAACACCACCAAGCGATTGGCCATGACACTACACATGGACACCAACTACACGCGCCTGCAATTCGTGAAGGACATCAAGAAGCACATTACCGACCTCGAATACCTCAAGCCCGAGGTGGTTAAAGATGGACCGGTGATGGAGAACGTGATCGAGGAAAAAGACATCGATATGTTCAAGTTTCCCAGTCCCAAGTGGCACGAGCTTGACGGCGGCCGCTACATCGGCACTGGTTCCGTGGACATAACTGTCGATCCGGATGAAGGCTGGGTCAATCTCGGCACTTATCGCGTGATGGTGCATGATCGCAATACACTGGGATTTTTTATTTCGCCAGGAAAACAAGGCCGCATCATGCGCGAGAAATATTTCGCACGCGGGCAGTCCTGCAAGCTGGCGGTTTCTTTTGGCCACGACCCGTTGCTGTATCTCGCCGGCGGCATGGAAGTTCCTTACGGCGTGTCGGAGTACGAATGGGTTGGCGGCTTGCAAGGTCATCCCGTCCAGGTAATCAAGGGCGAATACACCGGACTTCCCATACCGGCGCGTTCGGAAATTGTAGTGGAGTGCGAGGCCGTGCCCGGGCAGAATCATGACGAAGGTCCGTTCGGCGAATGGACTGGCTACTACGCCAGCAACATGCGCCCCGAACCGACCATGAAGGTAAAGCGTCTGTATCACCGCAACAATCCGATCATTCTCGGCGCACCTCCAACTCGCCCGCCGTGCGAATTTAATTACATGCGTTGCTTCATGCGCTCTGCACTGATCTGGCAAGAACTCGAGAAAGCTGGCGTTCCCGATATCACTGGTGTGTGGTGCCACGAAGCGGGTGGAAGCCGACTGCTGAACATCGTCTCCATCAAACAGCGCTATCCCGGTCATGCGCGCCAAGCTGGCATGGTCGCCGCCTATTGCCATGCAGGCGCATATCTCGGGCGCTACACCATCGTGGTCGATGATGACATCGACGTAACGAACACTAACGACGTGTTGTGGGCCATCAGCACTCGTTCGAATCCCGAAATCGATATCGAAATTATTCGCCGCAGTTGGAGCGGCGCACTCGATCCCATTATTCCTATGGCCCAGCGTGGGCTCAGTTCGCGCGCCATCATTGACGCGTGCAGGCCGTATGAGTGGCTCAAGGACTTTCCTCCCGTCGCAGAGTCCAGTCCCGAAGTGCGCCGTGCGGCGGAAGAAAAATGGGGGAAGAATCTTGCTGAGCCCACCACTGCGGCGACGAATGGGCACAGCGTCCCCGAGGCGGAACCCGTGAACGCTTCAGGCAACGGCCGTGGCGCTGCCAAGAAAAAGGAAGCCGTGACAAAAGGGAAGCATTAATGCCTGAGGTGGAACTCGCACAACCGGTCGCGCACATCTATGGAGCGGATGAAACCCGGATTTCCGCGCGAAAAGTCGTCGGGGCCATTTTTAGTATTCTGGTGCCTGCGGCAGTGTGGTTTGCTCCGCTCAATTTTGATGTGACTGCCAGGCACGCGCTCGCGGTTTCCGCCTTCATGATTTTTGCATGGATCACGGAGCCTATGCCGCACGCGCTTACGGGACTGATCGGCTGCTACCTGTTTTGGGTGCTGAAGGTAGTCAAGTTCGACATGGCGTTCAGCGGTTTTGCGGACCAAACGCCATGGTTTCTTTTTGGCGCCGGCCTGTTCGGCATGATGGCCACCAAAACTGGCCTGGCGCGCAGGCTGGCTTATCTGGTGATCCATCGTGTGGGCGCAAGTTACTCGCGGCTGCTGTTGGGAATCATTCTGTCGTCGTTCCTGTTGACCTTTCTGGTGCCTTCCGGAATCGCTTGTGTGGTCATCATGGCTTCGGTCGCACTCGGTTTGATGGAAGTCTTTGGATTACGGCGCGGCAGCAACATCGGTACCGGAATTTTCATTACCCTCACCTACACCGCCGGTTGTTTCGACAAAATGGTCATCGCCGGGCCTTCCAGCATACTGGGCCGGGGCTTGATCGAGAATGGCGCTAACATTCACGTGTACTACAGCCTGTGGCTTATGGCTTTTCTTCCGTGCGCGCTCGTAACCATCTTCGGAATCTGGCGCCTGGTGGTTTGGATGTACCCGCCGGAGAACGCCGCACTTGAGCGTGGGGCCGAATTTCTCAATACCGAACTCCAGAACATGGGCCCGTGGAGCGCCATGGAAAAAAGAGCGCTGTTCCTGATGCTGCTAGCCATCGCTTTGTGGATGACCGATCTGCTTCATCATATTTCCCCCGCCATCATCGGCATCGGCATTGGCTTGTTTGCATGCATCCCCGGGGTTGGCATTCTCAATCAGGAAGACATGAAGCGCCTGAATTATCTTCCGGTGTTTTTCGTGGCGACGGCCATCAGCATGGGCAACGTGGTGGTACAAACCGGCGCACTCAAAACCATGACCGTGATCATGTTCGATTGGATGCGCCCGCTGATGGCTACCAGCGTCTTCGCGCTCGCGGTGGTGCCCTACTGGACCGCTTTCATCTACCACATTTTTCTCGGCAATGAGATTGGCATGCTCGCAACTTCCATGCCCGGCCTCATGAGTTTCGCGAAAACCAATGCCATTTCTCCTCTGCCCCTGGGTTTGATCTGGGCTTTTGCTGCCGGAGGAAAGATCTTTGTTTATCAGTCAGGAGTGTTGGTTGCCGGATACTCATACGGGTATTTCAAGGCGCGTGATGTTTTTCGCGTAGGTCTTTGTGTCACAGTAATCGAGTCGCTGGTTCTCCTGATCATCGTGCCTTTTTATTGGCCGCTTCTGGGAATCCGCTGATGGCAGAGAAGTATTTTTTGTGAGTAGACTGCGAGTGAAGTAACGGGTTATGGCCAAGCGTCCTTTCCGATTGATCCTTGGCATCACCGGAGCTACCGGAACCATTCTGGGAGTACGCCTGCTACAGGTGTTGAAAGAGCACAAGGTCGAAACCCATCTGATTCTCAGCAACTGGGGCGCCCGCACTCTAGTGCATGAAACGCCTTACTCGGTGACTCGCGTACAGGAAATGGCCACGAAATGTTACGGCGCTCAAGATCAAGCCGCGGCGGTATCCAGCGGTTCTTTCATCACCGATGGAATGGTGATTTGCCCGTGTAGCGTCAGGTCGCTGGCGGCCATTGCGCAGGGTCACGGTGACTCGCTGGTGCACCGCGCCGCCGACGTAATTCTGAAAGAGCGCCGCAAGCTCGTTCTGGTGGTTCGCGAAACTCCACTAAGCGACATTCACATTGAAAACATGTTGAGGCTCTCGCGTATGGGCGCGGTGATTTTTCCCCCGGTTCCGGCCTTCTACAGCCATCCCAAAACGATAGACGATCTGGTGAATCAAACGGTCCTGCGCATCCTGGACCAGTTTAACTTGCATCTTTCTTCCGAGGATCGCTGGGCCGGCAAGATGACCGTCTCTACCAAGCGGCCATCAGCCGCGTCGAAATCGCGTAAGTGAAATACTAATTTTGATGCCGCATCCGATTCGCATGAGAAGTATTCATTTTTCCACTGAGGTTTGTATGAGCCAGGACAAAATGTTGACTTTCGATCCTCAGAACATGCCGCCTAAGGACGTCTACAAACTGTTGATTGGCGCGGTGGTGCCACGGCCGATCGCTTTTGTCTCCACGCTCGATTTGAATAACGTGCGCAATCTCGCGCCGTTCAGTTTTTTTACCGTGGCCAGTTCCAACCCGCCGGTGGTGGTCTTCTGCACTTCAGTCCCCAGCGCCGGGCGCGCTATGAAAGACACCTTGAGAAATGTCTTGGATACTCGCGAATTCGTGCTGAATATCGTTTCCGAGGACTTCGCCGACAAAATGAATGAATGCTCCGCGACGGTCCCTCCCGAGGTGGACGAGTTCCAACTTTCGGGCTTGACTCCCATCCCCAGTGAATTGGTCAAGCCCGACCGCGTAGCCGAAAGCCGCGTGCAGATGGAATGCCGCCTCGTCCAGGTAGTAACCGTAAGTGAACAGCCCAATGGCGGCAGTTTGGTCCTGGGGGAAGTCTTGCGATTCCATCTCACCGAAGACGTGGTCAACAATTTCTACGTTGATCCCGACAAGTTGCGTGCCATTGGCCGCATGGCCGGAATAACCTACTGCCGCACCACCGATCGCTTTGAGTTGAAGCGCCCTGGATGAATCCCCCTTTTTGGTACCTCACGATTCTGACAGGCGCTCTACCTAGCTCGTTAGTCCCGGGAACAAGTTCTGCCAAAGGCAGGTTGAACGGATCGTCTGCAGGTGGCGAATCCAGACTGGATCAATGGGGTCGTTTTGGTGATGAAGCTGTAACGGCCTTGGTCAACCCTCTGCCTGCTTGTCCTTTACAGGCCACTTCCTCACACCCCTGATTCCAGACTCGTGATGGAACAGATTAGCAGTTCGGTAAATCATTCGAATCGGCCCAAAGCTTCTCTGCGGGAACATCAATGGCAAAGTACTTGTCTACGAACGTGGTGTCATAACCCGTACTGCTTCTGCTAGCTCTTGCGAAGGTTCGAAAACCTTCGAGGCTACTTGACACTCTCCACATAAGCGATCAGTGATTTCAGATCATCGGGCGGCAGGTCGATGGGGGGCATGCCTCCCGCGGTCATTTTGGCGGTGGGGTGCTTGAATAATTCCGCGAGTTGCTCCGGGGAAAACTTTGCGTTGATGCCCAGCAGAGCAGGGGCTGCGGCTGTGCCGACGCCACCATCTCCATGGCAGGCATTGCAGGATTGCGATTCGAAGATGGCTTTCCCTTTGGCGGCTAGAGGATCCGCCAAAACCGTGTTTATAGCCGCCAAAGTCGCTGTGGACAGCTCGGGCTCAAATGGCTTGCGCATGTAAGCCTGTTCTTCCGATTTTTGCTTGGTGAGTTGTTGAGCAACGCTGGGATCGTGGCTGTCGA
>Ga0073928_10000518_pt1 | contig 89758 bp, 71 predicted proteins | sample PaiPotPPA55metaG_FD_76969 | JGI IMG/M metagenome (GOLD analysis project Ga0073928, IMG submission 76969) | Iron sulfur acid spring bacterial and archeal communities from Banff, Canada, to study Microbial Dark Matter (Phase II) - Paint Pots PPA... ...
CCGCGGTGGAAGCCAGAGGGGACACGGGCGCCGCCCGCCGCGTGAGGGGTTCGCGATATCGCGAACCCCTCACAGCGACATTCTCCAACACAACCTGCCGCCTCTATCCAGATACAAGGGGGGCGAACGGTTAACCTCGGAACCGTTAAGCAAAAGTCGCAGCATCCGCACACCGGATCGCCGTGAAATGGCCATTTCCACAGGGCGTCGCGGCTTGCAGCCAGGCATGGGATGCCAGCGTCTTTTACAACTTTTTACAATCCTTTGCGATGGCTTGACACATACCGCTGGAAGAGCCCTTATAGTCCTGTTCTGGCACGGGGTTGACAGAGCGAGTGGGAGACGTTAAGAAAATGTCTAAGAAGTGGCGATTAACGGACCGCACGCGGACCCTGCTGACGCTGGAGTTGGCCATCGTGCTCCCGGCGGCCGCCTTGCTCAGCTTCAGTGTCTGGAACCTGAAGCATATCCAGCGCTCCGAGGCCATCGAAGCGGCCATTCAGCGCGACTTTTCGCATGTGCTGGGCTTCGCGGAGAAGAAGGCCTTGCACAAGGCTGTCGACGTGGTCACCCCAGTCCGTAAAGAGTTCCCAGCCCCCGACGAAGACCGCTCCGTGATCGATGCCAAGCTGGAACACATCCTCTCCGATCATCCCGAGTTTGCGTACGCGTTGATTTACGACAAGAAGAATAACCTGCTGGTGAGCCGCGGGCAGCCCGGCCGCGATCATGACCCCATATTCTGTGCGGGCTTACAGGACACGATCAACGCGATAGGAACCTGGCTACCTCTGGAAGCCCCCACTATGGCGGCGCGAGTACGGGCGATGGAAGAGAAAGACGAAGACCCCCTCGGATTCGACGGTTATTGGTCCTTTGGACAGAAGCAAAACTATTTTAACGGAGCGTATTTTATCCTGCCGGGTGTTCCGAAGGATCGCGTCGCGCTCGGCATGGTCAGTTTTGATAACGACTATCTGCGTAAGACCTTCTTGCCGGCCATCATGAAAGATGTGTTGACCAGCAAAAATGGTGTGTTGATGGCGGGCGCAAACCCGCCGGTGATGATGATCCACCCGTCAAAAGATCCCACCCCCTGGGTGGCTACCGCAAACTGGGATAAGGCGAAGCCCGAGGCGGAGCGCAATTTTGAGTGGCTTTTTCAAGGCATGACTCTGGCGATCAAGTACCAGGGAGTGACCGTCGCGGATATCGGAAACAGGTTTCTTCGATATAACTATATTGTTCTGGGTGCGCTGGCGCTGTTCATGATCGGGGGAATCTGGCTGACGTATCGCAACATTTCCAGAGAAATGAATCTCGCGAGATTGAAATCCGACTTCGTCGCCAACGTTTCGCACGAATTGCGGACACCGCTGGCTCTGATCCGCCTCTACGCCGAAACTTTGGAGCTGGGGCGCCTCAGTTCCAAGGAAAAATACCAGGAATATTATCGCATCATCCGGGAAGAGAGCGAACGCTTGACTGCGCTGATTAACAATATCCTGGACTTCTCGAGAATTGATGCCGGCCGGAAGGAATACGAATTCCAGGAGACGAACCTGGCCGAGCTTGTCCATTCGACCCTGGATTCCTACCGCTTCCAGATCCAACAAAACGGTTTCGGCTTCGAGGAGAACATTTCTCCTGATATTCCGCCGGTAAAAGTAGATCGGGAAGCGATCGCGCGGTCGCTGCTGAACCTGGTGAACAATGCGTTGAAGTATTCCAGGGATCAGAAGTATATCGGTGTGAGGTTGTATCGCGTGAATGGCTCCGTGAATCTCGAAGTGCAGGACCGCGGCATCGGCATTGCTCCGAATGAGCAAGAGAAAATCTTCGAGAAGTTTTACCGCTGCGGAGATCCGCTGGTACACAACGTGAAGGGATCCGGGTTGGGCCTGTCGCTGGTACGGCACATCGCGCGGGCGCACGGCGGGGACGTGCTGGTGGAAAGCGCCCCAGACAAAGGCAGCAAATTTACGATCGCCTTACCGCTGGTTCCACCTTCGGAGATTGGAAAGGCAATGGCATGAAGTCCACCAACGCAACACCACCGTCCAAGCACAAGGGAGAAGGAATGGGAGCAGCCAAGATTCTGATCGTCGAGGATGAGCCGAATATGGTCGCCGGCCTTCGCGATAACTTCGAGTACGAAGGTTTTCAAGTACTGACCGCGCTCGATGGTGTCGAAGGACTCGAGCGAGCCCTGAAGGAGTCTCCCGATCTGATCGTTCTGGACGTGATGATGCCACGCATGAGCGGCCTGGACGTATGTAAACAACTGAAAGCGAAAAGGCCCTCGATTCCCATCATCATGCTGACCGCGCGGGGCCAGGAAGTGGACAAGGTGGTCGGCCTGGAACTGGGCGCTGATGACTACGTCACCAAGCCCTTCTCTATCCGGGAGTTGCTCGCTCGCGTGAAAGCCGTTCTGCGCCGGGCACAAACAGTCCCGAAGGAGCAGGACGGCTATACGTTCGGTGATGTGGAAGTGAATTTGCGCAGTTATCAAGTAATGCGGGGTGGTAAGGCCGTGGAGCTTTCCAGCACGGAATTTGAGCTCCTGAAGCATTTTCTATGTCATTCCGGGGAGACGTTGAGCCGCGATCGGCTGCTCGACGAGGTTTGGGGTTACGAGAATTTTCCGACCACTCGTACCGTCGATGCTCATATCGTTCGGATTCGCCAAAAACTGGAACCCGTTCCGGATCAGCCGCGTTTTTTCTTGACCGTGCACGGCGTGGGCTACAAATTCGTAGGATGAAATGATAACGATCATGAAAAACGCGGAAAAGCAGTACACCTCTCGCAACTTGGATGGGAACACTCCCGCGCTGGCGACCAGACGCACTGGGGACGCGCAACCACGTCGAAGTTCGTCAACCGGTTCGGCCGCAGCCCTCACGGACAAGACTCGATCGCAGGAACAAGAGCTCGAGGCCGTGCGCCGCGAATACGCAAAACTGCAACAGGCCATCTACGAGGCAGCTCAGGTACAGCGGAAGCTCTGCTCTCCTCGTGAACTAGTTTGGGGCGAGTACGAGATCGCCGGCGAAATCTTTGCGGTACGCCACCTGACCGGGGACTTTTTCAAGGTGATGCAACTTGACGGCGCCCTTGGCCTCGCGCTCGGTGACATCGCGGGCAAAGGGTTGTCCGCCGGAATCTGGCAAGCCCATCTGATGGATTTGCTGCAGCGTTGTTCGCGAGCCCATTTGCATCCCGCCGACGCGGTGGCCGCCGTCAATCGCGAACTTTGCCTGGACCAGAGCGAGCCGCCGATCACCGCGCTCTTCTTCGCTCGACTTGATCCGGAGCGAAATGAAGTCGTGTACTGCAACGCTGGCCTGCCACCACCGCTGGTGCTGCGGCACAACAAGTCCGTGGAACGGTTGGAAGCAGGTGGACCGATGCTGGGCGCTCTGCAGGAGGCGACGTACAACTCGGGGAGCGTCCGTTTAGATCCTGGCGATATGCTGCTCGCTTACTCCGACGGCCTGACGGAATGCCGCAATCCCCAGGACGAAGAGTTTGAAACGGGACGTCTATCCGCTGCGGCGAAATCGGTCCGTGGAGCGTCGGCAAACCAGGTTCTTTTCTCCACGCTTGCGACGGTACTCGACTTTGCCGATGCGAACCCGCCGGAGGATGACTTGACGCTCCTGGTTATTCGGCGCTGCGAAGCGGCCCTCGCGGAGCGGGCTTCCGAACACAAAAAGAGTCTCGCGGCGCCTCGCCGTCAGCAGGCGCCGACTGCGCGACCCAGGCAGGTCACGAAGGCAACGATCACAAGTATTTGAACAATCGTTAAAGACGAGCGCGACCAACTGCACCATTCGGGCCCGGAAGTGTGGGTGTGTCTAAATTCAAAGACGAGGATGGCGATGGCGACTAACTTAACCTTTCTATCCGTTACCGATACCCAACTGAACGGCTCCCTGAATCTACCGCGGACTGTCTGCCCCGAATTTTTCAGGGCGTGCTACGAGGCTCACTATCGATACGTGTTGCAGATCTGCAGGCAGTATTTTCGGCAGCGGGAAGACGCCGAGGACGCCGCGGCGGAGATCTTCCTGAAGCTTTACCGAGTGCTGAACCAAAGGGACGAGAGCGTGCCGTTCCGCCCATGGCTCTCCCAGGTGGCCGGGCACCACTGCATTGATAAGCTGCGACGAAGAAGGTTCGAGAAAAATTCATTCCTGGAGGACAAGGACGTTAGCGGCTTCGCGGATCATTCCACTCCTTCGCCACTGTCCCAAGTTCTGCACAGAGAAGAACAGCGCCGCATCAGAGAACAGCTGGTTCGTTTGCCTGCAACGTACAAGGCTGCGCTCATCCTGCGCTATTACAAACGAATGAGTTACTCCCAGATCGCGCGCACCATGGACCGGGGCCTTCCGGCTGTCAGAATGATGATCTTTCGAGCCAAAGAACAGCTCCGCCGCAATTTAGAAACCGTACCGGCATAAACCGTCCATCGCGTCCATATGCCTAAAGGCCGGGCCAGAAAATGCGCATGATGACACGAGTGAAACCGCGCGACTGCTTCTTTGCTGCTGGAGTCCGGACTTGACAGGGTGCGGTATTCGCCGCTAGGCTTTTGGACGCTCGGGGTGCGCAGTATAATGCGCGGGCGAGCGAGGAAGAGTTTTCGCGACTGGCGTGGGCGACGTTTAGGTGCCGAACACAATTCCTGTATCGCAGTGCTTTTGCCTTTCATCCAACACACCGTTCATTCCATTCACCTAGGAGGAAGTCCATGACAAACGTCAGCCCTGTTCGGGTGATTTGTCTTCTGGTTTTTGGGGCCCTGGTCGTAGCTGCACCCTCCTGGGCGCAGAAGCCCCCAATTTCGGAAGAGATCGCCAAGGCCTACGGTCTCGATTCGTTTGGGCAAATCGAGCAGATTCGTTACACCTTCAACGTAGATTTGCCCGGGATCAAACTTGCTCGAAGCTGGGTCTGGGAGCCCAAGACCGGCCAAGTCTCCTACGACGGGAAAGACAAGGCGGGCAAACCGGTTAAAGTTACGTACCTGCGGTCTCAACTAAGCACTCAGGACGCGGTGGTGAAGGACGAAGTTGATCCGGCATTCAACAACGATCAGTATTGGCTGATCTTTCCCTTCCACCAATTCCAGGACAGCAGCCCCAAAGTGGAAGATGCGGGCATGCAGAAACTGCCGCTGGGGAAGGGTTCCGCCGAAAAGGTTGTGGTTAGTTATGCCTCGGAGGCGGGTGGCTATACGCCCGGCGATACCTGGACGCTCTTCGTGGGTCCCGACAAACGCGTTAAGGAATTCGTGTACCACCGCGGGGGAAGCATGAAGCCGACTGTCGTAACCACGACGTGGGCGGGGTACAAGATGGCTGGCCCTCTCCTCGTCTCAACGGACCACCGCGGGACGGCGGATGGCAAGCCGGCACGGATCTTCTTTTCGGATGTGGCCGTCAAGCTGACGGGCTCGAACGACTGGGTGAACGCGCAGTAAAAACGGCGCCCGCCGGGCGGTGCCGCTACAAAACCTTGCCACGACAACTTATCGTGTATCGTCTGGCGTTCCAGCGCCTCGACCAGGACTCGACAGAAGCACGTTCTCAGGCTGGGCGTGCACGACCGGTTGTGCCATACAGCGAAGGGATACGATCGCGGCGGCTATGGCAACGGATCCATACTCCAGCAGCAGGACCCACGCGGGGACCTGCCACTCATGCCCTAGCGACCGCAAGTGCCAAACAATGTAAGTCGGCAAAATACTTACCGTCCAGATTATGAGTGGCAGCGTTGACGTCGAGCGCAGGAACGGCAATAGCCAGAGCAGGTACCACGGATACACGACCGGAGCGCACACGAGCGACGCCGCCATGGGCCATGCCCAATTGTTGGCCCAGCACGCTCGCGGCTTACTCCGAAGCCATGCGGCGGTGACTAGCCCAACAAGCGCTGCCAGACCGGCCACGATCTGGGGGGTCGCCACGCGCTCAAGTGTGGCGAAGATTGGGTCGTTGAAGCGAAACCGTTGCACATAGACACCAAGCGATCCAATCGGAATGCGGCCGTGTTCGAGAAAGGGCACGTACAACATTAGGACGACAAACGCTGCGACGAGCGCATCACGGATGCGCACGCGACGCCAATAGAGCGGAGCCAGGACAATGGGGAGAAACTTCACAGCGACCGCTAAGCCGAACGCGGTCGCGGCAGCCATCCGCCAGCGGCGGGCGAGCGCCGCGAGGGAGAGAAGAAGCAACAGCGCACCCACGATATCAATGTGGCCGCTGCCCGCGACGCCAATGGCAATCAACGGATGCCAGGCGTAAGCCAAAATCCAATGTTCCTTTTGGCCGGCTCGCCGCAGCAGGTCGAGCAGCAGAAGAACGATCGCTAGATCGCATGCCAGGAACGCCAGTTTGAATGCAAAAATCGACTCGCTGATAGTCGTGACGCCCCGGAAGAAAAGCTGCGCACCGGCTGGATAAGGGCTCGGTACCTCCGGGTTGTTGAGCCCACGGGTCTCAGGCGTGTGTAGCGCAGCCAATGCGGGATCCGCAGGAATCACCGTGTAGGGGTTATATCCGAGCCGCTGGACCCGCCCATCCCATAAGTACCGGTGGACGTCGTCATCTGAGCCTGGCGGCATTATCAGGAATGGAACCCGCCACAATGCGGCCAGCGCGAGGCAGGCAAAGATAACGTGCGGTAGATACGTTTGCATTTGAAAGAACTCGCGGATGGCGATGAGGTAGGTGATCCCGGCGACGGCCAGCGGAATGAGGAAAGAGGGACCGGCCGGGCCGCCCGGGCTGCGGGAACAAACGACTAGCGCGGCAAACATGATGCCCCCGAGCGCGTAAAGCCGCCGAGAGGGCGTGAAGGTCACTCGACTCCGCCGTTCTGCACCGACTGCGGCACTGCGCTCCTCCAAGCCAGAAGCCACTCGGCCGTTTTTGGAGCCTTCCCGGGAGTACGCTGGAGTTCCGCAGCAAGTCGACCAAGGTCGGCCGCCTCGTCGATGTCGTAGAACGGATCGGTCAGGTGTACGGAGAGACGCAGGGCACGGGCACGAGCCAGCAGCGCCTCAAACGCGCTGGTCGTTCCCATCGCGTCTCCGGTGAAAAGCCCCGGATGGGAAGCCGTGGCACCAACGAGATAATAGCCACCGTCGTGCGTAGGACCGATAACGACGTCGCATGTGGCAAGCGCGTGGAAAGCGCTCTCAAGGACGGAGGCCGGCAAGTGTGGACTGTCGCTGTTGAAGGCGACGATGCGACTGTGGCCGGTGCCGGCGAAGTGCGCGAACACCGAGGTAAGGCCCGCAGCGAGGCCGTTGCCGATCTGCGGCACGACGCGTACCGCGCCACCCGCCGCGCGACCCAGATCTTCGACATCGGACTCTGGGCACATAATGGCGACTTCCACGCCATCCAGTGCTTGCGCCAGGGCTATCGTGTCGTCGAGAAGACAACGGTACAGCTCGTTGACCGCTTGCAGAGGAAGGCTCTTGGCCAACCGAGTCTTCACTGAGCCGAGTCTGGGGGCTTTGGCCATGATGACCAGCGTGCGATTCATTGGTGTCATAAGAAGGTGCTAACGCATGGTGCGAGGTTCCAAAGTTATTGCTGCGCGGGATTTCAGGCTGACCGCGGCGCCGTAGCTTTTCGCTGGCGGAAATAGTATCGCGCTATCCGACTGAGAATAAACCACGTCGCTCCAATGGTGCCCCGCAGCGTGCCGCTGATTTTCGATTGCCCGATGCGTGGATGATAGCTTACCGGGACCTCGGCAATGCGGAAACCCTGGATGGCTCCCCTGATGATCAATTCCACGGCCCAGCCGTAAGTGGTTTCTTCGAGTTCAATCGCGCGGAGGACATCCGCGCGTGCTGCGCGGAACGGACCGAGGTCGCTGATCTTTACTCCGTAGAGGTTGCTGATCAAGCTTGCTGCTAGCCAGTTGCCGAACAGGGCGTGCCAGGGAAGCGCTCCGGGCGTGCGCGGACCCGCGAGACGCGAACCGATAGTGATGTCCGCCCAACCCTCGACGATCGGAGCGAGGAGAAGCGGAAGCTCGGCGGGTCGATCACTGTAGTCTCCATCCAGAAAGACGACAACATCGGGCGAGTTCGCGGAGGCCAGACCCGTCAGGCAGGCTTGACCGTATCCTCGACGACCTTCCGAAATGACGTGCGCACCCATGCGGGAGGCGATATCAGGCGTCCCGTCCGTCGAGTTGCTATCGACGACGATGACCTCGGTGACGAGATCGGAAGGCAGATCAGCAAGCACGCGACCAATGGCCTGTGCCTCGTTGCGCGTAGGAATGATCACTGAGACTCGCACGCAAGCTCCCTTTGGCTACCACCAGAGAGAGGACGGTCTCCTGCGCGCCAAGAAGGCATCCACACCCCACGTGCGGCCCGCGCTTCCTACGGAAAGCGCAAGCGAGGCCAGGACGGAAACGAGGAGTTCCCAGATCCACGCCGTGCCCAACTCCGAAATCCACAAGCTGCCGAGGAACGCAAAAGCGACCAGCGCAGCCGGACGCGTAAACAGGCCGAGCAGCAGCAGCACCCCTAGCGAGATTTCTGTGCATCCCTGAAGTGGCGCCGCCATGGAAGCATGGGACGCCGCCAGCGCCATGACACTCTTCCAGACGGCCGGCGCGTGATCGTGCTGGATATAAAAGTTGATGAGCCCTGCGTAGCCCCCGGGAGTGTAGAGGCCTTTCCCCAGATTCTCGAAAAAGACCCACACGAACATCGTGCCAATCGTGAGCCGTACGATGGCCAGCCCGATTCCCGCGTGGGGCTGGATTACTGTCTGGGACGTGGTGTCTAGCGGTTGGGTGGTCGTTGTGGGCATCTTAGTCCTCGCAGGTTCGATCCCAAATCAACTACTTAAGTTACAGTCTTCGTGCATCAATCTTCGACCAACGACGTAGGCGTCGACCAACGACGTAGGCATCGACCAACAATGTAGGTGTCTCAATCGCGCGCGATCACGATGGTGGTGCAAGCGCTTTCGCCTTTGGGGAGTTCGCGAGCGGGAGCCATGCGGATTTCCAGCTCTTGCTTTTCGCCTCGGACGATTGGGCAGTAGAAGTCCGGTTGATGCAAAGCGTTTTGGATGCGGCGCCGCCCAGCACATCCGCCGTAGCAAGGCTCGAGGTGAACGCAGGAACGGCACGCCTCTGGCACGGTGCGCGCTTCCACAAAGGGAGAAGTTTCTACCACCGCCGAACCGATGGAGAGCAGGAGAGAAAGGGGTTCTCCGGGTCCCGGCCAGTATACGCAAGGCTGAGTTGTGCCGCGGGGTGTAACGCGCACGGTACTCATCCCACATCCGCCAACCCTGGTAGTTAGACCTGCCATGGCGCGAACCAACGGTTCTCCGATGGCAATCACGTTGGTTTGCGCAAACAGGGCGCGAAAGCCTTGCCAATACTCTTCATAGCTTAAGGAGTAGACATCCGAGCGCACCGCTTGATAAACGTTGACCCGCAGCGGTGCCTGGTAGCGCTTGGCGACGCGCGCTACCTCAGCCAGGCGCAGATAGTTGGCCTTCATCATTACGCTGATGAATGTGACTGGCGTTCCTAACCGGACACAGCGCGCCGCCTGATCGTGGATCAGCGCCCAATTGCCTGAGCCGCGTTGTGCATCCTGCTCACGTTCGGTTGGATAGTCCAAGGAGAACTCGATGTCGTGAAAGGCTCGAAGCTCGTCATCTGTGAGCGCTGCTGCGCTATGCCCATTCGAAGTGATGGTGAGCTTTACTGGCAGAGTGCGCAGAAAGGCCAAGATTTCGTGAAACTCCGGGTGCATCGAATTTTCGCCCGTTCCGAGATTGATGGAGCGAACCGGAAGACTCGCCATCGCGGCTTGCACTTGTTCGAGGCTCAGGCGGTCGACGCGCGCCGGATCGCGGTAGCAAAACGAGCAGGCAAGGTTGCATTCGTTCGTCAGGCCGAGTCCGATTGCAAAACTCACAGAGCCAGCAGGTCGCACCATGTTAGGTTGCGACATCGGCTGTACGACGGGTTGTGCGACCGGTTGTATAGGCGGGAACTTCATTCTCATCTTTCCCAGACCTGCGACGCGCTGGAACGTGGAGCGACCATCTGTATGTAGCGGGCAAAGGCGGCGAACTCAGGTTGGGCTCCCAGATTAAGTTCCAATTCGAGAAGTTGGCGCAACCTTTCAATCATCCGCTGGTAGACGCGGTCTCCTTTGACGTGATTTGGTACTTGAAGTTGTCCGGATCAAGGCAGTCGAGCCGTCCCTCGGCCGTTTCCGCCTGTGGATACATCAAGAATCCGAGCGACGCACCCGTCGAACCCGGCAGCGTCACGTCGTGCGCGAAGTTGTAAGCCATCCAGTTCATTTCCCACGACCCGAACAGCCGCGCGCGGGCTTTCTTCACCATGTCGTCGTCCAGCGGGCGATTCCCGGGTGGCTCTTCGAGCACCACCTTGCGTACATCCGCCGGATCGACCGGAACCCAGCCGTAGCCGCTGAGGTACACCTCTGCACGGCAGTGCTGCGCTTTGGTCACAATCTCCGACGAGGGGCCGAGGCTTTTGTAACCCATCTCCGACTTAGCGGTGCGGATGCCATAGACGTCGCGAGCTGGGAGGCCGGCCGCCCGCGCGAGGCCAACGTAGAGCGCGTTGAGATCGGCGCATTTGCCGCCCAAATCCTTGGTTTCGAGCATGAACCGGATGTCGCCGAGCCCGCAGCCCCGCGTCTTCGGATTCCGAAACGTGTTATCCACGATCCATTCGTAGACCGCACGCGCCTTCTCGACGTCCGTCTTCGAGCTCTTGGTGATCTCCGTCGCCGTCGCTTTCACAATGCCGTCGGTGGGCATCAGCTTCGTCGGGCGGAGAAAATGTTGCAATTCCGCCTGGTCCTCTTTTGGCGCCTTGCCCGGTACGGATAGGTCCACCGCAAAATCCTTGGTTGTGATCCGGCTCGTCACCCTAAGCACGGGTGGGACGCCCGCGGGAAATTCCGCTGCGATCATTCCCATCGAGTCGGCGCCGCTCTCGATGAGTTTTGCGGTACCGCCGTCGGCCTTGAAGTCATTCGCGAGCGTCTTCTGAAAGGATGTTGGACTGAGGAGCGCTGCCGGTATCCAAATCCGCGTCGTCCCAGAAGGTTTCAGGACTTGTACGCTGGTGGTCACGTCGAACGTACGCCAAGCCTCCGGCCCTGTTCCCTGTGCAAACAGCCGCCCCACCTTCGGGAGCGCCATTGCTGCTGACGCTACCCCCGCAGAGCGCAGGAAATCGCGACGTTTCATAGGGTCACCTCCTCGACCAGAATTCCCTTTATGACTTCTGGGCCAACCCAGAATTTACTCCCGGCTTCGGCTGTATGCAATGTGGCAGCTTGGTCAAGCGATGAACGACTCGGCTTTTGGCTGAAGCGGTCAGAATGAAAAAAACGCGAACCAGTGATTTCCAAAGGCGATTTACACCTGGAGGACGTCGCCTTCGCGCGCGACTACTTCGTAGAGGACTGGATTGACGAAGAAGCCGAGCAACAGACGGGAGATCAAGCCAGCGACGACCACGATGGCGAAGGGCTTTTGAGTATCGCTGCCGACGCCGGTCGACAAGGCCGCCGGCAATAGGCCGAGGCACGCGACCAGCGCGGTCATCATGATGGGGCGGAGGCGCAGGAGAGAGGCTTCGCGCGTGGCGTCGCGGACGCTGGCGCCTTCAAGGCGGAGCTTGTTGATGTAGCTCACCAGGATGACCGCCGTTTCAACGGACACGCCGAGAAGCGCCAGAAGACCAAGCCCGCTGGAAACGCTAAACGGGATGTGCAGGAGCTTGAGAGCAATGAGGGCGCCAACAGGTTCGGTGAGAACGACCCCCAACGCGATGGTCACCGGGAATTTGAAATTGCCGTAAAGCGCGAACAGAATGAGAAAAATCAAAAAGATAGCAAGCGGACCTATAACGTAGAGCTGCGATTTCGCTTCGAGAAGCTCGCTGTATTCGCCACCCCAATCCAGCCGGTAACCCTCCGGAAGCTGAACAGACCTGGCCACCGCTTGTTGGCCGGCTTGAACGATGCCTTCCAGATCGCGTCCGGTCACCGAAAACTGGATGCCGATGTAGCGAGAATTATTTTCACGATAAATAAAGGAAGCTCCCGCCGATTCTTTGATGTCGGCGAGCTGCGACAGAGGTATCTGCTGGCCTCCCGGAGTGGGAACGAGAAGATTGGCGATCTGGGTGGCGTTCGAGCGATATTGCGGCTCCATGCGTACGATCAGATCGAACAGCTTTTCCCCTTGAATCACCTGAGTCGCGGCTTGACCACCGACCGCAGTTTGAACGACAGCTTCGACGTCAGCGACATTGATGCCGTAGCGCGCAATTTTCGGGCGGTCGATGTCAACAATCAGACTCGGCTGGCCCAGCTCCCGCACGACCGTAAGCTCGGTGTAGCCAGGTGTTTTGTCGAGTACATTCTTGATCTCGACGGCCTTTTTCTCCAGGACGTCGAGGTCGGGGCCAAATATCTTTACGGCGAGCGCGGACTTCAGTCCCGTGAGAGCTTCGTCCACGGCGTCTTCAGCCGGCTGCGTGAAGTTAAAGATGACGCCAGGATACGCGTCCAGTTTTTTCTCCAGGTCCTTGGTCAATTCCTCTTTGGTGTGAACGGACCCGGATTGCCACGTCTTGTCATCGTAGGGTTTCAATCCAACGTAAAACTCACAGTTGAAAAAGCCGGTCGGGTCGGTCCCGTCATCCGGGCGCCCCAGTTCGGAGCCCACGACGGTAACCTGCGGATACTTGATCAGAATGTTGCGCACCTGGGGCGCAAATTTCGCCGCTTCGTCGAATCCGATCGTATACGGCATGGTGGCACGCACCCAGAGAGCGCCTTCGTCGAGATGTGGAAGAAATTCGCCACCAATCAGCGGAACGAGCAGAAGCGTCGAGCCAAAGATCAGCAAGGCTCCAAAAATTGTGATCTTCGGATGATCGAGGCACCATACCAGGCGCCCGGCGTAGCGTTCGCGCACCCAATTGAAAATGCGATTCGGCTTTTCTTCGACGCCCTTCTTGAACCAGTACGAAACGATCACCGGGACAAACGTCAGCGTGAACACCAGCGCGCCGATAAGCGCGAAGGCCATGGTGTCGGCCATGGGATGAAACAGTTTCCCCGACGGGCCGGTCAGGGCATAGATCGGGAGATAGCCCGCAATGATGACCGCAACGGAGTAGAAGATGGGCCGGTCGACGTCCCGAGCGGCGTGGAGAATGACTTCGTGGAAGTTGTAATCGGTGCCGCGACGTTCGGCAAGCTCGCGGTAAATATTCTCGACCATGACGATGGTGCCGTCGATGATGATCCCGAAGTCGATGGCCCCGATGGACAGAAGGTTCGCGGCTTCCCCGGTGGCATGTAGAAAGATGAAAGCGAACAGGAGCGCTAAAGGGATCGTGAGGGCGGTAATCACCGCGGCGCGAAAACTGACCAGAAAGAACAGCAGCACCAGGAAAACCAAAATCATTCCGCGCAGAAGATTACCTTCCACGGTGTCGGTGGTAACCCGGACGAGGTCACTGCGATCGTAGTAAGGATGAATTTTTACGTCAGGAGGCAGGATGCTGCGATTAAGCTCGTCGGTTTTTTGCTCGACGCCGCGCAGCACGTTCTGGGTCTGCTCACCGCGCCGCATAAGGATCACGCCTTCAACGGCGTCGTCGTTATTCTTGGTTTTCTCCTGGAACCCGAATATGCCCAGCCGCGGAGCGTTGCCGATAACCACCTGCCCGACATCCTTAACGCGAATGGGAACCCCGTTATTGCTGCCCACGACGACTTCGCCAATATCGTCCGTGGATTTCAGAAGGCCGAGACCTCGCACGTAATAAAACTGCCCGCCCTGCGTGTAGAAGCCACCGCCGGTATTGGCATTGTTGGCCTGCAAAGCACTGAAGACCTGTACGACAGGAAGGTGGAAATTGTACAGGCGCGCGGGATCCAGCAGCACGTGATACTGCATCGTAGGGCCGCCGAACCCGGAATCGTCGGCAACGCCAGGCACGCTGCGGTACGCGCGCTCGATGATCCAATCTTCGTAGGTGTGCAACTCCATCGGCGATCGATCAGGACTATCGATGACATACCGATACACCAATCCACTCGGACTAAACAGCGGCGCCATACTGGGTGTGACGCCGCTGGGCAGTTGCGCGTCGGCAATCCGCTGGAAAACCACTTGGCGCGCGAAATAGGAGTCTGTGCCTTCGTCAAAAGTCAGGATGACGTCCGACAGACCGTACAGTGAGATGGAACGCATGACCCGCAGGTTTGGGGTGCCGTTCATGGCCAACTCGAGAGGCAGCGTCGTCAGCCGCTCGACTTCTTCCGCCGCATGCCCGGGCCACTGCGTGATCAGCTCGACCATGGGAGGCGAGAGATCCGGGTAAGCATCCACAGGCATTCGCTGAAACGAGATAGCCCCCGCGACGACGACGAGGACCGTGAACATCAGGACGACGAAGCGCTGTTGGAGAGCGAATTGGACGATGCGATGAATCATGCGTCAAGCCTGCGGATCGTCACGAGTCTGCGCGATGTGAGCATTGAGAAGTCGTTTTCCTAGTGCTGCAGCGAATTTTTGAATTGCAGGAACAGGCTGCCGTCGCCGACAAGGTGCTCGCCTTCCTTGAGTCCGTCCTGGACCAGGGTGCGCCCGTCCTGGCTATCGCCAACTTTCACCAATCGGCGGGCGAATTGATTGGACGCGACCTGCACGTACACAAACGGCTGATTCTCCGTGTCGCGCAGGACAGAAGCGTCCGGAACGGTAAGCGCATTCGCCAGCGCGCCGGCGTGCACCGTCGCGGTCACATACATGTCTTTCTTCAGCTTGTAACCCGGATTTTCCGTAACGATCCGCGCTTGCAACGTCCGCGTATTCGGATCCAACGCGTCGGCGATGTAGGAAATCCTTCCGTGAAATTTGTCGGGGTACGCGTCGGTGGTGATGTCCACGTTGTCGCCAACGCGCACGAACGCTAGATCATTCTGGTAGACGTTGACGAGCACCCACACCGAGCTCATATCCGAAATCGTGAAGCACTGCGTTGAGCCCGCTTGCAGAAGCTGTCCCGGCCCAACGAGACGCTCGACGATCTGACCGGCCACAGGCGCTGGTACAGGAATCTGGCCGGTCGTCTTGGGCGGCTCCTTGACCAGCGATTCAGGGTCGCGAATGCCCAGAGCGCGCAGCGCATCTTCGGCGGATTGCTGATCGGCCTGCGCTTGGGCGCGATCCGATTCCGCTTGCTGCAGGTCGCGCTCGGCAATGGCTTTGTGCTCGTAAAGATCCTTAGAGCGCTCGTAATTCTTGTCCGCAAGCTGAAACGTGCTCACCGCTTTCAGGTAGGCCGAACGTGCCGCAGAATAATCGGGACTCGTCACCGTCAACAGGGTTTGACCGGCGCGCACATTCTGGCCAGGTTCCGCCAATATCTCCTGCACTGGCCCGCCAACGGCACTGAACACCGGTGTGGTCTTGAACGCGTTATAAGCCACGGCGCCCGTAAGTCGAAGCGCGCGCGGAACCTTCGATTTTTCGACCGACACCACCTGAATGTGGGCCAACTGTTCCGGCGGAAGAGTGAAGAGTTCGGCGGTGTCCGCCTTGGTTTGACCGGTCGAATAGGAAGTCATCTTAGACTCCGTGTCGCCCGGGCCAGAGCCGCACCCGGCCGACCCCAACGTCATCGCGACGACCGTGAATGCCGCGGCAAAGTGCAGCTTGCAAAACGATTTGCGGGTGGTCATGGCAGGTTCCTTGTTCCAACGGCTTGCCGCATCTGCTCGAGAGCCGTCATGTAACTGGCGAGTGCCTGGCGATAGGCGAGTTGATTGGCGCGATAGGTGCGTTCCGCATCCAGAAAATCCAGGAGGCTGGCAGCCCCGCGCTTGTAAGCGTATTCGGTGATGTCGCGGGATTGTTTGGCCTGATCCACGTAGCCGCCGCGATACAGCTGAATAATTTCATCGTTGGAATGCAACGCCGCATAGGCGTCCACGACATCCGTGTTCACTTGCTGCGCGCTCTCCAGAGCCTGCTCCTCAGCCTGGGTGATGGCGAATCGCGTCCGCGCAATCTCGCCCTGGTTACGGTCGAAAATCGGGAGATCGATGTTGAAGAAAAAGGCCCCGCTGTTGATACCGGCGGTATGGGTATAGTCGAAGGTTACGCCGAGGTCCTTCTTGCCGTTGGCGCGCATCAGCGCTTCCTGGCTTCGCGCAGCGGTTACCCCTTCCTGCGCGGCGCGCAAGTCAGGGCGGTTCTGCATGGCGAGCAATTTCAGAGCCTGCATGTCCGCATGCACCGGTTGATAGTCGAGATCCCCTTCCACGTCGAATTCGTCCGGTACGGACTCGAACCCCAGAAGTTGACGCAGTGCCGCGAGTGCCTGAACCTTGGCGAGGTTTGCCATCGAAAGATCGCTCTGAAATTGCAGGAGCTGGAGTTTGATCTTAAGCAGATCGCCCTCGCTCATATCCCCGTCCTTATAGCGCGCCTCGCTGATGTTTACCGTTTGCTGGAAGCTTTCCGCATCTTGCTTCGCCAGATCGATGGTGGATTGCGCGAGCAGTACCGCGACAAACTGCTCGCTGGTGTTAAAGATCAGCTGCCGCTGGCTGTCGTCCACTTGCGACCGGCTCACCGCGGTTTGATCTTTCGCCGCCTGCAGCCGGTGCTGCCGCTTCTTGCCGCGTTCGAAGAGATAACCGATGCCCACATCGAACTGTGCCTGATTCGAAATGTAGTTGGCGCTGAACTGACCGGGATCGAACAGCGGGAAAAATTGCGAGTCCCACGATAACGTCGGATTCGGCCGGAGATTGGCGGTCACCTCCTCGGCCTCATTCTGCAAAATCGTCGTGCGCGTCGCCTGCAGAGCGTGATTGTGCTGCAGCGCCAGCCGGATCGCTTCGTCCATCGAAATTCGCGTAGGCGCATTGGGCGCAGGCGTAGGGGCTACCGCCGGGCCCGACGGCGGCGGAAGTGGCGGCATCTTCTGCCCCTGCGCCGCGATGGCTATCGGCAGGGCCAACAGAATAGTGGCCAGTGCCAATCCTTTCCTCATGTCGATACTCCTCACGTATTCTGCAAAAAGAGACGGGCAGCAAATTAGCTGGAAGCCAGAAACGAGGCGGCGAACGACGAAGATTTACGCGGAAGGAGGTGCGCGGGTTGGCGTCAGGCGCAAAACGGCGTAGAAAATATCGAAGACCACGGCCGGACGATCAAATTCGGTGACAATCGGCATGACCGCAATGCTGGGCGGTCGCATTAGGATCGCAGACCCCGCAACGCCGCAGAGCGGACAGGAATGGGAGCTGTAGGAATCGGCCATCCAATCGACACAGAAGTAGAAGTGGAATTGCCCTGTGAGGAGGACGAGCCCGACGAGTAGCGCCAATAGGCGCGAGGTATTGCGAGGCATCTGTTTAGGTAACATTGAGCTTAGGTAAGAAGGGTTGCGGGGTCAAGGGCGAAAGCGGATGTCCGCCATCTACTGATTAGTCAACGATTCGGGCCGTGATGGATGTCCGCGCGCTTTCGTCCCGATAGACTTGACGGACTTGAAGAGACCTTTACCGGATCGTTGATGACTATGGGCCGGCGATTGTCGATGGATGGGAAGTGGTGCGCCGCGTAGGAATCGAACCTACAACCTATGGATTAAGAGTCCATTGCTCTGCCAATTGAGCTAGCGGCGCACAGAAAATCAGAATAGCAGCGACCCGGTGCGGGCGCAAACCAACGCAAGACTTTGTACTAATTTTGCCCTAATCCGGTCAAATTCGGCCTGAATCGAACTAACCGAATCTAAGCTAACCCGCTGAAAAGACAGTGTACAGAGGTCGAAGCGCGCGGTTAGGAGCCAGCGGCTCTACCACTAAGCTACCGGCCCGCAACCTTACCTAAAATCTTACACACGCCGCGCGACTTTGTCGAACTCGCGTGAAGAATACTTCTACGGTCGACCAGGTGTGACGCCTTCCGCACCGCTACTCGCTACGCACCACGAAGCACCGCTACAAGTTCGCGGGCCACTTCGCGCGCGCGTGGGAGATCGTTTGGTTCAAAGGAAATAGCAGCCACTCGCGGGTGCCCGCCGCCGCCGAATTTCTCGGCCAGCGAGGCCAGATTCTTGTCGGCGGTAGCTTGGTTCCACGGGTTCGTTCCCAGCGAAACCTTGGCCCGGACCTGTGAAGCACTGACGCTGACGGAATACACGCACTCCGGGTGCAGCAAATAAGGAATAAATTTGTTGTAGCCCTCGAGATCCAGATCCGCGACATCGAAGAAAATTACATTGTCGCGCGCTTCGCTGCGCTCTCGAAAAATTTCGATCGACCGGCGATGGCGTTCCAGCAAAGGCTGCAGGTGCTTCGCCACCAGTGGCAGCTTGATCATTTCCGCCAAAGGACGATAAGCGAGCTCGGGAATAATCCGCGCCGGGACGTCATTCTCGGGAGCCGCCTCGATGACCAGGGCGAGTTGGGTCGCGGGCTCGGCGATCTCGACCGCCAATTCCGGCGTGGGGTACTGCGCGCCGTCAATGATATCGCCCCACTTAATGAGTTCTTCGAGGGGTTTCGTGTCGAAGCCAAATTTCTCCCGCGCCACGGTCGCGATCAGCTTCGTGCAGGACTTGTAGTCCGGATCGTAGAACATGTGGGCGCCCGGATGCTTACGGAATTGCTCAGCGTCCTGAGGAGTCAGGAACGCGCTCTGGTGATGGTCGAACCACCAGGTGACCTTGGGGGAATTGGAATATTTGAAGTCCACGATGGCGTTCTCGTCGCCATCGAACAAGCCATCTTCCCAGGGTGGCACGGCGCGATGGGTCATGCCGCTGAACTCGAATTTCGCGTCCTGATCGAAGCGTTCGCGGTAAAAGCGGTAGAACAGCGCAGCCGAAGCCGTGCCGTCGAAACAGCGATCGTGAAAGCAGAGCCGTACGCGAGTCATGACGAATCCGAAAGAGCCTTTCTGCCCAAGATAAGCGCCAAATTACCAAGGACAAAGCCTTTAACGATGCGGCGCAGCCTTCGGAATGTCAAGTGGAAACAAATGATTGCAAAAACGTGCGAAAGGCAAAAAGAAAGCCGCGCCTGAGATTGCGCGGCTTTCCGTCACTTGCGGCGAGGAGCTTACTTTCCGGCCATGTTTGCAGCAATAGGTCCGATGATGGGCAGCATGAATTTCTCGTGCTGATATGCCTTGTACATCATGAAAATCCAGAGAACGAATATGAGCAGTCCCAAAAGGGGGTAGATAGCCAACGCCAAAAATCCCATGGACATAAAGTGAAGCATCGTAAACAGAACTCCAATCACCAAATAGACAGCGAACAGAGCGATCGACAGTCCGATAGACTGAATCGCGTGAAATCGAACGAAAGGACGCTTGTCGATCAGGAAAAAAATCAATCCCGTGACCCAGCCGAGAACGTAACTAAGGAGCCCCGCCACGTTTTCCTCCAGTCCCGCAGTGGGGGACGCCACCACGGCTCCGCCGGGCGCCGCCGCCACACCCTGAGCTGCGCCACACTTCGGACAAAACCCTGCTCCACTCACTTCTGCTCCGCACGCGCTACAAAAGGCCATTGGACCACCTCCAAGGGGGGTAGGAATGCAGCGGAGCGTAACAAAGCAGCTATGCAACTGCAATCCTTTTCATTTTCCGACGGGACGAGGCGCGCTGGTGGAACCACCGTGCTTTCAATGCCTTTTGTCCGCGTTGGTGTCGCCGGACACCCGTGGACAAAACTCGCCGGGCTAGGCAACCGCGCTATGCGTCCGGCCTAATTCGTCTGCAGCGTGCAAGCAAAACTCCACCGCAAAATACGGTGCCAGTGCCAGCGTCCTCTGAAAATCAACCTCATCGCCATACACGCGCTTCGGCACACGCCTTGCCAGGATACTGATGGAAAGGGGATCCTTCCGGAAAGGATAGGGCGCCAGGGACACGCCGTTGCCGCCGAGCGGTCGCAGCTCCCAATCGACCGTTTCGTGGCTTACATGCAAGGGCACGTTGTCAATCGTGGCGTCTTCAAAGGAATTCAGACAGAAATAGAGAGAAAGACGATCCAAGGCTTCCAGTACGCCTGCATTGGTCTCGAGCGATTTGTCTTCAGCCAGACTCTTGGTCGCGGGATTCGTACGCAACTCAACCTTCAAGCGCAACTGCTGAAGTTTCAGGTGTTGCAGGAAGTCATTCACCGGCTTCGATTCGCTCGACTTCACGTATTTGGCTGAAAATCCGGGAATTGTCGCGCGCGTACGGTCGTAGAGTCCCGCACAATGTAAACTCACCAGCAGCGCGGCGTACCGGTCCACTTTGACGAGCCGTTCGATGCCCTGCTGATAGAGCGCTATGTGCTCCTCTGTCGGAATCGACATGAACGTGTAGGGAACGCGCGTTTTCGGATCCATCCGGGGCGCAAGCTCCCAATCACACCAGCCATTATCGTGCTCGCGCACGGCCAGACAAAAAGACTCAAACAGCTCGGGGCGTTTAAAGATCTCATTGCCCCAGGCGCGCGCGAAGAATCCAGAAAGAACAGCGTGATCGGTCTGGCGTATCAGCAGCAGGTGATCGCCGTTATCCTGAACAATCATAGGACGACAAGTGTACGCTTCATGAAACTAGAACTCCATATTGCGAAAAGATCGATAGCGGGTCAGCCCGATTATCCGACTAGGGGCCTCCGCAAATTACTCGACTTTGAAAACTGCTGAAGTCACTCGCCTTGCCCCTTTCGGAGGCGCGTGGCAATCCAAACTTGGCAAAGAGCCGTTCCAGTAGTTTAGTCGCAGTCGCATTTGCCCGGAATCACCCAAGCGGAACGGAAACTTCATTGTTTTGCCGGGGTCTAGCACCTGAGGAGACTTGAGGCTGCCCACATCGGGCCCAATCATGAGTGTGCCCCACTTTCCGTCGCTGTTTCGTTGTACCCAAAACGGCGACGGAGTCGCTTCGATTTCGCCGCCCCCTCTTGGCGAGGTCTGGCCGACTTCAATACAAAATGTGACCGGCTTGCTTCCGCCGTTTTCAAGGCTCGCGTGAATTGTTTCGTATTTCTCCTGATTCTGCTGCGGAACGATAATTTTCACTTGGGCCGTCACAGGTAGGGAAAACAGGGAGAAAACACAAAAAGTGAAAATAAGGCGCGACATGACGGGAGTGTAACGCAATTAGCGATGAGCGGAAGGTAAGTCTGATTAACGCTGTATCAACCGGAAACCGCCCCACCACCAAAACATCGATAGCAATCATCCTGGCTCGGAGTGACCTGTACTCATGACAAACCAGTGCCCCGCGAATACCGGTAACTGAGATGGGGCTGCAGAATCTGGGGAAATGTGTTGTTAGCGTCGCTCCGGAAGTGGCGCACGCGCAAGATTTAAGCGCAAAAAAGATCGGCAAATCTGGCGTTAGAAGTCCCGCCAAGGCTTCCACAATGGAACGCTCAAATAACGCAAATCCCCAGCTTTATCAACCAATTCTCTAACCTGGTTGAGGATACGCAACACGGTGAGTCTCCCAACATCAACAGCCCTGACGGCAGCGTATCGCCGAGAGCTTGATGCGTCAACGAGAAGTCTGTCGAAGTCGAACGGCGGCGTGCTTCCAGCTGAAGAGGTCCGACATGGTGCGGGAAGAGGGATTTGAACCCCCAAGGGCTTGCGCCCGGCAGCTCCTAAGGCTGCTGCGTCTGCCAGTTCCGCCATTCCCGCACTGGCGAGTCAGCCACGATCTTAACATGTCGAGCAAGTAGGTAGACTGTCGACTGATGTAGGTCCGTGCCCTGCTATATGCACTTTGCTGCATATAGCCATTGACGGATCACACTGTAAGTGCACTATACTGCATACGGAACTTCCCTGTGTCGAGGCTTATGCCTTCTGCCAACCCTAACACTCCCATCACCGCCTCAGACGACATTCTCGTCGAACTGGAGCCGAATTTTCTGCGATCACTCGGCAAGCGCGTTAGGAACCTGCGAGATCGCCGCGCCATAACGCGCAAGGTCGTTGCCACCGATGCCAAGGTCTCCGAGCGCCATTTGGCGCAACTGGAAGCCGGCGAGGGCAACGTATCGATTGTGCTGCTGGGACGCATCGCTGCGGCTCTGAATGTTTCGCTCGCCGAACTCCTCACTCCAGAAGCGCACCAGTCTCCCGAAAAACAAGTAATCCAGCGATTCCTGGAGCGACTGCCGCCCGCGCGCCTCGAAAATGTCATTGCCCGCTTGACCCGCGAGTTCAGCAAAGAAGAGGAAATGCGCCGGTCGCGCATAGCTCTCATCGGGCTGCGAGGAGCCGGCAAATCAACGCTGGGAGCCAAGCTCGCGCACGATATGAATACGCCTTTCATAGAACTTGATCGCGAAATCGAAAAAGACACAGGAATCCCGCTCGCGGAGATTTTTTCCCTCTATGGCCAGCCGGGTTATCGAGCGATCGAAAGACGCACGTTAGAGCGCGTTATTGGAGAGTACGATCGCGCGATTTTCTCCATTGGAGGAGGCGTGGTCTCCGAAAAGGAAACCTACGACTATCTGCTTTCTCATTGCTATACCATCTGGATCAAGGCGCAGCCTGAAGAACATATGTCGCGGGTCATCGCGCAAGGCGATTTTCGAGCCATGGCCGGGAGCGATCGAGCCATGGAGGATTTACGCCGAATTCTAGAAGCCCGCGAACCCCTCTACCGAAACGCGGACATGGTGCTGGACACATCCGACGCCGCCGTGGAAGAAAGTCTCTCCAAACTGAAAGCAGCTCTTGAAATGAATTTCCAGCGATAGCAAACAGGAGGGCACCGTGGATGTTGCCGCCACACAAGAAACTCACCCAAATACCGAATTGGTCGACTATCAAGTCGATCCCGCCCGTTACAAACATTGGCGTCTTTCTTTCGATCCCCCTGTCGCGACTCTGACCATGGATGTGGCGGAAGACGGCGGACTGCGTTCCGGCTACAAACTCAAGCTAAATTCCTACGATCTCGGCGTGGACATTGAACTTCACGATGCCTTGCAGCGAATTCGCTTCGAGCACCCGGAGATTCGATCCGTCGTCATCACCAGCGCCAAGAATCGCGTTTTCTGCTCCGGCGCCAACATTTATATGCTCGGCTTGTCGTCTCATGCCTGGAAAGTGAATTTCTGTAAATTCACCAACGAGACCCGAAACGGCATCGAAGACTCCAGTGCCCATTCCGGGCTCAAGTTTCTCGCGGCTCTCAACGGAACAACCGCCGGCGGCGGCTACGAATTGGCGCTGGCCTGCGATGAAATCGTGCTCATTGACGATCGGTCATCCGCCGTCAGCCTGCCGGAACTCCCGCTGCTCGGTGTACTGCCTGGGACCGGCGGCCTGACCCGGATCACCGACAAGCGTAAGGTTCGCCGTGACCACGCCGACATTTTCTGCACCAATCCCGATGGAATCCGCGGGCAACGCGCCAAAGATTGGCGACTCGTCGATGAAATAGTGAAGCCGCAGCAGTTTGCCGTGCACGTCAAGCAGCGCGCTCAAGAGTTGGCCGCGAAAAGCGATCGCCCGGCCGACGCCAAGGGCGTCCTGCTGACTCCTCTGAAGCGCACTATCGACGAGTCTGGAATTCACTACAAATATGTCGATATCCAATTCGATCGCGCCGCACGCACCGTCACTCTCACCGTCACCGCTCCCGAGTCTGTGAAAGAGGGCACCTTAGAGGAAGTTCTCGCAGCGGGTGCGAATTGGTGGCCGCTCCAGATGGCACGTGAGTTGGACGACGTGATCCTTACACTTCGGACAAGTGAACTCGATCTTGGCTTATGGCTGATCAAGACCACTGGCAACCCGGATTCTGTTCTCGCCATGGATAATTTTATTCTGACGCACCAGGCCAATTGGTTCGTCCGCGAAGTCCTCGGCATGATGCGCCGCACCTTCGCCCGACTCGATGTGACCTCCCGCTCGATGTACGCGATTGTCGAGCCAGGTTCCTGCTTCACGGGCACGTTGCTAGAACTGGCCCTATCAGCCGACAGAGTCTTCATGCGCGATGCACCGGACGCTGAAACCGCAGCAACCGTCATGCTCTCGGAGATGAATTTTGGCGCCCTGCCGATGCCCAATCATCTCTCGCGCCTCGCCGCGCGCTTCTATCAGGATGAAAGTCAGCTTTCCGTCTCGCGCGCGAAGATCGGCTCGAAGCTCTCCCCTCAGGAAGCACTCGCTGTGGGACTCGTAACCATCGCGCCCGACGATCTCGATTGGGAAGACGAACTCCGCCAAGCCATCGAGTCGCGCGTCGCTCTTTCACCTGACGGCTTGACCGGGCTGGAGGCGAATCTTCGCTTCGGCGGCAGCGAAACCCTCGAAACCCGAGTCTTCGGCCGCCTTTCTGCCTGGCAAAACTGGATCTTCATTCGGCCAAACGCCGTCGGCGCGAACGGCGCCCTCAAAGTCTACGGCACCGGCGCACCGGTAAAATTCAATTGGGAAAGAGTGTAGGGGCACGCTGCCGCGATGCCCGCTCTGAGTCTGCCAAGTTTAGATTTTCGATAGCCCAGCGAAGAAATCACAATCCAGGAGATCCGCAATGATCGATTACACAGAGAAAATACCGAACAACGTTGACCTGGGCCGCGACCGCGTTCTGCAACGCGCCCTCGAACACTGGCAGCCCGCCTTCCTCGGTTGGTGGTCCGACATGGGCCCGAATGAATCCAGCAACTACGAGGTCTACCTGCGCACGGCAACCAGCGTGGAACCCGACGGCTGGGCTCAATTCGGTTACGTCAGAATGCCCGAATACCGCTGGGGCATTTTCCTGCAACCACGGGACGAAACTCGCCACGTAAACTTCGGCCGCCACAAGGGCCAACCTGCCTGGCAGGATGTGCCCGGCGAGTATCGCTCCATCCTGCGCCGCGTCATCGTAACGCAAGGCGACACCGAGCCCGCTTCCGTCGAACAACAAAAGGCTCTCGGCCTTTCGTGCCCTTCCCTCTACGACTTGCGAAATATTTTCCAGGTCAACGTCGAAGAAGGGCGCCATCTATGGGCGATGGTCTATTTGCTGCACCGCTATTTCGGGCGCGACGGCCGCGAAGAAGCCGAATCCTTGCTGGCACGCCGCTCCGGCGACACTGACAATCCCCGCATTCTCGGCGCCTTCAACGAGCCCACCCCAGATTGGCTCGCCTTCTACATGTTCACGTTCTTTACCGATCGCGACGGCAAATTCCAGCTCTGCGCTCTGGCCGAATCAGGTTTCGATCCACTCTCGCGCACCTGCCGCTTCATGCTCACCGAAGAAGCGCATCACATGTTCGTCGGCGAAACCGGCGTCAGCCGGATCATTCAACGCACCTGCGATGTGATGAAAGAAAACAAGATCGACGACCCCTCCGACATCCGCGCCCTGGGTGTAATCGACCTCCAAACAATCCAGCGCTACCTGAATTTTCACTACAGCGTGACCCTCGACCTCTACGGCTCCGACGTCTCCTCAAACGCGGCTAACTATTACACCAGCGGCGTCAAGGGACGCTTCCGCGAAACCAAGCTCAGCGACGATCACGTTCTCAGTGACGCGGACTACCCCGTCTGGGAAGTCGTGGACAACAAAATCGTAGCCAAGCCCGTCCCGGCACTCACCGCCTTGAACGAGCGCCTGCGCGACGACTATATCGGCGAAATCGAAGACGGCGTAGCCCGCTGGCAGAAAGTGATCGACACCGCGGGCATTCCGTTCCGCCTCACCCTGCCGCACAAGGGCTTCCATCGAGAGATCGGCAACTTCGCTGGCCATTTCATCAGCCCAACAGGCGAAGTCCTGTCCGAGGAAGCCTGGAAGCAGCACGAATTCGAATGGCTGCCAAGCCCATCCGACTATAAATATGTCCAGTCTCTTATGTGTGGCCGCGTAACCGAACTCGGCAAATTCGCAAATTGGATCGCTCCGCCGATCCGCGGCATCAACGGCCAACCGCTGAATTTCGAATACGTCCGCTTCAACTAGAGCCGCAAGGCAACCTGTAGCCGCGGTCTCCGAGACCGCGGGGTTTAGAGCAGGCATCAGCACGAATTGTGAAACGTGCTCAGAATTAATTCGCGTTGCCTGCCGCCGATTTTTTCCTTTGCCGATGTAATGTCTAACCCCGCCCTCGCGGAGAGGGCGGCTACAGGGAGCCGACGACAATAAAGTGCACGAATGCAACGCGTTCGTGTAGCGCGCCAATTCGAAAATGCTACACTTCTCCCCGCCCAACGCATGACCACCACGCAACCACCATCCGCACACATTTCGTCCCAACCGATCATCGACATTCACGTCCACATCATCCCCCACGACATGATGAAGCCTGGCGCTCTCGACCTCATCCGCCGCGGCCGCACCGACTTCGACGAAGTCGAACACTACTGCCACAATCCCAAAGACTTCCTCCGCTATCTCGACACCATCGGCGTCGAGCGCGCCGGCCTGATCAATTACGTCGCGCCCCAAATCATCGGCTTCACCCCGGTCGTCAACGACTGGATCGCCAGCTACTGCAAGGCCGATCCCTACCGCCTCATCGCTTTCGGCGGAGTCCATCCTGGCTCGGTGCCCGACGCCGGCGCCGAAGTGGACCGCATCGCCAAACTCGGCATTCGCGCCATCAAAATCCATCCCTCGCACCAGGCCCTCTCGCCAAACGCCTACATGCACGGCAATCCCGAGCTAGCCGCCATCTACGCCCGCGCCCAAGCGAACGGCCTGCCCATCATGATCCACACCGGGACCTCCATCTTCCCCGGCGCCAGAAATATTCACGCGCAACCCATCCTATGCGATGAGGTCGCCGTCGATTATCCGGACCTGGTCCTGATCCTGGCCCACGGCGGCCGCCCCCTCTGGATGAACGAAGCCTTCTTCCTGGTGCGCCGTCACAAAAACATGTACATGGATATCTCCGGCATCCCCCCGCAGAAGCTCCTCGAATATTTTCCCCGCATTGAAGAGATCGCCGACAAAGTCCTCTGGGGCACCGACTGGCCCAGCCCAGGCGTCTCCGAGATGAAAATCAACGTCGAAAAGTTCAACGCCTTACCCATCCCCCGCGAAGTCAATAGAAAGATCCTCTACGAAAACGCCACCCGCCTCTTCCCAAGATGAGACCCCAACCGCGCGCTTTGACAATGCACGCGCCAGCAGTTGTCCGGGCACTTGTAGCGGCCGCCGACCGTGTCGGGCGCTTGTCGGCCCCAACAACCCGCGCCACGAATGGGTCCGCTTCATAGCCCCGCTCACTTTCTACTTTCTCCCAGCACAATTTCGCGGTATGAAGTCGATGTACTTATTCCGGCAAAATCGCCCGATCGAGCGCGGTCCCAGGAGCAGTAATGCAGCGAACCGTCCACGACCTCCTCAATCTCTACAATCCTTCCGATCCACTCGAAAGAGCCTTCACGATTCCCGCGCCCTGGTACCGCGACCCGCGCATCGAAGAACTCGAACGCGCTAGCGTCTTCAGCGCGACCTGGCAAGTCGTGGGTCGCCTCAATCAAGTTTGCGAAAAGGGCCAATTCTTCACCGCCGATGTCGCCGGCGAGCCGATCGTTGTAGTTCGTGGCGACGATGCCCAACTCCGAGCCTTCTACAACGTCTGCCGCCATCACGCCGCCGCCGTCGTCCCGGAAGCCGCAGGCTGCGCCAAGCAATTTCGCTGCCCCTACCACGGCTGGACCTACGGCATTGACGGCACGCTAAAAGGCATGGTCGAGTTCGACGGCGTTTGCAATTTCGCCCGAGCCGACAACGGCCTAGTGCCCATCCGCGTCGATGTCTGGGAGAATTTCGTTTTCCTAAATCTCGACGGCCGCGCCGCCCCGCTGCACACCTTCCTGAGCGCCGTGCCGGATATCGTAGCCCCGCTCGAACTAACCAAGAAGCTTCACTACTTCGATCGCCGCATCTACCCGCTGAACTGCAACTGGAAAGTCTACGTAGACAACTATCTCGACGGCGGCTATCACGTACCCCACGCCCACAAAGGCCTAAGCAGCGTCATCGAATACACCAAATACACCATCGAAAATTTCGAACGCGCTTGCCTGCAATCCAGCCCGCTCTCCTCCGACGCAAACACGTCCGCGGGTGTCGCCGCCACACGCCAAGGCCGCGCCTTCTACCTCTGGATCTACCCAAATTTCATGATCAATGCCTACGAAGGAGTGATGGACACCAACCTCGTCCTACCGCTAGGCACCGACAAATGCGCGGTCATCTTCGACTACTATTTCGCCGATACCAGCCCCGCCGCCGAAGCCCACAATCGCGAGAGCATCGCCGTCAGCGAAAAAGTCCAAGACGAAGACATGGCCATCTGCGACGCCGTCCAGCGCGGCCTGCACTCCCGCGCCTACGTAGCGGGCCGCCTCTCCGTCCGCCGCGAAGCCGGCGAGCACCTCTTCCACCGCCTCCTCCACGCCGACCTGACCGCCGCCCTCGCGCAATCGGCTGCGGCCGACTGAGAGACCAATGCCAGCAAATCGAAATCGCATCTGTATCTTGCTTTTATTCTGTCTAGCGGGCGCGCTATTCGACACTCACGCCCAGGACGTTGGCAAAGGCCAATCCCTGGCCGAAAAACTCGGTTACGCCCGCGATGCCAAGCTCCTAATCATCCACGCCGACGACGTCGGTATGACTCACTCCGTCAATGCGGCCACGATCCAGGCTCTCAACACCGGCCTGGTCAACTCCGCCAGTATCATGGTGCCTTGCCCGTGGTTTCCGGAGATTGCCGACTACGCAAAATCTCATCCCGATATCGATTTTGGCCTTCATCTCACACTAACCAGCGAGCGCGTCTACTACCGATGGGGGCCGGTAGCCTCAAAGGACAAGGTTCCCAGCCTGGTCGACGAGAACGGCTACTTTCGTCACGATTGGCCCCGCGACCTGCGCATCGATCCCAAGGACGTCGAGTTCGAACTTCGCGCGCAAATTGACCGCGCCTACGCCATGGGGATCCATCCTACGCACCTTGACTCTCATCAATACCGCCTCATCCAGACCAACAAGGAACTCTTCGAAGTCTTTGTTCACGTGGCTCACGCATACAAACTTCCCTTTTTTGTTACCCGCGACTGGTTCGCGGCAAACCCCTATCTTGAGTCCAGCCTCTCTCCGAGCGACATCGTGCTCGATCACACGGTCACCATCTCGCCCTCGGTCCCGCCCGAAGAGTGGAATGATTTCTACGAGACGGCCCTGAAGAACCTCCAGCCGGGCGTCACCGAATTTGTCATTCACGTTGCGTTCGACAACGACGAACTGAAGGCGGCCACGCGCGAGCGGGACACTTGGGGCGCCGCCTGGCGCCAGCGCGATTTCGATTTCTTCACCAGCCAGCAATTCCGCACCCTGCTCGAACAGCAAAACATCAAGCTCGTAACCTGGCGCCAGTTGGCCCGCACCGCCAGTCACTGAGGGTCGCTCGACGCCCACCGTTCCAAGTTACAATCGGTCGGTGAAAAAAGGCGCCCGTTTTACCTTATATAAATGAACCCGAAAGACATCTTCAGAAGATTTGTTCCGATCCGATGGCAACGAACTACAAGAGGCGAACCGCTATCGATGGTCTTGCTTCTGCGGAAGCCCCACTTGTTTAGCGCCGAAGAGCTGCGGCTCGCAGCCGAAAGAGCTTGGCGTACGTCCTTTGCTGGCAAGGAGAGCAACTCCAAGCATTGTGTCGTGCAGTCGGCAACTGTGACCATCATGAAGGCTGGTCCGCACGCGCTCAATTTTTTCTATTACCCCGAGCCTTATATTGAGAATCCAAAGGAAAACGTGGACTGGCTTCCGCATCCGAGCCAGCGGCAAGCCTGGGTAGACCACTCAGCCTGCGTTGGAGTTGACTATTTGAATTACGACGTAAACGTTGAACTTGGCTACGCTGTACTCTCCAAAATCGTAGCTGAAATGCTCGACGGGAATTGTACAGGGGTTTACATTCCGCAACAGCGCAGGTTGATTCCAAATGATGAATCGCTCTATTTCGAGCTGCAAAGACTCGCTTTCGCTTGTGAATCTGGCGTCAGCTGAAATAGTAAAATTCTAAGAGATGGCCTTGGTCAGAGCCCGGGCACTTAATTTGACCCTTCCACGCCCCTCCCTTATACTTATCTTTCGACTTTGCAGGGTGATTTCTCACCTGTCTGGCCTCTCTAAAGCTTACGTTCTCTGAAATTGGCAATCAGGAGCGCATACTGTCGTGACCAGCGGACCTTCCCTGCACGACGTTTCTTTTTGAGCGCCCGCAGGCGCCGTATCGAAAGGATTTCCCATGGCTGAAGCAACCGGAGCAGCAACCTGCCGCCGCGAACTCGATCTCGAGATTCCCGCAGACGAAGTCACCAAGAAGCTGGAAAGTGTCGCGAAGGAATTCGCGCGCGTAGCCCGCGTCCCCGGTTTCCGGCCCGGCAAAGCACCCGTCTCCCTGATTCGCCGCCGTTTCGCCGAAGACATTAAAGGCGAGGTCGTTCAATCGCTCGTTCCCGAGCGCGTCGAAAAAGCCGTAACCGAACAAAAACTAACCCCCGTCTCGCAGCCTCAGGTCGAGAAGCTCGACTTCATCGAAGGCCAGCCACTCAAATTCCGCGCCGTCTTCGAGGTTCTCCCCGAATTTGAACTCGGAAACTACAAAGACCTCGAACTCGAAATGCCCACGATGGACATCACCGACGATGACGTCACCAAGACTCTCGAAGAAATGCGCGAACGTGCCGCCGCATTCGCTCCCGTCGAGGGCCGTCCAGCCGAAAATGGCGACTATGTTCAACTGAAATTGACCGGCACGCCCGAAGGCGGCGGTGATCCCATCCAGGCCGATAGCGTTCTGTGCCACCTCGGCGCCGAAGAAACCATGGAGCCCTTCAACGAGAATCTCCGTGGCGCAAACGCGGGCGACCACAAGAACTTCGACGTCGCCTATCCCGCCGACTATCCCGATGCCAAGCTCGTCGGCAAGACCTACCACTACGCCGTGGAGGTCCTCGGCATCAAAAACAAGAAGCTCCCCGAGCTGAACGATGAATTCGCCAAAGATGTCAGCGACGCCGCCACTCTCGATGAGCTAAAGACAAAAGTACGCGAAAGCCTCGAGCACCAGCGCGACCACAAGCACAAAGAACTCCTCCGCGAAAAGGTTATCGCCGCGCTGATCAAGCTCCACGACTTTCCTGTACCCGAATCGCTGGTCCAGCATCAAATGGATGTACGCCTGGAACGCGTTGTCCGCTCGCTAGCCGCCCAAGGTGTTGACCCTCGAGCCGTGAATGTCGATTGGGTAACCCTGCGCAGCCGCCAGCAAGAACGCGCTTCCGACGACGTGAAAGCGGAATTGATCGTGGATCGCATTGCTTCCGCCGAAAATATTGACGTCACCGACGAAGAGGTCAATCACGAGCTCGAACACGCGGCCACTCACAGTGGCGAATCCGCAGCAGCGATTCACGCTCGTTTGACAAAGCAAGGTACGCTCGATAGGATGAAAGCGAAGCTGCGGAGTGACAAAACTCTCGATTGGCTCGCGCAGAATTCCCGAATTCGCACCGTCGCCGCTACGGAATCGAAATAAAACGGTTCGGAACGCCCAGAAACACAAGAGTCACACAGACTTTACTCAAATGAAAACTTTCGACGAACCAGAATATCGCGGGACGACGCTCGTACCCATGGTCGTGGAACAGACCAGCCGTGGCGAACGCGCTTACGACATCTATTCCCGCCTCCTCAAAGAGCACATCATTTTTATCGGCACTCCCATTGACGATCACGTCGCCAATCTGGCCACCGCCCAAATGCTCTTTCTCCAGGCCGAAGATCCGGAGCGCGACATTCAGCTCTACATCAACTCTCCGGGCGGCTCCATCACCGCGGGTTTCGCGATCTACGACACCATGCAATTCGTCAAGCCCGACGTCGTCACCACCTGCGTCGGTCAAGCCGCGTCCATCGCCGCTGTCTTGCTCGCCGGCGGCGCGCCCAAAAAACGTTTTGCTCTACCCAACGCCCGCATCCTCATCCATCAACCGTGGATGTCCGGCCTCGGCGGCCAGGCTACCGACATCGATCTCCACGCCAAAGAGATCCTGCGCATGCGCACTATGATCAACCGATTGCTGGCGCAGCATAGCGGTCAGAGCGTGGAACGCGTCGAAAGAGATGTCGAGCGCGATTTCATCATGAACCCGGAACAAGCCAAAGAATACGGCATGATTGACGAGATCATTTATAAGCATCGCTGATCGCGATCATGGTTCGCGCGTCGCGGAACACGGCGTATCGGGCATCGCCGGGACACGGCGTATAGTGCATTGATCGGCCGCTTGTTCCAATAAGTTAGCAGTTCATCAGGTTTCTCTTTCGCTCAGGGGATAGTTCGGCCTAGAATAGGAATTGTCGACGCTCCGTCGAACGCCGGCGGGGACGAGGTCCTGCACACCAGTGAAAAAATTCAACCCAGATGAGCCGTTGCGCTGCTCCTTCTGCCACAAGACCCAGGAGCAGGTCGAAAAACTCATCAGTTCGCCCTCAGACTACCCCCGCGCGTACATCTGCAACGAATGTGTCAGCGTCTGCCAGACCATTCTCGAGGACGAAAAGCGCGAGCAAGCCACCGCTCCGGCCCGCCGCCTTCCCCGCCCCCCAGAGATCAAGCAGTTCCTCGATGGCTACGTCATTGGCCAGGATCGCACCAAGAAAAAACTCGCGGTCGCCGTCTACAATCACTACAAGCGTATCTTCCTGAACAAACAGCCAGGCGATGTGGAGCTCAGCAAGTCCAATATTCTCCTGATCGGTCCCACCGGCACCGGTAAGACCCTTCTGGCGCAAACGCTATCCCGCATGCTCGATGTGCCCTTCGCGATCGTCGACGCCACCACCCTCACCGAGGCCGGCTACGTCGGCGAAGACGTCGAAAACATCATCTTGAAGCTCCTTCAAGCCGCCGACGGCGACGTCCAGAAAGCCCAGCAAGGCATCATTTACATCGACGAAATCGACAAGATCGCCAAGAAGGACGAAAATCCTTCGATTACCCGCGACGTTTCTGGCGAAGGCGTGCAGCAAGCCCTACTCAAGATTCTGGAAGGCACTGTCGCCAACGTGCCTCCTCAGGGCGGCCGGAAACACCCGCACCAGGAATTCACTCCGGTAGATACCACCAATATTTTGTTCCTCTGCGGCGGCGCCTTTGTCGGCCTGGAGAAAATAATCGAAAAGCGCGTAGGCCGCCGCGCACTCGGCTTCCACACCGACGCTGCCCCCGCGACGGCACAAAAGCGCAACACCGAGTTGCTCGAACAGGTGCAGCCCGGCGATCTGATTCGCTACGGTCTCATCCCCGAATTTGTCGGCCGCCTCCCGGTCGCAGGCGTGATGAACGATCTCGACAAGCCCGCGCTCGTCCGTATTTTGACGGAGCCGAAAAACGCTTTGCTCAAGCAATATCAACGTTTGTTTGAGTTTGAAAACGTCCGCCTCCGCTTCACGGATGATGCACTTGCCACCGTTGCCGAGTTAGCTCTTCAGCGCAAAGTCGGCGCGCGAGGCTTGCGCATGATCCTCGAAGACCTCATGCTCGAAGTTATGTACCACTTGCCGATGCAGCGCAAAGTGCGCGACTTCGTGGTCACCGAAGACATGGTCCGCACTCGTGAAATCAACTGGAGCTTGCTCGAAAAAGCTGGTTAAGCTGCTTCGCGCTCCGTAAATCGGCCCGCTGTTGGCCGCTTGAGGTGAAATTCAGGGACCCCATGTTCAATCGAGAAAAACAGGAAATGAAGCGCGTACCCATGATGCCGGTGCGCGACATGGTCATTTTTCCCCAACAGATGACGCCTTTTATCGTCGGCCGCGAAGCCAGCGTCCGCGCCCTCGAAGAGGCCCTCACCGGGGACAAAAAGATTTTCCTCTCCACCCAGCACGATGCTTCGGTGGATGACCCCAAGCCGGAAGAAATTTACGCAGTAGGTACGCTCGCCAATATCGTCCAGAGCGTCAAGCTCCCCGACGGCAATATCAAGGTCCTCGTCGAAGGTGTCGAGCGCGCTCGTGCGCTATCCATCGCCACCGAGGAAGGCTTCTTCCGAGCCACCGTCCGCCTGCTGAACGCTCGCGTTGAGCCTTCGCCGGCCGTGGAACAAACCGTCCAGAAAATTACCGGCCTTTACGAGCAATTCATCAAGCTTTCGCAATCCCTGAATTACGACACCATGATCGCCGCCGCCCGCGTCGATGATCCCGCCCGCCTTTCGGACACCATCGCCGCGAATCTTCAACTCCCGGTGGACGAAAAGCAGGATCTGCTCGAAACCGTGGACCCCATCGAGCGCCTCAACCGCATCGGCGATATCCTCGAAATCGAACTCGAAAAGCTCAACGTCGATCGCAATATCAACACCCGCGTCAAGCGCCAGATGGAGCGCGCCCAGAAAGAGTACTACCTCAACGAAAAACTCAAAGCCATTCAGAAAGAACTGGGCCGCGGCGAAAAGAACGAAATCGACGAGCTCAAGAAGAAAATCGACGCTGCCGGCATGTCCAAGGACGTCCACGAAAAGGCCATCCAGGAGCTAAAGCGCCTGGAACTGATGCCTCCCATGTCCGCCGAGTCCACCGTAAGCCGCAACTATCTCGACTGGCTGCTGGCCGTACCCTGGAAGAGAAAATCCAAGGAAATCCGCGACATCCTGGCCGCTGAAAAGATCCTGAACGAAGAGCACTACGGTCTCGAGAAAATAAAGGACCGCATCCTCGAATTCCTGGCCGTTCGCCAACTCGTTAAGAATCCCAAGGGCTCGATCCTCTGCTTCGTTGGCCCTCCAGGCGTCGGCAAGACCTCTCTAGCCATGTCCATCGGCCACGCCACCGGACGCAAGTTCGTCCGCGTCTCTCTGGGCGGCGTGCGCGACGAAGCCGAAATCCGTGGCCATCGCCGCACCTACATCGGCGCCCTGCCCGGCCAAATCATCCAGATGATGAAGAAAGCCGGCACCGTCAACCCCATCTTCGTCCTCGATGAAGTCGACAAGATGTCCATGGATTTCCGCGGCGATCCATCCGCCGCCCTCATGGAAGTTCTCGATCCAGAGCTAAACCACGGCTTCACCGATCACTATCTCGACGTCGAGTACGATCTTTCGAAAGTGATGTTCGTCTGCACCGCCAACGTCCTGCACACCATCCCGCAGCCTCTGCAGGACCGCATGGAAGTCCTGCGCATCCCCGGCTATACCGAGCAGGAAAAGCTCCAGATCGCCAAGCGCTTCCTGGTCAAGCGTCAGCGCGAAGCCACCGGTCTCACCGATAAGAATCTCGCTTTCACCGACGAAGGTCTCCTCCACATTATTCGGCACTATACTCACGAAGCTGGCGTCCGCAGCCTCGAACGTGAAATCCAGAACGTAAGCCGCAAGATGGCCCGCAAAGTCGTAACCGAAGGCGCCACTGTAAACGCCGAAATCACTCCGGCCAATGCCAACGACTACCTGGGCATTCTGAAATACCGCGAGCTATGGCTCGAAAAGCACAACGAAATCGGCCTCACCACCGGCCTGGCCTGGACCGAAGTCGGCGGCTCCGTGCTCTCCACCGAAGCCACCTTCATGGAGGGCAAGGGCCGCCTCAACCTGACCGGCAAACTCGGCGACGTCATGCAGGAATCCGCGCAAGCCGCCATGGCCTACATCCGATCGCGCTCCCATGCCTTCGGCTTGCCCAAAGATTTCTACCGCAACATCGACATTCACGTGCACGTTCCAGAGGGCGCCATCCCCAAGGACGGCCCGTCCGCCGGCATCACCATTTGCAACTCCATCGTCAGCGCGCTCACCCGCATTCCGGTTCGCCGCGACGTTACCATGACTGGAGAAATCACCCTGCGCGGCAAAGTCCTTCCCATCGGCGGCGTAAAAGAAAAACTTCTCGCCGCCCATCGAATGGGCTTGCGCACAGTGCTGCTTCCGAAGGACAATGAGAAGGACCTCGCGGACATCCCGCAGGAAATCCTCGCGAGCCTTACGGTACATTTCGTAGAGAATATGGATGAAGTGCTGCAGATCGCGCTGGAGCGCTTGATCGTGCCGCTTGAGCATGCCGCCGTTGCGCCCGTTGCGGAACCTTTCGTCGGTAGCACCGAGAAAGACAAGAGTTTGACCAACTAACAGCGTCGTTCGGCCCAGGCTCGTCCCCGCGCAAGATCCCGGCCACGTCGGGTTCATGCGATTTGGAACGCGGCCTTCAGTTCGCTCGGTCCGGCGCCGCCACCGGTTGTCACAAAGTTTGGTTCACCCTTCTTGGCGGATTTTCGTTTATCCGCCGGGGCGGCGTGCCACCCCGTACGCAATCCGGAGTTTCAGGTCAATTTCACCAAATTAGGTTCATCAAATAAAAAGTTAAGGACATATGAAGGAAACAAGCGTTGAAGGAAACAATCAGATGAGTATCAGCCTTGCCGAGCTGAAGGAAAAAAACATCACCGACTTGGCTAAGATCGCCAAGGAGTTGAACATCCCCGGCGCATCCGGCATGCGCAAGCAGGAGCTGATCTTCCAGATCCTCCGTGCCCAAACCGAAAAGAACGGTTTGATCTTCTCCGAAGGCGTCCTCGAGTGTCTCCCCGATGGATTCGGCTTCTTGCGCGCCCCCGAATACAACTACCTCCCCGGCCCCGACGACATCTACGTCTCGCCCTCGCAAATCCGCAAGTTCGATCTCCGCACCGGCGACACCGTCTCCGGCCAGGTTCGCCCGCCGAAAGACGGCGAGCGTTACTTCGCGCTGATCAAAGTCGAAGCCGTCAACTTCGAAGATCCCGAAGTCGCTCGCAACAAAATCTTTTTCGACAACCTCACCCCGCTCTACCCGCAGGGCCGCCTGAAGATGGAAACGACCAAGGAAAACATGACCGGTCGCGTCCTCGATCTTCTCTGCCCCGTTGGCAAAGGTCAGCGCGGCTTGATCGTAGCCCCACCGCGAACCGGCAAAACCATGATGCTGCAGTCTATCGCCAATTCCATCACCGTCAATCACCCGGAGGTCGCCTTAATCGTCCTGCTCATCGATGAGCGCCCCGAAGAAGTCACCGACATGACCCGCACGGTCAAAGGTGAAGTCATCAGTTCCACCTTCGACGAGCCGCCCCAGCGCCACATTCAGGTAGCCGAAATGGTCCTCGAGAAAGCCAAGCGCCTCGTCGAGCACAAGCGCGACGTCGTCGTCCTCCTCGATTCCGTAACCCGTCTAGCCCGCGCCTACAACGCGGTAACCCCGCCGTCAGGCAAAGTCCTCTCCGGTGGTATCGACGCCAACGCCCTCCAGCGCCCCCGCCGCTTCTTCGCCGCGGCCCGCCACGTGGAAGAAGGCGGCTCGCTCACCATCGTCGCTACCGCGCTCATCGACACTGGCAGCCGCATGGACGACGTCATCTTTGAAGAGTTCAAAGGCACCGGCAACATGGAAATCAACCTGGACCGCCGCCTCTCCGACAAGCGCGTCTTCCCCGCCATCGACATTCAGCGTTCCGGCACCAGAAAAGACGAACTCCTGCTCCCTCCCGACGAACTCAGCCGCGTCTGGGTTCTACGCAAGGTCCTAAGTCCTCTATCGACGGTCGAAGCGATGGAACTCCTCCTAAGCCGCCTGACCAAGACGAAGTCGAACTCCGAATTCCTGGGATCGATGTCCGCCCCAACCTGAAACATTTGACCCTCCGCCCTTAGGCCGTCCGATTGCTCCACCATTTGTGGGACGCGGCCTTTCGGCCGCGGGACCCAGCACCTGTTGTAGAAGTTACGAACCGGCACCCCCTCACGCAAGTTCTCCTCCCGGAACCGCGCTAACTTGCCGTCTCTCTCGTGGGTCGGACCTTCAGGTCCGACATGCAGAGTCTGTTCCCCAGGGCTTTACCCCCTGAGGAACCGCCTCTCATCCTGAAGTCAGGAGACGTCGTGTACGAAAAGTTCATCGCCCGTCAACCCATCTTCGACGAAAAGCTAAAGCTCTTCGCCTACGAACTCCTGTTCCGCGCCAGCCCCGAAAACTGCTTTCGCCCCCAAAAGGAAGCCTCCAGTGGCCTCATTGTCGACTCCACTATGCTTTTCGATCTTCAAATGCTCACCGGCAATGCCAAGGCCTTCATCAACGTCGATCTTTCCGCGCTCCAACGCGGGGCCGCGCGTCTCCTGCCTCCTGACCGCGCAATCATCGAGATTCTCGAAACCATCATTCCCACTCCAGAGGTTGTCCAGCGCTGCAAGGATCTCTGCGCATTCGGCTACGTGTTGGCGCTCGACGACTACATCGGCCACCCCAAGTGGGACGTGCTTCTCCCGCTCGTGAAATTCCTGAAGGTTGATTTCCGTGCCGCCGACAGCGACGTGCGCGCCGACATCGTCCGCCGCCACAAAGGCCATGGCCTTCAGTTCCTCGCCGAAAAAGTCGAAACGCAGTCCGAGCTCGACGAAGCCCGCGCTCTCGGTTATTCCTTTTTCCAGGGTTATTTCTTCTGCAAACCAGCGATGCTCAGCGCGCGCGAAATCCCCGGAAACAAGCTCAACTATCTCCAGCTCCTCGCGGCCGTTTCCACTCCGGGCTTCTCCCGCGAAGCCGTGGAAGAACTCCTCAAAAGCGACCTCTCCCTGGTCTATAAACTCCTTCGCTATATGAATTCGCCGCTGCTCGGCCTTCGCGGCGAGATTCACGGCGTTCGCGAAGCCATTGAGTTGCTCGGCGAGACCGAGTTTCGACGCTGGGTCTCCATCCTCGCCATCATTGCCATGGCCGGCGACAAGCCGCCCGAGCTGATTCGTACCGCCATTACCCGCGGTTTTTTCTGTGAAGCCATGTCCGAGCCTGTCGGCATTTCGCCTCAAGGCTCCGATCTCTTTTTCATGGGCCTGCTCTCGGTCACCGACGCCATCCTCGACCGCCCCATCGAGGAAATCCTTGCAAGCCTGCCGATTTCCGCCAACATTCGCACCGCTCTCTGCGGCGGTACAAATCGCTTCCGCGACATCTACGACACTCTCCTGGCCTACGAACGCGCCGACTGGCCCGCGCTGGCCACCGCCGCCGCCCGCCTCGGCCCCATCGAATCCCTCATCCCCGACTGCTACACCTCCGCCACCCAGCGCAGCGCCACGCTAGCCTCCTGATCCCTCCGCCGCCCTTTCTCGTAGGGGAGGGGCTTGCCCCTCCCGGCGTAACCTTCAAGCACAATGTCTCCGCGCGAACCAAGTGCCCTTCTCTTCTCATCATTTCAAAAAAACGGCGCGACGAATCTCTCCGCCGCGCCGGCAAATTATTTTTGTCAACGAACTACGCCGCGACCTCCTCCTCCACGGCCGCAATGTAGTCCACGATCCGCTCCGACCAACCGTCCACGTGCGTCCATCCTCGGCCGGAGCTCACGCCGTACTTGTACGGCGCCACGTTCACCACGTACGCCCTCGGCGTCCACGCATCCAGGATCCCTTCGTGCGACTGCTCGTCGGTGATCACGATGAGCCGCGCAAGTTCGCGCCACTCCCGCTTCTCCCGCAAGGTCTCCAGCGCGCGCTTGAGGTACGTCCCCGAGTGCGCCTGTGACCCCACGATCGCGTCCCGCAGCGCGAATCCACGCCGCGGCGGCAGCTCGACGCATGCGTCGGAGAAGGTCGCGATGCAAAATTCCTCGGCCTTCTCGCGCAGCACCGCCATGCCGCCGAGCTTGCCTTCGCGCAGCAACCGTTGGAAGTTCTCGCGCTTGTCCTTCCCTGCGGACAAAGCAACCTCCCACGTGTCGGGAGATTCGAGCGTGTTCTCAACGAGCTTCTTCCAAACGGCCGCCTGCTCGGCATCCTTCGGCTTGGCGTGGCACAGGAACAGCACGTCGCGAAGCCTAACTCCGACCCGGTCGGAGTCGTACTTCGCCAGCGGTAGGCGTCGAACTTCGTGAACGCCCGTCCGTGCCATGTCACTGCACCAACCGCGCCTCACTCGGCCGAATCTGCAACTTCCCATCCCAGTTGCTGACGCAAACGATGTCGCCTTCGTCGATCCGCAACATCCCCGCCAGCCAATCCGGAATGGCGATCTTCAGATGCGGCCCTTCCACCTCGGAGACGCCGCGCGCACAGTCCACGAACTCGGCCCCGCCGTTTTCCAACGGAACCAGTAGCATCAACTGCCCGTTTACCTTCAACACCGGCCCCCGCAACTCAGTCCACTCGTTCATCAGCGCGTCCTCCTTTCGTGTCAGTCTTCTCACTTCAACTTACTCAGCACGCACACCACGACGCCCTCTTGTAGGCGCGCAAAACCGCTTTACCCTGAGCCCCGAAGGGTGCACCCAAACGCCCAGACCTAAACACCCATGCGAAACTCAAACAAAATCCGGGAGGAACCACCGTTCACGGAGCGCGGGCTTCGAACCCGTAACCTTTCGGCCTTTACCAGAAGTAGCCGTGAACTTCACCATCCCGGGAAAAACAAAACCACGCATCCCGCGAACGTATTTTTCTGGATCGAAACGACTTAGGTTGCTTTTTTATGGTCGCGCGATAAAGCAATCGACGGGACCAGCCAACCTTGTCATGCGATCGGTTTGTCTAAGTTGTTCATGTCCCATAAGTTGCTCTTCACGCTCAGTGAGGACCCGCCGTCAGGCGGGCGTACAACTGAGGTAACCGCAAAGTAACGCCAATCCATTTTTCTGTCAAGCACAATTTTTCAGAAATGCGATTTTACTTGGTTTTTTCGCGTTACTTGTTAATTCGAAAGTACTTAGTGATTTCTACGAGCATCGCGCTCGCCCTGCGAGAAGCCTTTCCGACGAACCTCAGCCTTCTCCTTGCACGATCACCTTCTCGATCCGGCGATCCGGCACCAGCCAGATCAGCGCCCCAAGCGCGTACAACAGCTGCGAAATCCAAGCCGCCCGGAAAGCCGCCGCAATCGCGACCGCATAAGTCACCACCGAGACTTTTCCCTTCCAATCTTTCCCGACCGCTTTCTTTAGCAGCGAATCCTCAGGCTGCGACGAAATAATCTGCTGTTGCAAAATCACATAGGCAATCCCCGACATCAACAGCACCGTGCCATATAAAGCGGAAGGCGCGGCCGCCGAGAACTTTTCCCCCATCCACCCGGTCGCAAACGGTATCAGTGACAACCAGAACAGCAAATGCAGGTTCGCCCAAAGAATCCCGGCGGTCGCCTTCTTGCACGTATGCAACATATGGTGGTGGTTGTTCCAATAAATCCCCACGTACAAGAAACTCAAAACGTAGCTGGCCAATGTTGTGGACAATGGTCTCAACGCATCGAAAGTGGTCTCCTGCGGCACCTTCAATTCCAGCACCATGATCGTGATGATGACTGCGATCACCCCGTCGCTGAACGCCTCCAGCCTACCCGTCCCCATCGCGTCCTTCCCTGTTCAAAGAAACCTCCACTGGCCGATCCCCAGATCCGTCAACCATACCAGGGCGACGCAGCCTACCACGAAGCCCTGTAGCCGCGGTCTCCGAGACCGCGGGGTTTAGACGTCAGTTTTACCCATACCTGAGCCAGGTGCACCGTATTGGGCCCAAATCAGGAAATGGAATTGCGCTTCACCCATCTGCGCGGACGCTGTTGCGTCTAAATCCCGCCCTCTCTGAGAGGGCGGCTACAGGGTGGCGTTGCAGTAGAATCTTGCCATGACTCGCCTGCGTCGCATCGAGGTCCGCGATCGCATTTTCTTCATCACCTTCAATATTGCTCGCGGCGTGGCCAGCTTATCCGAGTTTGAGATGGACATAGTGCTGGCAACTCTGCAAGAACTACGAGGACCGAACAATTTCGCCCTTTACGGATATATTGTCATGCCCGACCACGCACACATCCTTCTTCACCCAAAAACCGTTCCTCTGCCAAAAATCATGCGTGACCTAAAATCCAAGACGAGTCTTTCATTGTCCAAGATCAGGAATCGTCCCGGCCCGGTCTGGCAACGCAGCTATTTCGATTTCATCTGCCGGCGAACTCGCGACTTCTCCAACAAGCTCGATTGCATCCATCAGAATCCGAAGGCCGCGGGCCTCGTCGCGCGCCCAGAAGACTGGCGCTGGTCTAGCTACCGCTACTACGCAAAACTCGGCGCCGTCTGCCTGATCCCTGATTTTATTGACTTTTCCGGCGACCCCAACGAACTCCTCTGGCCCGCGCCCCGGCGCCCCATATAGGCCCTGTAGCCGCGGTCTCCGAGACCGCGGGGTTTAGACACCGCCACTTCGCAAAACATCCGCAGAACCCAAAACTCCGACGCCAACTCCCACCCAGTTCAGGATTATGATGCCAAGCCCTGTAGCCGCGGTCTCCGAGACCGCGGGGTTTTGACACCGCCAATCCGCAAAACATCCCTAAGACGCCAAAACGCCGACTCACCCCCAGCCAGTTCAGCGTTATGATGCACCGAGCCAAAGGAGCCACTCGAGTGCGCATCGCCACACCTGGAACACTTCGCGCCATAATTCGCACTACCATTCGCAACACCGCAATCCAAGTCAGCTGCGCCGCCGTTCTAGCGCTTCTTTTCTCTATCCCCACCCACGCCGCCGACAAATCCACCGCCCCGCAACTCATCGCGCTCGCCAAATCGGCCAGCTCTACACTGCGCGACGCAATCACCACCACGTTCGACGCCAAGGATCTAAAGACAGGCACCGCCTGGATCGGCCGCGGCCCAGACTTCTTCTTCGCGATAGAGTCATCCGCAAAGCCCGCCCTCTTCCTCGACGATGCTCCCGGCCCGCAAATGCACCAACTCGCAAGTTCCAATCTCTGGTACGCCGTCGGCCGCATCGAACAACTTGGCAAACTCCATTCCTTCTACTATCTCGTCAACGGCCAGAAATTCGGCGGCCGCCTCGATCTCCCCGCCTTCACGCCCGATTCCTACCAGCAACCTGGCGTTCCCGCAGGAAAACTCTCCGACAAGATCGTTCACACCAGCAAACTCTACGACGCCATGAAAAGCGATTACTGGATCTACGTGCCCGCTCAATACGACCCCAAAACGCCAGCCGCCCTGATGGTCTTCCAAGACGGCCAGTGGTATCTCGATCGCAACGCCAACAACCCAGCCCTGAACGTGATCGACAATCTGATCGCCCAAAAGAAAATCCCGGTAATGATCGCAGTTTTCATCAGTCCGGGCGACATCACCGACTCCCCCAACACCCCCACCTTCAAATTCGTGAAAGCCTATTCCGAGAAATGGGAGCGCACCCTCAAAGACTCCATGCGCAGCACGCTGTACGACATCGTAAGCGACCGCTACCCCCGCTTCCTCCGCGATGAAGTCCTCGCCGATGTCGCCGCCAAATACAACCTGCGCAAGGACGCCTACAGCCGCGCCATCACCGGCCTCTCCTCCGGCGGGATCTGCTCCTTCAACGCCGCATGGCAAATGCCCGACCAGTTCAGCCGCGTCATCTCGTGGATCGGCAGCTTCTCCAGCATTCAATGGAAAGAAGATCCCGCCAATCCGGACGGTGGCCAGGACTACCCCGACAAAATCCTCCGCGAACCAAAGCGCAACATCCGCGTCTGGCTGCAGGACGGCTCTGAAGATCTGGATCTGCATTACGGCAACTGGCCGCTTGCCAATCTCCGCATGGCCAACGCCCTCAAGGCCAAGGAGTACGACTACCACTTCAGCTTCGGCAAAGGCACCCACAACTCCGCCCATGGCGCCGCCGAATTCCCCGCCGAAATGACCTGGTTATGGCGCGACTACGACCCCGCCAAGACCGAACAAACCTACAACCCCGATCCAGCCGAAAAATCCAAGCCACCCTACCGCGTCTCCATCACCAACCGTTCCCCCGACTAACCAATCCGAATGTAGTGGCCGGTCTTCAGACCGGCCACCGCTCTTTTCCATCAGACCCGGATTCGAACGACTCCTCAGCCATCCCGCACATTCAGCTGGACTGAATAACTAAGCAGCAGAATTTACCTTGACAGGTACGTAATGATTATGGTACCATTCTTACCTAGAGAACTGCGCCCCGCCCCCCAAGGCCGCCCAAATCATCCAGGTACCCCCCAACCCAAGCCCAAGAGGTCATGAGGATAAGGCCCGCCCGTAAACCACTATGGAAACCCTTGTAGGGGCGGGGCTTGCCCCGCCCGGGCATAAACCCGTGCACAAACCAAGGTGAAATTGACCGGGACAGATGCCAAAGCGAAGGCTTTTAGAATCAACACATACACAAGTCTATAAAAATAAACGACTTTAACCATCTTAAGAAATATAGCCTTACAAAAAACAAGGGGGGGGAGTATCACAATGGATAACAAGTAAATGCTCAGTCCAGGCAGCAAAATCCCATCCATCTCTCCGAACGCCTGAACACTCGAAAACTTTCAACTGTAAACTGTCGACTGCCCTTAGCTACTGCTTCCCAATCCAACCCCGCACGTGCCCTTCCAGCACATCAAGCGGCACCGATCCCTGCTCGAGCACCGCGTCATGAAACGTGCGCACGCTGAAATTCCCGCCCAACTTCTTCTCCGCCGCCGTCCGCAATTCCCGTATCTTCAACTGTCCCAACTTGTAAGCCAAAGCTTGTCCCGGCCACACGATATACCGATCCACTTCCACGGTAATGTCTTGATCGGTCTTCCCCGTGTTGTCCTTGAAGAATTGGATGGACTGCTCCCGCGTCCAGCCCATCGAATGCATCCCGGTATCCACCACCAGCCGCACCGCCCGCCACATCTCGTAGCTGAGCTGCCCAAATTTCGAGTACGGATCCTTCAACAATCCCAATTCTTCGCCAAGGCTCTCCGAGTACAGCGCCCACCCTTCCACAAACGCCGAGTAACCCACATGCTTCCGGAATTCCGGCACATTTTCCATCTCTTGCGCCAGCGAAAGCTGCAAATGGTGCCCCGGCACCGACTCGTGCAGCGAAAGCGACTCCATCTCGTACTTCGGGCGCGCATGCAGATTGTAAGTGTTGACGAAATAGCAGCCGGGTCTCCCTACCGCCGGCGATCCCGGCTGGTAATACGCGGTCGTCTGCGAAGGCGCCTTGAAATCCGGGATCGGGCACACGCCATACGGCAGCCGTGGCAGCTTCCCGAATTCGTGCGCCAGTTCCGGATCGATTTTCTTGGCAATGATCCGGTAGCCATTCACGAGATCATCCGGCTTCTCGTAATAAAACTGCGAGTCGGCGCGCAGAAACTCAGTGAATTCGTGAAAGCTCCCTTTGAAATTCACGGACGCGATGACTTTGTCCATCTCCGCGCGAATCCGTTTTACTTCCGACAGCCCGATTTCGTGAATCTGCTGCGGCGTCAAATCTGTCGTCGTTTGCCACCGCACGTGGAATGCGTACGCTGGGGTTCCATTGGGCAGCGCCGTTGCCGCAATGTTTTCGCGGCATGCGGGTAGGTACACCGACGCTACGTAGTCATGCAGTTTTTGAAACGCGGGCGCAACCGCGCTGGTGTAAATCTTCTTGGCCTGATCGGTCAGCCTCGTACGGTCGGCGTCGGAAAATGTGTTCGGGAACTCCGTGAACGGCTGCAGCAGCGCGCTCGCCAGCGGATCGGCCGGAATCAGGTCGGCGATCTGCTTCGGCACGTCGCGCATCGTGATTTTCGGCGGCGTGTAACCTCGCTGCAATCCCTCGCGCAGCAGTGCGATTTGTTGCTCCACCGATGCCGGCAGCGCGCTCATCCGCTTCAAAATGATTTCGTATTCCGCCACACTGTGATGCGGGGTACTCTCCAGTGCGTCCGCAGCCCCTTGCTGAATCCCTTCCATCTGGTTCAGCGGCATCCACAGGCTGCGCGGCACGACGAAACGGAACGGCAGCGGATCATCGCCATACTGCAACCCTTGCTCCGACGTCTCCAGCAGTTGCGAATACAGATCGACATTGAGTTTTTCGCTTTCTGGCAAAGCATCGCGATGAATCGATTTCAGCTCCGCTATGCTCTCGGCCAAATGCTTCTTCCTGCGGTCAATCCCCGCAGGCGAATCGTCAGTCCATCGATCATTCTGTCCAGGGTATCCGACCTGCGTCGCAACGTCCGGATACTCCTGCATCCATCGCTTCCAGTCCGCTTCGAGATACGCACGAAACTTGCGGGTCTCTTCAGTCTGCGCGTCAGCGGCCGAGCCAGCTCTTGCGTCACTCAGAATCATCATCGGAACAATCAGCAACGCGCTACCCAGGCCTATTGCTGCCATCGCAAGCATTCGTATCACGCATTCCCCCTAGCCGCCACCAAGTCCTTTTCGCGCTCTCGCGCCAGCATTACGATCAACCGCGCTGTCTCTTCCACATCCATCGCGGTGTTGTCCACGACTACTGCGTCGTCCGCGCGCACCAGCGGCGAGACTTTGCGCTCGCGGTCGCGTTTGTCACGCTCTCGAACCTCTTCCAGCACCTGTACAACGGTTAGCGTGTCGCCCTTTTCCTGGTGCTCCTTCCAGCGCCTTTCGGCGCGCACTTCCGGCGAAGCATCCAGAAAAATCTTAAGCTCCGCCTTCGGGAACACCACGGTGCCGATGTCGCGGCCCTCCATCACCACGCCACCGCCCGCGCCGGCGCGCTGCTGCTCAGCCACCAATACGTGCCGCACCCCAGCGATGGTCGCGAGCCGCGAAGCCGCCTGCGCCACTTCACCAGTACGAATTGCATCGGTGACATCCACACCATCCAAAAAGACATCGTTTTTCGATCCGGCCCGCTCTTGCTCCGGCGTTGGCGCCTTCAACTCGATATGGGTTTCGGCCGCCAGCCGCTCAAGCTGCTCTTCATTGTCGAGAGAAACTCCGTGTTGCAATGCCTTCAGAGCGAGCGCCCGATACATGGCTCCGCTGTCGAGGTATAAATATTCGAGAACGCCGGCAATGCGGCGCGCCACGCTGCTTTTCCCCGAACCTGCGGGTCCGTCAATGGCGATCGTTAGTCTGGGCATGAGTTGGCAATGGACCGCGATACTTTACTACGGTTCACGACGGCTGGTTGGGACCATGTCTTCATGGAGGACTCGGCTGGCCGGGCTAAAGCCCGGCGCCTACATTGCTTCGGAACTACTTGGCGTGGCTCTGTGTGTCGCGCCGCGCCGCGTCACTGTGGACCTTCAACTGTCGACTGTCGACTTCCTAGAAGCCCATGATGTTGTAGCCGCAATCGACGTAGATGGTCTCGCCGGTGATGCCCGAGCCGCCGTCGGAAAGCAGGAACGCGGCGGTCGTGCCGACTTCCCCAGGGTCAACGTTGCGCTTCAGGGGGGCGCGCTCTACCTGGGTTTTCAGCATCTCGCCAAATCCGGAGATTCCGCGCGAAGCCAGCGACTTGATGGGACCAGCGGAAATAGCGTTCACGCGGATCGCTTTGGGTCCGAGATCGTTGGCGAGGTAGCGAACGGTCGCTTCCAGAGCGGCTTTCGCGACACCCATGACGTTGTATCGCGGCACGACTTTTTCCGCGCCATAATAAGTCAACGTCACGATTGCGCCACCCGCCGTCATCAAAGGCAGCGCTCCGCGCGCCACCGCGATCAGCGAGTACACGCTGATATCGTTCGCGATGCGGAATCCCTCGCGCGTGGTATTGACGAAATCGCCCTTCAAGTCGCTCTCGGGCGCGAAGCCGATGCTGTGCACCAGTCCGTGCAACACACCATATTTTTCCTTGAGTTGATCAAACAACTTGGCGATCTGTTCGTCCTGCGTAACGTCACACATGAATCCCGCAGCGCCGGGCAAGTCCGCGATCAGGTCTTTGGCCTCGAGTTCCAAGCGCTCGTTTTGATAGGTGATCGCAAGTCGCCAGCCAGCCTGTTGCAGCTTCTGCGCGATCGCCCAGGCGATGCTGCGCTTGTTCGCCAGTCCAAAAATCACCGCTGTCTTCTGCGTTTCGGTCATGTCGCTCCTCAACTCAAAATCGCTCGAACGCAACCTGTAGCCGCCCTCGTGCCCTTTCGAGGGCGGGGTTTAGATCACGAATTGGCACCGCCACTACGACGAAGACGAATCGCGCCCGGGCTCGGATGTTTTGCGCTAGCCGTACAAGCCACGCTTGTAGCTCAATCTAAACCCCGCGGTCTCGGAGACCGCGGGTACAGGGCATCCTTTGGCAACGGCGGCGGCGATGTCGCACGTCGGAGGCACTGCGTCCTAAATCCGGTGGAAGGCGCGCTCGATTTCCTTTACCGAATAGCGCAGCACCACGGGGCGCCCGTGCGGGCAGCTCATCGGGCAATCTGTTTTCGCCAGAGCGCCAAGCAGCCATTCCATTTTTGTTTGGTCGAGCGGCATGTTCACTTTGATCGCCGCGTGACATGCTGTCGAAGCTGCGATCTTTGCCTGTAGCGTTTCGATGGAGATCGCCGCGTTTTCGCGCTCGATACCGTCGAGGATTTCGGTTAGCAGCTTTTCCGCGTCGCCGTTGGCTACGCCCGCAGGCACCGCCTGAATCGCGACGCTGCGCGGGCCCATGGGTTCGACCTCGAAACCGTTGGCCGAAAGCTCTTCGGCAATTTTTTCGTAGATCACCAGCTGCCGCGGCGCAAGCTCCAGAATCATGGGCATCAGCATGCGCTGGCTCTCGACTTTGCCAGCGCGCCGTGCTTCCAGATGCTGCTCGAACAACACGCGCTCGTGGGCTACGTGCTGGTCGACGATCCACAAACCTTCGCCGTTTACGGCGACGATGAAACTCGCGCTCACTTGACCGAGTGGTTTGAGATCGGCGATCTCGTCGGGATGCGGCAGCCGCGCGGGCGTTTCGCTACCTGCGGCCGCGAAGTTCGCTGCCCAGTTGGGCTCGCTGAGTGCCGGCAAGGATGCCGGCGCTACCAGTCCGGCGGCGAAGGAAGAGCCGGAATCGAAGCTGAATCGTTGCGGGACTGGGCGCTGCGGGGCGCCGGCTAGGTCGAAACCACCGTCTGAGCCTACGCCGGAGCCGAGGCCGATTTCTTGCAGTGCTGGAATGACGGCTCGCGGGACTTCGATGCCGTTGCCGGGCGTGATTTGGGCCGTGTCGCCAGCGGCGCCATCCGATTCGGAACCATTCATCGGCGTCGCCAAGGACGTGGCGCCCACTCCCGCCGCAGCTGCGAAGCTGGCGATCGGCCTTGCTCCCATGAGCACCTGGCGAATAGCGTCGCGCGTGAAGTCGTGCACGAATTGCGAACGGCGAAAGCGCACTTCGATTTTTGCGGGATGCACGTTGACGTCAACTTCGTCGTACGGCATCTCGATGAAGAGCAGCGTCGCAGGAAAAACATTGCCGGGAAGGATGTTGCGATAGGCTTCGTGAATGGCGTGGAGGATGAGGCGGTCGCGGACGAGGCGGCGATTCACGAAAACATAGATGCCGTTGCGGTTGGGGCGCTGGATTTCAGGGCGCGATGTGAAGCCGTAGACGCTGATTCGGGCGCTCTCTTCGCTTGGTTCAAGCTCGGGCTCGGTGATGGCGGCGCGAAAGGCTGCGGAAGCCGTAGGGATCTCGACAAGTTCGTCGAGCGCTTGTTTGCCGAAGAGTTGATAGACACGATCGGAGAGCCGCTCGACTGGGGCGCAATCGACGATTTGCTGCGTGGGGGTCGAGAGGATGAATTGTTTGGCCGGGTTAGCGAGCGCGTAGTGCGTGACCAGCGAGGCAATGTGGCCCAGCTCGGTGGTTTCCGACTTTAGAAATTTGCGTCGCGCCGGCACGCTGTAAAAAAGATCGGCGACGCTAACGGTTGTTCCGGCGGGGAGACCTGCAGATTTTACGCCGACTAATTTTCCGCCGGCAAATTCAACGCGAGTGCCTTCGGGTTCGACGGCGTCGCGTGTTTCGAGGAGGAGGCGCGAGACCGCGGCGATGGTCGGCATCGCTTCGCCGCGAAAGCCCAACGTCGCGATCGACATCAAATCGTCCGCCGAGCGCAGCTTGCTGGTGGCGTGACGCTCAAAGGCCAGCAGCGCATCGTCGTGGGTCATGCCGTGGCCATCGTCGATGACGCGGATCATGCGCTTGCCACCGGCTTCGACCTCGACGCGGATGGCCTTCGCGCCGGCGTCCAAAGCGTTTTCGAGCAGCTCCTTCACGACGGACGCGGGGCGCTCGACGACCTCGCCCGCGGCGATGCGGTTGGCGACGGCTTCCGGGAGAATGCGAATGCGGCTCATATGCCCCTTGTTGCCCTATCTTATGTCGGAGCTAAAGTTCCGACCCCTAAAATCTCGGGCCGTTCGAGCTAAAGCTCGATCGCTAACTTACGCGACAATCGGAACTCATGTTCGGCTTTAGCTCGCCATGGTCGATGCTCGAACGCATTTCATTTGTGCCCCTGGGACGTACCCGCGTCGGGCTTGATGGCTATGCCTAGTTGGTCGAGCTGGTCTTTGTCGACGGAGGATGGGGACTCGGCCATTAGGTCTTGGGCGGCTGTGGTTTTGGCGAAGGCGATTACTTCGCGGATGCTCTTTTCGTTGGCTAGCAGCATGACTACGCGATCGAGGCCTAACGCTATCCCACCATGCGGCGGAGTGCCGTACGTTAGCGCGTCGAGGAAGAAACCGAAGCGGCGGCGGGTTTGTTCTTCGGTTAGGCCCAGGGCTTTGAAGAGGCGGGCCTGGATGTCTTGGCGATGGATTCTTATGCTGCCGCTGCCGAGTTCGACCCCGTTCAGGACCAGGTCGTAGCCTTTGGAGCGGACTTCCCAGGGGGCGGATTCCAGTTTTTCCAGGTCTTCGTCGACTATGCCGGTGAAGGGATGTTGAGCGCTGACCCAGGCTTTTTCGGATTCGCTCCATTCGAATAAGGGGAACCCAGTGAGCCAGAGAAATTTCCATTGCGTCTTGTCGATTTGGTTCAGGGCTTCGCCTAATTGGAGGCGCAGTTGGCCTGCCACTAGCGCGGCGGCTTCGGTGCCTTTGATTTGGGTTTTGGCGGAGACGGCTACGACTAGATCGCCCGTCTTGGCTTCGCAAGCTTTCGCCAGTTTCGTTACGTTTTCCGGGCCGATCAATTTTTCGACTGTCGATGTGGTGCCTTCAGCGGATAGTTTGACGAAGTATGCACCTTTGGCTCCGGCGGATTTTGCTTTCTCGGTCAGCTCGTCGAGTTGCTTGCGCGAATAGTTTGCTGCGCCTGGAGCGGCGAAGGCGAAGACATTGCCTTCGATCTGTAATTTTTCTTTGGCTTCTTGCGGAAAGCAGTCGGTGACTTCGTGAAGTTCCATACCGAAGCGCAGGTCGGGCTTGTCGCTGCCGTACTTTCGGATGGCGTCTTTGTAGAGCATGTGCGGGAACGGTGCGATGGCTTTGACTGCGGCGACGGCGCAGGCGCGGACCATCACTTGCTCCATCACGTGGAAAATGTCTTCCTGGCGGGGGAAGGACATTTCGACGTCGAGCTGCGTGAATTCCAGTTGGCGGTCGGCACGCTGGTCTTCGTCGCGGAAACATTTTACGATTTGGAAGTAGCGGTCCAGGCCGCCGATCATCAGGATTTGCTTGAAAATCTGTGGCGACTGCGGCAACGCGTAAAACTGGCCGTGATGGACGCGGCTGGGAACGAGAAAATCGCGCGCGCCTTCCGGAGTGGAGCGTGTCAGCATGGGCGTTTCGATTTCGAGGAAGCCCATCTCGTCCATAGTTTTGCGAATTTCGAGCAGGACCTTGTGGCGCAGCGCCAGGTTGCGATGCGGTCTCGGGCGGCGGAGATCGAGATAGCGATAGCGCAGGCGCGTTTCTTCGGCGGCGTTAATTTCGTCTTCGATCGGGAAAGGTGGAGTTTTTGCGTTGTTCAGAACGTGCAGCTTCGTGGCGACGATTTCGATTTCGCCGGTGGCCAGTTCGGGATTCGCTTTCTGGCGCTGGATTACTTTGCCTTCGACCGCGACTACGTATTCGCTGCGAACGTGTTCGGCTTTGGCGTGGGCTTCGGGTTGGGTTTCTTTGTTGAAGACGACCTGAACGATGCCGGTGCGGTCGCGGACGTCCAGGAAGAGGAGATTGCCGAGGTCGCGGCGCTTGGCTACCCAGCCTAGGACTACGGCGTCTTTGCCGGCGTCGGTGGCGCGCAGGGCGCCGGCGTATTGGGTGCGGGTTAGATTGCCTAGGAAATCTAGCAAGGTCGTGGTCCTTTTTCGGGTCTCGCGTTCGTGGTTACGTGCGAAATCTATTGTACGTTGAGATCCTTCGACTATGCTTGTCGCATAGCGTCGGGATGACAATTGCCGGCTGTGCTGCAAAATCGCCTTTTGTGGCGTTGGTACTACGACGGTTTACGCCACGGTCACTTTGAAGCGGGCACAGACAAGAGTGTCTGTGCTACTTTGGCGGGTCTAAAGACCCGCCGCTACATCCGGCCGATACCCTTACGACGATTTGCGCAGGTGCTCGATTAAGGCTGGCTCTGGCAGCTTTATTTGCGCGCCGTCGTCCAGTGTTTTCAGCGTCCAGAGGCCTTCGGTGACTTCGTCTTCGCCGAGAATCAGGGCGAATTTTGCGCCTAACTTGTCGGCTTGGCCCAGGGCCTTGCCAAATTTTAGTTCACTCGGAGGTAATTCTACGCTGAAGCCGGCGTTGCGGAGGTCTTTTGCGGCGCGGACGGCGGTGGCGTAGGTGTTTTGGCCCATCCAGGCGATGTAAATAAGAAGTGGCGAGTGGCGAGAGGCGAGTGGCGAGTTTGCGGATGCGGCTCGCGCTGCGCGCTCCGGATCGGCTTCGGATTGGCGGGCTTGTTCTTGCAGCGAGAGGATCAGGCGGTCTTCGCCGATGGCGAAGCCGATGCCCTTTGTTGGCGGGCCGCCCAGGAGTTCGACCAGGCCGTCGTAGCGGCCGCCTCCGCAGACTGCGTTTTGCGAGCCCAGGCCTGGGGCGGTGATTTCGAAAGTCGTGCGCATGTAGTAGTCGAGGCCGCGGACCAGGCGCCAGTTTTCGCGATAGATGATGCCGCGGAGTTGGAGTTGTTGTTTCACGGCGGCGTAGTGGGCGGCGCATTCGGGGCAAAGGTGATCGGCGATTTTGGGGAGCTTGGCTATGATGGGTTGCTCGGATTCGAGTTTGGAGTCGAGGACGCGGAGAGGGTTGGTGTCGATGCGACGCTGGGAGTCTGGGCCTAGCTTGTCTTTCACTTGCGTCAGGGCCGCGCGGAGTTTTTCGACGTAGGCTGGACGGCAGTTTGGGGCGTTGTGGCCGATCGAATTTATGTCGAGCTCGATGCCTTTCAGTTCGAGCTTGCCGAAGAAGGTCATCAGCATTTCGATGAGTTCGGCGTCGATGGCTGGGGCGTCTTGACCGCCAAGGACTTCCGCGCCGATTTGGTAGAACTGGCGGTAACGGCCTTTTTGCGGGCGCTCGCGGCGGAACATCGGGCCGGTGTAGTAGAGCTTTACGGGTTGCGGGAGTTGCTGCATGGAGTGCTCGATGTAGGCGCGGCAGACAGAGGCGGTGGCTTCGGGGCGAAGGCTGATCGTGCGACCTGGTACGCTCTCTTCCATAGAACTCGGATCATATCCACTCGCAAACGTGTACATCTCCTTGGAAACTACGTCGGTTTCTTCGCCGATAGAACGTGCGAACAATTCTGTCGGCTCGAAGATCGGGACGCGGATTTCGCCGAAACTGAAGGTACGGAAGACTTCGTGGGCGGTTTGCTCGACGTGATTCCAGAGGGCGGTTTCTGGGGGGAGGAGGTCGCGGGTGCCTTTTATGGCTTGGAATTTGGATTTGTTGCTCACGGTCGCGGCCCGGGAGAGATTCCTCGACTGCGCAGGCCGACGCGTTCATAGAAAATGAACGCGGAAGAAAAAATCGGTCTGCTCCGCTCGGAATGACAGTTTGGTGATGGTTCGCGAGTCGGCGACGAGTTCAACGGGAAAAGCGCCCGCCACGCTTCGTGGCTCAGCGTAAATGGTCGGCGGCCGCTACAACTGCACGTTCTCGTCACGATATCGGTTCCTCGCGGTAGATATTTTTGTAGGTTACGTAGCGCTTGGCGTATTCGTCGATGGCGGCTTGGTCGACGGGCGTCAGGGTGCGCTTGATTTTGCCGGGGTGGCCTACCACTAGACTGTTTGGGGGGATTTCTGTGCGCTCGAGGATCAGGGTGCCTGCGGCTACTATGCTGCCTTCGCCGATGGTCACACCGTTCAGGATGATGGAGCCCATGCCGATCAGGCAGCGATTCGCGATCGTGCAGCCATGCAGCGTAACGCTGTGGCCTATCGTTACATCGTCGCCCAGGATGAGCGGGTATTCGTCGCGCATTACGTGGAGGACGCTGGCGTCTTGGATATTTGTGCGGGCGCCGATGCGGATATAGTTTACGTCGCCGCGAATGACCGTGCAGGGCCAGACGCTGGAGTCTTCGCCGATGACTACGTCGCCGATGATTACGGCGGCGGGGTCGATGTAGGCGGAGGCGGCGATTTCTGGGCGCTTGCCGCGATAGGGTCGGATCATGCTGTCGGTGTGTCCTCCAAGAAATTTACCACAGAGGGCGCGGAGTTCGCAGAGAGGACAAGCGAAAATCGGATGAGGATCGGCGTGTACCGGAAGCGATACGGCTGAGACCTGTGGCAACGGGCACAGGCAGGAGTGCCTGTGCTACTTAATCGATGGTGACGGTGGGGCCTTGCGTTGTTGAGCCTAGTTCGGCTAGGCGGGCGGTTACGGCGTGGGCGACCCCGTAGAGGCTTTTTGCTACTGGGGAGTCTTTGCCTTGGGCGGCTACTGGTTTGCCGGTGTCGCCGCCTATGCGGATGCGGGGGTCGATTTCGATTTCGCCTAGGACGGGGACGCCGTATTCGCGGGCGGTCTTGGCGCCCTCGCCGTGGCCGAAGATGTCGATGGGCTTGTCGCAGTGAGGGCACGTGAAGGTGCTCATGTTTTCGACTACGCCCAGGACTTCTACGTTTACCTGGCGGAACATTTCGATGGCTTTTCTGACGTCGGCTAACGCGACTGTGGACGGCGTCGTTACGACTACCGCGCCTGTGACCGCTACCGTTTGGATTAGCGTTAGCTGTACGTCGCCTGTGCCTGGGGGGAGATCGATCAGGAGATAGTCGAGTTCGCCCCAGATTACGCTGCGCAGGAATTGCGTGATGATGCTATGGAGCATGGGGCCGCGCCAGATCATGGGCTTGTCGCCGGGATTGAGCAGGCCCATCGAGATCATTTTTATGCCTTGGACTTCTACTGGGTAGATGCGCTTTTCGGCGGTGGCTCTGGGCTCTTCCAGCGTGCCCAGCATGATGGGGACGTTGGGGCCGTAGACGTCGGCGTCGAGCAGGCCTACTTTGTGGCCTAGTTTCGCGAGGGCCAAGGCTAGGTTTACCGCTACCGTGGTTTTGCCTACGCCGCCTTTGCCGCTGGCTACCGCGACTAGATTTTTTACGCCGGGGATTGGATAGCGTTCTGGCATTGGTTGGGGGGCTGGTCCTGGCGGCATTTTGTTTTTCCTTTGTGGTGGCGGAGCTTATCGCTCGAATTTTGTGCAACGTTTTGTTTTGCGCTTGCGTGTCGTCTAAACCCCGCCCTCTCGGAGAGGGCGGCTACAGGCTTCCTATCTTAATTCGAAGAGAGATTCCTCGACTGCGCAGGCCGACGCGTTCACAGGAAGTGAACGCGAAAGAAAAAATCGGCCCGCTCCGCTCGGAATGACAATTTGGGTGTTTTGCGCAAGTGTGGCCGGCTGGGTCGGGGCGCTGGTGGGTAACTTCACGGACGAATTGGTTTGTCGAGACCAAGCGCAGCAGTGCTGCGCCCCTAGAAGGGTTCGGCCGCTCGTCATGAGTTGATGCCGTGGCATTTTTTGTATTTTTTGCCGGAGCCGCAGGGGCAGGGGTCGTTGCGGCCTACTTTGGCGGCGGCGCGGACTGGCTTTGGTGGTTCGGCCTGGGCCGCGCCGGTTTGATACTGCAAATCCTTTTGCTGGCGCTGCTGTTTGCGTTCGAGCTGGCGAGCTACGTCGGGCAGGCGTTGCGGTGGAGGCTCCGATGCGCGAGCGGCGGCGCTGGCTACAGCTGCTTGCGCGCCACCGGTACGCTGTGGGAGCGCTTGCGTGCTTGGCGCGGGCGGAAGCGGAAGCTCGGGGCGCGGCTGAACCGCTTGGCCGGGCTGCTCGCCTTGCTGAATCTGGATGTGGTAGAGGTAGCGGATGGTTTCGTTGTCGATGCGCGCCATCATGTCTTCGAAGAGGACGAAGGCTTCCTTCTTGAACTCGACAATCGGATCTTTCTGGGCGTAGCCACGGAGGCCGATGCCTTCTTTCAGGTGGTCGAGGGAGAGGAGATGGTCTTTCCATTGCGAATCGACTACGTCGAGGATGATGCGACGCTCGAGCCAGCGCATCAGGTCAGCGCCGAATTGCTTTTCTTTTTCTTCGTAGCGCTTGACGACAGCTTCGGCCGTGGCGTCGGCCAGTTGATCGTGGGTTAGCGCGGTTGGATCGGCGTCTGCGGCTTTTGCGTCTACGCCGAATTGCGCGTTTACTTCCGCTAGAAATTGCGTGGTGTTCCACTGGTCGGGATGCTGCTCGCGGGGGCAGTACGTGTTCACGAGCTCGCGGGCTACATCTTCGGCGATGCCCAGAACGTAGTCGCGCTGGTCCTTGCCTTCGAGCGCGGAACGACGGATGGCGTAAATCGTCTCGCGCTGCTTGTTCATCACGTCGTCGTATTCGAGAAGGTGTTTGCGAGCGTCGAAGTTTTGCGCTTCGACGGATTTTTGCGCGTTTTCGATGCGACGGGAGATCAGGCCGGACTCGATGGGAACACCCTCGGTCATGCCCAAGCGGAACATCAGGGCTTTTACGCGCTCGCCGCCGAAGATGCGCATGAGGTCGTCTTCGAGCGATAGGAAGAAGCGTGAGGAGCCGGGGTCGCCCTGGCGGCCGGCGCGGCCACGAAGCTGGTTGTCGATGCGGCGGGCTTCGTGGCGCTCGGTGCCGAGGATGTGAAGTCCGCCTAACGCTACGACTTCGTCGTGCTCGGCTTTGCACTGCTGCGCGAAGTCCTCGTACATCGGCTTCCACTGGTCGGCGGGGACTTGAAAGATCTTGCCTTCGTGCTGAAACAGAACCATTGGCGCGGCGATCGGCTGCGCAACTTCGCCTGTGGCGTTGATGCTCGCACTCTCGGCGGGGATGACGGCGGGCGCGGAAGCGTACGGCATGGCCATTTTGTTTTTCAGGAAATGATCGCGGGTCATCTGCTCGGGATTGCCGCCGAGGAGAATGTCGGTGCCACGGCCGGCCATGTTCGTAGCCACGGTTACGGCGCCTTTGCGTCCGGCTTGCGCGACCACGCGCGATTCGCGCTCGTGCTGCTTGGCATTGAGAACCTGGTGCGGGATGCCTGCCTGTTTCAGAATGTCGGCGATGGCTTCGGATTTTTCGATCGAGATGGTGCCGACGAGAACCGGCTGACCGCGCTCGTGGAAATGGCGGATGCCGTTGGCGTAGGAATCGTCTTCCTGCATGATGCCGTTGGCCACCGCGTGGAATTTCTCTTTTTCGGTGCGATAGACCACGTCGGGATATTCCTTGCGGATCAGTTCGCGGTTGGTCGGAATCACGACGACATCGAGATTGTAGATCTTGGCGAACTCGGCGGCTTCCGTTTCCGCGGTGCCAGTCATGCCCGAGAGCTTCTTGTACATGCGGAAATAATTTTGGAAGGTGATGGTTGCGAGGGTCTGGTTCTCGCGCTCGATCTTGACGTTTTCTTTTGCCTCGACGGCCTGGTGCAAGCCATCGGACCAGCGGCGGCCGGGCATCTGGCGGCCAGTGAACTCGTCCACGATGATGACTTCGCCGTCTTTCACGACGTAGTCGACATCGCGCTTGTAGAGCGCGTGCGCGCGCAAGGCCTGGTAAACGTGATGAATCACTTCCATGTGCGCTGGGTCATACAAGTTGCCGAGGCTGAGCAGGCGTTCGCATTTGCTGACGCCATCTTCGGTGAGCGTCGCCTGGCGATGTTTTTCGTCGAGTGTGTAGTCGATGTCCTGGATCAGCTTGGGGATGATTTTATCGATCTTGTAGTACTTGTCGGTCGATTCTTCAGCGGGACCCGAAATGATCAGCGGGGTGCGCGCTTCGTCGATGAGGATGGAGTCGACTTCATCGACGATCGCGAAGTGATGGCCGCGCTGAACGCAATTCGCGAGGTCGTACTTCATGTTGTCGCGGAGATAGTCGAAGCCGAACTCGTTGTTGGTGCCGTAGGTGATGTCGGCGCCGTAGGCAGCGCGGCGTTGCTCGTCGTCGAGATCGTGTACGATGACGCCAACGGAGAGACCAAGTCCGCGATAGAGGGCGCTCATCCATTCGGCGTCGCGGCGGGCGAGGTAATCGTTCACGGTGATGATATGAACGCCACGTCCGGCGAGCGCGTTCAGGGCGGCGGGTAGCGTGGCGACGAGCGTTTTGCCTTCGCCGGTTTTCATTTCAGCGATTTTGCCGTCGTGCAGGACCATGCCGCCGATCAGTTGCACATCGAAATGGCGCATGTTCAGGAAGCGGCGGCCGGCTTCGCGGGCCAGCGCGAACGCTGAGACCAGCACGGGCTCGAACGCCTTCTGCATCAGGTCGCGGAAGGTAGGTTCGCTAGGATCGGCATCCTTGAGAGGCTCCTGAACCTGCTCTTTCAGGGCGAGAAAACGCAACTTGAGATCTTCGTCGCTGAGCGTCTTGATTTCGGCCTCGAGCGCGTTGATGGCCGCAACCAGCGGCTGCAATTTCTTGACGTCGCGCTCATGCTTGGTGCCGATAAATCGCGCGATGACGCCGTCTACGAGCTTTGCTGCATCCATGAATAGTTCGCCGTTTCCTGACGGTATTCGACCGCGCCGGAGCCCTACGGCCCGGCATTAGATGAACCGCGCAATACTTTATTCTATCTGTTTCGATGCGCCGACGCCAAAAATGTGGCGGAAAGGTGCGGATAGCCGGTCTCAAGACCGGCCACTACGTCGGCACGCGGCCGCTATCCGCTTGGTCGGGTCACGGAAATTTCTAGCGCGAGCGGGTTGCGACTGGCACTGGCGTGTCGGACGGCACTAGCGTATCGTCCTTAGCCACTGAGGAGCTGGGCGATGCCAAGCTGTCGGCGAGGAGGCGTCGCAGGCGGCTGCGTTCGTCGAGGTTCATGTCCACAATTTCGAAGGCCATGTCCTGGGCGCGATAGTCACGCATGAGCGCGGTGGCCTGCAGGTTGCGCATGCCGACTTGAAACTTGAGTTGTACTGGCGTTCCGGGGGCCAAGTGTCGGCTGATGGTGGCGACACCGCCCGTAAGGCTGGCGGTCTTGATCTGCAACCTGCAGGCCTCTTTCAGGTTGGTGCTGACCGCCGTAACCGGCTTATTCAGTCGCACGCGCTTGTGGCGCCGCTGGCGGACGAACTTGCTGTTGGGCGTCATTTCGAGTGGGGCAAGGGTCAGATCGGACTTGTCGAGGCTGCTGTAGGGTAGAAACGCGATAGCCCACGTCGGGTCCAGTCTTTCGAGCGCTTGCCATGCGGCGATGCGAAGTTCTTGCGGCTGAACCCAACCCATAAATTTCTTTGCTTCGACGATGCGTTTTAGCGCGGTGATGGACTCCGGAGCGTTAATGCGGCCCAAAGCTTCCACTGCTTTGACGCGGAGATAGATCCCGGCTCCGGCAGGCAAGTCGCCATCGGCGATCGTGAGCAGGCGGGGGAGGGCGTCGCGATCTTCGGTGACACCGATTTCGTCGATGGCCAGAGGCATGACCAGAGGATCGAGGTGATCGAGCAACTCCAGCAAAATGCGGCAGCGGCCTGGGGCACCGCTGGCGGAGATCTGGCGCAGAACGCGGTCCTGTGAAGTGCGCGGAAAATCCTTCATGCGCGAAGGCAGGAACACTTGCACGGCTTGTGAGTCGAGCCTACAGAGCAAGCCCACCATTTCGACAGCCTCGGCGACGGTCCCGCCGCGCACCGTGCTGCGCAGAAACTGCACGCCTTCTTCACCGAGATCGGCGGCGAGGTTGGCGACGTGCTCGGCGTCATCGCGCAAGCTGCAGCGGTTGAAACGAGTGGAGAGCTGCTCCATCGTGGCTTGCGGCAGCAATTTCAGGACACTGGTTAGACCTGCGACCGCTTGGCGCGCACGCAAGGCTTCGTCGACAAATTCGGGAACGCGCTCCTCGATGCCCATCTTTGCGCGGAGGCTGCGCGCGGTGCCGGGTCGCTGCGCTTCGACGCCCGAGAGCAGGTCGAGCGCCTGTTCCATCGCTGGGTAGCTGCGGCTGGTGGCGGCTTCCTGGCTTAGGCGGACGAACGCTGCACTGACCAGGCCTTGCAGTTCGGCATCCTGCTCGACGTTCAAACGCAGGCCGAGATGCTGCAGTGCTGCGATCAGCAGCTTTGGATCGACTCTGGCGTACAACTCCGCCATCTGCGAAAGGCCAGCTGCGGTTTTCTTGCGGGCGTCGCTTTCGTCACTGTCGGCGCACGCAGCGTAGTTCTGCAGGACGCTGATCGCGTCTGCAATATTGCCCTGCTCGATCAGCTCAGCGACGTAAGACTGCACGTTGCGTGGGGGGATGCACCACGCCTCGGTGGAGAGTAGTACGGTGCGCTTGCCGCTTTCCGGAACGGCCGCCCAGAACTGGCGGTCCAAAATCTCACTGTGCGACTCCACCATGATGCCCGCATCGCTCATCTTGTCTTCGTGAGCGCCCAGAATCTCGCGCAAGGCTTCGATTTCCTGGTTCATGCGGTCGAGCATCTGGCGGACCGCGTTGACCTTCACTTCCCCTTTCTCGTAGCGTTCCAAGGCGAAACGAATCGCCAGGTGTTCGGCGAGTTGCACCAGCATGGACTGATCCGGCTTGGTGTCTGGCGCATGCGCGGCAATTTCGGCGAGCGCCGCTTTTAACGTGTCTTGCGCGCGGCCGGGTAACTGTGACATCTGCTCGTGGAACGCACCTGCGGCGGCCATTCCGGTACCACCGCCCGCGCCGACCTGGCCCATGCTGGTCAGCGCGCTGAGAATACCGAGAATTTCGTCTTCCGTGGGCTCGCCAGTTACACGCCGGCCCGACCCCGAGCCCGTTCCCCGACCGATGCCCGAACCAGTTATGCCAGAGCTAATGCCAGAACTAGGGGGTAAAAACAGAGCCGGTGAAGCGTCGGCGACCGGACCGGTGAAGAAGTTCGGGTCGGCGCCCGGTTCATTGGATTGCGCGGGCCCTTCTTCGCTTCCTGCAACGCGATGGTAGTAACCACCACTTCCGCCAGCGACTCCCGCTCCAGCGCCGCCAGCCACTCCGGCGCCGCCTCCGTTGCCGGACCCCGGGCCGTTTCCTGAACCACCGGATTCTCCCCCCGATCCGCTGCCGCCACCACTTCTCGATCCTTGTGCCGCCGCAATCATCTCCAGCAGCTTCTGCGGGTCGTTCAGCCACTCCTTGAATTGCTCCTGGTCCTCGCCCAGCGTCGAGACCGCTAGTTGCGCTGCCACGCTGGCGTCCCGGAAGCGCGAGTCCGTGGCCACAAAACAGATCTCGTTGATGCGAATTCCTTGAGCGCCAGCCAACGCGGACTTCAGTTGCGCGGCTAACTCCGCGGGTTTCGCTTTGCCCGTAGGAAATGCCCGCGCAAAGCGGCCCAATTCCTCTTCGGTGACGGATGGAAAGAACTGCAAACTGGCGAGGCCGGCCGCGGAAAGAAGCTGCGCAAACTGCTTTTCGGCAGGGGAACCTTCGAGCGGCACTCCATCCAATAGAAGCTGACTCCCAGTGGCACCGAGCAGCAAACCGCCTTCGGTGCCAACAGGGATTGCCGCGCGCAGTTCGTGCCACGCGGTGTCGAGGTGCTCAATGGTGCGGGTGTGCTCGTAACCGTATAAGCGGGCGAACTTCAGGAGAATGTTCAGACTTCTTACGAATGCCCGGCTTGCAGTCGTTTTTGGATCCGCTACTTTCATTGCCCTCCGCCGCCTGCGCCGACGCCTGGGACTAGTTCTGGGACTACCGCACTAGTACCCTAGAGGCCGCAACGTACTCCAGCAATGGTACATAGGTTCCATATGCCGCAATCATCATGCGACCCACGGCCGGGAATCCACCTGTCCGACCGGACGGGTGCCCAATGGGGAAAAGCAGGGAGGGGGCGGCGCGAATCGCTTGCGCCGCGTTATATTCCACAGAATCTACGATTTCCACAGCACCTGCAACGTCGTTTCAGGCCGCCTCCGATCCTCTTTCGGCGCCTAGTTCCTCAGCATGGCGACGCGCCCGCGGCGCCGCGTCCGGTTCGTCGCCTGCGCTGCCATGGGTAAACCGCCCAACTCCATCAGCAGCTTGCGCAGCTTGGAACGATCATCAAGATCCATCTCGACGAATTCGAAGGCCATCGCTTGCGGGCGCGCACCACGTACGATGGCCTGGGCCTTGATGGGACGCATGCCGTGCGTAAACCGCAAGGACAGGAGCGATCCGGGGGCCAAATGGCGGTCTCCCGAACCGATGCCGCCGCCTAGATTCAGCTCGGGTATCGCCAAGTGGATGTTTTCGCGCAAGTTGGTGGTGCTGGCGCTGAGGTTGCGCGAGAGCTTAAGGCGCGCATAACGCCGCTGACGGATCACGGAGGCATTCGGATCAGGATCGGTGGGTTCCAAGGTGAGGTCCTTGCGATCGAAGCCGCTGGGCCCCAGCTTTTGAAGGGCCATGGTTGCGTCCACGCGCATGAGTGCTTGTGCCGCGGCGATTCGCAATTCGTCGGCATAGCTCCAACGCCACAGTTGACGGGCTTCCATCATCTGCTGGAACAAGGGCGCGGCGGCGGAGGCCCGTAAGCGGCCCAGCGCTTCAATGGCTTTCACCCTGGTGAACCCCGACGTCGCATGGTCCTCGGCAAGTTCGAGAAGCTTGGGGATGCACTCGGGATGCCCGCTCATACCCATCTCATCGATGGCCAGCGGGCGGATCATGACGTCCAGAGAATCGTAGAGGGTGACCAGGAGCTGAACGCGGTGCTCGACAGGCGCTGATGAAAGCTGGCGAACGATGCGGTCGTGCGCGGTGCGCGGCCATTGCGACAGGCGCACCGGAAGAATTTTCGCAACCGCGTCCGGAGAAAGCTGCGTCAATAGCCCCACGGTTTCCGCAGCCTCGGCGGCAGGCGCAGTCTGCAAAGTTTCTACCAGGCGGTTGGTGGCTTCTTCGCCAAGCGCGCGCACGATTTCACCCAACAATTCGCAATCTTCGCGGAAACCGCAATGCCCGAAGCGATTGGTGACGTAGTGCAGCGTCGTCTTGGGCATCAACGCCAGAATTTCCACCATGCCGTCGGCGATGTGACCGCTTCGCAGCGCTTCCTCCACGAATTCCGGCATGCGCTCTTCCGCACCGATGCGCGGCCGGAGGCTTTGTGTGGAGCCGGGGCGTTGCGCTTCGACGCTGTCGAGCGAAGCCAGCGCTTGTTGCATCGCCGGATAGCAACGTTTTGACGCCGCTTCCTGGCTCAGTCGCACAAACGCAGCGCTGATCAACGTCTGGAGCTCCGGTTCGCGTTCGATCGCCAACTGGCTCCCCAAGCGGCGAATGCCATCCATCAAGGCACTTCCGTCGCCGCTGCCATACAGTTCGGCGAGATCGGAGAGTCCGATGGCCGTCGTGCGGCGCGCCTCGGGATTCTCCAGCCCGACGCACGCAGCGTACTTCATCAGAATCTCGTTCACCGTCTTGAGCTCGCCGCGGCGCAACATGTCTTCGAGATACGCGCGCACGTTGCGGGGAGGGACGCACCAGGCCTCGTCGGAAATGAGGACTTCCTTTTTGTTTTCGTCGGGTACTTGTTCCCAGAATTCCTGGTCGAGCAGCTCGGTGTAGGACTGTACCTGCAGCCCCGCGTTCGCCATCATCTCTTCCTGGGTTCCCAAAATCTTGCGCAGCCCTTCGATCTCGGCGTTCATGCGGTCCAGCAATTGTTTGACGGCGTTTACGCGCAGCTCGCCGCGCTCGTAGCTGTCCAGCGCAAAGCGTATCGCCACGTGCTCCGCCAGTTTCAGGAGCATCGGCTTGTCCGCTTTTTCGGTGGGCGCCTGTGCGGCTAGACCAGCCAGCGCTTGCTGCAGCGTGACTTGCGCGCGCACCGGCAATGCGCTGAGCCGCGCCTGAAAGTGAGGGACTTCGTTGCGGGCTTCTGGATCCTTGCGGGATTTGCCGAGTTGGGCGAACAGCGCAAGCATCTGCCGAACGTCGTCTTCGGCTACTGCGTAGCCTCCTTGTCCACCCACACCACCAACGCCAGGCACGCCGAACTCCGAGCCCCCGACGGTGGTGGTCGTCGCATGCAGAAGCGCTGACGCCGTGAGCCATTTCCCTACTGGTCTTGCGTCACCTCCGGGCATCCCCCCGGGACCTGGCAACGAACCCGCTACACCGACGGGCACGGACGAACCGGTGCCAACAGAGGTCCCACCGGATCCCTTACCCGCGCCAAAACCCCCGCCAACTCCGCCACTACCGCTTGATCCTCCTGCGGAGCCCCCACCTGCACCGGATCCAGCGCCCGTATCCCACAGCGTGCCACCACCACCGCTGCCTCCGGCGCCCCCACCTGTACCCGTCCCAGGCCCTAATCCGCCGCCACCTGGCCCACGGCTACTTTCGGCAGCGAGAATCATTTGCAGCAGCTTGTTGGGATCGTCGAAGAAATCCCTGAACTTGTCGCCTTGCGCGCCCAAAACCTTGGCCGTCAGATTCGCGGCCATCTTGATTCCGGCCACCGAGGAATCTTCCGCCACATAGCGGATTTCGTTAATCTTGATGCTGGTGTCGCCTGCTAAAGCGGATTTCAATTGCTCCGCCAGCGCCGTAGGCTTGGCGTTGCCGCTGGGAAAGCCGCGCACGAACCTCGCGAATTGAGGTTGCGTGGTGGTGGTGCCGAAATGAATGCTGGCGATACCTGAAGTGGCGAGCAACTGCGCGAAACTGCGTTCCCCGGCTGCGGCGCCAAGCGGCACACCATCCAGCAATATCTGGTTGCCGGAAGCTCCGAGCAGCAATCCGCTGCCGCCGCTCTCATCTATAGCGGATTTCAGTTCTTTCCACGCGGTCTCGAATTGCGCCCCGGTTCGGGCGTGTCCGAATTCATAGAGGCGTGCGAATTTCAGCAGGATGTTCAGGCTCCGCACAAAGGCCCGGGCCGCCGCTCTTGTATCGCCGCTCATAGGTTACGTTCTGAGGAGGAAACGCACTCCCACCTTCTTAACATACCTACGTATTACAGTAGGTTGACCGGTGACCCCAGACAAGTCTGAGAATCGGACTTGTACCCTTCTCAATAACAGCAATCTCGATGCAGCAGTTCACATGCCCTTCCCGCAGGAAGTAACCTACTCGGTACCGGTTCCTCCCAGGCAACTCGGCTTTCGTCTTCGTTGCTCCTTGGTGCGCGGCACCCTACAATAGGCGCGAATCGTCGATCTGACCGTCGGACGACGCGCGCAACGCGGTCGCCCGGCGAAGTTTGTAGAAAATCCTGTAGCCAGTTTGCGGATGAAGTATGACGGACCAGCCCCAATCCAACCGATTCAAAGCGGACATGCCGGAGATTCCGGGTGTTGCCGTTGCAGGTGCGCAGCGCCCGGGTATAGCCGCCAATCCCACGGTGCGCCTGGTCGCGGGCCTGGTAGTCGTTCTCGTTATCTGCCTGCTGGGCTCGCGCTGGTTTCTACGCCCAAAACACGTGGAGGAACCCCCGGCAGCGCCTGTACCGCAAATCGAAGTGCCAGCGCCAGCGATCGATCCTACCGCCTCGATGCCGCGCGCCACGGCGGCAGCCCCGGAAATTGCCACCGTTACGGAAATGGCAAAACCCTGGACCTCCAAGAACTTTTTCTTTATAAATCGCCTCACTGGCGAGAGTGTTCCCGCGCTGCTGATCCGCCTGTCTTCGGGATCGGCTTCGCAACCGGACGGCTACTGGGCTTTGGAAATGAAGGTGCCGTTCGGAAATTGCCAGTTTGAATTTGTCACCGACCTCGACAGACTAAAGAATGACTACGATTTCCACACCGTAAAGCACCCGATGGTAGGGAACCCGTGCAGCCGCAGCGTTTTCGATCCGCTAAAAATGAGCGAGATCCCTGGAGATTTCTGGGTACGCGGAAGCACCGCGCAAGGTTCGGATGTTCGCCCGCCGCTTGGCATCGAGGTAAAGATTCAGGGGAAAAACATCCTCGCGGTTCGCATGGAATAGCGTTTCGAGTGAGTAACTTCCATTTGTTTCTTCGCCGTTGTTATCCGGGGTAGCCCTAGATTCTTCGCGATCCTTATACTTAATACTTAGCGGTCCGCGGCCGCATACTTCCGAACCTCACCGTCCATGCGCCCGATCAGCGTCAGGAACACCATCTGCTGGTCGGCCCACCAGGACCACAGCGGATGATCGAACGATGCGGGGCGATTGTGTTCGATCAGAAAATGTGAGAGCCACGCCAATGCATACGAAATAACCAGAGCCGCCGCTATCCACCACCACCGGTGCACGGCAACGGCGGCGCCGAGGAGCATCCAACCCACGATGGTCCCAACGCAATGAACCCATCGCGTCGCCGGCTTGCTGTGCGCCCGCACGTAAGCCGGCCAGAATTCGGCAAACGTCACGAAAGACCCCTCGCTTGCAACTGTTGCGCGCAGCTTACCACAAGCTGAATTCGGCGTTTATCGAAACTAGCGCCCGACAAAAGAAAAGAGGCGCTCCAGTTACCCGGAACGCCTCTTCGTATTTCCCGCCCGAAACCACAGGCGAACGGTTGATTACGTTTAGAAGTAAACCTTCAGAGCCAATTGGAGCGTTCTCGGGTTGCTCGAGAAGACCGAGCTTGGATTATTGAACGATGCGTTCGCCGGATCCAGCATATTCCGCTGAGAGCCCGTAAAGCCGGTGGCCGGCTGCACATCATTCAGGAATCCGCCCACGAACTGAGCGTGATTGAGAACGTTCGTCGCGGAAGCGCGGAATTCAATCTTGAATCGCTCGTTGATGCTGATGCGTTTCAGCGCCGTTAAATCGACGTCGTTGATCGGCTTCAGCTGCAGGGTGTTGCGGCCCACGTCGGCCAGAGCTCCAAAGCCCGCCGTAAGGTATTGCGCGTTCGGATTCGCCGCTGCGTACCCGACCACGTTATCGATGGTATCTATACCGACCGGGCAGCTCGTATTGCCATTGGCGGCGTCCGTTGCTGCGTTTCCGGTGCAGAACAGGTTCGCATTCGTGCAATCGGCGGTGGGAACCACGCTCTTGCAGAGCGGATTAACCCCCGAACCGGTACCCTTCACACCGCTCGCATTCAGGATTGTCCGGTCGCCAGCCGAGTCGCCGTTCAGGTTCGAGTCGATGGTGCTCTGAGCGGTGACCCATTGGCCGGACTGGTACGTGTAAATCGGCGCGATTTCCCATCCACCGACCGTGTTCCTCATGAACGCATTGCCGTTTTTGAAAAACGGCTCGTCATACACGAGGGACAACGTGAAGCGATGCCTGTGGTCGAGAATCGAATTCGCCCGATCGGCGGCAAGGTCGAGGCCGTTTTGCGCGCGGCGCGGTGCCAGGACGGTGCTGAAGACCTCGGCAGTCGCGTCGTCGATGTTGTGACTGTAAGTGTAAGCTCCGACAAATTGCAGGCCGTGGCTCATCTTCTTGTTAATCTGGGCCGCGAGACCGTGATACGTCGACGACGCCCATGGTTGGTACGACGTAAGGAAGTTTTGGTTGAATCCAGCGGCGTTATAGGCCGGCACGAAGAAGCTCTCGTTCTCCAATGCGCCCAGGTTGGTGGTCGCCGCATCCAGCGTAGCCTGTGACGGCGCGGCGGTATACGTTGGCAGGAAATTCGTCGGCGTCACGATTGGCTCGGTGTTCAACCGAATCTGAGCCGGCAAATGGATGCCACGAGTACCCACGTAGCGCACCTCGACAGTGAGGTCCGATCCGAAACTATGCTGAACCCCTAGGGTCCAGTCGATCGACTTTGGATCTTTCTGGTTGACCGGAACAAAGGCGGATGTCGCCCCTCGCTGGGCAGCGATCGTCGGGAAGGTGGCTATACCTCCCGGACCTGGCAGAATGCCGCCGCTTCCCAAGAACGGCTTGGCGCATGGAAACGCTCCTACCGGCGCGCAATCGATGGTGGACGATAGCTGCGGGGGCAGCGATAGCAAACCTAGGTTGTCGAACAACACGTCGTAAGCCATCCCCCCGCCCAGTCGGATCGACGTGCGGCCGCTCGTACCCGGCGAATAGGCCAATCCGATGCGCGGTGCCCAGTTATCCGTGGGAGCCTGTGGCGCCGCGAAGTTAAGCAGCCCTGGAACGCTGGCGGCTGCGTTAAGTGCTTGCGATCGTTGCGTGAACGGAATCGTCGTATATTCGTACCGCAGGCCCAGGTTCAGCGTCAGGTTGCGTCGGATACGCCAGTCGTCGTTTGCGAACCAGTACAGTGCCGACTGGTCGCCATAGTAAACTGGGTTTCCATTGCTGCGTTCCGCCAGCGAATTTGGAACACCGTCCTGCAAGTAGGTCAGCGTATTGTTGTATTCATAGTCGCCGCGGACGCGCTGTGTAAATGTCTCAGGGGCGATCAGCTTGCGGCCTTCGATACCAAACTTAAGCGTGTGCGCCTTCTTGGTCCACGTAATAGCTTCGGTGGCCTGATACGTATTTTGGATGGTGCTCTGCGGTGCGTTCGAGTCCGGTCCAAGTTGCAAAAAGCCCAGGTCGTTAAACACCAAGTTAGGGAAGCTGTCCAAACCCGGGAATGCGAAAGAACCTGAACTGAAGCTCTGCGCGAAGCGGTTGAATCCGATACGAAGTTCGTTGGTCAGCGTCGGAGAGAACGTGTGGTACTCATTGATGGTAACCAAGTGAAACTTATTGGGTTGCGGCAGGAAGAATGCCGGCAGGTTCGCGGTGTTGTCGATACCCACGTTGCTGTTATAAATGTAGCGCCCGCGAATTTGGTCTTTGGACGAAATATCGTAGTCCATGCTGGTAGTGACAAACCTGTAATTCACGAAAAACGGCGCGGTAACCGCGAGACCCGCCGTCGGAAGTGTCGTACCGCCCGTCCAGGTGATTGGTCCGCAGTTAGGGTTCACCGTTGTCCCCGGCGCAACATATTTATCGAAGATCGCCAGGTTCGTCGCGGACAATCCAGGGGTCGCGTTGATCACCGCGAAGCTAGCGGGGGTTGGTGCGCAAACCGCGCCTCCGGTGCCTGCTTCGCCCAGAGGTTCCTGCTCGTAGTTTACAAAGAAAAACAGTTTGTTCTTGATGACTGGACCGCCGATCTGGCCGCCGAAGCGGTTGTTGTCGAAGCGCGGGTTCGAAGTCAGGCCACCAATCGCGTTCAAGCTGTCGAAGGCATCGTAGTTCCGGTTTTCATTGTAGACGTACGCCAAACCGTGGTACGAGTTCGTCCCGCTCTTGACCACCGTGTTGAATTGCCCGCCGGAAGAGTGGCCGAATTCGGGTGAAAACTGGTTCTGCAAGAGCGAAAACTCCGCAACCGCATCGTTCGGCACCATCACCAGAGGCCCGGTAACAGACTTGTTATTGTTGTCCACACCTTCAATCGTGAAGTCATTGTTGCGCGGTCTCTGGCCACCGACCGATGGCCCGGTTCCGACTCCCACGCCTCCGCTGGTCGCCACACCGGCGCTCAACAGCGATAAGTTCAAGACCCCGCTGCCATTGCCGCCTGTAGAAGCAATTGCGGAATCCCCGATGTCCTTCGCTTCAAATGTAGATTGCACTTGAGCTGTGCTGGTATCCAGCGCAGCTGCCGTGCCGGAAACCTCGATCGACGTAACCGCACCCTTCACTTCCAGCGTGATCAGTAGTGTGCTGGTCTTATTGAGTTCGACTCTGAAACCGTTGATGGTCGTCGTCGCGAAATTTGCCGTGGAGGCTGAGACGTTGTAGACACCCACAGGCAAATTGTTAAAGCGGTATTCACCTACCTCGTTTGCCTTGGTTTCATACTTCACTCCGGTGTCCGCCTTGGTAGCTTCAACGCGGGCGCCAGGTACGGTTGCGCCGGTCTTATCCAAAATCGTTCCAACCAAGTCGCCGCTGATGACCTGGGCTCTTACTTGGTCGCCAATCGCCAATCCAAACATCAGTACTGCAAGACTCAAGCAGAACAACATTCCCCTATAAGTTTTTTCCACTTACGCCCTCCCCTAAATTTCCTATAAAATTTGCGACGGAGATTTGACACACCGGAACCCAGCTCGTACTTCCCCCATCTGCGCTCTGTTCTCTCACCCAGTGTGATTCACTTGCTAGGTGCAATCGTCGTTCCAAAGAGGGTAGTCAAAATCAAATGCATCTCACCTTGTAGAGATTATCTCTAACGGACATAACTGCATGTAAAGAAAGAAGTTAAGCGATATTTACGAAGCAAGATTTTGATGTCCCATTCTCGGACATCTCAGCCGGTGATATAAGCCTACATAGAAGATATGAAATTTAGAATTAGCCAATTCGATGCTTTGGACGAGTCTGTGAGCGGACGATTCCCTAAAATAAACGGCGACCGCCTACCAATAGTTAGCGACGACTGTGACCGGCGACGCAGGCTCATTCCCGCTAAGAGCTAGATTTTCACATGTAGCTTGACAGCTGGCGGTTACCCGGCTAAACCTCTTCGCCGACATGCGCATACACCCCCTCGGCACCAGTTCAATCACGTCTCGTCGCCGTTTCCTCCAGGGAACCGCCAACGCCTCGATGGCGGCCCTGACTCTAAGCTCCGCACGTGGGCAAGCGCCTACACCAGCACTCCCATCCGCCTTCTCCACCCTAAAACCCCTCGGCTCCCGCGTTCGACCAATCACGACCGCCGAGTTTGGCGAACGCCTTCAGCTCGCCCAACAGCTGATGTCCGGAGCGCAATCGCCCGCCACGCAGACCTCCGCCGAAGCAGCTCACTACGACGCTCTCTTCTTTGCCCCCGGCTCCTCGCTCTACTATTTCACCGGCATCCGTTGGGGCTTGAGCGAACGACTACTGGGCCTGGTCATACCCCGCGCGGGCAACCCCATCATCGTCGTCCCCGCCTTCGAAGAAGGCCGTCTCCGCGAGAAATTGCATCTCCCCTTTGAGGTACTCGCCTGGCAAGAGGATGAAAGCCCCACAAAGCTAGCCGGCGCTGCCCTCGCGGACCGTGGCATTCGCGCCGGACGAATCGGCGTCGAAGAAACCGTTGGCTTCACATTCTCTGACCACCTGCGGCAGGCAGCGCCGAACTTCGAATACGTTTCCGCCGATCCCATCACGATCGCCTGCCGCGCGCATAAGTCCGCTCACGAACTCGAACTGATGCGGCTGGCTTGCGACGCTACCTTCGACGTGTTCCGCGCGGTCTTCGCCTCACTCAAAGAAGGCATGTCGCAGGAAGAGATTGCCCAACTCGTCGAAAGCGGCTTTGCAAAGATGGACTTGCAAGGCGGCGCGCTGGTCCTGTTAGGTGCCTCCGCCGCTCTCCCGCACGGCACCGTGAAGCCCCAAACATTGAAAGAGGGCGACGTCGTCTTGATCGATGGTGGATGCAAAGTGGAGGGCTACGAGTCCGACGTAACGCGCACGACCATCTGTGGCAAGCCGTCCGAAAAAATCGCCCGCGCCTTCGAGATCGTCCGCAAATCCCAGGACGCTGCGCTCGACGCGGCTCGCGCCAGCCGCCTCTCCGGCACCGTGGACGACGCAGCCCGGGCGGTCATCACCAGCGCCGGCTATGGCCCCGACTACAAGTTCTTTACCCACCGGCTGGGCCACGGCATTGGCCTAGACGGCCACGAGCACCCTTATTTGGTTCGAGGCAGCAAGACCATTCTCGAGCCGGGCATGACCTTTTCGAATGAGCCGGGGATTTATATTCCGGGTGAATTCGGCCTACGCTGCGAGGACGACATGGTTATCGCCGCCGAGGGCCCGGCACAACTTCTCACTCAACGCTTTGCGGTCTCTCTGGAAAAGCCTTTCGGCTGAGTGGCCGCGTTCGATCGCCAAATCCCTTCGCAGAACTCCACGATCCGTTGTTCCGCCCAGAACCGCTCCACTCCGCTCTTATTCGAAATAAAGGCGCAATGCCCGCCGTGCTCTGGCGCGACAAATTGAATGCTGGGATTTTTCTCCGCTCCAGCCACTAAAAACGAAACGTACGGGACAAACGGATCGTCCTCCGCCGTAATAATCAGCATCGGCACGCGCACCTGCGATATCACCTTCTTCGCTCCCGCCGCCTCGTAATATTCCTCGGCGCCGCTAAATCCGAAACACGGCGCGGTGATGGCGTCATCAAATTCCCGCACCGTTCGAATCGGCCCGAATCCATTTAGCGAATACCGGTCCGGAAACATTTTCGCTTTGCGCGTGTACCGCGACATCAGTCCCTTCACAAAATGACGCTGGTACAGGATATTGTCCTTGCGCTCCAGCGCATCGGCGCACGCTGACAGATCGATTGCTGCACACACCGAGCACACCCCCAGCAATTCCGGCGGAATATCGTCGCCATATTCCCCGGCCATCTTGGTGACCAGATTCCCGCCCATCGAGTACCCTGCGAAAAAAATCTTCTCGAAGCCATCGACAGCCGTGAGTTCCTCGAACACCGCGCGGTAATCCCCGCTCATCGCAGAATTGTACAAGGTTGGCGTGAGCTTCTCGGTCCCGCCGCAGTTGCGCTGGTTCAGCCGCACCACATGAAACCCGCGACGAAACGCCTTCTCCGCGATTCCCTGCACGTAATACGAATCCGCCGAGCCCTCCAGCCCATGTACGATCACAATAACCGGCGTATCCGGCTGCTTCCCCGCTTGCCAATGACACTTGCCCAGCAAACGAGAAAACGAATCCACCTGGAATAGCCGTGCCTCCGCCTCAGGAAGCGAAAAATGCCTGGGCACAAAGGCAGCCACAATCGTCATCGCATGGCCGCTCCTCAGCAGCGCGTGCGGCACGAACTCTGTATTTGGCATGACCACTTCACTGTAGTGCAGGGTTTAGGTCCCTGCAAGGTAACTCGGACAGCGTACAAAGCTTGTTAACACTCGAGGCGACCGCCGCGTCTATACTTCGGGGCATTGTGAATTCTCGGCAAACAGGATTTCGATCCCTTGTCGGGACTCACCACCGCCGCGCCCCAAACGCCCAGGCCCGGCCTTCACACCGCCCTGTGTCGCGGTGATATGAGCGCAACATGGCTAGCGGTCTCGACCTGACGAATGGGCAATTGTCGACCGCGACCACTCCGGTCGCTAGCGGCGATTCCGACGCTGCTCTGGTGAAGCTTTCGCAGGAGGGGCATCGCGACGCCTTCGGGCAGCTGTATCAACGCTACGCGCGCATGGTGCATGGCATCTTGCTCGCCAAGGTTCCGGCGCTCGAAGCAGAAGATCTCGTTCACGAAGTATTTCTGCGCGCTCTTCCCCGTCTGCACGCTTTGCGCGAGTCCTCCCGCTTCGGCGCATGGCTGGCCGCAATTACCAGAAATATGGCCAAGGACTACTACCGCCAGCCGCGCGTACAACACGAGCGCGCCGACGATTCGTCAACCGCAGACGCAAGCGCCGTGACCGGCGAACAAGCCCGAACCAACGAGGCAGCGGAGATTCTGGAGAGCGTTCGCAGTTTGCCCGAAGCCTATCGCGAGACGCTGATTCTGCGGCTCGTGGAGGGCATGACCGGACCCGAGATTGCCGCCAAGACGGGCCTGTCGCACGGCTCGGTTCGCGTGAATTTGAATCGCGGCATGCAGCAGTTGCGAGAAAAACTAGGTCAGAGCCGCGCACCGGCAAGCGCCGCAAAGAATATCGGCATCGGAAAATAGGCTGAAGCACATGACAAACGAATACGACGAGCGAGCGGCGCAAGACAACTACCTCTGGGATGGCTCCGGTGCTCCAGACCCCGAGATTCAGCGCCTCGAACACGCGCTCGGACGTTTCCAGCACAATCGCCCAGTCCCTTTGTTCCCGCAAATCGAAGTCTCCGCGAGGAGCTGGAGTTGGTGGTCCGAGATTGCGGCAAGTGCCTGGACACCGAGGTTTGCCGCGGTGCTGCTCGTGGTTTTCGCGATTGGATCCGCGCTCTGGCTAGCGCGGTCGCCCCGAATTCCGGCGACTTCGCACGACGGCTGGGATGTCCAGGTAACGCCAGCATCGCAAGACGCTGAAACCAGCGGGCCTGCCCGGAAAAACACGCGACTCAAACTCGGTGAATCACTGGAAACCGATGCCGTATCCAAAGCCACTATCGCCGTCGCGGAAATCGGCCGGCTGGAAGTCGAGCCGATGACGCGCCTCCGGTTGCTGCAATCCGGCGCCGGCCGAAAACGCATCGCACTGGATCGCGGCACCATCCACGCAACGATCTGGGCGCCGCCAGGTCAATTCGTCGTGGACACCCCTTCCGCCGTCGCCATCGACCTCGGCTGTATGTACACCCTGCACATCGACGATGCCGGTAGCGGAATTCTGCGCACCACGCTCGGCTGGGTGGGTTTTCATAGCAACGGCCACGACTCCTTCATCCCGGCCGGCGCCGCTTGCCCGACGCACGTGCAATCCGGCCCTGGAACTCCCTATTTTGAAGACGCCTCCGACGCTTTCCGCGCTGCGCTGGCGCAGCTTGATTCGGTCGAGCCAAATCCCTCCATGCGCAAGTCCACCCTCGACACCGTGCTGCGCGAAGCTCGCGCTCGCGACGCCTTCACGCTCTGGCACCTGCTGCCTCGCGTGAACAGCGCTGAGCGCGCCGCAGTCTACGACCGCCTCGCCGCTCTCGTTCCTCCTCCTCCCGGAGTGACCCTTGAAGGCATTCTCCGCCTCGACCCCACCATGCTCGATTCCTGGTGGAACGCGTTCGACCTCGGCGACATTTCCCTCTGGCGTCATTGGGAACAATCCTGGACCGGCCGCGAGCACACTCCCTGACACACTACCTCGTACACTCCCTAACACAATCCCTTTGCTCAATCCCCTTTGCTCAATCCCTTTACTCAATCCCTTTACTCAATCCCTCTGCTCAATCCCTCGTAGGGGCGGGGCTTGCCCCGCCCGGCGTCAACCCAGTCACAATTTTTCCGCGGAGCGCTCGGCATTCGGCCGCAACCTGTTGAACCGCCAATAAAACGTCGCCCTCAACCAGCGTTTCAGCCCTTGCTCTCTAATTGCAAACCAACTGATTTCCAAGAAGAGTTGTCGTTAACACTTCCGGGTTTCTCGCCGTCTTCTTGTATGTAGCGCAAAGCACTCACAAGGAGCAGCAACCTATGAGAACGCGTTCCCTTCGCTCCATTCGCTTCGCCGCATGCCTACTGGCGCTGCTGATCGTGGTGGCTGGCGTCGCCTTCGCTGGACCACCGCTCATCTGCCACGCGTTTGACATTGGCTCCGCGAAATCTTTGCCCTGGATCAGCCACGATTGGAACCTTACCGGCACCGAGACCTACGACACCTCCAAGCTCGCCTCGGACACGTTCGCCATCCTGGCCACGAATTCGAGCGTGCTCGTGCACATGGAGACACTTCGTCGCGCCACACTCTACGCTCGCAAGGATCCTGCCGCCGCAAAAGATCTCTTCACTTTTCTTACCGCGGGCACGAAATCTGTGCAGTCCGGTGCGCCGCCCGCTCTCTACTATTTTGACGTCGGCTATCTCGCCGAAACCTACAAGCAATGGCTTGAGCCTTCGCAGAATCCTGCTCGCGGGATCGACGGCTACGCCCTCGTCAAGCAAGCCATCCAGCTTCGCGGCCATGACCCCGAAATGGAATTCGCCGCCGCGCTCATCACACTCTCTGGGCCCGCACCGGATCATCGCGACCACGTGCAAAAGGCGATGGCAGGCGCGAAAACCGACGCGCTTCTCACGCAGAATCTCTCCAGCCATTTCATCGGAGAGCGCGGCGAAACCATCGCCGAATTGCTGACCAAGCCAGCCGCTGCCAGAGAGACCAAGCCGTGAAAACGCACGCGGTCAAAGCTCTATGCGCCGCAGTCGCTTCCCTTGTACAGCGCCGGCGACTGCTGCCGCTCGCACTCGTCGCGATCCTGGGAGTCGCACTGGCGGTTGCCAGCCCTGTTCCCAACAGGCAGGGGCAGGCTGATTCGGGCCTCGTTGCTCATGAATGGGGCACCTTCACCGCGATCGCCGGCGTTGACGGCCAGCTCGTCGAATGGCTGCCGGTCGATCTCGTTGGTAAGCCGGAGCTGCCGACTTTCGTCGAACACTTTCGCGGCTTCCCCAAAAGCGTTCTTCGCGGCACGGTCCGCATGGAGACACCTGTCATCTATTTCCACGCGCCTCAGGAGACCTCGGTTTCCGTGCACGTTTCCTTCTCCAAAGGCTTCATCACCGAGTGGTATCCTCACGTGAGCCGCCTTCAGCCTTCCACTCCCCTCGCCTCCGATGCTCTCTACCAGCCGCATGACGACGGCAGCATTGCTTGGGATTCCATCACCGTCGCACCCAATCTCAGTGCGGACTTTGCTCGAGAAAAAGCTGCCAGCCGCTACTACGCCGCTCGCGCAACCTCCGCGACTCCTCTTTCGGTGCAGGCGCCGGCCGGCCAGCAACACGAAAAATTTCTTTTCTATCGTGGCGTCTCGACGGTTTCGCTTCCTCTGTCCGCAAAGGTTCTGCCCACCGGTGGAATCTTGTTCGACAATCAGGCCGGGCAGCCCATTCCTGCGCTCATCGTTTTTGAGCGCCGCGGCAACAAGCTTGGCTATCACATAGTCACCGCGCCTTCGGATCACATGCTTCTCGAAACCCCAGCGGTCAGCGGCACGTTCGAGTCTCTACGCGCCGACCTCGAAGACATCCTAGCCAGTCAGGGTCTCTATCGCGACGAAGCTCATGCGATGCTCGAAACCTGGGGCGACTCCTGGTTTGAAGAGGGCAGCCGCCTCATCTACATCGTCCCGCGCGCATACATTGACTCGATTCTGCCTCTCTCCATCAATCCTGCTCCCACTCAACTCGCGCGCGTCTTCGTCGGCCGCATCGAGCTCATCACCCCAGCCACCGAAAACTCCATCGAGGCCGCTATCGCCTCTCGCGACGCCGCCACGCTCGAAAAGTACGGCCGGTTTCTCTATCCCATTGTGAACGTCATCATCGCCAAGCAGCCTGGTCCAGACGTATCCGACCACATGTACGAGGAACTCGCCGCTGCCCTCGCCGCAGGCCAGTCGAACAATCCTTAACGAACGGCCGGCGGAACTCGACGCACTGATTTTCGCTGCTCCGCGCTCATTTTCGCTGCTCTGCGCCGCGGCTTGACCCTCAACGCCCCTGCCGCTACAATTAAGTTTCACGGTGACGCATTTTTTCGATTCGATGAATTTCTTTTACAGCCCAGCGGGCACCCGCTGGGCTGCGCTGTTTTATGTGCACTCCTGTGGCGCAAAATCTGCCCGCGCCCAATTTCCTAATGCGAGGATGGAATGATCGACGGTCCAATTCCCGAAGGCCTTACCTTTGACGACGTGCTGCTGCTGCCCGGCAAGTCTTCGATCTTGCCGACGGAGGTAGACACGCGCACCTGTTTCACGCGCAAACTCTCACTGAATATTCCGCTGGCTTCGGCCGCGATGGATACCGTCACCGAGTCCAATTTGGCCATGGCTATCGCCCGCCAGGGGGGCATCGGCCTTATTCACCGGAACATGACCATCGACCGCCAAGCCGAAGAAGTCGACCGCGTCAAGCGCTCGGAAAGCGGCATGATCGTCGATCCCGTCACCATTTCTCCCGACATTACTCTGCGCCAGGCCCTTGAAATCATGGAGAAGTACCGCATTTCTGGTCTTCCCGTTACACGCGGCTCGCGCCTCACCGGGATCCTCACCAACCGTGATCTTCGCTTTGAGAAAAATCACAACCAACTGGTCAGTTCGGTGATGACGAAAGACAATCTCATCACCGTTCCCGTCGGCACCACTCTGGATGAGGCCGAGCGCATCCTGCAGAAACATCGGATCGAGAAACTCCTGGTCGTCGATTCTGATTTCAACCTCAAGGGCCTGATCACAGTAAAAGACATCCAGAAAAAGCTCGAATATCCGCGCGCCGCGAAAGACGACCATGGCCGGCTGCGCGTGGGAGCAGCTGTGGGCGCCACCGGCGACTTCCTCGAGCGCGCTGTCGAGATGGCCAAGACCAAAGCCGATGTTCTCGCGATCGATACCGCTCACGGTCACTCCCAGCGCGTCATGGAGGCCATCAAAGCGATCAAACACCGGCTTCCGGAAATCCAAATCATCGCCGGAAACGTGGCCACCTACGAAGGCGCAAAAGATTTGATCTCGCTGGGCATTGACGGCCTGAAGGTCGGCATCGGTCCCGGGTCCATCTGCACCACGCGTGTGGTCACCGGCGCTGGCGTGCCACAACTCACCGCCATCATCGAAGCGTCGCGCGCCGCCGAAGGCACTGGCGTCCCCATCATCGCCGACGGCGGCATCAAATTTTCCGGCGACATCACCAAGGCCATCGCCGCGGGCGCATCCTGCGTGATGATCGGCAGCCTCTTTGCCGGCACCGAGGAATCGCCCGGCGAAACCATTCTGTACCAGGGCCGCACCTTCAAGTCCTACCGCGGCATGGGCTCAACCGCCGCCATGGACGCCGGCTCCGACCGCTATGCTACGGTGCAGGACGACTCGGGCCGCGAGCGCGGCAAGTCAGTTCCCGAAGGCGTCGAAGGCCGCGTGCCGTATAAAGGCTCTCTAGGTGCGCTCACCGACCAGTTGGTCGGCGGGCTAAAGAGCGGCATGGGGTACGTAGGCGCTCCAACGCTTGCCGAGCTCAAATCCAACGGCCGCTTCGTACGCATCACCTCCGCGGGGCTGCGCGAAAGCCATGTCCACGACGTCATCATCACCCGCGAAGCTCCCAACTACCGCATGGAGTAGGTAGCACGGGCACTTTTGGCTATGTCCCAGTCATCCCGGGCGACGCTGCTTCCAATCGGCATGGTCGGTCCGGAGTTGGTCATGGGTCCAGTCGAAATAAGGCGCATACGGTAGGGCCGCTTGGTGAACCGTTTGCTTCGCGGATTCCCGGTGCCAGCGATCGACCGACACAGACAAGAGTGTCTGTGCTACTGGGACCCGGTAGCAACAATCGCTTTTCCTCATGACCATTTCCCCAACCGAACAGTTAAAATAGATCCGGTGAACCGGTAGCGCAGGGCGGAGTCTTCGCAGCTCTGCGGCTTGTCGCTAAGAACAAGAGCTGGAGAGCAAGAACCGTGTCCGAACAACCCTGGCGCAACCCGCGGCCCGCGCCTCAACTGCCCGAAATGCAGCCTCGCCTTGGCAGATTGCTCGTGCCAACTTGGCTGCGCACCTGGTGGCCTGCCGTGCTCTGGGCCTGCCTGATTTTCTTTCTATCCACGGATACTTTCTCGGCCGATCATACGGCGTGGTTTTTCGAGCCGGTCATCCACTGGCTAGTTCCATCGCTGTCCGGACAACAAATCGATTTCATCCACCACATTATTCGCAAGTCTGCCCACTTCACCGAGTACTTCATTTTCTGTTTATTGTTGTATCGAGCCGTGCGCGGCGTGCGCAAAGGCTGGCACTGGTCCTGGGGACTCACGGCGCTGGTGATCGCCGCGTGCTACTCGTGCCTCGACGAGATCCACCAGGCATTCGTCGCCAGCCGCACCGCTTCACCGTACGATTCCCTGCTCGACTCGATTGGCGCGTTCTTCGCCTTCCTGGCCCTGTTCGCCTGGTTCCGTTTACGCAAGCCTTCTGCGCCGATGCCGACTCCTGAGCTTTCCTAAACGTCTTAGCCTTCCGGGTTGTCCTGGTTAACCGTAATCACCCTCCCCCTGTGTTTTTTGTAAGTATTCATTCTAAAGGTAGTTAAAGCTGTTTGTTTTGATAGACTTTCGTAAGTATTGATTCTAGGGGACATACGCTGGCCTCGGTCACAGGGACGGCGGAATTTCACCACGGAGGTCACGGAGAACACAGAGAGCGGGAGGAGGAAAAGAGCGGAGGTGTGTGGCGGCAAACACACCGGAGAATATCACGAATATAGATCAGTTGTCAATTACTTTATTGGGTATCATTCGAAAGGGCATGAAGGCGTTAGAAATCTAGAGGTGATGGGGGAAGAACGTTGACGGGGGCGTAGGGAAATGTGAGCGGAACAGTCAAAACCCGCACCCTTGGAAAAGCAAGGGTGCGGCACCCAAGACACGCCGAGGGTGGGGCCAGCGTAAAGTGCGTGGTGAATGGCGGGCAGTCCGAACGGCGAAAAAGTCAAAACCCGGCGGAGGCACGGAAGAAAGAGAGATTCCTCTCTGCGCGGGCCGACCCATTCGCAGGAAGCGAATGGGGTAGAAAAAGTCGGCCTGCTCCGTTCGGAATGACTGTGGGGTGCTGGGTCCTGACGGTGGGGGGCTGAGCCGCACGGTCAGTTCGGAATTACGGGGTGCTTGTGGTCGACCCGTGCCCGCGGTTGTGTCGTTGTGTCGCCGCGTGACCGCGGTTGTGTCGCTCAGGGAGGGAGTGGATGAGAAATCAGCGGGCCGAAAAAACAAATCGCTTGTTCCGGTGCGCTGGAACAAGCGATTTTGTTATGTCGATTTTGTTGTGCAGTTTCAGCACGACTAAAGGCGCGCACTCCACCTTGCGGCGGTGGTTAGCTTTTGGATTCTTCGGCGGGTTCTTCTTTTTTGGATTTTTCTTTCTTTTCTTTTTTCTTCAGCTCGTAGGTGACTAGCTCGAGGATGGCTACTTTGGCGTTGTCGCCTACGCGGTGGCCTGCGGCGATGATGCGGGTGTAGCCTCCGGCGCGGTCGGCGAATTTGGGGGCGATTTCGCTGAAAAGTTTTTGGGTTACTTGGGGCGTCATGATGTAGGACGCGGCCTGGCGGCGGGATTGCAGCGTGTCGCGCTTGCCGAAGGTGATCATTTTTTCGGCTACCGGGCGTGCGGCTTTGGCGCGCGTGAGGGTGGTGGTGATGCGGCCGTGCTCGAAGAGATTGGTGACCAGGTTGCGCAGGGTGGCGCGGCGGTGCCAGGGGTTGCGGCCTAGTTTGGAGCCTGATTTCAGATGTCGCATCGTTTGTTCCTCTAGTTATGAAACAACTTCTAAGAGCGTTTCTTCTGGGGCTAAAGCCCATTTGGGAGCTGCTCTTTTATGTCGGAGCTTAAAGCTCCGACCCGCAAAGAATCGGTCTCCCTTGTCTTGCCTTACTTCTCTGTTACCACTTACCTTGGCTTACTTTACTTCTCTGTTGCCACTTACATTGAGGTTCTTCGGGCATCCTTGGCGGATGCCCTCAGAATGACAGCATGCTCTTACTTTGTGATATTCCGGATCAACCTCGCCTGTGTTTACTTGGGACATAGGCAGGAGTGCCGGTGCTACTTACAGGCCGGCCATGTCCTCGGTTGGGGCTGGCGGGGCGGTTTGGCTCGGGAGCGGGGGCCAGATGATGCGGCCGTGCTCGTCGAACTTCATGCCCAGGCTTAGGCCCATCTTCACTAGTATATCTTTGATCTCGTTGAGCGATTTGCGGCCGAAGTTTTTGGTTTTCAGCATTTCGTTTTCGCTCTTTTGCACGAGTTCGCGGATGGTCTGGATGTTGGCGTTCTTCAGGCAATTGTAGGAGCGAACCGAGAGTTCCAGCTCTTCCACGCTGCGATCGAGGTGCTCGAGGCGCGGGTCGTTGGTGATTTCCTGCGGGAGCTCGGCCATTTCCGTGGGCTCTTCGAAATTGATGAAGATGCTCATGTGGTCTTTTACGAGCTTGGCGGCCAGGCCGATCGAGTCTTGCGGAGTGATGGCGCCGTTGGTCCAGACTTCGATCATCAGCTTTTCGTAGTCGGTCATCTGGCCGAGACGTGCGGCTTCGACCGAGTAGTTGACCTTGCGGACTGGCGAGTGGACGGAGTCTACCGGGATATAGCCGATGGGCAGGTCTTCGTCGTAGTTGCGGTCGGCGGCTACGTAGCCGCGGCCGTTCTTCACGCGCATTTCGATTTGGAGCTTGCCACCTTCGCTGACGGTGGCGATGTAGACGCTCTTGTCGAGGACGGCGAAGTCGGCGTCTTCTTCGATTTGGGCGGAGGTTACCGGCCCGGGAGCTTCCACGTTGAGATAGATCGTTTTGGGCAGGTCGGTGTTGAGCTTGATGGGGACCTGCTTGAGATTGAGGATGATGTCGGTGGCGTCTTCGACTACGCCGGGAATCGACGAAAATTCGTGCAGGACGCCTTCGATTTTTACGGCGGTGATGGCTGCGCCTTCGATCGAGCTTAGCAAGGCTCGACGGAGGGCGTTTCCTACCGTGGTGCCCCAGCCGCGCTCAAATGGCTGCGCGGAGAAACGGCCGTACTTTTCGGTAAGCGATTCCAGTTCGGATGCTAGACGCTTTGGCTTTTGGAAACCCTTCCACATCTTGTTCCTTCCTTCTGGGGGCCGCGGTGCGGCCGCCCCTGGCGGCTGATTTGTCATCGGCCGCCGAAGACTGCTTGTTTCTGTTGCGCCAGGAGATTGGCCTGACCGATCTAAAGATCGGCCACTACATTTGGGTTCGCCGGGCTGAAGCCCGGCGGCTACATTTACCCTGTACGGCTACTTCGAATAGAGTTCGACGATTAGTTGCTCGTTGAACGGGGGTGTTTGCACGTCTTCGCGCTTGGGCATGGCCACTACTTTGGCTTTGAATTGCTCGCGGTCCTGCTCTAGCCAGGGTACGGAGTTCTGGCTCTGGGCGACGTTGCGGGCTTCGAGGATCATGGCGTTCTGGTGCATCTTTTCCTTCATGGCGATTTCTTCGCCGACAACCACGAGGTACGACGGGATGTTGACCTTCTTCCCGTTGACGCGCACGTGGCCGTGAAGGACGAGTTGGCGGGCTTGCGCTCTGGACGAGGCTAGACCCGCGCGCCACACGACGTTGTCCAAGCGGCGTTCGAGCATGATGATCAGGTTTTCACCCGAAGGCCCCTTGAGACGGACAGCCTTCTCAAAGTAGTTGCGGAACTGGCGCTCCAGCAGCCCGTAGGTGCGCTTCATCTTTTGCTTTTCGCGCAACTGCAGGCCATAGCCGGCTACCTTTGGGCGCCGCGACTGGCCGTGCTGTCCCGGAACGAAGTTGCGCTTTTCAATCGCGCACTTCTCGGTGAAGCAACGGAGTCCTTTTAAGAATAACTTCTGCCCTTCCCGGCGGCACAGGCGGCAGACTGCATCTCGGTGTCTTGCCAACTTCGATTCTCCCTTCCCAAAACTCTCGGAACTCTTTTTGCACAGAGACTCTGGTCTGTGCTTGCTGCGATTTCTACTCGGCCTCGACTCGGGTTGGCCTGGCTAAAGCCAGGCACCTACATCTGTCGGCTCTCGCTTGCGGCCTCTGCTTGCCTGGGCTTACGTCGGCACAGGCAGGAGCGCCTGTGCTACGTCAGACACGGCGGCGCTTTGGCGGACGGCAACCGTTGTGCGGAATCGGCGTGACGTCGCGGATCACGACGATGTGCAGACCGGCAGCGGCCAGGGCGCGTACCGCGGATTCGCGGCCGGAGCCGGGGCCCTTGACGCGGACTTCCACGCTCTTCATGCCGTACTGGTCGCGAGCGATGCCGGCGGCGGCCAGGCTGGCTTGCTGAGCGGCGTACGGCGTGCCTTTGCGCGAACCCTTGAAGCCGATCGCTCCCGCGGAGGACCAACAGACGGTGCGGCCATCGGTATCGGTGATGGCGATCTGCGTGTTGTTGAACGACGCAGCGATGTGCACTAGGCCGTGCGGAATGACGCGGCGCTCGCGCTTTTTCTTGAATTCTTTTTTGCGTTTTGTCGCTGCGGCCGCTGGTTTTCCTGGTGCTGCTCCCGCGTCCGGCGTTGTTTTTTGCTGCTCTTTTGCCACGTTTGCTCCGTTTCTCGCTTGCTGCTTGTTTCGGAAACTAGGCGACGGGCTAAAGCCCGCCGGCCACGACATACGGGTCTAAAGACCCGCCACTACAAGACGCCGTTCGATCCTTAGCCCTTCTTGCCGGTTACCTTTTTCTTGGCTGCTACCGCGCCGCGGCGTGGACCCTTGCGGGTGCGCGCGTTGGTGTGAGTGCGCTGACCGCGCACCGGCAGATTGCGGCGATGACGAATACCGCGATAGGCCTGGATTTCGATCAGGCGGCGGATGTTCATCTGGACCTCCTTGCGGAGGTCGCCTTCCACCCGGCCTTCCTGCTCGATCGCTTGGCGGAGACGGTTGACTTCGTCTTCGGTCAGGTCGCGGATTTTCTTCAAAGGATCGACGTTGGCCTTGGCGGCTAGCTTTCGCGCGCGCTCCTGGCCGATGCCGTAGATCGACGTCAGGCCTACGTACAGGCGCTTTTGGACCGGAAGATCTATACCTGCTATGCGTGCCATGTGTTCTCCCTTTTATCCTTGGCGCTGCTTGTGCTTCGGGTTGGAGCAGATTACCCGGACTACGCCGCGGCGGTGGATCACTTTGCATTTGTCGCAAATCTTTTTTACTGATGCTCTTACTTTCATTTGTTCCCCAATTCTTGGTGCTTGCGGTTTGGGTTGACCGATCTAAAGATCGGCCACTACAAACCTGGACGGGTTGAAAGCCCGCCCTTACATATTAGATGCGTTGGGGATTCAAACCCCTAAACTCTTGTGTTGCTGCATCTTACTGCTGGCCGGGCTAAAGCCCAGCGCCTACATAGACTCGCGCTACTTGTAACGATACACGATCCGGCCGCGGGTCAGGTCGTAGGGTGAAAGTTCGACTGCGACCTTGTCGCCGGCCAGGATACGGATGAAATTTTTGCGCATCTTGCCGGAGACGTGCGCTAAAACCCGGTGCTTGTTCTCCAGTTCGACGCGAAACATAGCATTGGGCAACGGCTCGATTACCGTGGCCATTACTTCGATGGCGTCCTCTTTCGAGTTGCCCGAGTCGTCCTTCTTTTTGCTTTCGTCTAACGGCTTCGCCATATGCTCCTGATACGTGACCGATCTGAAGATCGGCCGCTACAACGCTGCGTTTCTTGCCGCGACGGGCTAAAGCCCGTCGCCTACACTTTCGACTTCGCCTGGCCACTTGCGTCGCGACGCTGCTTACTGGGGCACAGGCAGGAGTGCCTGTGCTACCAGGACGGCCCGGTTACTTCTTTCGGACGCGTCAGGATCCAGGGTCCGTTGGCGGTTACAGCTACCGTGTGCTCGAAGTGAGCTGACGGTTGACCGTCCGCGGTTTCCGCGACCCATTCGTCCCGCATGTGCACATCGGGCTTTCCGGCGTTCACCATCGGTTCGATGGCGATGACCATGCCCTCTTGCAATCGAGTACCGCGGCCTGGGTCGCCGTAGTTCGGGAGATTGGGTTCGTCATGCATCTTGGTGCCGATGCCGTGCCCCACAAACTCCCGCACTACCGAGTACCCGTGCTGCTCGACCCAGCTTTGGACTGCGTTGCCGACATCGCCTAGCCGATTTCCGGCTCGCATCTTGTCGATCGCGCGATCCAGCGATTCGCGAGTTACTTCCAGCAGCTTCGCTGTTTCCGGGGCGATCTGCCCGACTGGGACAGTCACCGCCGAATCCGCAAAGTAGCCGTTCACTTCCATCCCGAAATCGATGGAGACGATGTCGCCTTCGCGAAGTTTCCGCTTGGGCGACGGGATGCCGTGAACGATCTCGCTGTTCACCGAAGTGCACAGGCTGCACGGATACCCGCGGTAGCCCTTGAACGCCGGCTTGCCTGGCTTGCCGGCGATTTTTTCCTCGGCGAATTTCTCGAGGTCCATCGTCGTCAGGCCTGGCCGAACAATTCCTCGCAGCGCCGTCAAGACGTCGTGAACGATTAGGCCTGCGCGGTGCATTTTTTCGAGCTCGTCCGCACTGCGCAAATGAATCGCCATCTTCGTTCACTAAGTCCGGCTTTGCCGGAAGCAAAATCTTCCTGCCGCGAACCTTTCCTGCGGCACGATCTCGAACCCGCTACATCTGACTTGCCGGGCTAAAGCCCGGCGCCTACATTTTGACCGATCTAAAGATCGGCCACTACAGCGCGGCGCAGACGATCTCGTTTATGCGGCGCGTTACGTCCGGCACGCTCTGCGACGCGTCTACCGAGTGCAACCGCCCTAGGCGCTTGTAGTACGCGACCAGCGGCGCGGTTTGCTTCTGGTACGCTTGCAGCCGCGGCGCTACGATTTCTTCGCGATCGTCAGGCCGTTGCTCCAGCTGGCCGCCATCGGCATCGCAAATTCCTGCGACCTTCGGAGGGCGATCGAAAATATTATAAATCTCGCCGTCCGCCTTGCAGGTCCGCCTGCCGGTGATTCGCCGCAGCACCAGCGCTGGGTCGATCGCCAAGTGAACTACCAGCGGCGGCTTGTAGCCATGCTGGGCTAGCATGACGCCGAGGTACTGCGCTTGCGCCACCGTTCGCGGAAAGCCATCGAACACGAAACCGTGCCAACAGTCCGGCTTCTCGATGCGTTCCGCGACCATCTTGAGCACCAGCGAGTCTGGAACCAGCTCGCCGCGCGCCATGATGGGCTTGGCTAACTGCCCGAGCTGCGTGCCTCGCGTGATGTTATCGCGAAGCATGTCGCCCGTGGAAAGATGCGGCACACCAAACTTATGCGCCAGCTCTTTCGCTTGCGTGCCTTTTCCCGCGCCCGGAGGCCCGAGAAAAATCACGGCGCGATCCAACGGTTTAGCGGCGCGGGGATCCGCCGCGATTCCGCCGTTCTTCATTACCGCCGGCCGCGCAGCCGGCCCTTCCGAGCAAACCCTTCGTAGTTGCGCATGACGAGCTGTGCTTCAAGCTGCTGCACGGTGTCCATCGCCACGCCGACTACGATCAACAAAGACGTGCCGCCGAAATAGAACTGCACGCCAAGACCTTTCAGGAACCAGACCGGAAAGTGCCGGTCGAACCACGCACCGATGCCCCAGCCGATGTGGTCGAGGTGAATACCGGTGATCAGCCACTCCGGGAGCAGGCAGACGATCGCCAGGTAGATCGCGCCGATGAACGTGAGGCGCTTCAGGATCCGGCTGACGTGGTCGCTGGTGGTGCGACCCGGCCGGATGCCCGGGATGAAGCCGCCGTTCTTGCGCATGTTGTCGGCGAGCTCGGTCGGATTGAAGACGATGCCGACGTAGAAGAATGCGAACAAGATGATGAGGACGATGTAAACCAAGTTGTACAGCGGCTCGCCGAAGGCGATCACCTGGCTGAAACTTTTGACGAAGACATACTTCGTGCCGAACATCAGCGCCGCGGTGGCGGGAAACGCCAGCAGGGAGCTTGCGAAAATCGGCGGGATCACACCGCCGGAATTGACGCGCAACGGGAGATAGGAGGATTGCCCGCCCATGACCCTGCGACCGACGACGCGCTTGGCGTACTGGACTGGAATGCGGCGCTGTCCGCCTTCGACGTAGACGATGAAAGCGACCACCGCGACCATCAGTGCGACCAGAAAGATGATCGCCAGCGGGGTAAAGGGCCCCCAGGCCTGTGTTTTCGCCTTTTCGTACAAGTCCAAGATTCCGCGCGGGAGGCCAACCACGATACCCACGAAGATGATCAGCGACATGCCGTTACCGATGCCGCGCTCGCTGATCTGCTCGCCCAGCCACATGATGAAGGCCGAACCAGTGGTCAGGGTGAGGATGGTCATCAGGATGAAGGCCGGGCCGGGATGGAACACCAGCGATTCGCCGCCGATGCTTTGCGCTTGGAGGGCGGTGGCGATGGTCGTCGATTGGATGATGCTGAGCACGATTGTCAGATAGCGCGTGTATTGGGTGATCTTGCGGCGACCGAGCTCGCCCTCTTTTTGGAGCTTTTCGAGGTATGGGAACACGACCGTCATCAATTGCAGGATGATCGACGAAGTGATGTACGGCATGATGCCGAGCGCAAAGATTGTGAGCCGGCGCAGATTGCCGCCGCTGAAGAGATCGAAGATGCCCAGGAACGAACCCGCCCCCTGCTGGAAGATGGTTTCCAGCACGCGCCAGTTGATGCCTGGCGTGGGAATGTGCGCACCGATGCGATACACGGCTAGCAGTGCTAGCGTGAATAGCACGCGGTTCCGCAGGTCCGGGATGCGGAAGAGGTTCTTGAAGGCTTCGAAGAATCGATTCATGCGCTTACGTTGTTCCTTAGTATCGCTTAGTCAAACTCTACGCCACAACCTCGAACGTGCCACCCGCCGCACTGATCTTTTCTTTCGCCGACGCACTGAACGCATGCGCGTGAATCGCGAGCTTGGTCGTCAATTCGCCGTCGCCGAGAACCTTAATGCGGTCGGTCTTGCGGCGGATGAAGCCATGCGCGCGAAGCAGGTCGGGCGTTACCGTCTCGCCCGCGGGAAAGACATTGAGTTCTTCCAGGTTCAGGACGGAGTAGGTGACGCCGAACGGATTGTGAAAACCGCGCTTGGGCATGCGGCGATGCAACGGCATCTGGCCGCCCTCAAACCCCCGGCGGCGCGAATAGCCGCGGCGGGATTTCTGGCCCTTGTTACCGGCGCCAGCGGTCTTGCCGAGCTTTGAGCCCATGCCGCGGCCGACGCGAACCTTCTTGATGCGCGAGCCCTTCGGCGGATGCAGGTTCGACAGACTGAACGAGCGCTTGCTGGTTGAAGACGTGCGCGGTGTGCGCGCGCTTCGCGGTCCGCTTCTGGTTTCTTTTTTCGCCATTTCTCTATTCCACCACTTCCACCAGGTGACGCACTTTGTGGATCATGCCACGAATTGACGGCGTGTCCTCGCGTTCGACTACCTGATGCATTCTTCGCAGGCCGAGCCCGCGAACGGCTTGCCGAATATCGTCCGTCGAACCGATAAAGCTGACCACCTGTTTGATCTTGATGGTGCTCTTCTTGTCCGATCCAGTTTTCTTTTCCGCTGTCATGAGCCGCTCTCAACCGCGGCAACTTTCGGATACCTGCCGCGGATTTCATCCACTGTCTTAGAGCGCGTTTCCGCAACCTGAGCGATGTCTTTCAAGCTGAGCAATGCCGCGAAGGTGGCTTTCACCACGTTGTGCGGATTCGAGGTGCCCAGCGACTTCGTCAGAACGTTGTGAATCCCGGCGACCTGCATCACTTTGCGAACCGGGCCGCCGGCAATCACGCCGGTGCCTTCGGCCGCGGGCTTCAGCAGCACCTGCGCCGAGCCGTAGCTGCCCAAAACCTGGTGCGGAATCGAGGTGCCCTTGAGATTCAGCTTGATCAAATTCTTTTTGGCCTGCTCGATGCCCTTCTTGATGGCCATGGGCACTTCGCGCGCTTTGCCCATACCGAAACCCGCGTGGCCGTGATTGTCTCCGACCACTACCAGCGCCGAGAAGCTGAGGTTCTTGCCGCCCTTAACGACCTTGGTGACGCGATTGATGGCAATCACATCATCTTTCAGGTCGGACGGATTCACCTCTAACAGGCGCCGCACCGCTAAACTGTCTCGCAAAATTTGCTTCGACATAGGCTTAGAACTGTAACCCCGCTTCCCGCGCCGCATCTGCGAGCGCCTTGACGCGGCCGTGGTACTTGTACCCGCCGCGGTCGAACACTACTTTTGTTA